>FSWJ01000309.1_pt1 | contig 11050 bp, 8 predicted proteins | sample 1637851 | NCBI WGS metagenome assembly FSWJ01 (sample SAMEA3914789, study PRJEB12502) | metagenome | biome: forest; material: soil | place: Canada | collected 2011-07-03 | depth 0.3 m | reverse complement strand
CCGCGGCGGCGACCGAGCTGAGCTGTGCGCTCGCCCCCTCGAGCTTCCGGGCGGCGTCCGAGGTGGCCGTCCGGCCGCGCGACGTGGAGCTCTTGAGGGAGAGCTGGGCCTCGGCGAGCTCGGCGCGGAGCGCCTCCGCGGCGTCCTCGAACTCCTGCCGGAGACGCTCGGTCAGGCCGCTGAGGAGCTCCTCGAGCTGGGGACCCAGCGCGTCGGGGATCCGCCCGACCGCCTCCTGCAGCTCGGCGCCTCTCCGGCGCAGGGCGGCGGCAGCGGAGTGGAGCCCGTACAACGTCTCGCCCTGACCGGCCGCGAGCTGGTCCGTCAGCGCCTGCACGAGTGCGGCACCCTGGTCGCGCTGGACCGTCGTCTCCGTCTCGAGCGCGGCGATCTGCTCGGCCAGCCGCCCGCTCACGCCAGTGACGGCAAGGTCATCGGGTCGACCGGGGGACATGGCCTTCTCTCGTCAGGCTGGAGGCGTCTGCCTCACCGTAGCCAAGGCCTGCCTGCTCGGCGGCCCGTTACGGCACGGAAGGGCAGGCGTGGTCCCGCGGGTGTTCGGCCGGCACGGCGGCCGGTGGTGCCGCTAGTAGGCCCCACTGCCGCGGAGCACCACCGAGATGGTGCGGAACAAGATGACGATGTCGAGCACCGGCGACCAGTTCTCCACGTAGAAGAGGTCGAGCCGCACGCGCTCCTGCCAGGCGAGGTCGGAGCGCCCGCTCACCTGCCACAGGCCTGTCATGCCCGGCTTGACCATCAACCGCCGCAGCTCGTGGTCGGCGAAGCTCTCGACATCTGCGGGAACCGGTCGCGGGCCCACCAGCGACATCTGGCCGCACAGCACGTTGATGAGCTGCGGCAGCTCGTCGAGCGAGGTCTGCCGCAGCAGACGGCCGAAGCGCGTGATGCGCGGGTCGCCGGGCACCTTGCCGCGCCCGCCGTTGAGCTCCGCGGCGAGGTCGTACCCGGTGAGCCGGTCGGCACCGTCGTGCATGGTGCGGAACTTCCAGATCCGGAAGTAGTTGCCGTTCATGCCGGCCCGGCGCTGCCGGAACATCACCGGTCCCCGGGACGTCGTCTTGATGCCGACCGCGATGACCAGCAGCAGCGGGGAGACCGCGAGGAGCAGGAGAGCGGCTACCAGCTTGTCGAACGTCCCCTTGATGAGGCGCGCGGCGCCGCGGAGCTGCGGCTCGTCGATGTAGAGCATCGACAGGCGCGCAACGGGCCGGACCCGGATCCGCGGGCCCGCGATGTCGGTGGTGGCCGGCGAGACCATCAGGTCGACGCCTGTCCCCTCGAGCTTCCAGGCGAGGTCGCGGAGAAAGCCGCGTGGCATGTCCCACGCGCCCACGACCGCGACCGTGTCGGCCTGCGTGCGCTCGATCGCTCCCAGGATGTCCTTGAAGTCGGAGGCACGCGGCAGCTCGTGCTGTCCGCCGTCGCCGAGGAGGCCACCGGTGCAGACACCGACGACCGTGAAGCCGGTCTGGTCCGCGTCGATCGCGCGGATCACGTCGGCCGCCGGGTGCATCGGACCGACGACGAGCAGCCGGTGCAGGGCCTGGCCCTTGGCCCGGCGCGACCAGACGAACCGCCGCACGCCATGGCGGGAGCCCACGACGCCGGCCGCACCCAGCGGCATCGCGAGCAGCAGGAACCCGCGGGCGAGGGGCGCGTCGACGACGTACGAACCGAGCGCGAGAACGGCGGCGAAGTGCCAGCTCGCGCTGATGACGCGCTTGTACTCCTCGGGTCCCTGGCCGAGCAGGCGGGACTCGTAGGCGCCGCGGACGGCCAGGACGGCAACCCATCCGAGGACCACCCCGGTCGTCACCAGGACGGGACTGGCCGGAAGGGAGGCGCCCGCGGCCACGGAGCGGAGCACCGCTGCCAGGCTCACGGCGAGGAGCAAGGACAGCGCGTCGGCCAGGGGCAGCCAGCGTGCGTAGCGGCGTTCCCAGCGCGGGCGCAGCGCTCCGGTGCCGGGGGCCGAGGAGGACACGGCGCGGGTGGCGGCGAGGTCGAGGTCGAGCTCGAGGTCGAGCTCGACCTCGGCGGACAGGCGCTCGTCGGCCGTCGTCACCGGAGCTCGTTCCTCATGCGCAACCCCCTGGGTGGACTGCCGGTGCCGAGCAGTCGGCGGTCAGCAGGTCTTGCTAGTTGAACGCGCCAGGGCGCAAAACATCGCGCCGTCTCACGACGAGGGTGTCGGGGATCACAAGGGGCTGCTGGACGACCAGGAGGGGTTGGCCGACCCGCGTGGGCTGCCGCACCCGGAGCACGAGGGTCGTGGACGAGCCCGGGTCGATGTCGACCGCGGTGGTGAAGACCGCCATCCCCTGCTCGGTCTGGGACGTCAGGCCGCGCGGCGTGCCGTCGACGGTCGCGGCCTCCAGCTGGCCGTTCCGACCGAGGTACACGGACACGGCGACCCGCATCCGGCCAGGGGGGATCGGCCGGCCCGTCGACAGGTCCGTCCGGGGGGCGACGTAGTCGGGCAGGCCCGAGCCCGGCGCGGTGTTGCGCAGCCGGACGGTCACCGTGGCCAGCTCCTGCGGCTGCGGCCCGCGGCCGTCACCGAAGTCGAGCTCGTCGGCGAGCACCGTCCCGTCGTAGCTGATGTCGCGACGGAGGTAGTACGACAGCTTGTCGTTGTTGCCGTCCTGGGTCACGACCGACAGGTACGGCGCGGCCGTTGTGGGGAGGGCGCCGGCGACCGTCGTGGTGGCGAGCTCGTCCTGCACCAGCGGCCGCGACGCGTAGAACTTCAGATGACCGGTCTGTGCCGCATGGCCGAGACGCTCGCCGAGGCTCAGGGTGTCACCCGCACCGGTGGTCAGCGCCGCGAAGACGGTCTCGGCGTCGTGGGACAGCACCGCCGACCGTCTCGTCTTGTCGGGGAACAGCCGGTAGGCGTCCGACAGCGTGTGCTGCACGACGCTGTCGGCGGCCAGGCGGCTGCCGTCCTTCGCCGCCAGGGGTCCGGTGGCCTGCAGGATGTCCGCCAGCCCGGGGGGGTCGACCGACAGCACGCCGTCGAGCACCTGCCCGGAGTGGGTCGCGGCCCAGAGGGACAGCATCACCTTGGCGGCGCTCGGGAAGTCCGGCGTCGCGGTCACCTCCCGCCAGTCCCGGGCCGCGCCGAGCTCGTCGTACCGGCGCCGCCACTCCGGCCCGAGGTCGACGACGTTCCGCGGTACCTGGCGCAGGTCGCTGTCGGGTCCGAACTTCTCGAGCACGGCCTGGCCGCCCACGACCCGCAACAGCCCGTACGCGCCGACGATCCCTCCCGACGCGCGCGCCTCGGCGTTGTTCTGTACGGCGACGAGGTAGTGGCGCGTGCCGTCGAAGCCGAGGACATCGGGGCCGACGGTGGCCGCGACGGCCAGGCCCCGGGTCCGGCCCTCGAGGTCCGCGAGCAGGGCGTCGAGCTGCTGCAGCCCGCGGTCGAGCTGCCGGACCCGGCTGTGCGGCAGCCGGGACAGCCGCAGCTGCGACGCGAGGAGGGTGCTCGCGGCATCGCGAAGCCCTGGTGCCTGCGCGCCGAGGGTCGCGACGTCGATCCTGCCGCTGTGGTCCCGCAGCTGAGGAAGCACCTTGGCGGCGGCGACCAGCTGCGGCAGGGCGTGGTCGGTCAGGAGCCGGGCCTCGCGGCTGACTCCCGCGGTGACGTGCAGGGTGCTCCCGACGACGGGTGCGTGCGACCAGACCCGCCAGAACAGGTCGTCGGTCAACGAGGCGGCCCGCCGCGCATGGGACTGGGCCAGCGAGGTCAGTGAGTCCAGGCGGCCGCTCGTCGCCGAACCGCTGGTCTCCGCCTTGAGCGCGGTCAGGTCATGCTTGAGCGACTGGAGGTCGCGCGCCACGAACACGGCTCTGCCGGCCACCCAGACGGCCGACAGGACGACGGCGGCACCGACCAGCCAGAAGACCGGCTTCAGGGGTCGAAGTCGGCGGCGCAGTCGCCGTACCGATCGGCGGGGGGAGGGCAAGAGTGGTCAAACGGACAGGCGCGACAGGCGGCGGAGTCTGCGGCCCCGGGCCCCGTGTACGGCCAGCACACCGCCACCGAGGGCGACGGCGGCGCTGAGCACGACAAGCGTCCGGACGTCGTTCGGCGTGAGGGGGATGCCCCCGCCGTTCCCGCCCGTGACGCCGGTCCCGTCCGAGATCGTGCCGTTGCCGGAGCCGACGACGGCGGTCGGGTTGGACAGCTGGACGGTCTGGATGAAGGCAGGACCCCCGCCGCCGCTGCCGCCCCCGAGGACGGCGCTCGGATCCGGTCGGCGGACCGAGAGACCGACGACCGTGACGGTCGCGGTGACGTCGCGGGGCGCTGCGTTGGCACCGGTGCCGGCTGCCCGGAGGACGTGGCGGCCCAGCGTGGCGTTGGTGGCGAAGCAGACCTTCTCGGCGAAGCCCCCCAGGCCGTCGGCCAGGCTGCTCCGGACGACCCGCTCGTCGTCGGTGACGGTCAGTGCCGTCTCGGGGGTGAACCCGCTGCCGGAGAACGTGACGCAGTCGCCGGCGACCACGATGCTCTTGTCGACGGTGCCCGTGCCATGTGTCGGGAGGGGGTAGTCCGCCGCGCGTGCCGGCGCGGACCCGAGGCCGACCAGGACCGCGACCAGCCCTGGAACCGCGACGAGCGCGAGGCGGGGGCGGTGAAGCACGGTGTTACTCCGGGGTCGTGACTCGTCCGAGCCGGGTCAGGGCGGTGCCCTTGACAGACGGTAGCGCGCGTCTCACGGAAATGGCCCGCCAATCTGTCCGTCTTCACCCCGAATCGGCCCGTCTGTCCGGGTCTACGGGTGGGCGCCCGCCTCCCGCGGCTGGCCGGCCAGCGCGGCGTAGAGGTCGGCATGCGCGCGTCCCTGGGCACGGACGTCGAAGGCCACGTGCAGCCGGTCGGTCATCGCCGCAGTGAGCCCGTCCCGCCAGGCCGGGTCCTCGAGCAGGCGGAGGACAGCGTCCGCGGCAGCGGCGGCGTCGCCCTGGCGCACCAGGACGCCCGACTCGCCGTCGCGCAGCACCTCGCGGTTGCCGACGACGTCCGTGAGGACGAGTGGCACGCCTGCCTGCGCCGCTTCGAGAGGCGCGTAGGGCGCGCCCTCGTACCGCGACATCATCACGAAGACGCTCAGTGAGGACATCGCTCCGGCGGCTCCCGCGAGTACGGGCAGCAGCCGGAACCGGTCCTCCAGCGGAGCGGCCAGGCGCCGGACCAGCTCGGCGCTGGGTCCGTCCCCCACCACCACGAACGTCACGTCCGGACGTTGCCTGGCGACCAGGAGACACATGCGCACGAAGTCCTCGGGAGCCTTCTGGGGGCTGAGCCGCGCCACGGACCCGACGAGGGCCACGTCGGGCGGCAGACCCAGGAGGCCGTGGAGGTCCACCGGTGCCGGGTGGCCCGCGAGGTCGATGCCGTTCGGGATGACGGTCATGCGGGCTCGGGGTACGAGCCGCAGCTCCTCGGCACGCTCCCGCTCGGATTCCGAGACCAGCACGAGCATCGAGGTACGACGGCCGAGCAGGCGCTCGACGACCTGGACGGCCCGCCCCGGGGTGAGGCCGTGGGGGGTGTAGACGCGCGCGGCCCGACCTGGCGCGCAGCGCGCGAGAGCGCCACCGATGGAGCTGTGCCCGTGCACCACGTCGGGTCTCTCGTCGCGCACGATCCGCCGCAGACTGAGAAGGGCCCGCACGTTGACGGGATGGAAGGGCAGCCGCCGCATGTCCACGACGTGCACCCGGGCACCGGCCGCCTCCATCGCGGCGCGCGCCCGGGTGTCGGTCACCCCCCCGGTGCGCGCGGGCGGGATCGCCACCACATGCCGCACGTGCGGGAGGTTCTGGACCAGGTCGACGACGTGCCGGGACGTGCCGCCGGAGAGGGCCTCGAGCACATGCAGCACCGTCAGGCGGCCCGCCCCTGGTCCGGTCATGGGCGGAGGCTAACTCCCCTACGCTGCGCAGGTGACGGGACCGACTTCCCCTGGGCGGCACCCCGGCGCGGGGGTGCAGGCCGTCGCCGGGCTGGTCGCTGCGTGCCTCGTCGCCGGGATCCAGGTGAAGGCCGTGAGGCTCGTGCCGGTCGTGCTCGGCGGCCTGCTCGCGGTGTTCGCGGTGCGCTGGCTGTCGTTGCACGCGAGGACCGCGCTGGTCTCCCTGTTCGTCTTCGTGCCGCTGCAGCAGCCGGTGCTCGCCTACGCGTACTCGCGCGGTGTCCCCGGCACGGTCGTGCGCTACCTGGGGTTCTACAAGGAGCTCGTCGTCCTGGCCGTCGTCGTCGCAGCGGTCCGCGCGGGCCGGTCCCAGCCGCGTCCTCTCCGCCGGGCCGACGTCCTCGCCCTCGTCTTCATCGCCATGACCCTGGCGTTCGTGGTGATCCAGCTCGTGTTCCCCGGGGCGCTCGGCAACCAGTCGCTCAGCGTCCTCCTCGGCGCCTTCCGCCTGAACTGCCTGTTCCTCATCCTCTTCGTCGCCTGCCGCCGCCTGCGATGGACGACCCGCGACCTCGAGGTCCTCGGCTGGACCGTCCTCGTGCCGGCCCTCGCGATGGTCGGACCGGTGCTCTGGGAGCGCTACGCCACCGACAGTTTCTCGCGGTTCACGCTGCAGACGCTGCATCTGAGGACGTACCTGCACGAGGTGATCGGACTGGACCTCAAGAACGCCTTCGGCACCGTCCTCAGCCCGCTCAACGGCACCGGTGCCATCCGTCCGGGCGGCTGGCTCTACAACCCCCTCGAGCTGGGCTTCTTCCTGGTCCTCCCCCTGACCCTGGCCTTCCGCAACCAGGTCCGGTCCCGCACCGGCGTCGCCGGGTGGCTCGTCACGGGGCTCCTCGGGAGCGCGCTGCTCCTCACGCTGACCCGCAGCTCGGTGCTCGCCGCGGGCGTCGCCCTCGCCCTCCTGCTGTTCGCCGCAGGGCACTACCAGCTCGCCGGCAGGGTGAAGCTCCTCCTCCTCACCCTGGTGGGCTGCCTGGTCCTCGGGCCCTTCGTCGCCCAGAGCACGTTCGTCCAGCGGGTCGCCAGCTCGGTCAAGGGCACGGACTCCAGCACCGCGGCGCACTCCAGCAGCAGCAGCAGCGCTCTGGAGCTGATGCTCTCGCACCCTGCCGGCCAGGGCCTCGGCAGCAATCCGGTCACGGCCCTGCGCGAGCAGACGCACGGCATCACGTCGGAGAACGCGTACCTGCAGATCGGCAACGAGCTCGGCGTCATACCGCTGCTGGTGTTCCTCGTGCTCGTCGGCGCGACCCAGGCCGAGCTCCGCCGTGCGGCACGGCGGCACCGGGAGATCGGCGTACGGACGGTCGTCTGGGCGGCGGGCTGGGGCCTGGCCGTCAACGGCCTGTTCCTGCACGTGTGGCTGAGCCTTCCGGTCGCGCTGACCTTCTGGGCGATGGCCGGCGCGGCCTCGGCGGCCGACGACGAGCACGCTGTGGCTCCCGACCCTCGTGAGGAGGCTCTTGTCCTGGCGTCGTGAGGTGCGAGGTGACCGTCCCCGCGTCGTCGTGTTCGACGGCTACCCCCACGTCGTCGGCGGAGCACATGCAGCGAGCCGTGACCTGGTGGACGGTGGCCGCTCGTCGGGACGGTGGGAAGGCACCGTCATGCTGCCCGACGAGGGCATGGCTGCCACGTGGCTCCGCGGCCACGACGTCGGCGTCGTGGTCGAGCACGCGCCCGCCGCCCTCCTGCGGTTCGGGGGGTCCTGGCGCCGTCACCTCCTGTCGACGCTGCTTGCCCTTCCGGCGTACTGGTGGAGGGCTGCCAGGGTCCTCCGGGGCTACGACGTGGTGCACATCAACGACCTCCGCGGCCTGCTGCTCGTCGGCCCGTCGGCCGTGCTCGCCCGGCGCCCGTGGCTGGTCCACGTGCACAACGGCGAGGTCGGCGGCCGCGCCTGGAAGCTGCTCGTCCGGCCCCTCCTGGCCGCCCGGGTGCCGCTCGTCGTTGCCTCCCGTCGCGGCGCACGAGGATGGGGAGGCGCCGCGGTCGGTCGCCTTCACGAGGTCCCGTGCCAGGCCCGGACCAGGGCGAGGTCGCCGGAGGCACCGGTGCCGACAGTCGTGACGCTCGCGCGCCTGCACCCCGCAAAGGGGCTCGGCGTCCTTCTCGAGGCGGTGCGGATGGTGCAGCAGCGGGGGCTCGACGTCGAGACCCTGGTCGTCGGACCCGACAGCCCTGGGCACGAGGTCCTCGCCGAAGACCTCCGCTGCCTCGGAGCAGGGATACCGGGCGTCCGGTTCCTCGGGCTTCTCGACGAGCCGTGGGAGGTCGCGTCGACGGGCTGGGTCTACGCCCAGCCCTCGTTCGACGAGCCCTTCGGGATGGGCGCCCTCGAAGCCGCGGCCGCCGGGCTCCCGGCCGTCGCCAGCGACGTCGGCGGCCTGCGGGACGTGGTCGACGACGGGGTCACCGGTGTCCTGGTACCGCCCGGGGACGCGCTCGCCCTCGCCGATGCGCTCGAGCGCCTGCTGCGGGACGCTGACCTGCGGGCGCGGCTCGGCGCCGCCGGGCAGCGCCGGGTCGCGGCGCAGTTCGGGCCGGAGCTGTTCGTCGAGCGGATCGCCGGGGTCTACGCGGACCTGGGGGCCCGGTGAGCCACTTCGGGCTGCACGCCCACGATCTGGACCCGTCCCGGGCCACCGGGATCGCGCGCTATGCCCGTGGGCTCGCGAGCGGCCTCGAAGGGTGTCTCGGTGAGGACGAGTCCTTCACCCTCATCTCCGCCCAGGACGACGGCTCGGTCGAGGGCCCGCACCACGTGCTCGAACGGTCCCGCCGGTCCCTCTACGCACGGTGGCTGCTGCGCCGGGGTCCGCGCATGGAGGACCTCGTCCCCGGACTGGACCTGCTCCACTGCACCGCGCCGATCGTCCCGGTGTCGACCCGGCTGCCGCTCGTGGTCACGGTCCACGACCTGATGGGCATCACCCATCCGCAGTGGTACACCCGGAAGGCCGTGCTGCTGTTCCGGGCCGCGATCTCGTGGACCTGCCGTGCCGCGGACGTGATCGTCGTGCCGACCCGGACGATCGGCGACCAGGTGGTGTCGGTCCTGGGGGTCGACCCGGACCGCGTCATCCAGACGGGCGAAGGGTTCGACGTCAGGCATTTCGCCGGGGGCGACCTCGAGGAGGTGCTGCCGCGGTTCGGCGTCACTCGGGGCGACTACCTCGTCCACGTCGGCATGCTGTCGTCGCGCAAGGGGCTCACCACCCTTATCGAGGCACTGCCCGCGGACGGACCGGTGCTCGTCCTGATCGGCCCGGACGGGGTGGGTGCTGAGGACGTCCATCGCGCCGCGGCACGCAAGGGCGCGCAGGTGCGGTTGGTCGGCCGGCTGCCGGACACCGACGTCGGTGCGCTCGTGCGCGGGGCGAGGGCACTGGTGCACCCGTCGCAGTTCGAGGGCTTCGGGCTCACGGTCCTCGAAGCCATGGGAGTGGGTACGCCGGTGCTCGCCTCGTCGGCAGGAGCCCTGCCGGAGGTCGTCGGTGACGGCGGCCTGCTCGTGGAGCCCAACGACGTCGCCGGCTGGCGGGAGGCGCTGGAGCGGTCCGCTGACGACGCGCTCCTCGCGCTGCTGCGGGAGCGCGGCCATGTCCGCGTGGGCGCGTGGACCTGGGACGACGCCGCCCGAAGGACCCTCGACGTCTACCGGCGGGTGCTGGCGTGATGCGGGTCGCGATCGACGGCTCCGCGCTCGCCGACGGCTCGGGTGACCGCGGGGTGGGGACCTACCTGAAGAACGTGCTGCGAGGGCTCGCGGCCCGCGACGACGTCGAGCTGCTCGTGCTCGCCCCCCAGGGGGCGACGTTGCCGGACGCCGTGACCCGGGTACCCGTCCGCCGCGTCTCGCATCACCGCCTCGGACCGGTGCTGCACGACTGGCTCCTGCCGCGCGAGATCCAGCGGCTCGAGGCCGACGTGTTCCACAGCCCGGCGTTCTCGCCACCGCGGCGCTGCCCGGTGCCCTACGTCCAGACGCTCCATGACCTCACGCCGCTGGTGTTCGCGCATCCGCTCCTGACGCGGGACGCCGCCCGCTGGCGGCGGAGGGCCCCGGCGCTCCGCCGTGCCGACGCCGTCATCGCCGACTCGGCCTCGTCGGCGGAGCAGGGGGTCCGGCTCCTCGGACTCGACGCGGCGAGGGTGCACGTCGTCCACCTCGGTGTCGACCCCGTCTTCACCCCGGCGCCGGGCCTGGGTCCGGATCGGGAGGCGCCGTACGTGCTGTCGGTGAGCTCGTGGGGTCCGCACAAGGGGTTCCGCGAGGCAGCTCAGGTGCTGGACCGGCTCGTCGAGGCCGGCCTGCCCCACCGGCTCCGCGTCCTCGGCCGCCAGGATCCCTGGATGAGGGCGCACCTCGAGGAGGACCTGGCCACGGCCCGGCACCGCGACCGCATCGACGTGGTCGGATGGGTGCCGGACCTGGCGGCGCAGTACCACGCAGCGGACGCGCTGCTGGTCACCTCCCGGGCGGAGGGCTTCGGACTGCCCGCCGCCGAGGCGATCGCCTGCAGCACACCGGTTGTCGCGTTCGACAACACCTCCCTGCCGGAGGTCGTCGGGGGTGCCGGAGTCCTCGTGCCGGACGGCGACGTCGTGGCCTTCGCCGACGCGGTGGTCGACGTGCTCACCACTCCGGGCCGGCGTGCCGAGCTCGTCGAGGCCGCCCTCGCGGAGGCGGCTCGCTTCCGCTGGTCGGACGCGGTGCAGGCCCACCACGACGTCTACGCGTCGGTCGCGAGGTCCTAGCTGTAGCGACCCGCTAGGTCGTTGACAGCCGGCTAATCGGAGGCAGGCCGTGCAGTGCGGTGTGGGGTCGGGTTTGGTTGTAGTGCTGGAGCCATCGTGACAGGCCTCGGCGGCGTTGGTCGTTGCTGGTCCAGGGTTGGCGGTAGGCCCACTCGGTCTGCAGGGTTCGGTTGAAGCGCTCCACCTTGCCGTTGGTCCATGGGCAGTGCGGCTTGATGAAGATGTGCCGGACACGCCAGTGCTCGAGTACGAGCTTCCAGTTGTTG
>FSWJ01000672.1_pt1 | contig 11133 bp, 9 predicted proteins | sample 1637851 | NCBI WGS metagenome assembly FSWJ01 (sample SAMEA3914789, study PRJEB12502) | metagenome | biome: forest; material: soil | place: Canada | collected 2011-07-03 | depth 0.3 m | reverse complement strand
GTGGGACCTCATCCACGACCGCAGCCACATGCGCGGCGACCTGCCGTTCGACCCGTTCATGATCAAGCAGCGGATGCCGTACTTCCTCTACTCGCTCGAAGAACTGCGCTGCGACCTCACGGCGTTCCGCGAGTGCGTGAAGCTGGCCACGGGCGTCGACGGGAACGGCGAGAACGTGGATGCCGAGACCCAGGCCCGTGCCGAGCAGGTGCTGCACGCGATCGTGTTCGACCGCATCTTCCGCTTTCCGCTCACCGGGAACCGGGTGCGCAACTACGACGGCGCCGGCGGGCAGTTGCTGTTCGCCTGGCTCCACCAGCACGGGGTGCTGCACTGGACCGACACCCAGTTGACGATCGACTGGGCCGAGCTGCCCGCCGTCGTGCTGGCTCTGTCCGACGCGATCAACGAGCTGTACTGGAAGAGCATCGACCGGCCGAAGACCGCGCACTGGCTCGCGGCGTACGAGCTGGTGCGCACGACGCTGACCCCGAATCCGGCGTCGGTGTGGGCGCGCGGGCTGCCGGACGAGATCCTCGCGGGGGCGCCGAAGGGGTACACGGATGCGGTGCTGGATGACGAGTTCCCGCTGTCGATGTTCTACGAGGCGCTCGCCAAGAAGATGGGCGACGTGATCGAGAGCACCCGCGGGATCACCGCGCGGTGGAGCTAGGAGCGAAGGCCATTTCTGGCCTTCGCCGCGACCCCAGCGCCGACGGCCGTCTCGGCCGTCGGATGTCAGGATTGTCCATATGACCTCTCTGCACGACCACAATTCCCGCGGCTTCGCCTCCGACAACTACGCCGGGGTTCACCCCGAGGTGCTGACCGCTCTCGCCGACGCCAATGGCGGGCACCAGATCAGCTACGGCGAAGACCTGTACACCGAGCGTCTGCATGAGGTGATGCGCGGCGAGTTCGGGCCGAAGGCCGAGGTCTACCCGGTGTTCAACGGCACGGGCGCCAACATCGTCGCACTCACCAGCCTGGTGCCGCGCTGGGGCGCGGTCGTCGCGACCAGCACGGCGCACATCCATACCGACGAGGGCGGCGCCCCCGAGAAGATGACGGGCCTGAAGCTCTACACGGTGCCCACCCCCGACGGCAAGCTGACCCCCGAGCTCATCGCGACCGAGGCCTGGGGATGGGGGGACGAGCACCGCGCGCAGCCGCTGGCGGTCAGCATCACCCAGACCACCGAGCTGGGAACGCTGTACACCCCGGTCGAGGTGCGCGCCATCGCCGACTGGGCGCACGAGCACGGCATGGCGCTCCACCTGGATGGCGCGCGCATCTGGAACGCGGCCGCGGCCCTCGGGGTGCCGTTCCGCGCGTTCACTGCCGACGCCGGCGTCGACATCCTGAGCTTCGGTGGCACCAAGAACGGACTGCTCGGCGCCGAGGCGATCGTGGTGATCGACCCGGACCGGGTGGATGGCATGGTCTTCCTGCGCAAGACCAGCATGCAGCTGGCCTCCAAGATGCGTTTCATGAGCGCCCAACTGCTCGCGCTGTTCGAGGGCGGGCTCGGGCTGCGCTCGGCGGCGCACGCGAATGCGATGGCCTCCCGCCTGCGCTCCGCACTCGATGCGGGCATCGCGGACGGCTCGATCACCGGGCTCTCGTTCTCGCAGACCACCCAGGCCAACGCCGTGTTCGCGATCCTGGCGAACGACGCCGCCGACCGCATCCGCGAACGGGTCCGCTTCTACGACTGGGACCGCGCGCTCGGCCAGGCGCGCTGGATGTGCGCCTTCGATACCACGGAAGACGACGTGGACGCATTCGTCAGCGTCATCCGCGAGGAGCTGGCGCGCTAGCGTTCAGCGCCTAACGCCCGCGGTCGTCGGGCGTCCCCGGGCGCTCGTAGTGCGGCATGAAGGGCCGCACCTCCTGCGGCCAGCCGCAGCCCGCCGCGATCCTCCCGGCCCACATCCGCGCCTCCTCCTCGGTGTCCACGTCGATGACGGCGATGCCACCGAGGTGCTCCTTGGACTCGACGTAGGGGCCGTCGGTGAAGACGGGCGTTCCGGTCGACGCGTCGACACTGTAGACCGGCGCGTCGAGAGCGAGGCCGCCCGTGTACGGGAGGACGCCGCGCTCCGTCATCTCGTCGATCAGCGGCCCCAGCACCTTGGCCTTCGCCTGCAGTTCCTCCAGCGTGTGCTCGCCCACCCACTCGTCGTTGAAGGCGATCAGATATTCGGCCATGTCTCCTCCTCATGCGCGGCCGTTGCAGCCGCATCCATCTTCTCTACGAACGAGGCCCGCGCGATACGACAACCGCAAGCGCAGCCGTGCGACCTAGGCTGACCGTGTGACCGAAGCCGCCGCCCCGCGCCCGTGGATCAAGTCGTACGCCGAGGGCGTGCCCGACGACATCGAGCTGCCGACCGGATCGCTCTCCGATCTGATCGCCTCATCGGTCAGTGAGTTCGGCGACCATGTCGCCCTCGAGTTCTTCGGCCGCGAGACCAGCTACGCCGAACTCGGCGAGCAGATCGACCGCGCCGCTGAGGGGCTGCGCCGGCTCGGCTTGCGCAAGGGAGATCCGGTCGCCCTCATCATGCCGAACTGCCCGCAGCACGTCGTCGCGTTCTACGCGATCCTGCGGCTCGGCGCGATCGTGATCGAGCACAACCCGCTCTACACCGCCCGTGAGATGCGCCACCAATTCGAGGAGCACGGCGCGAAGTTCGCGATCGCCTGGGACAAGGTGGTGCCGACCCTTCAGGCGTTCCCCAGCGACGTCACGGTGGACCACATCGTCTCGATCGACCTGACCCGCGCCATGCCGCTCCGGCTGCGGACCCTGCTGCGACTGCCGATCTCACGCGCGCGCACCCAGCGCGCCGAACTGACCACCAAGGTGTCCGGCACGACCACGTGGAACGACCTGCTCGCCGACACGGGCATCAAGCCGTCGGTGCCCGGGCCGACGGTCACGGATGTGGCCATCATCCAGTACACCAGCGGTACGACCGGCAACCCCAAGGGTGCCACCCTCACGCACCTGAACCTCGGCGTGAACGCTGCCCAGGCGCGCGCCTGGGTGCCCACGATCCCTCGGGGAACCGCGAGCGTTCACGCCGTGCTACCGCTGTTCCACGCCTACGGGCTCACCCTCTGCCTCACCTTCGCGATGAGCATGGGCGCGCGTCTGGTGCTCTTCCCGCGCTTCGACCCCGACCTCGTGCTGCCGGTGATCAAGAAGCGCCCCCCGACCTTCCTCCCAGCGGTGCCGCCCATCTACGAGCGGCTGACGAAGGCGGCGGAGGAGAAGGGCGTCTCGCTGAAGGGCATCGAGATCGCCATCTCGGGCGCAATGCCGCTGTCGCAGTCGGTCATCACCCCGTGGGAGAACCTGACGAAGGGCTTTCTGGTCGAGGGGTACGGTCTGAGCGAGTGCAGCCCGGTGCTCACCGCCAACCCGGTGGCCGACAACCGCAAGCAGGGAACGATCGGGCTGCCCCTGCCCGGGACCGACATCAAGATCGTGGATCCCGACGACCCGGGCACGACCATGCCCGTTGGCGAGCGGGGTGAGCTGCTGGCCAAGGGTCCGCAGGTCATGAGCGGCTACTGGAAGAAGCCCGACGAGACCGCCGAGGTCTTCGTCGATGGCTGGTACCGCACCGGCGACATCGCCACGATGGACGCCGACGGCTTCATCACGATCGTCGACCGGATCAAGGAACTCGTCATCACCGGCGGCTTCAACGTCGCCCCCACCGAGGTCGAGGATGCCCTCCGCGGATTCGCCGGCGTCGCGGACATCGCGATCGTCGGCCTGCCCAGCGCCCGCGACGGCGAGCACGTGGTAGCGGCGGTCGTCGCGGAGCCGGGCCAGACGGTCGACGCCGACGCGCTGCGCGCCTACGCTCGCGAGAACCTGGCGGCCTACAAGGTGCCCAAGCACGTCTATTTCGTCGACGAACTGCCGAAGTCGCTGATCGGCAAGGTGCTGCGCAAGAAGGTCAAAGACGAACTGCTGGAGCGGGACGACGTGAAGGGCGCCTAGGAGCGAGAACGGCCGCACCTGCCAGCAGCAGGATGACGGCGGCGACGAGTCCACCCGTCGGATCCGTTCCCGTCGCCGCGAGAATGGCGACCTGGGCGATCGAGACCGTCCCACTGATAGCCGGGACGACCGACTGGTCGCTCGCCGAGATGACGGTGACGTGAACCGTTGTCGATGAGGTGACCGTCGCTGTGTACGTGCCGTCCCCGTTGTCCGTGACGGGGCTGAAGGACTGCCCGGGGTCAGAACTGCCGAAGACCACCGTGTCGCCGGCCACCCGCGTCCCGAAAGCGTCGGTCAGTGTCGCGGTCACGACGGCCGTGGAGGTCCCATCCGCGGCGATCGATGTCTTGCTCGTCGTCACAGCGACCGACGCGGCCGGCGGTATTTCGTAGGAGATCGTGACATAGGGCGCTGCTCCGATCGCCCCGAGGGCAGACGTCACGTTCGACGCCCCGGCCTCGGTGAAGCTCGAGCCACCGGCGCCGCCGCCGTAGGCGCCACCGCCACCGCCACCGAAGTAGCCACCGCCTCCGCCTCCGCCTCCGTCATTCCCGGATGCACGCTCGCCTCCGTCGCCCCCGACACCCAGGGAACCGTTCGTGCCTCCCGTGCCGTCGCATCCGCCGCCGCCGGTTCCCCCGGCCACAAGGGATCCCGCGGTCGCCGCCGGATCAGCACAACCTCCACCGTTCGTGGAGTCGCTGCCTGCGGGCGCGCCACTGATGAACCCGTCGAGTCCACCGCCGCCGCCGGCAACCAGGATCCGGGCGGCGAGTGTGTCCCCAGCCTCTCGGACGTCAGAGGCACCGCCACCACCACCCGCGCCGCCGAAACCGGGAGCGCCGCCGCCGCCGTTGTCGCCTGCCGTCGCAAGGCTGCCGTTACCCGCGACATGCACATACACAGTCGCCCCCGGAGTGACGGGGATGTCGGCGGTCAGGAGTGCGCCGGCGCCACCGACCCTCCCTGACCAGCTTCCGCCGCCCGAGCCGCCCAGTGCCTCCACGTGAAGGCTGCTGACTCCGAGAGGGACCACAAAGCTGTATCCGCCGGGCGCCGAGTATGTAGTCGTCGCCGTGACAGCGGCCGCAGGCGCTGCCGTCAGCAGAGCGCCCGCCGTGGCGAGGGCGATCGCTCCAAGGGCTGCTGTCGCACGAGCGGCGAATCGCATGCAAACCCCTTTGCTTGGTCAGTCGACTGACCAAGGCGCGGCGTCGACGGGCGTCTGAGGTTAGCATGCCTGGACGCCCCGTAGTCCGGGCCGAACCGCCTAAGCGCTCTCGCTCTCCCCGTCGACCACGGTCGGCTCGGGCCGCTGCAGGTCTTCGGCCGCGAAGCGCGACACCGTCAGCTCGTCGGCCCTCAGGTCCACCATCACAGTGTCCCCATCCTGGATCTCGCCGGCGAGCAGCGCACGCGCCAGCCGGTCGTCGATCTCGTGCTGCATGAGGCGCCGCAGCGGACGCGCGCCGTAGATCGGGTCGTACCCGCGCTCGGCAAGCCAGGCCCGGGCATCCGGGGTCACCGCCAACTGCAGGCGCCGCTCGGCCAGCCGCTTCTCGAGCCGGTCGATGTACAGCGAGACGATCTGACCGAGGTCCTCCTTGCTGAGCGGCGAGAAGATGACGATGTCGTCGAGACGATTCACGAACTCCGGCTTGAATGCCTGGCGCACCAGCTCGTTGACCGCCTGGGTCTTCTGCTCCCAGTCGAGGTTCTGGTCGACCAGGAACTGGCTGCCGAGGTTGCTGGTCAGGATCAGGATGGTGTTCCTGAAGTCGACCGTGCGCCCCTGCCCATCGGTGAGACGCCCGTCGTCGAGCACCTGCAGCAGCACGTCGAACACCTCCGGATGCGCCTTCTCGACCTCGTCGAGCAGGATCACCGAGTACGGCCGGCGACGCACCGCCTCGGTGAGCTGACCGCCCTGCTCGTACCCGACATATCCGGGAGGGGCACCGACCAGCCGCGAGACCGAGAACTTCTCGCCGTACTCGCTCATGTCGATGCGCACGAGCGCCTTCTCGTCGTCGAACAGGTAGGCGGCGAGCGCCTTGGCGAGCTCGGTCTTGCCGACGCCGGTCGGTCCGAGGAAGAGGAACGAGCCAGTCGGACGGTCGGGATCGGAGATGCCCGCCCGGGTGCGTCGCACCGCCTCGCTGACGGCGCGCACCGCGTCCTTCTGGCCGATCAGGCGCTTGCCGAGCTCGCTCTCGAGGTGAAGCAGTTTCTCGGTCTCGCCCTGGCGCAGCTTGGCGACCGGGATGCCGGTCCATGCAGCGACGACCGCCGCGATGTCCTCGTCGGTCACCTGGTCGTTGACCATCCTCGGACCCTGCTGCTCGACCGCCTCGGCGGTGGCGAGCTGCTTCTCGATGCCCGGGATGACCTCGTAGTTGAGTTTCGAAGCATCCTGGTAGCGCTGCTCGCGCATCGCTCTGTCGAGCTCGATCCTGGCGTCGTTGAGCTTGCTCTTGAGGTCGCCGACACTGTGCAGCCCGGCCTTCTCGGCCTGCCAGCGGGTCTGCAGCTCGTCGAGCTGCGCCTCCTTGGCGTGCATGTCGTCGCGGAGCTTCTCCAGGCGCACCTTGGAGGCCTGGTCCTTCTCCTTCTTGAGCGCGAGCTCCTCGATCCGCAGCCGGTCGACGGCGCGCTTGAGCTCGTCGATCTCGACCGGGCTCGAGTCGATCTCCATCTTGAGCCGGGACGCGGCCTCGTCGATCAGGTCGATCGCCTTGTCGGGAAGCTGCCGGGCGGTGATGTAGCGATTGCTGAGGGATGCCGCAGCAACCAGAGCGCTGTCGGCGATCGTCACCTTGTGGTGGGCCTCGTAGCGCTCCTTGAGTCCGCGCAGGATCGCCACCGTGTCTTCGACACTCGGCTCGCCCACGTAGACCTGCTGGAAGCGGCGCTCGAGCGCGGCATCCTTCTCGATGTATTCGCGGTACTCGTTCAGCGTGGTGGCGCCGATCAGGCGCAATTCGCCGCGCGCGAGCATCGGCTTGAGCATGTTGGCGGCCGCCACGGAGCCTTCGCCGCCGCCGGCACCCATCAGGGTGTGCAGCTCGTCGATGAAGGTGATGACCTGACCGTCCGAGTCGGTGATCTCCTTGAGCACGGCCTTGAGCCGCTCTTCGAACTCGCCGCGGTACTTGGCGCCGGCCACCAGGGCCGCCAGGTCCAGCGAGATGAGCTGCTTGTCCTTGAGGGAGTCGGCCACGTCGCCCGCCACGATGCGCTGGGCGAGGCCCTCGACGACGGCGGTCTTGCCCACGCCGGGCTCGCCGATCAGCACCGGGTTGTTCTTCGTGCGGCGCGTCAGCACCTGGCTGATCCGTCGGATCTCGGCGTCGCGCCCGATCACCGGGTCGAGTTTGCCGCTCTTCGCGATCTCGGTGAGGTTGATGCCGTACTGCTCGAGCGCGGTCTTCTGCTCTTCTTGTTGCCCCGAGGTGGGGGCGCCCTGCATGTTGGCCATGGCGTGTTCTCCTTGAATGAGCCGTTTACTCGACCACGGGTAGTCGATGAACTGAGTTGTGCGCGGAGGCGTGCGACCTGACGGGAATCTCGGTCGTGTGGGGTACGTCGTAGCCACAAGTGGATCGGGAATACTCGATCGGCGTCTGGCCTCCGGGAACACCCGGGGGCCTTTCGCTTTCCTGACAGATCACGGGTAGACCTTCAATCCGTACCCCGTGACAACCCCTTGCGCCGACTTCGCCGTCTTTGGCTCGATCATGTCCCACGCTCGGTTCGGCTGCTTCGGCCGCATGATCTTCAAGGCGATGGGGCGAGCGACCATATCGGCCAGCTGAAGCCGCGAGCTATTCACCTGCTTGTTGGCGATAGGGAACTCGAGCGTCTGCGCCATGCCGTTGACCTTTGTGGCATCCACAATCCGGCGAAACTCGAGTTCAAGCTGATGGTCTTCGTTCGAGCCTCGGCTTTCGAAAATGACAGCCGTCTTCCGGCCGACCTGACCTCGATCCTGAAGCTGGAAGAACACCCGTTCCAGGCCGTACTCAAGTGCGATGTTGTAGGGATTGAGGGCCGTTCCACGGCGCTCCTTGAACTCGTTCTTGCGAATCGCGGATGCCACCACGATGAAGGGTGCGGACTGCACGACACCCGTCAAACGATCCATGAAGTCGGCGCGCACCTGGGCGTCAAGCAGCAACCCGAACGGCGCAAGGGCCTTGCGAATCTCTCGTTCATGGAGCACCACCATGTCGTGCGGGAACTCCGGATTGATCTGAGCGAGACCATGGTCCCCGCTCTCATCTACGTAGACGACATACTCCCCCAGTCGCACGGACGCCGCCCTAGCCTCGCGGTCCAAACGGCCGCCAGACCACGAGTTGGTTGGCCTTCTTGGCGCGCTCCCCGGTGCGGAGCGAGACGACGTCGCCCTCCGCGCCCGCCGCGAAGACGCGGCGGCCGGGACGGGTCAGCAGTTCATCGGCGAGCGCGGTTTCGAGCTCGCGCACACGTGCCGCGAGCGCGGTCACCTGGTTCTCGAGATCGAGGATGCGGCGGATGCCCTCGAGGTTCAGGCCCTCAGCACTCAGCCGCGCGATCTCGCGCAGCTGCACCACGTCGCGCATCGTGTAGCGGCGGGACTGCCCGGCGGTACGGCGCGGACTCACCATGCCGAGCCGGTCGTACTGACGAAGGGTCTGCGGGTGCATCCCGCTGAGTTCGGCCGCGATGGCGATCGCGAACAGCGGGCTGTTCTCGTCGACGTTCACGCGCGTCCCTCCTCCATCAGCGCTTGGCTCCTCGGGCAAGCAGATCCTCGCGCGGGTTCTCCTCCGGCATCGCGGCGGTGAACGCCTCGAGCGCCTCCTTGGCCGCGGGTGTCAGATGGCTCGGAACGGCGATCACAACCGACGCCAGCAGGTCGCCTGTGCCTTTCGGGGTGGTGACGCCGCGGCCCTTGACGCGCAGCACGCGACCGCTCGGCGTGCCGGCCGCGACGCGCAGCTTGACCGGCGCGCCCTCGAGCGTTGGGACCTCGATGGTCGCGCCCAGCGCGGCCTCCGGGAAGGTCACGGGCACGTCCAACCGCAGGTTGAGCCCGTCGCGCTCGAAGATCGGATGCTTGCGCACGCTCACCGTGATGACCAGATCGCCGGCCTCGCCGCCATCCGGGCTGGGTTGCCCCTTGCCCTTCAACTTGATCTTCTGCCCATCGGCCACGCCCGCTGGAATCTTGACCTTGGTCTCGCGCCCGCTCTGCATCTGCAGGCTCACGGTTTCGCCGCGGATCGCGGTCAGGAAGTCCAGGGTGGTGTTCGCCGTGATGTCGGCGCCCCTGGTCGGGCCGCCGAAGCCCTGGTAGCCGCCGCTCGCGGTGCCGAAGCCTCCGCCGCGGCCGCCGAACATCCCGCCCAGCAGATCCTCGAAGCCGGCTGTGCTCTGCCGACCGCCACGGGCGCCCTGGTTGAACAAACCGCCGAAGACGTCCTCGAAGCCCGCATTCGGGCCGCCACCCGAGGTGAACCGCGCGCCGCCGCCCATCGCCCGCACCTGGTCGTACTCGGTGCGCAACTCCTTGTCGGAGAGCACCGAGTACGCCTCGCTGATCTCCTTGAAGCGGGCCTCCGCCTTCGCGTCGCCCGCGTTGGAGTCGGGGTGGTACTGACGCGCGAGCTTGCGGTAGGTCTTCTTGAGGTCGGCGTCCGACACGTCCTTCTTCACGCCGAGCACGGCGTAGAAGTCCTTGTCGAACCAATCCTGGCTTGCCATGGGGCCTCGTTCTGCCTTTCTCCCGCGCCGCCGCTACTGCGGCGCGGACCGCTCCGCGGGCATGAACGTGGGCACGCCCGCTCCGCTCATTCGGGAACGCTGACAGCGACCTTGGCCGCCCGGATGAGGCGCTCGCCGAGCGCGTAGCCCGGTTCGATCACATCCGCGACGGTGTTCACCGTGACGCCGGCCGTCGGGATCTGCACGATCGCCTCGTGCACCTGCGGGTCGAAGGTCTCGCCCACCTGGCCGATGTGGCGCAAGCCGTACCGGTCGAAGCCGGCGCGGAGCTTCTGCGCGACGATGGCCAACGGGCTGCCCTCCGTCAGGTCGCCGTGAACCTCCGCGCGGTCGAGGTCATCGATGGCGGGGAGCAGCGTGCGGATGACCTCGGCGATGACGGCCTCGCGGTTCGCCACGCGGTCGCGCTCGACGCGGGTGCGGAAGTTCTTCAACTCCGCCTCCGCGCGAGCGGCCCGGTCGCGGTACTCGCCGACCAGGTCGCGCTCGGCCTCGGCCAGCAGCGCGACGTCCTCATCGCTCAATTCCACGTCGGGACCCTCGGCCTGGATCAAGCCATCGGCCTCGCCTTTGGCGTCACTCCCGGCCTTCGGCCGCGCTTCTCCGGTCTCAGGGTCGATCTTCCGCTTGTCGCGGATGACCGGCTCCTCGGACTCGTCCGGGCCCGTCGGGCCCTTGTCGTGAGCGACCATCGCTACTTCTTCGGCCCCTTGGGTTCGTCCTCGTCCACGATCTCGGCGTCGACGATGTCTTCGTCGCTCGACTCGGGAGTCGGTTCCTCCGCACCGTCGGGCGACGCCTCCTCACTCGAGCCGGCCGAGTAGATGGCTTCCCCGAGCTTGGTCTGGCTGGCGTTGAGTTTGTCGAAGGCGGTCTTGACGGCCGCCTCGTCCTCGGACTGCAGCGCGGTCTTCAGCGCGTCGACGTCGGCCTGGACCTCGGTCTTCACGTCATCGGGCAGCTTGTCGTCGTTCTCCTTGATCAGCTTGTCGATCGAGTAGGCGAGCTGTTCGGCGTTGTTGCGCACCTCGGCGGCCTCGCGACGGCTCTTGTCCTCCGCCGCGTGCTCCTCGGCCTCGCGCACCATGCGCTCGATGTCCTCCTTGGGCAGCGACGAGCCGCCCGTGATGGTCATGGACTGCTCCTTGCCGGTGCCCTTGTCCTTGGCACCCACGTGCACGATGCCATTGGCGTCGATGTCGAAGGTGACCTCGATCTGCGGGACGCCGCGCGGCGCCGGCGCGATGCCGGTCAGCTCGAAGGTGCCGAGCTGCTTGTTGTCGCGCGTGAACTCGCGCTCGCCCTGGAAGACCTGGATCGCCACCGACGGCTGGTTGTCG
>FSWJ01000557.1_pt1 | contig 11150 bp, 7 predicted proteins | sample 1637851 | NCBI WGS metagenome assembly FSWJ01 (sample SAMEA3914789, study PRJEB12502) | metagenome | biome: forest; material: soil | place: Canada | collected 2011-07-03 | depth 0.3 m | reverse complement strand
GCGCCAGCAGGGTCGCCGCGATCGCCTCAGTCGCACCGGCCGTGACGAGGATCTCGCGCTCGGGGTCGACATTGATCCCGTAGAAGCGCTGCTGGTGGAGCGCAATGGCGTCACGCAGCAGCGGGATGCCGCGTCCCGGCGGGTACTGGTTCGAGCCCGAGTCGATCGCCAGCTTGGCCGCGTCGAGCACGGCCTCGGGCCCGTCCTCATCGGGAAACCCCTGCCCCAGGTTGATCGCTCCCGTGCTCGCAGCCAGCGCCGACATCTCAGCGAAGATGGTCGGCCGCAGCTCGCCGTCGTCGGCCAGCAGCATCGCGCCGCGCGCCGCACGAGCCCAGGCGCCGGAAACGGTCATGAGTGTCACGGTACCGGGTGTGTCCTCCCCATCTTTCGCGCTCGGCTGTTGTCCCCGCTGTGGAATCCGGATGTCGTCGGCCGGTGCGGTGCCCTACCGTCATGGGTATGCGCACCGGTCCCTTCCTCGTCGCCGCCGCGCTGCTGCTCGCGCTTGCGGGATGCGTCCCGACCGGGACGGGCGGGAGTCCGTCGCCGAGCGCGAGTGCGACGCCCGTGTTCGCGTCGGATGCCGAGGCGCTCGCTGCGGCGGAGAAGGCGTATGCCGCGTACTTGACGGTGTCGGATCAGATCGCCAACGACGGGGGGAAGGATCCGGAACGTCTGGACGGACTTGCGCTCAGGACGCTCTTGTCCGATGACCGGTACGGATTCCAATCATTCGCTGACAAAGGTTGGCATTCGGTAGGGACAACTACTTTGACGAAAACAATCCTTCAATCGACGGACCTCGGCACCGAAGCAACCAACCAAGGAGCCGTGACGGTCTATTTGTGTGAGGACGTGTCCGGCGTTGACGTCGTCGATATGAATGGGGTTTCCGTGGTCTCGGCTGGGCGGCCCAAACAGCAGCAATTCCAGGTGAGTTTCGATCTTGTGCAATCGAGGCTGATTCCATCGGAGCGGGAACCATGGGCCGGCTCAAGTATTTGCAACTAGCCGCAATATTGGCGCTCGCGGCCGCTCTCACGCTGATTGAGGTTGACGGAGCCCAAGCCCGCCGCGCAGGCTGCAGTGCCGCAGACGTGTTGACCGGTGGTTGTTCCGTCGACGCGACCGTCGGTACCGACGACGTCACCCTCACCGGCACGGCGACGTCACCCGGCACGGGCGGGAGTGGCGCATCCAAAGCCCCGGGCCACGCCGGCGCGCCGCCCGTCTCCACGTGCCAGGTCGTCGTTGCGAACCGCTGCCTCGGGTTCGTTCCGAAACCCGGCCAGCCGGCTCCGCCGGTCCAACCGATCACCCTTCGCGATATCGCGGCGTTTCGCCCCACCCCGGGTGTCCAATACATGGAGCCCAACGGCTGGGTCGTGCCGGGGCTCGATGCGAACTTCTTCTCGGTCGTCGATCAGCAACTCGTCAATGGCGCCCTGCTCGGACAGCCGGCGACCGTGCGGTTCACTCCGGTTGGCTGGCACTGGAATTACGGTGACGGATCCGCCGCCGTTCGCGCGACGAAAGGTGCGACCTGGGCCGCGCAAGGCCTGCGCGACTTCGACCGCACCGTCACCAGTCACGTGTACGAGACCGAGGGCGAGTACACGATCCGGCTCACCATCGACTTCCACGCCGAGTACCGGATCGGGTCGACCGGGTTCATCCCGATCTCCGGCACGATCAATCTTCCAGCCAACGATCTGCACGTCACCGTGACCGGTGCCAAGACGGTGCTCGTCGACCGTGACTGCGTCGCGAATCCGGCCGGCCCCGGATGCTAAGCAGTCGCGAGGCAGAACGGCAGTAGTCTCCCAGGGCCGGTAAATGCAACGTTCAGCTTCGAACGGGATGCTGGCTGCGCTGAAAGGAGCATCCCGACCATGCCCGACTCACCCCAGCCCCCGTCCGACGCTCAGCCGCCCGCCGAGCCCTCGGCCCAGCCGACCGGCGCACAGCCCACTGCTGCGCAGCCGACGCTCCCGCAGTCGGCGGCTCCGGTCGTGACCTCCGACGCTCCCGCGAAGAAGCGCAACGTCGGTCCCCTGGTCGGCGCGCTCGTCGTCGGCGCCGTGCTGGGTGGGGCATCCGGAGCCGGCGTCGCCGCCTGGGCCGTCAGCGCCAACAACAACTCGCACAGCAACGTCAGCGCCGGTCCGCAGACCGTGACCATCAACAACAAGGATGACGTCAACACCACGACCGCGGTCGCCGCCAAGGCCGGCCCGTCCGTCGTCACCATCAACGTGACCGCCAGCAACCAGGGCGGCACCGGATCGGGTGTCGTGCTCAGCAGTGACGGCTACATCCTCACCAACACCCACGTCGTCACCCTGGACGGCGCCTCCTCCACCGGCACGATCGAGGTGACCACCTACGACGGCAAGCTCTACACCGCGAAGGTGGTCGGCATCGACCCGGTCGTCGACCTGGCCGTGATCAAGCTCGACAACGCCAGCGGCCTGCAGCCGATCGAGTTCGGCGACTCGTCCAAGATCAATGTCGGCGACAACGTCGTCGCGATCGGCGCCCCCCTCGCGCTGCCGAACACCGTCACCGACGGGATCGTCAGCGCGCTGAACCGCAGCATCCAGATCGCCTCATCGGCGGTGCCGAACAGCAGCGGCTCAGGCGACAGCTCGACGCCGGGCAGCGGATCGAGTCCCTACAACTTCTGGAATTTCGGCGACGGGAGCGGCGGCAGCGGGTCGGGCAGCGGCTCGACCTCTGGCCAGACCGCCGACATCTCGTTGCCGGTCATCCAGACGGATGCCGCGATCAACCCCGGCAACTCCGGCGGCGCGCTGCTCAATCGCGACGGCAAGCTGATCGGCATCAACGTGGCGATCGCGAGCACGGGCAGCACCAGCACCTCGACCCAGTCGGGATCGATCGGAGTCGGCTTCGCCATCCCGGCCGACCTGGCGCAGCGCATCAGCCAGGAGATCATCAAGTCGGGCAAGGGCAGCCACGGTCTGCTCGGCGCGTCGGTCACCACTGCGACCAGCGACAAGAGCTCGGTCGTCGGTGCGCTGATCGCCGACGTCACCGCCGGCGGCGGCGCCGACAAGGCGGGCATCAAGAAGGGCGATGTCGTCACCTCGTTCAACGGCGTGCCGATCACCGACAGCACGGACCTGACGGCCCAGGTGCGCACCCTCGCCCCCGGCAGCAGCGCCAAGCTGGTCTACGTGCGCGGCACCGACTCGACCACCGTCACGGTGACAGTCGGCACGCTCACTCTGTAAGACGTATTTTCTGGGACGGGAGCCGGCAGCGGTCGGCTCCCGTCCCTCGTTTCGGCCGCTGATAAGCTCGTGCGACCATGGCTCAGCCCCGCACCGGTGTTTCGTACGTCATGCCCGTGCTCAATGAGGCGGGCTACGTCGAGTCGGCGATCCGGAGCGTGCTCGACCAGGACTACAGCGGCCCCGTCGAGGTCGTGCTGGCCCTCGGGCCCTCGCACGACGGCACGCGCGAGATCGTCCAACGAATGGCCGCGGCGGATGCTCGCATCCGTCTGATCGAGAACCCGGGCATGGACATCCCGATCGGCCTCAATCTCGCGATCAAGGCCGCGAAGCATCCCGACATCATCCGGGTGGATGCGCACACCGAGCTCGCCCCCGGCTACACGACCCGCGGCATCGACGACCTGGAACGCACCGGTGCGGCGAGTGTCGGCGGCATCATGGTCGCGACGGGGGCGCCGGGCTTCCAGATCGCAGTGGCTCGCGCCTACAACAGCCGCTTCGGCCTCGGCGGCGGCGCGTACCACGGCAGCGCCGCAGTGGCCGGCCCGGCGGAGTCCGCGTACCTGGGCGTGATGCGCGCCGACGCGCTCGCCGAGGTCGGATACTTCGACGAGTCCCTGCGCCGCGGCGAGGACTGGGAGCTCAACTACCGCTTCCGCCAGGCCGGCAAGATCGTCTGGCTCGACCCCGAACTCCGGGTGAAGTACTGGCCGCGGAGCACCCCGGCCAAGCTTGCCCGGCAGTTCTTCGCCACCGGTGTCTGGCGCGCCGAGCTGGTGAGGCGACTCGGGTCGCGCAACCCGCTGCGCTTCTTCGCGCCGCCGGTGCTGGTGATCGCGACCGTGCTGTCGGTCATCGCGATCCCACTGCATGCGACCGGAGTGCTGCACGGGGTCGCGGGTTGGATCGTCGCGCTGGTCTACCTCGGCCCGCTTCTCTACGCGGCTTTGCTGATCGTCGCGGCGGTGACGAACTCGGGCTCGTTCGCCGACCGGCTGCGCTTCGCGGCGGTGATCGCGATCATGCACTTCAGCTGGGGAACCGGATTCCTGCGCGGCATCATCGGAGGCGCCGGCGACGCGGTCGACACCTCGCGTACCGAGTCGTAGCGCGCCTCGCTAACCGAGCCACCCTTCCGCGATCAGCCGCTGCACGACGCGCTCGCCCGCCGAACCGTCGTCGAGCGGAGTGAAGCGGGCGCGCCAGGCGGCGCGGCGCGCGGCGAAGGCGGGAGCCGCGGCATCCGCCCCCCGGATCGCCGCGAGCAGCCCATTGCGGTCCTGCACGACCGGCCCCGGCGCCTCGGCGAGCAGGTCGAAGTAGAAGCCGCGCAGATCGGTGCTGTAATGCGCGAAGTCGGGCGTGAAGAAGATCAGCGGCTTGTCGGTGCCGACCACGTCGAACATCGCCGAGGAGTAGTCGGTGACGAACACGTCGGCCACCTGCAGCAGGTCTGCCATGTTCGGGTAGCTGGTGACGTCGATCAGGCGGTCGGCCTCCAGGTCCTGGCCGTACCGGAGGGTGCGCGAGTGCCCGCGCACCAGCAGCACATGGTTGTCGCCGAGCTCGCCGGCGAAACTCGCCAGGTCGACATAGTCGACCATCTCGGTTCGGTCGTCGCGCCAGGTGGGGGCGTAGAGCACGACGCGTGCTCCCTCGGGCAGACCCAGCGAGTGGCGTACCGCGGGGATGCGTGCGGCATCCGCGAACACGTCGTTGCGCGGGTAGCCGTCCTGCCAGATCGGGCGGTGCATGTCGTAGGCCGACCGGAAGATCTCGGCGCTGTACGGGTTCTGCGCAAGAAGCGCGTCCCACCGCGCCCGCTCGCGCTTCACAGCGATGCGCGTGCGCAGTCCGGGGTCGCGGTCCAGCGCCAAGCGCTTGAGCATGGTGCCGTGCCAAGTCTGCAGCACGTGCTGGCTCGGCCGCCGCCGAAACCGCTTGCGCAACCAGTCGTTCACCACGAGCACCCGTGACGCGCCGCGGGCCCGCCACCACTCGCGGCTGCCCTCGATGATTCGCACCGCACCCTCGGGCACGGCGACCGAGCCGTCGACGACGCTCCAGTAGCGCGCCGTCTGCGGCCGCAGCCGTGCGAGGGCGGCGTCGATGCCGAGCGGGTTGTCCGAGCTCGACTGCCCGTAGAAGCTCTCGAAGAAAACGGCGTCCTCGGGGGTGGGGCTCGATCGCCGGTACTCCCGCTCGAGCCGCCTCTGGGCGGGTGCGCCGCGCTCGCCATCCGCCAGCGGCGCAGACACCCGCAGCACGAGGCCGCCGGCCGTCGCCAGCACCTTCGCGCGGAACAGGGGATGCTGCAGTTCTCCGGGCAACTCGGCCGCGACCTCCACGCGCGCCGTGCCCGGTGCCGCGTCGAGCGTGAGCCGGTAGTCGCCGGACGGCATCGCCAACCCGGGCGTGCCCCAGCGTGGGGAGAGCATCCGGAAGCTCGCCGTCGTCCGCCCCTCTGCGGCCGTCATCGAAGTGGCGAGGCGCTGCGTGCGGGCTCCATCGAGCCGGATCGTGTCGACGGTGCGGCCCGCAGGGTCGATCGTCACGGTGAGGGTGGGCGGATCGTCCGAGCCCGCCGTGGGGTCATCGAACGCGATCCGCGTGACGCGCGAGCGCACAGTCGTCGGCGACGGCACCTCCGCGACGGTCAAGCCCAGCGCCGCCGCGACCCCGCTGCGCCGCAGCGTCTCGGCGAGCACGCGCTCGGTCGCGCGCCCGTCGAGCAGGTCGAAGGCCTCGTCGCGCAGCCACGCCGAATGGCGGGATGCCGCGACGGCCGCCGCAGACCCGCTTACCGCGACCGCATCCAGACGCGCCAACGCGTCGGGCCAGCTTCCGAGTTGCTGGCCGCCGGCGAATGCGCGGTACGGCAGGTAGAGGCCCCGGCGCTGGGCGTAGTGCTCCAGGTCGGGAGCCAGGAACACGATCGGGCCGCCGACGAGGCTGTAGTCGTAGGCGATCGACGAGTAGTCGGTCACCAGTGCGTCGACGGCTGGCAGCGCAGGGGTGATCTCGTCGAGCGCTTCGGCGCCGAGCATCCGGATGCGGTCGGAGCGCGTCGGGCCGCCCGCGTAGTCGCCCCTGCCGAGCGGGTGGGCGCGCACCAGCAGCACGGCATTCGTGCGGGTCAGCCAGTCGGCGATGAGGCCCCAGGTCGCGTCGTCCGGCGCTCCAGGATCGATCCCGCCGTCGCGCCAGGTCGGTGCCGAGAGGATGACGCGCGCTCCCACGGGCAGTTCACCGACGGCAGCGACCAGCAGTTCTCGGGCGGTGGCGCGGCGTTCCTCGGCCGAGCCGGCCAGCAGCACGTCGTCCCGCGGGTCGCCGGTCACCACGACCCGGTCGGGTGCGACACCGAACGCGCTGACGATGCGGGGCGCCACGAGCGCCGACGCCACCGGGAACAGCCCGATCCCGCGGCCGGCGAACCGGTACGCCCGGGCGAGCACGGCGCGCACCAGCCGGTGGTTCGGCAGGAACGAGACGCGCAAGGTGGCGTCTGAATCGAGGTGCAGCCGCTTCAGGGGGATGCCGTGCCACAGCTGCACCACGAATCCACCGCGGGTCGCGTAGCGGTTCACGTCGCCGAACCCGTGGGTGACCACGAGCACCCGGGCCCGGAGCGTGAGGCGGAAGCCGCGCCATCCCGACCGCAGCTCGGCGTCGAGGCCGAGCCCGCGCGCGGCGGCGAGTTCGGCGGACGAGCCGGCCAGCCAGACCAGGCGAACGGTGTCGGGAAGAGTGGAGCGGGCCGCTCGGTACAGCGGCAGGGCCCCTTCGCCGACCCCGATGCCGGAGCCGAACACCCAGAGGCGGGGCGCGCGCGCAACGAGGAGCGTCGCGAGGGCTCCGAGCGCGTAGAGGGGGAGGCGCAGCACCTTGCGGGCGTTGCCGGCTCCGAAAGTGAAGCTCGCCATGATCTCAGGCGATTCTGGCACGGCGGGCGAGCGGGGATGCAACGCGGCGGTACAGGCCGGTGACGGCCTCGACCATGCGAGCGACGGTGTACAACAATGTACAATCGATGGATGTTGACCCTCTCCCTGAGCGAAGCGCGCGCCCGCCTTCCCGAACTCCTCGACAGGGTCGCGGCAGGCGACGAAGTGCACATCACGCGCCACGGGGCCGAGGCCGCGGTCCTCGTCAGTCACGATCGATGGATGAAGACGAAACGGCAGGATCTGCTGGCGGAGGCACGCGAGATCCGGCGGCGGTTCGAGGCGGTGGAGGGCACGCCGCTTTCTGAGTTCCGTCCGGTGCTCGACTGGGATGTCGAGGCGCACATCGCAGAGATCCGAGAAGGTCGCGATTCCGACCCCTGGGATCGTGTCGGTGAATGATGCGTTCGACGCCGATGTGTTGATCTACGCGGCGAGCAATCATCTGGACGGACCACGAATCCGTTCCTTGCTCTACGGCGAGGGCGAGCGGATCGGGTCCCTTGTTCTCGTTCCCGAAACTCTTGCGAAGCCACTGCGTCTGAAGAACACGCGCGAGTTCGACACGATCTCGAAGTTCCTCAGGAAAATCGAGCTCAAGCCCGTCGATCTGGATATCGCCTATGCAGCCGCCGAATACGGCGCCAAGTATCGGCTCAAGGCCGCCGACGCGATCCACCTCGCCACCGCGGTGGTCTGGGGCGCCGAGCGATTTCACACCAACAATCGCAAAGACTTCGGCCCGCACATCGACGAGCTCGAAGTGGTGTGGATGTCGTGAGCGGTCGCCGGGAGGATCTGAGCGAGCCCGAACTCATCGCGGCGTACCGGGAGTCGTTCGCCGAGTGGATCGAGTCCGAGGACGCCGCTCTGCGGGACTCGACATCAGGGGATGGTCTCGGGTGAGCGAGGGGGGGGTGAGCGAGAGGGGGGCCGGCCGCAGCGCAACTTGCGCTGTGAGGGCCAAGTCGGTTCAGATCAATGTGGGTTGCGGGCCGCCCCTCGGCGCCAATCGCGAGAACTCGAGCAGCGATGCCACACTGCCGCCCTTCGTCCGCCAGTCGTCGACGGTCTTGCCACCGAGCAGCACGTAGCTCCACCCGCGGCCCGAACGTTCATCTGCAGGGAGTTCGTTGATCTTCTCGACCCAGTCCAACGCCGCGCGTTGCTTTCGCAGTACGTTCGCCTCGTTCATGAGCATCTGCCCCTTGGTCTCGACGACGAAGATTCCACTCGAAGTGCGAAGGAGGAAGTCTGGCGAGTAGTAGGCCGGCATCCCGTCCGCTTTGAGATAGGCGCGATGCAGGAACCAGTGCTTGAACTCGTCGATCTTCGCGATCGCCTCCACACTGGAATCCGAATCGGCCCATTCGATGAACATCTGCTCCAGCCCACCGCCGCGCGCGGCGACCGGCAGCTTCTCGAAGATGGACTTGGTGACGGTCGCTGCCGTACTGGTCCGGACGTTGACCGATCCGATTTCTGAGACCCAGCGGTGATCGATCTGGGCGGCCTCGACTTCCGTCGACTCCAGCATCTCGACCAAGGCGCTTGAGAAGTTCCCCGCGATGTCCTGCGAAACATCCCCGACGAGCAGCACGCGCCAGTTCTCGTCGGCCAAGGGGTTGAACCCGGAGCCGAACAAGCGGTTGCGGACATACTGGTCGATCCAGCCGACCAGCAGCGGCTTATACGTCTGCAGAATCGGGTACTGCGCGCTCTTGGCGTACTGTCCCCGGTCGTGACCCTCGCCTCCGATGAAGGTCCGGCTGATCGACTCCGTGATCCGGTTGGTCATGCGCGACAGGTAATCGTTGTACCCGGTCGCAGTCATCACACCCCCGTCGACTCGATAGTCTCCGAAGCGCGTCCCGGTCTGAGCATCCTTCGAGGCGAAACGGTCGCCCTTGCCGATGAACCTGGTTAGGTCTGCGAGCGGGATCTTGCTGACCGGCAGGTCGCCGATCTCGATGCCCGGCGCCGCCAGCTCTTCCTCCGCATCACGGAGGATCACGGGCACCTCGAAGTCGTATTTCCGGTAGCCGTCCCGCAACCCCAGTGTTTCGAGGTCGCCGCTCACGGAACTTTGCTTGATCTCGTCCGTGAGTTCGACCGCGAGGCCGCCGCTGAGCAACTCGTCGTACAGGTTGATGAAACGTGGATGCTCAACAACAAAGAGCACGTCGAGGTAGTTGGCGGGTTCTTGGCGCTGCAGGATGCGCTGGCGGGTGTCCCTTTTGAGCTCCTCGATCTCCGGTTCACCTCGCCACATCAATCGCAGTCCACGGCCCACGGTCTGTTCCGCGAGGATGCCGCTTCCCGCGCTGCGCAAGGGGACGATGACGCAGATGTTGCTGACGTCAAATCCCTCCCGCAGCATCAGAACGCTGATGATCACCTTGGGCTGCGCGAGTCGGTCGACACCGAACAGCTTCTCCTTGAGACGTGCCCACTCCTTCTCGCCCAGCTCGCCCTTGCGGTTCGAGTCCACTCGCAGAACGTCCTCTTCGCCGAGACCGAGTTCGTACAGAAACTCCTCGACGACTTTCGATGCGCTGGTGTCCTCGGTCATGACGAGCAGCTTGGGATGCTTCGCCGGATCGTGCTTGGTGAACTGCTCCTCGAGGATCTGCAGCTTCTTCAGCCCTGCGCGGATCATGACACGCTGCCCGTCGGAGAGTGACGTGACGGTCCCTTGCTCGTCGCGCTCGACGCGGAAGTCGAGTTCGCTGTTCTCGATCGAGGCGATCTCGCTGCGCTTGTCGATGGCGAGCGCCTTCACGAGCCCTTGTTGCATGGCGGCGTTGAGGTCGAAGTCGGTGACAATGTGGTCGAAGTAGAGTCGCTTGGCCCGTTCGCCACTGCCCTGCTCGTTGTACGGGGTCGCGGAGAAGTCGATCTGGGTGAAGCGCCGGCCCTTCCCCTCCGCGATACGGGTGAGGCTCTTCTGCCATTCGACGTCGGTGATCTCTTCGCCTCGCTTGAACTGGTGGATGTGATGAGCCTCGTCGTTGAAGACGACAAGACTCGGAAGATCGACGAGGGATGCGAGCGGCCCGCCTCGGGTGTAGCGGCGGTTAAGGGTGTCGAGCGAGTTTCCCTCGGCCCTTCCGGGCGTGAGAGGGACGAAGCTCGCTGCTGCCGCTTTTGCATCGATGTCCAGACCGGGCGCATCGATGTCCAGTTCATCATCGGCGATGAAGTCGGGGTCTTCGTCTCCGGAGAGCAGATGCCAGTTCGTTATCGCGACGATGCCACCACCTGTGACCTTCCGACCGATCTCCTGCTTCGTGGCTACTGAGGTCCGAAGGAAGGTGAACACGGCGGCGCGGTGGTCTGGAGGGAGGAACAGCTCTTGCTGAGTGGCGATATCGCTCGTCGCGAAGTCACGCTGCTTCCCGCCGGCATGCGTAGACAGACCGGGCGGAATCCTCCCCTGGAAGGAGTCGAGCAGACGCTCGTAGACCACCAGCCCAGGAGCGACAAGAAGGAAATTACTGGTGAATCTCTCATCCGATGGCGCAGCACGGTGGTTCAAGTACTGCCAGATGAGGAGTGCGTTGAGAACCCAGGTCTTGCCGGTGCCAGTGGCCATCTTCGCGGCATATTTCGGGTGCCGGTTGACGGCTGCCGTTACCCGTCCGAGCCTGCCCGGCTCGAGCAGGGCATCGCCCGCAACCTCCTGGTACAGCTCGTAGAGGCTTGCGCTGCGGAGTACCTCGTGCGCGTAGATGATCGCGAGGATCGCGTATTGCTGCCCCTCGTGAAAGTTGAGCTCGCGATTGACGCGGTAGTCGTCTTGGAACCACCAGCGGAGCAACTCAGAGGTGATCGGAGATACGGACTCCAGGAACGCGTTCGGAGCGCCCTGCTCGATCGCCGGGATGTCGTCCGCGAATCGCTGGAAGAGGCGCTCCGCCAAAGGGAAGATCGGATC
>FSWJ01000934.1_pt1 | contig 11165 bp, 8 predicted proteins | sample 1637851 | NCBI WGS metagenome assembly FSWJ01 (sample SAMEA3914789, study PRJEB12502) | metagenome | biome: forest; material: soil | place: Canada | collected 2011-07-03 | depth 0.3 m | reverse complement strand
TTCAAGATCCAGCGCTGGTCGCCTGATGGGCCGGTACGTGTCGCTGGGCGGGGAGATGATCGCCCGCAGGACGAGCCAATCCTGGCTCGCGCGTCGCTCTCATCAAGCATGAGCGGTAGCCCCTCGGCACCAGGCCATTCACCCATCTGGAGGGCCATTCGTTTCCATCGCCCCTCGCCCCGTCTCCCAAAGGCGTGACCCGGCTGCCGGACTTACAAGGCACCTACCGGAACCACTGTCGCCCACCTACCGGAACCGCGTCCGCAACCTGTCAGGCAGGAACCGGAACCAAGGTGTCCACCATCTACCGGAGTCGCACAACAGGCCGGAGTGCGGATCCCGGTAGCAATCTGTGACCAACGGCGGCTGCTCGTCGTCGATCGGGGCGACCAGCTCTCAGCTGGGACTTTGAGTGCACCCGAAGGGATTCGAACCCCTAACCTCTTGATCCGTAGTCAAGTGCTCTATCCGTTGAGCTACGGGTGCGCGCCGCTCGCGAGCGGCAGGGAGGAGCATACCGGGTTCGGGGGCGGGGCCGTCCCGCTCGCACCGAACACCGATGGCCCTGCCGGCCACCGCCCCGCGGCCTACCAAAGACCGCCCGTTCGGCGGTATGCCATCACGGACATTCTGCCGATGACGGACACATGGGGAGAGCATCTGGCCTGGGTGCGCTGGCCGTGCTGCCGTGCGCCGTGCTGCTCGCGTGCCCCCCTCACGCCGGCGCCGCGCCGAAGCCGCGCCCGAGTGCGACGGCGACCCCGACCCCGACCGCGCCGGCCGGGAACAACAACAGCAATGGCAACGGGAACGGCGGGAACGGTCCCTCACCCAAGCCCGCACCCAAGCCCTCACCCACAGCCTCGTCCCAGGGCTGGCCGAAACCCTCGCCCAGACCCTCGGCGGCACCGACCCCCACGGCGGCGCCCACGCCGACCCACAGCGGCCCCACCCCGACCACCGCGCCGATCACTACTCCGACCCCACCAGCACCAACGTTCACAGCGGCCGCACCGCCTCCGAAGGCTCCGCCCCGCTCACCCACGGTCGTAGGCCGGGGGACCGTCCAGGCCGTGGTCGCCCCGCCACGCCAGCCGACGAGCGCGCCGGCCGACGTCCCGGGCAGCCGGGTCCAGCCCGCCACGGGCCACGCGCACGCCGTACCGGTCGCCGCCAAGCCGGCGGCCGTCAGAGGGTCACACCCGTCCGGGCTGAGCCCGCTGCTGCACGACGAGGTGCCGGACATCGCGCGCCGCATCGCCCTGGAGACCGCTCAGGCCCCCGGGCTCCCCCTCGCCATCCTGAGCGCGGTGGGGCTGTTCCTGCTGGTCCAGCACCGCATCGACCGCAAGGACCCCAAGCTCACCCAGTTGGCGGTGACACAGGACGCCGAGCTCACGTTCGGGCCGCCGGCGGCGGGAAGGCCACCCGTCGACGACTGACCCCGGGGGGCCGTCGAGGTTCCCTGGCCCGCTCAGGACCTGCGGCCGTGCCGGTGCTCGACCAGGACGACGTGACCGTCGCGTCGTACGCGCTGCTCACGATGGTGCAGGGGAGGTCAGCCCCCCGGAGGGGGGACGAAGCCTCCCTGCGGACCGCCGGTGAGACCGCCCCCACCGCCGAGGCCGCCGGTGGTCCCGACTCCGAAGCGGCGCGCGGTCGCGCTCGTGGTCGAGCTCGTCGGCAGCGCCTGCGACAGGTCCGCCAGGACGACCTGCTGTCCGACCTTCGGTCCGCTCGTCACCTCGGTCACGAGCGCTCCCTTCGTGCCGGTCTGGACGCGGGTGCGGGTCGCCTTGCCCGCGTCGAGCACCGTGACGGAGCCACCGGACAACGCCGAGTTGGGGACCGTGACCACTCCCGTGACGGTCCGGACGACGATCGACACCGACGCGGCGCCACCGTCGACGAAGGCCTTGCCGGGCTGGGCGACGAGGATGCTCACGGCGTAGCTCGTGGTGCTGCTGGTCGTCGAGGACGACGGCAGCAGCGCGATGTCGGTCACCGCCCCCTGTACGGCGGTGGTCACCCCGTCCGCGACGACCTGCGCCTTCTGGCCGACCTTGACCTGGCTGATCGAGGCCGAGGGCACGTTGACCGTCACCGTCACCGCGCCGGGGCCGACGACGGTGATGGCGGCTGTGGTCGCCTCGGTCGCCCCCGCCACATAGGGGATCGCGGCCACGGTGCCGGCGATCGGGCTGGTCAGGGACGCCCCGGCGAGGTCGGCGTTCGCGAGGTCGAGGGCCGTCTGGGCCGCGGTGACCGCCGCCGTGTCGGTCGTGACGCGGCTGGCCGGGCTCTGCGAGCCGCCGCCGCCCTGGCCGAGCGACGGGCCCGCCGCGCTGGACGAGGTCGCGGTCGTGGTGCGGGTGACCGTCGGCGTCCGCGGCGCGGTGGACGACGAGCCGGCCGCGGGCGTCGGCGCGGCGGCGGCCTTGGTCAGCGCGGTGCCGAGGGCCTGCTGCGCCACGGCCACGGCCTGCTGCAGCGCGAACGCGTCCTGCAGCGCCTGGGCGCACGTGGTGGGGGCCGACGGCGCGGTGGACGGCCTGGTCGGCGTGGACGTCCGGGCCGGCGACGAGGTCGGGGACGACATCGGCGTCTGGCTCGGGGTCGACGTCAGGGTGGGAGCCGGAGTGCTGCCGCAGAGCGCGGTCGCGGTCCCCAGGGCCGTCGCTGCCGTGCGCAACGCCTGGTCCGCGGCGCGCTGGACGACGGTGAGCGTGCCCGGTGCCGCCGAGCCTCCGGTCCGGGACGGGCTGCCCGTCGAGGTGGCGACCGGTTTCGGGGTCTGGCTCGCTGCCGGCGTGGCGGTGGGCGTGGCGGTGGGCGTGGCCGTGGCGGTGGCCGCCGCGGCCTGGTCCGTCTCGAGGGTCGCCTTCGCCTTGGCGAGCGACGCGGTCGCCTGGGTGACGGCGTCGGACAGCGCCGTGGTGTCGAGGGTCGCCAGCACCTGGCCGGCCTTGACCGTGTCGCCGACACGGACCTTCACGGCACTCACTGTCCCGGCCGTCCGGAACCGCGCCTTCGCCTGGTGCACGACGGCCGTGGTGCCGGTGGCCGTCAGGAGCTGCTCGACATTGCCGGTCGCGACCACGGCGGTGCGGTAGCCGGCTCCGCTGCTGCCCGTCGACGCGAAGGCCGCGGCGCCGCCACCGAGCAGCAGGACGACCGCGACCGGGACGACGACGCCCCGTCGGCGGAGCCTGCTAGGCACCGGGACCGCCGAAGGTCGTGCAGCTGCCATTGGTGGCCGGACGGATGCTGATCGAGGTCGCGGCGACGGTGCCGGCGCTGTCCGCGGTGCCGCGCGCCGTCACGCACTGACCCACCTTGAGGGCAGCGGCCGTGGCCTTCTTCGCAGCCGTGTAGGTCGTGGTCGCGTTCGCGGTGACGGTCACGGTCGACGTCGTCGGGGAGGCCGTCGAGCCGCCCCCTCGGGTGCTCGAGATCACGAACCCGGTCGCGCTCGTCGACACGACCTTGCCGAACTCGCCACCGCCGAGGCGCCCCCTGCCCGGACTGCCGGAGGGTGGCGTGCCACCACCACCACCACCGGGCGGCGGGCCGCCCGGACCGCCGAAGCCGCGGGGTCCACCCGTGCCGGCGGTGCACGACCCGTTGACCGGCGCGCTCACCGACACCGACGTCGCGGTCACCGCGGTGGGAGGCGTGCTGCTGGCGGAGGGGCTGCTGCTGCGGACCATCACGCACGAGCCGACGGTGACGTCCGCGGCGGACGCCTTCACGGTGTCGGTGAACGCCGTCGCCGCGCTGTAGGTCACCGCCGTCTGGGCGCTGGTGGACTGCACCTGCAGGGTGTTGCCCGAGAGCGCGGCGAGCAGGCCAGAGACACCTGGCGGGCCCTGGCGCTGCGCCGCACCGGTCGTCGGCGAGGTCTGCGGCAACGCCGTACCGGGGCTGGAACCGCCGCCGCAGGCGGCAACGGTCAGCAGCCCGGCGAGGGCGGCGTACTTCTTGATGGCGCCGTTCATGTGATGGTCTCCACTAGTCGTTGCGCAGGGCGTCGATGGGGGCGAGGCGGGCGGCCCGGCCTGCCGGGTACACCCCGGCGGTGATGCCGATGCCGAGGGCGACCACGACCGCCGCTACCGCGGCGACCGGCGAGATGGTCACGGGCTGGTTGAGGAACTGCGGCAGGACCGCGGCGCCGATGACGCCGAGGCCGAGGCCGAGGAGCCCGCCGGTCGCGCCGAGCGAGCTGGCCTCGACGAGGAACTGGCGACGGACCGCGGACGGCGTGGCCCCGAGGGCCTTGCGGAGGCCGATCTCGCGGACCCGCTCGGTGACGCTGACGAGCATGATGTTCATGACGCCGATGCCGCCGACGAGCAGGCTGATGCCCGCTACGCCGGCGAGCAGGATCGTGAGGGTCTGGTCGGTCGAGGTGGCGGTCTTCAGCAGCGACTGCTGGCTGGCGATGCTGAAGTCGGCGGTCGCCGCGGTCATCCCGTGGCGGGTGAGCAGGAGCGCGTTGGCCTCCTGGTAGGCGGCCGACAGCGCACTGCTCGACCGGGCCTCCAGGTAGATGGTGGAGACCGAGATCCTCGTCGTGCTGCCCGCGACCCGGCTGGCGAACGTCGTCTGCGGGACGATCGCGAGGTCGTCGTCGCTCGAGGCGGTCGTGCTGCTCGTGGAGCCGATCGCGTCGAGCACGCCGACCACCGTGAAGCTCGAGCCGTTGATGCTCACCAGCTGGCCGACGGCCGTCCGTCCGCCGAAGAGCTGGGCGACGGTGTCGGCGCCGAGGACGACGACCGAACGTGCCTGGTCGAGGTCGTCCTGGGTGAGGAAGCGGCCGGCCGACAGCGTGCGGGCGCGGACCGGCTGCCACGACGGGGTGGTGCCGACGACGCTGGTGGTCCAGTTGGAGGTGCCGGCGGTGAGGGCCTGGCTGCTGGTGGAGGTGGCGGCGACCCGCAGGACGTCGGGGGCGACGGTCGGCGACGCCAGCGCGACCGCGTCCGCCGTGGTGAGGGTCGAGGTGCTGCCACGTCCTCCACGGAATCCGGACGCGTTCGTCGTCGACCCCGGCGAGACGATGAGCAGGTTGCTCCCGAGCTTGCTGATCTGGTCGCGCACCTGGACCTGCGCGCCCTGCCCGAGGCCGACGGTGAGGATGACGGCGGCGATCCCGATGAGGATCCCCAGCATGGTGAGGATCGAGCGCAACCGGTGTGCGCGGACGGCTTCGAAGGCGGTGTGGAACGTCTCGAGGAGGCTCACAGCGCACTCACCGGCAGCTCGATCAGCCCGTCGCGGAGGCGCACCACCCGTTGCGCGACGGCCGCGACGTCCTGCTCGTGCGTGATGAGGACGATCGTGCGTCCGGCCTGGTGCAGCTCGGCGAAGAGGCTGAGCACGTCGGCACTGGAGCGCGAGTCGAGATTGCCCGTCGGCTCGTCCGCGAGGATCAGCGCCGGGTCGGTGACAAGGGCGCGGGCGACGGCGACCCGCTGCTGCTGACCTCCCGACAGCTCTCCCGGCTTGTGCTCGACGCGTTCGGCGAGACCGACCTTCTCGAGGGCGGCGACGGCACGGGCGCGGCGCTCCTCCCGGCTCGCACCGGCGTACACGAGCGGGAGCTCGACGTTGCGCAGGGCGGACATGCTCGGGAGCAGGTTGAACCCCTGGAACACGAAGCCGATGTGCCGGTTGCGGACCTCGGCCAGCTCGGCCTCGGTCATCGCGCTGACGTCCGTGCCGGCCAGCTCATAGCTCCCGGAGCTCGGGACGTCGAGGCAGCCGAGGATGTGCATCAGCGTCGACTTGCCGGAGCCGGACGGGCCCATGACGGCGACGTAGTCGCCCTCGTCCACGTCCATCGTGATGCCGCGCAGCGCCTCGACCTCGAGGTGCCCGGAGTTGTAGGTCTTCCTGACGTCGCGGAGCGACAGGGTGGCGGTCATCCTCCGGCTCCGCCCCCGCCGAAGCCGCCACCCGGCGGTCCGCCACCCGGCGGCTGGTTGCCACCGGTCCCGGTACGGCGGACGCCGACCGGACGGCCGAAGCTGACCTCGACCTGGTCGCCTTCCTTCAGGCCGGTCTTGATCTCCGTCGTCGCTCCGTACGACGCCCCGATGGTGACAGGGGTCGTGACCCGCTTGCCGCCCACCTGCTGGTACACGACGGTCGCCCCGTTGACGGTCCGCACGGCCTGGGTCGGAACCGTCAGGACGTTGGGAACCTGCTTGACGATGAGCGCGACGTCGGCGGTGCCGCCGGCGTAGAGGCCGGTCGGGCTGCCGGTCACGTCGATGACGACCGGGAAGGTCGCGCTGCCACCCGACGTGGAGGTGGCGACGATCCCGAGGGACGCGATCGTGCCGAAGATCATCGTCGAGCTGCCGCTCGGCGTGATCTGCGCCTGCAGGCCCTTCGTGAGCTGGGCCAGGTCGGAGCTGCCCACGGTGGCGTTCACGATCCAGGCGTCGGTCGTGATGACGGTGACCGCCTTGGTGGACGTCGCCGCCCCCGCGTTGCCGGACGACCCGGATGCCCCGGAGGCCCCGGAGGCCCCGGAGACCCCGGAGGAGGACGAGCCGACGGTGTCACCGACGGCGACGGTGACGCTGGCGACGACGCCGCTGAACGGCGCCGTCAGGGACGCCGCGGCCAGGTCGTCCTGTGCCCTCGCGAGCGACGTCCTCGCGGCGGCGAGCTGCGCCTGGGCCGCCGCGACCTGCGTGGCCGACGAGGTCGAGACCGATGACACCTGCTGCTCGGCGGCGGTGACCGACGCGGTCGCGGTGGTGACGGCGGTCTGCAACGTGGTGCTGTCGACCGTGGCCAGCACCGCGCCCTTGGCGACCTTCTTGCCGACCGTGGCGGGCACGGAGGTCACGGTGCCGCTGACGGTGAACGTCAGGACCGACTGGTGTGCGGGCTCGATGGTGCCGGTCGTCGTGACGGTCTGCTGGACCGTCCCCTTCGTCGCGGCCACGAGGGTTGTCGTGGCTGTCGCGGCGGACGAGGTGGACCGGGTCAGTGCCCACGCTCCGGTGGCACCGGCGACGACCAGGAACGTCGTCGTCACGGCGAGCCACCGTCGTCTTCCTCGCAGCAGTTGCACGGAATGTCCCTCGCCCTGCGAGGTCCCCGGTGGCCCCCGTCCGAGGCACAACCTGGTCGCCGTACCTGGCCCGGACATTGCGGGTCGCTGTGAGGCGCCTGTGAGCAGCAGGGCGCTACCTCAGCACGGTCACGCCCTCGATGACGACGAAGCTCGCCTTGCTCCCCCTGCGGTGGCCGCCGACGACCGTCAGCTCCACCGTGTGGCGACCTCTGCGCGGCCAGCTCGCCACCCTCCTGCGCAGCACGGAGGTCGTCGTGGCGTACAGGTCCCAGCGGCCGGTCCGGCGCCCGTCGACCACGACGTCGACGTAGCCGCTGTGCGGCCCACGCAGGAGGATGACCTCGATCCCGCGGGTCACCGCGGACAGCCGGGCCGTCGCCCCGCGGGACCGCGAGGCCAGACGCGACCCGGTGGAGCCGCCAAATCCGTCGACGCGCGCCCAGGTGCCCGACGGGCTGAAGGCGCCTGCGGTGTAAGGCATCGTGACGCCGACGTGCACCGTCGGACCGACGTTTCCGGCCCGGTCCCGGGCGGTCGCCTGGACGCGGTAGCCCCGGCCGGCGGTCAAGGAGGTGACGACGGCCGTCGCCCGCGTCGCGGTGTGGAAGACGGTGCGGCCACCGGCATCGAGGATCGAGACCTCGTAGATCCCTATGCCGGAGGTCGCGTCCTTGCCACCGAGCGCGACCCGCACGTTGGTGCCGCCCGCGGGCACGGTGGCACTGACCGTGGTCGTCGGCCTGACCGTGTCGTAGACGACGACGGCGTGCGCGACGTGGCACACCTGCGCGCTGTCGAAGGCCGTGAGCAGCAGGTCGTGAGAGCCCTGCCACGGGTCGGGGTCGAGCTGCGCGCTGGAGGGCGGCGCGGCCTCGAGCCGCGCACATCCCGGCACCGTCTCCCCGGCGGAGAATCCCTGGTACGACGAGCCGCCGGGCACCGTGACCGTCAGTGGCACGGTCCGGGTGCGGACGTAGAGGACGCCGGCCGGGAGCCGCGGCTCACCCGACCGGGGCGGCCGGGACGCGCGGGACGCCGTACCCGAGGTCGGCACGACGGGAGTCGCCGCGAGCAGGCGCGGACCGAGCGCGCTCCAGCGGGGCACCCCGAGGCCGGTCACCTGGTCGTACCCGGCGCCGGCGTTGAAGAGCCCGTTGTGGCCGGCGGTGATGTCGACGAGCCCGCCACCGGGGTCTGCGGCGCCGGCGTAGAGCGCCGGGAGGATGTTGCCGAGTCCGGTGGACCGGACCTGGGAGGACAGCGCGGACGCCAGCATCCCGGCCCACAGCGGGGAGGACAGCGAGGTCCCGCCCCCGACCCCCCAGCCCCCCTGTGAGCGGACGTAGACCTTGAGGCCCGACTGCGGGTCACCGTCCGCGGCGACGTCGGGGACGAGGCGGTGGGTCGCGCCGGCGACCAGTCCCGCCTGGTAGCCGGGGAGCGGCTGCTCGACCGACTGGCCGCCGCCCGAGCCGTCGCCGAGGTAGTTGTCGAACCCCTGGTCGTGCCAGGCGACCTCGGGGTGTCCGGGGGTCAGGGTGGTGCCGCCGACACCGACGGTGTTGACGTAGCTGGCGGGGAAGTCGACCACGGCCTCGTTGTCGGGCACGTCGGCGTACGAGCAGTCGAACGCGCCGGCGTCGCCGGAGGCGGCGAACAGCGTGGCGCCGGCCGCGACGAGACGGTCGATGGCCACCGCGTAGGCCTCGCGGGTCGCTGCCGGCTCGGACGTGTCGAACGCCTTCTCGCAGATGCCCCAGGACGTCGTCACCACCTGGAGCAGCCCCGCCTCGGCGTCGGCGGCCATGGCCTGGAAGGCGCTCACCACGCCCGCGCTGGTGTTGGGGGCGAAGTACAGCCGCTGACGGGCCTCCGGCGCGGCGGCCAGCACGGCCTCGGCATCCATCGCCACCTCGAACTCGCTGCCCGCGCCGTCGAGCGCACGTGGGTCGGCCCCGACCGACACCTCGGTCACCTGCCCCGCGGCGAGCGGGATCCCCTCGTGCCGCGCGAAGGTCGTGAGGTCGCCCGGGTTCCAACCGGCGAGGTTCAGGACCCCGACCGTGACACCGGCACCGCGCCACGCCGCCGGCAGGTCGTACGCGGACCGGATCGACGCGGACGTCTGCGGGTTGTCGGTGCCGTTGAGGGTCGCGTGCGGGTGGTGGAGGGGCCGGGTGTCCAGACCCACGAGGCTGCTGACGTCCCCCGCCAGCGACGCGGGTACGGCGGGGCCGGGCGCCCAGGTACCGGCGGCGCTGGTGTGCACGGACGTCCCGAAGTCGGCCGCGATCGCCGCTGCCGGGCCGGAGACGGTCACGGTCCACGCGTCCGCCCGGACCACCTCCAGCCCGTGACCGGTCGCGAACCGCAGAGCGGCGTCCCGGTGCGTGACGGCAGGGGCCAGGTCTCGCAACCGGGCGGGCGAGGGGCGCCGCGCGGCCAGCCCGTGCAGCCGCGCACGGTCGCCGGCCCGCCCGGTCAGGGTGAGGACCGCGCTCAGGCGGGTTCGGTCCGGGTCGGCGGCCGCGTGGGCTGTCGCGGGGACGGCGGGGACGGCGAGGCCCACAGCCAGCAGGGCCGCGACGAGCAACGGCACGGGTCGGGGGGGCACGCGTCCATCCTCGGTCATCGGACCTTGATCACGCGGGAGGTTCAGGGCGCCTTGTACCAACGGGCGAGCTTGCCGTCCCGGGACACCGCGCGAAGCCGCTCCTCTGCGGCGGCGCGACTGTCGGTGGTCGCCACGACGAGGAGCTGGTCGCCGTGCTCGAGCCGGGTCTCCGGCGTCGGGACGCTTCCCTCGCCGGCACGCACGACGAGTGACAGCACCGCTCCGTGCGGTAACCGGAGCTCGTCGACGTACACCCCGTGCAGGTGCGAGCCGGGGCGGACCTGGATCTGCAGCAGGTCGGCGCGGACCTGCTCGAGCGGCGCGCTCTCGACCTCGAGGTCCCGGGTCTCGAGGTCCTCGACCACGCCGAGCCGGCGCCCGACCCAGGGCAGCGACGGGGCCTGCACCAGCGTGTAGACCACGACGAGGACGAAGACCACGTCGAGGACGTCGGTCCCCCCTGCCACGCCCGCGCTGACGGGCACCGTCGCCAGGACGATGGGGACCGCTCCCCGCAGGCCCGCCCACGCCAGGAAGGCCTGCTCGCGCCACGGCACCCGGAACGGCGTCGTGGAGACCAGGACCGCGAGCGGGCGGGCGACCAGGAGCGCGGCCGCGCCGACCACCATCGCGGCGGGTACGGCGTCGACCAGCCGCGAGGGCGACGCGAGCAGGCCGAGCAGCACGAACAGGCCCAGCTCGGCGAGCAAGGCGAGGGACGTCGCGAACCCGAGGACCGCCCGGCGGTGCGGGAGCCGTGCGCTGCCGACCACGAGGCCGGCGACGTAGACGGCGAGGAACCCGCTGGCGTGCAGGGTCCCGGCCGCCCCGAAGGCCAGCAGCACCACCGCGACGGTCGCCAGCGGGTACAGCCCGGCGCTGGGAAGCGCGAGCCGGCCGAGGGCCGACCGCCCCAGCCAGCCGACGGCGAGACCCACCGCGAGTCCGGCCAGCAGCTCGTAGAGGACGAGGCCCGCGACCTCGAGGCCCGAGGTGGTGCCCCAGGAGGACGACGACGCCAGCGTGACGAGCACGACCGTCGGGGCGTCGTTGAGACCCGACTCCGCCTCGAGGACGGCCCGCACCCGGGCCTTGAGGGGGAGGCGCCGCAGCACCGAGAACACGGCGGCGGCGTCGGTGGAGGCGACAGCGGCACCGAGGAGGACCGCCGTACGGACCGACGTCCCGAGCACGAGGACGGTGAGGCCGCCGACGACGGCGACGCTGACCAGGACGCCGACGGTCGACAGCACCGTGGCGACCGGGAGCGACCCGCGCACCTGCGACCACCGCGTGGTGAGGCCGCCCTCGGCGAGGATGACCGCGAGCGCGACGAGGCCGAGCTCGGAGGTGAGGGTGTAGTCCTCGAAGCGCCCCCCGAGGCCCGCCTCGCCGATCACGAGCCCGAGGGCGAGGTAGACCAGGAGGGCCGGCACGCCCGTCCTGCTCGAG
>FSWJ01000897.1_pt1 | contig 11215 bp, 12 predicted proteins | sample 1637851 | NCBI WGS metagenome assembly FSWJ01 (sample SAMEA3914789, study PRJEB12502) | metagenome | biome: forest; material: soil | place: Canada | collected 2011-07-03 | depth 0.3 m | reverse complement strand
GGTCGACAGCAGCGCCGACCTCGCGCGCGGGATCAGGATCGAGCTGCCCCTCGGCGGACGGGCCCGGCTCGAGGTCGGTCCCCGCGTCCGCATCCAGCGGCACGCGGTGCTGCGTCTCGGAGGCCACCTGAGCCTCGGGGAGAGGGCCGACATCCGCGAAGGGGCCGTCCTCACCGTGAACGGCCGCCTCGACCTCGGGGCCCGGGTCATGGTCGGTCGGGGCACGATGGTGCACGCCGACGGCGACATGACCTGGGAGTGGGGAGCGGTGGCCTCCGAGTACGTCAGCGTCCTCGACTCCTCGCACGTGATGGACGGGTCACTCGTGCACCTACACGACCTTCCGACAGTCACCCGTCCGGTCCGGCTGGGCGCCTCCTGCCTCGTGGGCGCGCGGTCGGTCGTGCTCCCCGGCGTCCACGTCGGCAGGTCCGCGATGGTGGGGGCAGGTTCGGTCGTGACCTCCGACGTGCCGGCGGCCTCCGTCGCCTCCGGGGTGCCGGCCAGGGTCCGGCGCGCGGTGGTTCAGGGTTCGTAGTAGCGGCGGGCGGGGTCGCCGACCGAGTCGTCCGCGGCCTCGGGGCGGGTGGAGCGGAGGACCCGGGCCGGGACCCCGGCCGCGACGGAGAAGTCCGGGACGTCCTTCGACACCACGGCATTGGCCCCGATGATGCAGCCCTGGCCGATCGTCACGCCGGGCAGGACGACGACGCCGACCCCGAGCCAGCTCCCGTCACCGATCCGCACCGGGCGCGGCTCGGTCATCGCCCAGGAGAAGCGGGGAGGGGTGCCGTCACGGAAGTGCGGGGCGAGCCAGGAGTCGTAGTCGTGGAGGGAGTCGAGCAGTGCCACCCGCGCCGACATCAGGACGCCGTTGCCGACCTCGATCAGGCCGGCCGCGCTGATCGTGAGGTCGCCGCCGATGGCGGTGTCGTTGCCGAAGCTCAGCCGGCCCTCCGCGCTCGGGATGTTGATCCAGGCGCCCGGCCCGATGTAGGTGCCGGTGCCGACGTCGACCTGGGTGCTGATCCGCTGGCCGGGGTAGTGCGGGAGCCGGAACGGCCAGCGGAGACGGGAGCCGTTCGTCCGGAAGCGGTGCACGAGGGCCAGCCGCTCCCGGAGAGTCCCGTCGATGGAGGACGTCTTCATGGACTGCTCCTTGCGTCGAGGGCCTGCCCCTGGGAGTTCAAGAACCCTTCCACGTCGGCGCGGGTGCGGACATGCTCCCGTGCCGACCGGCGCCGCTCCGCGAACGCGCGTGGGAGGGCGGCGACCCCGGCCGCGCGGCCGCGGAGGTAGGGACGGAGCACACCGCGCTGCCGGGCCACCGCGGCCTCGTGCAGGGTGTGACCCGCGAGGGTGAGCGGGTGCAGGCGCGGGACGTGCCGGACCGTCGTCACGAGGCTGTTGCGGGCGGCGTAGCGGTAGGTGCGGCCGAGGTCGCCCGATCCGCCGAGCGCGTGGTGGACCCGCGCGTCGGGCACGGTCAGCGCACGCCAGCCGCGCCAGCGGGCCCGCCACGACAGCTCGAGGTCTTCGTAGTACAGGAAGAACTTCTCGTCGTAGCCGCCGAGTACGTCGAAAGCGCTGCGGCGGAAGAGCGGGGCGGCACCCGGCGGGGAGAACACCTCGAAGGGCTCGGCCGGGAGCCGCGCCACGTCGTCCCCTGCCATCAGCTTGTAGCCGGCCCCGGCCAGCGCCCAGGCGTCCCCCGCGCTCTCGATCGCGCCGTCAGGGCGCAGCTGCACGCTGCCCCAGGCCCACACGTCCTGCTCGGCGTCGCCGGAGGCGCGCACGAGGTTGCTGAGCCAGTCGGGCTCGGGCCTGGCGTCGGAGTTGAGGACGGCCACCAGCGGCGCCTCCGTCGCGGCCACGCCGAGGTTCGCGCCGCCGCCGAAGCCGAGGTTGTCGCGCTGCCGGAGCAGCCTTACCCCCGGTGCGGCCTCGGCGATGCGGTGGGAGCCGTCGGTCGACCCGTTGTCGACGACCACGACCTCGTGCGCTGCCAGGGTCTGCGCGCGGAGTGACAGCAGGCAGGCTTCGAGGATGCCTGCGCCGTTCCAGTTGGGGACGACCACCGAGACCAGGGTCACGTGTCGTCCTCGCGGGTGCCCACCACACGTGCCGGCGCCCCGACCGCGACGGCGAAGTCGGGTACGTCGCGGGTGACGACGCTGCCCGCGCCGATGACGGCGCCGGTGCCCACGCGGCACCCGACGACGATGCTGTGGGCGCCGACCCAGGCACCGGGTCCGACCTCGACGTCCAACTCGGTGAACGGCTGGTCGCGAACCGGACCGGTTCCCTCGGTGCCGTGGTTGCCGGCGACGAGGACGACGCCAGGAGACAGCAGAGCACCCTCGCCGACGCGGGCCCAGGTCCTGCTCCAGCCGCCCCAGACCACGCACCACGGGCCGATGCTGGCGCGGTCCCCGATGGCGACCCTCTCCGCGAACCGGATCGACGCCAGAGGCGAGACGTGCGCGAGCGGGCTGATGGTCGGCGACCGCATCGGGCGGACGTGCTCCTCGGCATAGGTGCGGGCGAGGGTCAGCAGCGCAGTGCGTTCCTCGGGCGTCAGCCCGGACAGCGCGCGCAGCGCACCGAGCCGGTGGCGGACGGCGAGCCAGGGGCTGCTGCCGGGCATCAGGAGGTTCCCTGGTGCCCGACGACCTGGAAGGAGGGCTCGAGGTCCACGATCCCTCCCGCACCCGTCCTCGGGGCGACCGCCAGCCGCGTGACCCCGTCGACGTTGAGGTACATCTCGCTCCAGTCGGGTGACGCGATCGCGAGGTCCACGAGGTAGCCGCCCCCGGTGAGCGCCAGCGTGACGTCGAAGCGCAGGTCGAGCCGCTCGCCGGCCCTCAGGTCGGGGAGCATGTCCGCCTCGCCGTGCCAGGCGGCCACGACGCCGGACCCCTCCTTCGCGAACCGCAGGCCCGCGATGCCGCCGACGGTGTCCTCCTTGGCCCGCACGCTCACGTGGACCGAGACGCGCTGGCCGGGCGACCAGAGGGCTGTGGAGCCGCCCGACCCGTCGGTCACGGTCAGCCCCAGCAGCTCCATCCTGCCCGTGGCCGTCACGCCTTCGGCGATCTGCTCGCCCCGGGCGACGACCTCGGCCGTGAGCAGGTCGTGGTAGCCGGAGACGACCTCCCTCGGCGAGCCCGTCGTGACGACCTTCCCGCCGTCGACGAGCAACGCGCGGTCGGCGAGGGACAGGACGGCGGCGAGGTTGTGGCTGACGAAGAGCACGCCCACACCTGACTCGCGCATCTCACGGATGCGGTCCAGACAGCGCACCTGGAAGGGGAGGTCGCCGACCGCGAGCACCTCGTCGACGACGAGCACCTCGGGGTCGGTGTGCACCGCGACGGCGAAGCCGAGCCGCATGAACATCCCTGAGCTGTACTGCTTCACGGGCTGGTCGATGGCGCGCTCGAGCTCGGCGAAGGCGACGATGTCGTCGAACCGGGTGCGGAGGGTCTTGGCCGAGACACCCAGCAGGCGGGCGTTGACGGCGACGTTCTCGCGTCCGGACAGCTCGGGGTGGAAGCCGGCGCCGACCTCGATGAGAGGGGCGATGCGTCGCGGACGTACCAGGGTCCCGGCGGTCGGCTTGGTGACGCCGGCGCACAGCTTCAGCAGCGTCGACTTGCCGGCTCCGTTGCGGCCGACGACGGCCAGGACCTCACCGGCCAGGAGGTCCAGGTCGACGTCCTGGAGGGCCCAGACCTTGCGCGGCTTCTGCCGCCTGGCCAGGCCCAGCAGCAGCGACAGCTCGGAGCGGACGAGGTACTGCTTGCCCAGGCCGCGGGCACTCAGGATCGGTGCGGTCATCGGGGGGTCACACCAGGTCCGCGAACTCGTCGCTCCGGCGTCGGAACGCGCTCGCCCCGACGAGTCCGACGACCGCGCTGATGAGGACGGTCAGCCCGACGGCGGTCCAGTCGACGGAGCGGCCGAGAACGGCGCCGCGAAAGAGCGAGAGGATCCCGGTGAACGGGTTGAAGGGCAGCAGCTTCGGCAGCGTGCCCGTCAGCTGGCTGGGGTCGTAGAGGACCGGGGTGGCGTAGAAGCCGATCAGCAGGCCGGACTCGACCAGGTACTTGACGTCGCGCAGGGCGGGATGGAGGGCCGACGTCAGCAGCCCGAACGCGACGATGAGCACGAGCTCGAGGCCGAACGCCACGGGGAGCAGCAGCAGGTGCAGGCCGACGGAGCCGGAGAGCACCGTGCCGACGAGCAGGATCGGGAGGGCGGCGAAGAACGCCAGGGTCGTCCCGCCGATGGCCGCCAGGGGGAAGATGCTGAGAGGCAGCGCGACCTTCTTGACGAGCGAGTCGTTGTCGACGACCGAGGTCGTGGCGGCAGCCACCGACTGGCTGAAGAAGGCCCAGGGAAGCACGCCACACAGGACGAACAGCGCGTAATGGGACGTCTTTCCGATGCCGATGACCCGCGAGAACACGAAGGCGAGGACGGCTGCCTGGGCTGCCGGCTGCAGCACGGCCCACAGGACACCGAGGGTGGCCCGTTTGTAGCGGACCTGGAAGTTCTTGCGGGCGAGGACCCAGGTCAGGCCGAAGGCCTCGCGTGCGTCGTCCCTGCGGTGGCGGTCGGTCGCCGGCGTGGCTGGAGCCGGTCTCGTCACCTCATCATGCACAGGCCGGACCGCTGCTCGTCACGCCGGGATGGTAGCCAAGGAGCGAGTACGGGGGCTAGGTGCGCGCGCCACCCGGACACGTGGTCCTTCGCACAGGCAGGTCAAAGGTCGTCGGTCAGCCGGCCGCGTGCACGGCGATGGCTTAGCCTCTCGGCATGGACCTTGCCGCCTACCTCGGGGTTCTCCGGCATCGCTTCCTCCCCCTGCTTCTGTGCATCGCCGCAGGCGCCTTCGGCGGCTACTACCGGGGGCACCACAGCCCGAAGCTGTACCAGGCGACGGCCCGGTCCCTCGTGAGCCAGCAGACCGTGGACCGCAACTTCCCGATCCAGTCGCAGCTCGCAGGGGCCCAGCTCTCCACGAGCTTTCTCGGCACCTACGCGAGGATCGCCACCTCCCGCTCGGTCGCCGAGAAGGTCGTCACGCAGCTGCGGCTGCCCGAGTCGGTCGAAGGACTGCAGGGGAAGCTGACTGCGACGGTCGAGACCGACACGTTCCTCATCGACATCTCCGTCACCGACGGCGATCCGGTACGGGCGAAGTCCTTGGCCGACGCGGCGGCGGTCGCCCTCGGCGAACGCGTCGACGAGCTGGAGACGGGCAAGCCCGCGCCGGTGCGTGCGCAGTTGCTCGACCGCGCCGCCGTCCCGCTCGCCCCCTTCACGCCGAAGCCCAAGACCGACCTGACGCTCGGGGTGCTGCTGGGGCTGGTCGCGGGGTTCGCGCTGGTCGGTCTCCTCGAGGCCCTCGACCGCACGCTCAAGACGTCGGCCCAGGCCGATGCGGCGTTCCGGGCGCCGATGCTCGGCCTCGTGCCGAGGCGACGGAGCGGAGGCATGCTGGTCGTGAGCTCGGAGGACGGTGGTGTCGACAGCGAGGCCTACCGGGCGCTCAGGACCGCGGTGCAGTTCACCCAGGCCGACATGGTGGTCCGCACGGTCCTGGTGACGAGCGCTGCCCCCGGGGACGGCAAGACCACGACCGCCGCGAACCTGGCGCTGGCGCTGGCGGCGTCCGGCGAACGCGTCGCCCTCGTCGACGGCGACCTGCGCCGCCCCAGCGTCGCTGACGCGTTCGGCCTGGAGCAGGCGGTCGGGCTCGGCTCCCTGGTGCTCCGGCAGGTCCAGCTCGGCGACGCGTTGCAGCAGTGGAGCGACGGCGTCGTCATCCTGCCTTCCGGCCAGCCGCTGCCCCCCAACCCTTCCGAGGTCCTGGGCTCCAACTTCATGAGCCAGCTGCTCGAGAGCCTCGCCGAGCGGGTGGACGTGGTCGTGATCGACACCCCCCCGGTGCTCCCGGTCACCGACGCGGTGGTCCTCTCCACACAGGTCGACGCCGTGCTCCTCGTCGCCCGTTACGGCAAGACCCGCCGCGGCCCGGCCGCAGAGGCCCGGCGCCGCCTGGATGCGGTCGGCGCCAACGTGATCGGCTACGTCCTGAACGCCGTCCCGCCGCGCGAAAGCGGCAGCTACTACTCCGACTACCGCTACGAGCAGCCGCCCAGCAGAGGCCGGCGCAAGAAGGCCGCCGCGCCGCCCTCGGACCACGCGGGCTCGGTGGCCTGACCGCCCGCTGCGACCTCGCGGAAGCCTCAGCTGCCGCCGGACGTGGCCACCGGCGGTGCCGCCGGGACCGAGGACAACTGCGGGGCCGTCGTCCCGAGCGTGGCCGGTGCCCGAACGGTCTTCGCGACCGTCGTGGCGACCGTCGTCGTCGGAACCGGGGCCAGCGCCAGGGTCACGACCGCGGTCGCGCCCAGCGCCGCGACGCCGGCAGCGGTGCTCAGTGCGAGGACGCGACGCCGTACCCGGTCGCGGTCGTCGGGATGGCTGCGGGTGAGGCCGTGGACGTCCATGCACCCACCATGGGGCCCGAAGCGGGGAACACCCTGCGCACGTGCTGTGAGCCGGCTGTCAGTCGCTCTGCAGGCGCAGTGCCAGGGTGGGGCAGGCCGCCGCCGCCCGGCGCGCGTTCTTGACGAGCTGCGCGGGCAACGGCTGGTCGTCGATGACGGGATAGCCCCACTCGTCGAGCGAGATCCATTCCGGGAGCAGCTCCCCGCAGAGCCCGTGCGCCGCGCAGTCGATCGGGTTCACGCGCACCCTCATAGCGGCAGCACCGGTGCCCGGTGGATGCCGGCGCAGGGCCGGCCGGCGCGGTGCTCGGCAACGTCGGGGGCGAAGACCGACAGTGCCGACAGCACGAACCGGACGGCCCCGTCGGGATGCCGGCACGCACCACGGCCGGGGACCACGCCCAGCCAGCGGTCGAGGTCGGCCATCGTCCGCTCGTCCCACGGCCCCAAGGCCAGAGCCCGTACGGCGGAAGCGATCGCAGGGAGGCCGTTGAGGCAGGGCCCGCACTGGCCGGCGTTCTCGGCGGCCAGGAAGGCGGCCACCCTCGCGGTCTCGAGCAGGCCGCAGGCGCCTTCGGGGAGCCCGACGACGATCCCCGCTCCGAGGGCTCCGCCGGCTGCCCGCAGGTCGCGGTGGGTCAGACTCAGCTCGCTGGCCACGGCCAGCGGCACCCAGGTCCCGAAGTACCCGCCGACCAGCACGGCCTGCAACCCGGACAGCGAGCCCAGCAGCTCCTTCACGGTGCTGCCGGTCGGGACCTCGACCACGGTGCCGTCGACCGTCACCAGTTGCGTGCCGGGCTCCTCGGTATCGCCCACCTCCCGGAACCACTCCGCGCCGTGCCGGGCGATGAGAGCCAGGTGCGCCAGCGTCTCGACGTTGTTGACCAGGGTCGGCCGCTTGCCGACTCCCTGCTCGAACGGCCGCGGTGGGGTGAAGGTCGGCCTCGCCTTCCCGGTGTTGACGAAGTTCACGAGCGCCGACTCCTCGCTCGCGACGTAGCGTGCCGGCACCTCGTGCAGCGTGAGGGGTACGAGGTCGCGACGCTCCGCCAATGCCCTGCGTACCAAGGGAAGTGTGAGGCTTCCGCGGTGGAGCGCGAGGTGCGCCTCGGTCGCGCCGACGGCGTGTGCAGCCGCCTGGAGGCCGTCCAGCACGAGGTGGGGGTGGCGCTTCAGCAGCCACGCGTCCTTGGCGCTCGCGGGTTCGCCCTCGCAGCCGTTGCCCAGGACGACCGGCTTCGCGCCGGCGGCCACCGTGCGCATCTTGCGGGCCGTCGGGAACCCGGCCCCCCCGCGGCCGAGGAGGCCGCTCCGGTCGACCTCGTCGAGGATCGCCTGCCGGTTCGCGAGCCGCAGCTCACCGTGGGCGGACCGGTGCGAGGCCAGCGACGGTTCGGCGTCGGTGAGGAGCCTCATCGCACCAGGCTGCGGAGCGGCTGTGGGCCGTTGTCCCCGACCGCGACGCGGATCGCGAGGGCCGCCCCGACGACGCCGGCGCAGGCGATCCCCAGCCAGAGACCGAAGCCGCCGTGTGCGGCGTCGGTACCGGTCTTGAGGAAGTGCAGCCAGGTCAGGGGCCAGGACACGTAGACCGTGTAGTGCAGCCAGCGCCACGCCGTCACGTTCATCCGCAGCCGCACGAGGCTGGTGGCGATCACGACGAGGGTCAGGTCGAAGGCGATCGTGCCGAGGGCCACCCAGAGCGTCCGGTACTGCGAGGCGAAGGGCACGACGACGCTCCACCAGCTCACGCTGACGAAGCCGTCGACGATGGTGGTGACGATGTGGACGCACAGGAACGCCAGGCCGAGCAGCGACACGTTGCGGTGCAGGTTCTGCGTCGCGAAGCGGGGCCACGCGGGGGAGGCGAGGGTGCGGGCCGTGGCGGCGATCCCGAACGCCATCGCGACGGTGAGCAGCACGAAGGCGGTGATGCCGGTGCTGCGGGTGAGGTACCAGTACGGCGCGGCGGACAACGCGGGCGCGGCGGCGGCGGAGATCACGCGGTCACCTCCCTCGGCCAGTCGCCCACGTGCACCATGGTGCCGTCTTCTGCCACCAGCCGGGCACTGAAGGAACGGTCCCGCAGCCACCGCACCGCGTCGTCGCCCGACACGATCGCCGCGGTGCTGGCCACGTTGGCGAGCACGCACGTGCTGGCGAGCACGCTCGCCGTCTGCCACGGCCCGGTCGTCGGCAGCCCGGTACGGGGGTCGACCAGGTGGTGCACCACCTGTCCGCCTCGGGTCCACCGCCGGGCCCGCGTGCCGCTGGTCGCGAGCCCGCCGCCGTACAGGGTGACGACCTCTCCGGACTGGTCGGTCTCGTCCGGGTCGGCGGTGTCGGTGACGAGGACGGGCCAGGGATGTCCGCCCGCGGTCGCGATGTCGCCACCGAGGCTGACGAGCACGGCGCCGCTGTGCGCCGCGGCGGCCTCCGCCGCCAGGTCGGCCGCCAGGCCCTTCGCGGTCGCCCCGAGGTCGAGCCCGTACGGCGCCTTCGCCCGGTGGCCGTCGACCGCGATCCGGTCCCACCCTCCGGGCCGGCGCACGACGGTGACCGCGGGCCCGTCACGGGTGATGAGCTCGTAGGTCCGGTCGTAGCCGAGGTCGCGCAGGCTCATCCCGACGGTCGGGTCCACGAGGCCGCCGGTCCACTCCGCGGCGTCGCGCGCGACCGTCAGGGCCCGGGCGAGGAGAGGGGACACCTCGGACCAGGTGTCCGGCACCAGGCGGGAGAGCTCGGAGTCCTCACGGAACCTGCTCGCGGCCAGGTCGACCGCGGCCAGGACCCCCTCGACGGCCCCGCGGGCCTGCGCGAGGTGGTCGGTGACGACCAGCTGCACGCTCGTGCCGAGTGCGCGCCACGACGCGCTCTCGAGCCCCTGCTCGCGGGCCGCCGCGGCCTGGAGCTCGCCGCGGGTCCCGGTCCCGCTGCCGTCCTTCATGCCCACAGCATCGACCCTGGCGACGCGCAGGACCTGACAGGTCGCTGTGCGTCCGCTGGGAACGGTCAGACCTCGGCGAGCCGCTCCGCCGGCGTGCGGAACTCGAACATGCCCCGCACCGGAAGGAACAGCAGCGGCGGGACGAGGTAGGCGACCGTCGCGACGACGAGAACCGCGGTCCGGCCGAAGGCGTCGATCGCCGGGCCGATCGTCGCGTACCCCAGCGGCATCAGGGCGAAGCTGCACATCCAGTCGAGGCTGATGACGCGCGCCAGCAGCTCCGGCGGCACGTCCTCCTGGAGCGCGGTCTCCCAGTAGACGAGGAAGGGCCCGAGGCCGAGGGAGGCCAGGAACCAGCCGACGGCCAGCACCCAGCCGGGCGCGTCGGCGAGCAGCACGAGCGGCTCCGCGGCGAGGAGCGTCACGGCCAGCATGCTGACGAGCCCGCGGCGCCTGGGCCGCGCGTGGCCGGCGATGAGCGCCGAGACGAGCCCGCCGGCCGCGCCGACGGCCATGACGAAGCCGTACGACGCGGTCGGTGAGCCGCTGTCGCGGACCAGCTTGGGCAGCAGGACGCCGGTGGCGGGGACCGCCAGCAGCAGCTGCGCCATGGCCATCAGCAGGACGGCCCCGACCCACGGCCGTCGGCGGACCGCCGCGATGCCCTCGCCGATCTCGGTGTGCATCCGCTTGCGCTGCCTGAGCACGCGGGCCGGCTCGGCGACCCGCGCGAGCATGACCAGGCTGAAGGCGAAGGTCGCGGCGTCGACGAGCATGGCGCCCCGCGGGCCGACGGCCACGACCAGCAGGCCGGCCACCCCCGGCCCGACGATCGACGCGAAGTGGAAGGTCGAGCCGGACAGCGCGTTGCCCGCGGCCAACTCCGTGGGCGGCAGCACTGCCGGGATCAGGGCGCCGTAGGCAGGCCGGAAGAACGCCTCGCCCGCGCCGACGAAGAACACCAGCGCCGCCAGGACGGCGATGCTCGTCGTACCGGTCATGACGAGGGCCAGTGCGACCACCGCGAGCAGACGGGTGAGGTCGGCCCCGATGAGCACCTTGACGCGTGGCAGCCGGTCGGCCCAGACGCCGCCCAGCATCGCGAACAGCACCAGGCTCGCGAACCGGGCGGCGAGGACCAGCCCGAGGTCGCCCGCGGAGCCGCCGTGGTCGAGCACCTGCACCGTGACCGCCACGGGAAAGATCTGGTCGCCGATCGCGGACACGACCTGGCCACTGAACAGCAGCCGGAAGTCGCGATGCCGCAGTGCTCTCTTCATGACGCCTTCCTCATGAGCGCATCCCGAACATCGAGACCGTCGCGCCGACCCGGACCGTGCCCTCGGCCCGCGGCGGCCTGGCCGCCTCGTGGAGGTCGACGACGGCCTGGTGCACGCGGTCCCGCACGTCCTGCCAGACGGCCGGCTCCACCCAGAGCTCGGCGTCCGCGGTGACGCCGTCGACGCCGGGCTCGGCCAACGCCGACCGTCGTCGCAGCTCCTCGGCCATCGCCGCGGCGAGCAGCGTGCGGTCCCGCTGCTTCGGATGGGTCTGGTACGGCGTGGGCCGGTACCTCCGCTCCTGACCGCCGCGGGTCGAGCGCTCCTCGGCGACCTCGACCAGGCCCGCGCCGAGCAGCTGGCGGAGGTGGTAGCTGATGTTGGCGTGCGTGAGGTCGACCTCGCGCGCCACCTCGGCGGCGCTCATCGGCGTACCCGTCAGCAGGGACAGGATCCGCAGGCGC
>FSWJ01000527.1_pt1 | contig 11275 bp, 9 predicted proteins | sample 1637851 | NCBI WGS metagenome assembly FSWJ01 (sample SAMEA3914789, study PRJEB12502) | metagenome | biome: forest; material: soil | place: Canada | collected 2011-07-03 | depth 0.3 m | reverse complement strand
CTGCAGCTCCACCGTGAGCCGGATCGACGCGCTCCCGTCGAACCCTCCCCCGCGCTGCTCGACGATCCCGCCCGCGCGCAGGGTGCGGTAGATGCCGATCGCGCGCCGGGCCAGCTCGCGCTGCCGTGCGATGCCCTCGTGGTTGTCGAAGACCAGCGAGCGCACGTTCTGGAACGCGCTGCCGGGCTCGCGCGCCGGGGCGTCCGAGCCGGGCCGCCCGATCACGTTGATCAGCATCGCCGCGGTGAGTTGCATCGAACTGGTCAGGGTCTCCGGAACGGCGGCGATCATCCGCTCGAAACTCAACGGCCCCCAGCTGACGAAGCCGTCCGGTGCCTTCTTCTTGACGCCGGCCTTCTTGCCGGAACTCTCTGCCTTGGCGCTGATCCGCGCGTTCTCGATCTCGTGCTCGGGTGCCTCGGCGACCACCTCGCCCGCGGTGTCGAAGCCCGCGCGGCCGGCCCGGCCTGCGATCTGGTGGAACTCCCGCGCGGTGAGCTGGCGCATCTTCGTGCCATCGAACTTGGTCAGCCCGGTGAACAGCACCGTGCGGATCGGCACGTTGATGCCGACGCCGAGCGTGTCGGTGCCGCAGATCACCCGCAGCAGACCGCGCTGGGCCAGCTGCTCGACCAGTCGGCGGTACTTGGGAAGCATCCCGGCGTGGTGCACGCCGATGCCGGCCCGGATGAGGCGGGACAGGGGCGCGCCGAAGCCCGCCGCGAAGCGGAACCCGCCGAGCTCCTCGGCGATCGCATCGCGCTGCTCGCGGCTCGCGACCTTCGCGCTCGACAGGGCCTGCGCGCGCTCGACGGCGGCGGCCTGCGAGAAGTGCACGATGTAGATCGGGGCGAGCCCGTCGCCGAGCAGCTGCTCGACGGTCTCGTGCACCGGCGTCAGCACGTAGCGGTAGTCGAGGGGCACCGGACGGGCAACGCCCGTGACCTGCGCCACCTCGCGCCCGGTTCGGCGCTCGAGGTCCTCGGCGATGTCCGTGACATCGCCGAGCGTCGCCGACATCAGGAGGAACTGCGCGCCGGGAAGCAGGAGCAGGGGCACCTGCCACGCCCATCCGCGCTCGGGATCGGCGTAGTAGTGGAACTCGTCCATGACGACCACATCGGCCGGGGCTTCAGCGCCCTGACGCAACGCCAGGTTCGCCAAGATCTCGGCGGTGCAGCACAGGATCGGGGCATCCGGATTCACACTGGAATCTCCGGTGACCAGACCCACGTTCCCGGCCCCGAAGGCCTCGACCAGCTGGAAGAACTTCTCGCTCACCAGCGCCTTGATCGGCGCCGTGTACCAACTGCGCCGGCCCTGGGCGAGGGCGATGGCGTGGGCGGCGAGCGCCACCAGCGATTTGCCGGTCCCAGTGGGGGTGGAGAGCACGAGATGTTTGCCGAGCACGAGCTCGAGCACGGCCTCCTCCTGAGCGGGATAGAGGCGGATGCCCTGCTCTCGCACCCAGTCGTCGAAGGCGCCGACGAAGTCGTCCGGGTCGAACGGCTGGCCGACGGCGGGGTCGGGAAGACGGTCGGCGAGCACGCACCGAGTCTGCCGTACCCCACCCCCTGATCCTCCCCTGTCCTCCCCATGGCGGACTACCGCACCCCGACTCTGTACCCCGACGCGACGTGCTTGTCCCCTTGTTGGGGTGATACCCGGTAGTATCCTGCGACCCCTCTTTCCCCGTACCATTCAGGTGGGAATCCGCGGGACCCGAGCCCGAGATGGTTGTTTCCGAACAACGTGTAAGGAGCGCAGCATGCCAGACGATGACGTGCGCGTTCCCGCCGGATGGTATCCCGACCCGCTCGGATTGCCGCAGTTGCGCTGGTGGGACAATCACGCCTGGACCGAGCACATCTCCGACGCGCGCCAGCCGATGATGGCCACCGAGACGGTCGCCTCGAAGCTCGCCTTCGCCGCCGATGACCGGCCCTCGAACGAACGGCCATTCGCCGACCCCGCCGCCGACGAAGCCGAGGCGGAGGCCGAGGCGGAGCAGGAGCTCAGCCGCCGCGAGCGCCGAGAGCGCGAGCGCCACGCAGACGACGGCACGGCCGAGGCCGACTCCGCCGATCGCGAGCCGATTCGGCCCGCCGCCGCGTTCGCCGACCCGCTTCGCTCCCTCGAGGCGCCCGAGCGCTACCAGGTCTCCGTCGATGAGCCGTCCCCCGCGGTCCGGATGGCCGCGAGCGGGATGCTCGACGACGCGCCGACCAGCGCCCCGTTCGATCTCGATACGCGTCACGACGACCTGCTCGGTGAGGCATCCGTTCCGCGCTCGGCGTTCGCCCACGTCAGCGAGTCCGCCACGTCCTTCATTCCCACCACGCCGCCCGAGCCGCAGTGGCCGTCCCAGCCGTGGCAGACCGAGACCGCCCGCGCCCGCGTGATCTCCGATGTGCCGACCAGCACCGGCCCGGCCTGGATCCTCACGCTGATCCCGCTCTACACGCTGGTGGTCGGGCTGCTCCTGCTGCTCTCGGGGACCGCGAACGCACCGTCGGCCCTCGTGCTGGTGCTGATGTTCGGCATCCCGTACATCGCCGGCATCGTGCTCGCGATCCTCGACTACCAAGCCTTGCGCCGCGCCGGGATCGAACAACCGGCCCACTGGGTGTGGGCGTTCCTCACCGCGGGCATCTACCTGGTTGCGCGGCTCACGCGCACGGTGCGCGAATCCGGAACCGGTTTCGGCCCGCTGTTCACGTTCCTGGTGCTCGGCCTGTCGCTGGTCATCGCCAACGTCGCGGTGCCCGGGCTCATCATCCAACTCGCGCCGGCCAGCTTCGCCCACCAGGCCGAGATCGAGATCATGCAGAGCGGTTCGTCCCTCGGCATCGAGCTGGTGGCGACCTGCCCGGCTATGCCGCCGCTCATTCCCCAGCAGTCCTTCGTCTGCCAGGCTCACAAGCCCGGTAGCGCGACCTACGACGTCACCGTCAGCCTCCAGCGCTCGAACGGCTGGATCGCGTGGCGGGTCGACGACTGGGGCGTTTTCTCGGCCACCAGCTGATTTTCGACGTGACCGCTTTAAAGGGGACCCGCGACATACCCCGAACGGGGTCATGTTCTGCTCAAGAACCACTCATACACTGGCAACGACGTCAACCGCTCAGGAGGGATGCGCGTGACTGATCAAGCAACGCGCGTCGTCTCGGCGGGCTGGTACCAAGATCCCGCATCGTCCGTTCAGGTGCGCTGGTGGAACGGTGTCGCCTGGACGGAGCACGTCCGCGAGAAGCCGGGCGCCTCGCAGGTCGTCACCGAGACCGCCGAGGAGCGCATCGCCGCGGCTCGCGACCTGGAGCGCCAGTTCGGCATCGGCACCGCCGAGAACCCGATCGTCGGGGATCAGGCATCCCGCCAGGCATCCGCCCCGGCCGCGACCGCGGCTTCCCACCCGAACACGGCGAAGAGGTCCGCGGCGCGCGCCTCCACCGCCGCGGCCTGGATGATCGCCCTGAGTCCCGTGCTCGCCCTGGTGCTCGGCATCGTGGCCGCCTACGTCTACTTCTACGTCCTGGCCACCCCGATCGTCTTCCTGGTCGCCGCCGTCGTTCCCTACCTGCTGTGCGTGCTCTGGGCCTTGGGCGACGGACGCACGCTCAAGGACCGCGGCTTCACTCCGCCGAGTCCCGCCTTCGCCCTGCTGACCGGTCTCGGCTATCTGATCGTGCGCCGCACACGGATCCCCGGCTCCGGCCCGATCGCCATGCTGCTCGTCGTGACCGTGCTGACCTTCGGATCGCTCCCCGTCGCTGCGCTGATGGGGCAGACGCAGGGGCTGACCAACGCGCTGAACATCCAGCGCACGATCACCGCGGACTACGTGGCCCACGGCAAGGCCGTGCAGGTCAACTGCCCGCCCTTCGTCGACGCGGCCACCGTCGGAACGCTCTACACCTGCGATGCCACGACGGCCACCGGCGTGCACCGCACGATCTGGGTCAGCATCGACGGGGACAACGGCAAGTTCAGCTACTCCTTCGGTCTCTGAGCTTCCTTTCAGCGCCGCCTGCGCGGCTGGCGCCCCGCAACGCCTCCCGGGTAACGTGAACGGATGGGGAGACACGTCAACGCCGACGCCGGGACCGATGAGGCCGAGGCCACCGAGCCCGCAGAAGGGGCAGCGGGCGCAGAGTCGCAGCATGACCACGCGCGGCACGTCGCCGAGTCCGGCAGTCCGCTCGAGGCGCAGGCGGTGATCTCGCCCGACACGCACGTGGGCGTCGACCTCGACAAGCCTGCGGGAACACCGGATGCCGCGGCATCCCCGGCGAACCCCGACGCGCTGGTCGAGCACGGCCTGGTCGGCGACGGCCACGAGATGGAATAGGCCCCTCGCCGATTCACCCGCGAAGGGGGGACTCACCGGTCTGTCCTCCCCTGGTTAGGCTGCACAGTGGAGCGCTGGGGAACCCGACTCGAGCGCCCATCGAGGGGGGATCCTCATGTCGTACCCGAATGACGCCCCCGCCGCCGCTTGGTATCCGGACCCGCAATCGCCCGGACGCGTGCGTTGGTGGGATGGAACGAGGTGGACCGAGCACGTCTCGGTTCCGGCGACGCCTGTTCAGCTGCAGCCCGCTGCGATCGAACGCGCCGTGCCGCAGATCGCGGAGGCCGACGCCGCCCTCGCCGCGGCCGACACCGACCACGCCGCGGCGCCCACCACCTATATCGGCCGGCACGCGGCAGGCGCGCAACCGGTGCCGCGCCAGGCCCCGCGCGTTCCGCGGATCCGTCCGCGCGAGCGCGTCGACCTCCCGGTCAAGGCGCTCCTGTACGCCTGAACACGCGTGACGTGGCCGCGGCCCCGAACGGGGGTCTCGGCTGGACTCGTGCTCGCCCCCTACTGTGGGGCCAGGAAACGTTGATGGGGGGAAACGTGTCCACTGCTTCGTCGACGCCGGCTGGGGGCTGGTACGCGGATCCGTTGGATGCATCGCTGTTGCGCTGGTGGGATGGTGCCACCTGGAGCAAGCAGACGATGCCGGCCGACCCTGCCCCGAGCCCGACGCCCGAAGATCCGAGGCCGACCCTCGCCGCCGTGCCGCCCCTGCTCAGTGTCGTGCCAACCGTTGCCGTCCCTCGTGCCGATGAGCCGTACGTTCCCTCGAACTCGGTGTTCCGGATGGCCGAGACCTCCGCGGGAGACGCCTACGTTCCCGAGTGGTCAGGCTTCGCCGACATTTCTCCGGAGGTCGCCCTGAGCGGGGTTCCCGTGCAACTGGCGCTCACCTCCACACCCACCGAGCCACCCATCCCGGTGTCGGCCGATGTCTTCCCGACCCTCCGAGGCGAGTCGGAGGTGACGCCGAAGACCAAGGAACCGGCCTGGCACGTCGAGGCCCCGCTCGCGGCTCCCGTCGATCAGTTGTTCCCGGTGGCATCCGCCGCCGCAGCCTTCCCGGCGATCGCACCGACGCCGACGCCGACGCCGCCCGCGCAGCCGATGCCTCCTGCCCAGCCGGTCATCGCCCTGGGGGCGCCGATCTCTCCGCACGCGCCGAGCGACTCGATGTTGTCCCCTCATGTGTTCCCGGTCGCTGCACCGGCGGCTCCGTTCGTGGAAGCGGTTGCTCCTCCGGCGGCCGCACCGGCACCCGTTCCTCAGCCCGCCGGCGATTCGTTCCCTGGCCTCGTTCCGACCGCGGCGCCTGCTCCGGCTCCGACACCGGCACCGGCACCGGCACCTGTCCCAGCTCCGACCATCTACGCCGGTCCCGAGGTCGCGACCAACCCGGTGGCGCCGCCCGACTTCCAGCCGTTCGCCACCAGCACCCCGGGCGCCACCTACACGCCCGTTGCGCCGCGCCCGATCCCGCAGCCGCTGCAACTCGGCGCGCCCACGATCCCCGCGACGCCGTCCGAGCTGGTCCCGGCCGTGCCGAGCGCGCCGACCGAGTACTGGCCGACCCAGGGGACGCCGTCTCCCGGCGCCCAGTACCAGCCGAACCCGGGCGATTACGTCCCCTTCGACCCGAATGCGGTCAACCTGCAGCCGGTCCCTGTGATCCCGTTCAGCTCGAGGGATCCCTACAACTCGGCGAGCACCGCGCGCCCCGGCATGCGCGCATACGCCGCGGCCCCGGTGGGCCCCAGCGGCTCGACCTGGACCGGTGGTCTCGTCTTCATGCTCCTGGCCCCGCTGATCTCGACCGCGACGTTCTTCGTCTGGTCGCAGCTCACGACAACGGCCGGGCTGTCCCTGAGCTCCGCCGGCTGGCTGCCGTTCGCACTCGGCGGCATCGGACTGATCGGTCTCGCCGCGGCCCAGATCGACCGCAACGCCCTGGCTCGCCGCGGGTACTTCGACCTGGCATCACCGTTCTGGGTGCTGCTGGTTCCGCCGCTCGTCTACCTGATCGTGCGCGCATTGCGCCTGCGCGGCCAGGGCAGGGGCGCCGGGCCGGCGATCGGGCTCTGGGCGCTGTCGTACGTGGCTGCCAACATCCTGATCGGCGTGATCTCGGTCGCGTGGTTGTCGGCGCCGACGCCGCAGAAGGTCGCGTTCGTCGAGAGCACGATCCAGCAGCAGCTCGCGACGAAGCACATCACCGCGACCGTGAAATGTCCCGCAGCGACCAGCTTCGCACCAGGTTCCACATTCGACTGCACCACGGCAGGGCAAGGTGCTTCCCAGCAGGTCCGCGTGACCGTCAGCGACTGGGCGGGCGACTTCACCGCCGCACCGGTCTCGGGCAGCAACTCCTGACGCGCACCGACGGGCGTCGTCCGCGCTGCCTAGGCTGGAACCGATGCGACTCCTCCTGATCCGGCACGGGCAGACGCCGGCGAACGTCCGCGGCGAGCTCGACACCGCCGCCCCCGGGCCGGCGCTCACCGAGTTGGGCCGTGCGCAGGCCGCCGCGATACCGGATGCCCTGGCATCCGAGCACATCGATGGCATCTACGTGTCGCGGTTGATCCGTACGCAGCAGACGGCCGCGCCGCTCGCGCGCACCCGCGGCGAGATGCACCGGGTGGTGCTGCCCGGCATCCACGAGATCGAAGCGGGCGACCTGGAAGGGCGCACAGACAAGCGGGCCGTGCGCGAATACGTGACGGTCATCTGGGCCTGGGGCGATGGCGACCTCGGCGCGCGCATGCCGGGAGCGGGTGACGGTCACGAGTTCTACGGGCGGTTCGACACCGACATCGCCCGAGTGGCCTCCGAGCATGATCCGGATGCCACGGTCGCCCTGTTCAGCCACGGCGCGGCGATCCGCGTCTGGACGGCCGCCCGTGCGACGAATATCGCCCCCGACTTCCCGGGACGCCAGCACCTCGACAACACCGGCGTCGTCGCCCTCGAGGGATCGCCGGCCGAGGGCTGGATCGTCACCGAGTGGGCGGGCGAACCGCTGGGCGGCGCCGAGCTGAACGATCCATCCGCCGACGACATCGCCGGTGAGCCGCTCGACGAGGCCGTGGAGTAGCCGGGTTACTTGCCCTTCAGGTCTTTGCGCAGGATCTTGCCCGCCGACGACTTCGGCACCGCGTCGATGAACGAGACCGCGCGCACCTTCTTGTGCGGTGCGACCTGCGAGGCGACGAACTGCATCACGGCCTCCGCGTCGAGCTCCGAGCCGTCTTTCAGCACGACGAAGGCCTTCGGGATCTCGCCGGCCTCCTCGTCGAGGGCGGCCACCACCGCGGCATCGGCGATCTCGGGATGCGTCAGCAGCAGAGCCTCGAGCTCGGCCGGAGCGACCTGGTAGCCCTTGTACTTGATGAGCTCCTTGAGGCGGTCCACGATCTGGAACGAGCCGTCGTGGTTGACCCGCGCGATGTCACCGGTGTGCAGAAAGCCGTCGGCGTCGATGGTCTCGTGCGTGGCGGCATCCTGACCCAAATAGCCGAGCATGACGTTCGGTCCGCGCACCCAGAGCTCGCCCGCCTCGCTCGGGCCGTCGGCCGGCATCTCGATCTCGGCGCCGGTTTCGGTGTTGACGAGCTTGCACTCGATGTTGGCGATCGGGAATCCGATGCTGCCGCGCGACAGGTCGTCGCGGTCCGGCGGGATGACGTGCGACACCGGGCTGAGCTCGCTCATCCCGTAACCCTGCTGCATGTGCGTGCCGAGCCGCGCGGTGACCGCGTTGGCGAGTGTCTCGTCGAGCGGCGCCGCGCCGCTCATCATGCCGCGGATGGTCGAGAGGTCGTACTGCTCGACGATCGGATGCTTGGCCAGCGCCACGGCGACGGGCGGCGCGATGAAGGCGAATGTGCTCTTCTGATCCTGGATGACCTGCAAGAACTGGGGCAGGTCGAAGCGCGGCAGGGTGATGAGCGAGGCGTGACGGTAGAACGCCAGGTTGAGCAGCACGGTCATGCCGTAGATGTGGAAGAACGGCAGGAAGGCCATGATCCGATCGTCGGCCGTGGCGTCGAGCACGGGGGTGCACTGCACGACGTTGGCCACCAGGTTGGTGTGGCTGAGCTGCACGCCCTTGGCGAATCCGGTGGTGCCCGAGGAGTACGGGATCACCGCCACGTGGGTTGCCGGGTCGAAGCTGACATCGGGGGCGGTCTTGCCCTCGCCCAGTAGGTCGCGCAGGGCGGTGTAGCCCTCGAAACCGTCGAGCACGATGATCTTGTCATCGGGGATGCCTGCTGCCGCTGCGGCCGCGCTGGCGACCGGCAGCAGGGGGCTCACCGTGAAGAGCAGCTTGGCTTTGGAGTCCGTGAGCTGACGCCCCATTTCTTCGGCGGTGTAGAGCGCGTTGACCGTCGTCGCCGTCGCGCCCGAGCGAAGGATGCCGTGGAACACCGTCGCGAAGGCCGGCACGTTCGGCGAGTGCAGGGCGATCACGTCGCCGACCCCGAGCCCACGAGCCGCAAGCGCCCCGGCCAGCAGGTCGATCTGGCCCTTCAAGGCGCCGTACGTGGTCTCGGCGCCGCTCGGCCCGTCGATCAGAGCGACCCGTGCCGCATCGTCGGCGCTCAAGTTCTTGAACAGGAAGTCGTAGACGCTGACCTTCGGAATGACCTCGTCCGGGTACGGGCTCGTGAACATTCGATCTCCTTCGATCGGGTTGCTTGAAAGGCTACTCGTCCAGGAACACCCGCTTGTAGCTGCGCCCGTCGGGCAGGGTGACCGTCTCGGCACGCAGCTGCCCGCGCGACACCCGCAGGTAGATCGCCTGAGCCGTCACGCCGAGCTGCTTCGCCGCCTCGGCCACCGAGAGCCCCGGCAGGTCGGCAGGTTTCGAGCTGGGGCGCTCGCTCCGCTTGCGGCCGGCTTCGTGGCGCGCCGCGATCTCGGCGTCATCCCCCTGCCACCGCCACCGGGATGCGGCGGGGCTGAGCTGTGCGGCCTGAGCCACGTCGCTCCAACTCGCGCCCGCCTCGAGTGCGGCACGCACGGCGCGGAGCGCAGCGGGATCGGCGTCGAGCTCGGCCGACGCGGCGCGGAGGGCGCGCACGCGGTCGATTGGCACGGCCGCAGCATCGATGTCCAGAGCAAGCAGCCGTTCGAGCGCGGCGCGCGTCTCGGGTGAGAGGAAGCCGTTGCTCATCGGGCGACTCTATCGGCGACCCTGGTACCTGCGTCCCAGACAAGGTGAATAGCGCCTCACCGTGAGGCGGAGCTCACCTGCTGCCAAAGGGCACCTCTCCGCCCGCTCTCGATCGTCACAGATCGGCATCGGTGCTGACTGCGGCTGGACAGGTGAGAAACGGTCACGCTAGGCTGCCAAGTCCGTGCCGCCGCACCGTGCGACGGCCGCCCCGATGATCTGGAAGGAACGGTGGCATGAGCGAATATCTCCGCCCCGATATGCGCAATCAGCGCACCCTCCAGCACCTCGCGTAGCTTCGCGACGTCGTTTTCGACGCCCTGAGCCGCACGAGGCTCGGGGCTTTTTCTGTGCGTCCGGCCCCGGGAGCCCGCACCACCTCCGCGCCACGGCGCAACCATGCACCATTCACGAGAATCGAAAGGACCATGAAGAAGATCACCGACCGGCTGTTCAGCTGGGCGAGCATCCTCGAGTCGAAGACCGAGGAGCAGGCTCGCACCACTGCGACCATGCCGTTCATCTACCCGCACCTGGCGCTCATGCCCGATGCCCACCTCGGGCTCGGCGCGACCGTCGGGTCGGTCATCCCCACGCTGCGGGCCGTCATGCCGGCGGCGGTCGGGGTGGACATCGGCTGCGGCATGATCGCCGTCAAGACCGAGTTCACCCGGGCCGACGTCGAGCGTGTCGCCGCGACATCCCCGCTGAGTGTTCTGCGCGAGCAGATCGAGCGGGCGGTGCCGACCTCGGCGGGCGCCTACAACGACAAGATCGTCGCGACGGCAGCCCCGCGGGTGACCGAGCTGGAGGAGCTCGCCGTCGCATCCGACTTCGACCCGGCGTCGTACGTCGGCAACTGGCGGATGCAGCTGGGGTCGCTCGGCAGCGGCAACCACTTCATCGAGGTGAGCGTCGACGAGGCGGACGTCGTGTGGCTGTTCTTGCACTCGGGAAGCCGGGGGGTCGGCAACAAGATCGCACAGCGGCACATCAAGGTCGCGCAGGCCGAGATGGCGCGGTGGTGGATCACATTGCCCGACCGCGACCTCGCCTACCTCGTGGAGGGCACGCGGGAGTTCTCGCGGTACATCGCCGAACTCCGGTGGGCGCAGCGGTTCGCGCTGCTGAACCGGGAAGAGATGATGGACCGGGTGATCCGGCAGGTCTCGGAGTGGATCGGTGAGCCGGTCGTCGAGGTCGAGCGGATCAACTGCCACCACAACTTCACGCAGAAGGAGACGCACTTCGGCAAGGAGGTGTGGCTGTCGAGAAAGGGAGCGATCTCGGCTCGCGAAGGCGAGCCGGGCTTGATCCCGGGTTCGATGGGCACGGCGTCGTACGTGGTCGAGGGTCTCGGCAACAAGATGGCACTCGACTCGTCGCCGCACGGCGCGGGTCGGATGTTCTCGCGGAGCAAGGCCCGGCAGACCTTCACGCACGAGCAGCTGCGGGAGGCGATGGTCGGCATCGAGTTCCGGGACACCGACGCCTTCCTCGATGAGATCCCCGCCGCGTACAAGGACATCGACCAGGTCATGGCTGACGCCTCCGACCTGGTGCGGATCCGGCACACGCTGCGACAGCTCGTCAACGTGAAGGGCGACTGACCGTCACGCCAGATGGATGCGCGGGCTCGGGCTTCGGCCCGGGCCCGCGTTGTTCTGCGGGGGTTCAGTCCCCCTGGAACCACGGCGGGTAGACCGCCACCTTCGGCGCCGCCCGCATGCGGCGCCGCG
>FSWJ01000274.1_pt1 | contig 11332 bp, 7 predicted proteins | sample 1637851 | NCBI WGS metagenome assembly FSWJ01 (sample SAMEA3914789, study PRJEB12502) | metagenome | biome: forest; material: soil | place: Canada | collected 2011-07-03 | depth 0.3 m | reverse complement strand
GTCACCACCGAGGTCTTCGAGACACCCGGCGCGCCGGACGACGACGAAGGCGCCCCGCTCAACACCGTGACGTTCACCGACCTCGACGGCCGCACGGTCGTCACGCTCCTCGTGCAGTGCGCGAGCACGGAGCTCCGCGACACGATTCTCGCGTCGGGGATGGAGGTCGGCATGCAGGAGCAGCTGGACCTCCTCGAGGAGATCGCCGTCTCCCTGGGGCAGGCGCCGGCCACCTGAGGGTGGCCGCGCCGCTCAGAACCCGAGCGCGTCCTCGACGAGCAGGACGGTGATGCGGCCGGGCGTCATCTCATGGCTCACCACGAGCTGCTTGCCGATCAGGCTGGGCATGCCGTAGGCCTCCCTCAGCCGGGCGTCCTCGAGCGGGTAGCTGTGGCGCTCGACCCGCGCGAACGCGGTGTCGAGGTCGGTGACGACCTTCTGCGCGCCGACGACCCAGACCACCCGCGAGGCCCCGAAGGCGTAGGCCGCGAGCTGGCTGCCCGATGCCGAGGCGACGACGACGTGCCCGTCCTCGCTGACCGCGTGGACGCTGCCGACGACCACGTCCATGGTGCTGACGTGGCGACGGAACTCGTCCATCTGCGTCGCGGGGTCGAGGGTCTCCGTGTGGGTGCGGGTCGCGCGGAAGCGGGTCGCCGCGCGGATGTCGGCGGCCACCCCGATGTCCTCCAGGGTGCGCGAGGAGGTGTCGTAGACGAGGTCGCCGTCACCGATCAGCTGGTCGACCGCCGCGCGGGCCTCCTCGCCGCTGCCCACGATGCGCGCCGACATCCCTCGGTCGGTCAGTGCCGCGGCGGTGCGTTCCAGGCGGGCGCGGTCCGCCGGGACCGCGAAGGCGGGATCGGGGGCCTGTAGTGCCGGGATGGCGGGGGTTGACATCGCATACTCCTGGTTCTCATCGGTAACTGGCACTACGATCAGAACCGACCCGTCCGGAGTCCGCAAGACGGCACTTCGGACTGCCTCAGGTATCTGGAGGTAACCGCCATGGCACCTGGATCCCGGGACTGGCCGCCCCCGCGCCCGGAGAAATGCGCCGCCCGCGACGTGCTCGACCGGGTCGGCGACAAGTGGACGGTGCACGTCGTCGCCCTGCTCGGCACCGGGACGATGCGGTTCACCGACATCCGGCGCGCGGTCGAGGGGATCAGCCCCCGCATGCTCACCGTCACCCTGCGGAGCCTCGAACGTGACGGCCTCCTCGACCGCCGCGTCTACCCCGTCATCCCGCCCCGCGTCGAGTACACCCTCACCGACCTCGGTGAGTCCCTCCTCGACCTCGTCCGCGCGCTCATCGACTGGAGCGCCACCCACACCGACGAGATCCTGGCGCAGAGACAGCGCTACGACGGCGCGAAGGCAGCCGGCGCCCCGCAGCCGGACCACACAGCGGCGGCCAGGCCGACCAGCCGTCGTACGGCGGCTGGCTGAGCTCGCTCGGGACTCCTACGAGGCGGTCGCCCGCCACGCGAAGGTGCGCGTCCCCGGGCCCACGCCGTGGAAGGAGACGTAGCCGGCGGCGCTCTCCGCCCCCGCGATGCCGGGTGCTCCCAGGAAGCGGTGGCCGTCCCAGACGGTCTGGCCATCGACGGTGATGACGCGTTCCCGGCCCAGGACGGGGACGGCGACCACGCCGTGTCCGGCCCGGGCCGGCGCGGTGAAGGTCAGCGCGAAGCCGTTCGGCGTGCTCGACCAGGCTGCCGCCAGCTGGCCGTCCCTCGTCGTCAGCGTCCCCTCCGCGTGCCGGACCCCGCCAGGATGCGGCTTGACGACATAGGAGGCGTCCCGGTCCGGTCCCGGTGACAGGCCGAGCAGGTACTCGGTCAGCGCGGACGTCGGCGCCGTCGCCCAGCCGTGGGCCAGGCTCGTGTAGCTGGCCGGGTAGCTGCCGTTGTAGTAGTCGGCCAGGTTGCCGTCGTCGTGGTAGCCCTCCCAGAACGTGCTGCGGGTGCCGATCGGGCTGTCCAGCATGAAGCCCCACTCGGTACGGATGAGGTCGAGCGCGGCCCGGTCGTCGCCGGCGGTGAACCGCGCCAGGACCTCCATCCCTCCAGGGAACGGGTGGATCCAGTTGTGCCACTCGGGGGTGCGCGCGCCCAGCCTCGTCCACCTGGTCTTCAGTACGGCGAGGATGCTCCGGTCCCGCGTCGGCGAGCTGGTCAGGCCGAACCAGACGGCGAGGGCGTTGCCGTCCTGCGGGTACAGGGGCGTCGTCTGCGTCGTGGCGCCGGTCGGGCTGTCCTTGAAGGCGCCGACGCCGGGATCCCAGAGGAGGTCGTTCGCACTGGCCCTCAGCCGCTGCGCGTCGCTCCGACATCCGGCGGAGAGCGCGTTGTCGTGCCGCAGCGTGCCCAGCGTCGCGCAGGTGTTGAGCACCTCGAACATCAGGGCGTTGGCCGCGAGGTTCACGCCTCCTTGGTCCGAGCGCGCCCAGTCCAGCGTGCCGGTCACGAGGAACAGGCCGTTCGGGAGCACCTTCGCCCGGGCGTAGTCGAGCCCGCGCAGGTACCGCGGCCAGACGCGAGCGAGCCACGTGAGGTCACCGCCGTACCGGACGTAGCCGGCCGTGGCGATGAGCGCCTGCAGGTGATAGGCGTCCGAGCTCTCCCCTGCGCCGTTGGACGGCGAGCCCTGGTAGGGCAGGGCGCCGGAGGGGCTCTGGTGCTGGTAGAGCAGGTCCAGCGCGTTGCGGGTCGGAGCCGTCTCGTTCAGGGCCACGGCGGCGGCCGGCGCGGACAGCAGGTAGTCCCCTGCCCAGATGGCCCGGTCCCGCTTGGCGCCGTCGGTGAGAATCGACCCCGTCCCTCCGAGGTCGGTGCTGTTGTCCCACCCGCCGCCGAGCGGGTAGCTGCCGGCGCGGCCCTGGTCGTGGGCGACGATCCCGAGCTGCACGGTGTAGGCGCCGGCGTACCAGATCCGGTTCAGGGTGCTGTCGCTCGACGTGAAGTAGTTCGGATAGGCGTTGGGGCGAGCCAGGTCCGGGCTTGCCGTGAAGTGCACCGTCAGGTCGCGGACCTCCAGCCAGCCGCCCGTGAGCGGGAACAGGGTGACGTACCGGAAGCCGCCCCGGAGGGCCTGTCGCGGGGCTGTCCAGCTGCCACCGCGCCGGACCGGAGCCGTCAGATGTCCGTCCTGGTTCTGCGCGCTGCCGCTGGAGGCATCGCTCGCTCTCCCGACGTAGAGGGACGACTCGCTGAAGGCGATCCCGAGCTGCTGGCCGTCGTCGCTGGCACTGGCGAACGTGACGGTGACGAGCCCGCCCACCTCGCGGCCCATGTCGAGCACGAGCATGGCGCCCGGCCCGGAGAGCGTCGTCGGGTGGGCGGACAGGACGGCCCGGGGCCGCGCCACGTCGCCCTGCACCGCGTGCACCGACCGGGGCCTGACGGTTCTGGACGGCGGGGCGAAGTTGTCGGCCTGGGCCCGTGCGTAACCCAGCCGCCGTACGGGCTCGTACGAGGGCGAGGCGCCCTGGGCGACCGGTACGCCGGTGGGCACGAGGGCCGCGGCCGCGAGGAACGCCGCTGCCCGCGGCGACCCGGGTCGCCGTCGCCAGGCGCGTGCGCACCCGGGGCCCACCTGGAGCATCGACCTCTGATGACGCACGGTCACGTCGTCTCCTCCGCCGGCTGGACACGTCCGCGCAACACTCCACCATACTTACCGTTCCCACGGTAGGTAGGTCTGGAGCGAGCCGTGTCCAACGCGCAGCGGGCCGCTCCCAGAGGCGACCCCACGGCTCGGCCCTGGCCAGGTGTGCGGCCTCACGCCCACGGCCGGGCGCTCGGGTCCGCACACCTCAGAGGGTTCCCCCAGGTCGCCCACGTCCAGGCCGGCCGGCGGGGCCGGCCTGGACGTCGGGATCAGGCGAGGTCGTACCGGCCGAGGTTCATGACCTTGTCCCAGGCCGCGACGAAGTCGCGCACGAACTTCTCCTTCGCGTCGTCGCTCGCGTAGACCTCGGCGAGCGCCCGCAGCTCGGAGTTCGAGCCGAAGACGAGGTCGACGCGGCTGGCGGTCCACGTGACGTTGCCCGCGGCGTCACGACCCTCGAAGGCGGTCCCGTCCTCGGAGGTCGGCTTCCACGTCGTCCCCATGTCGAGCAGGTTGACGAAGAAGTCGTTGGTCAGCGACCCGGGGCGCGTGGTGAGGACGCCGACCGGGGACTGCTGGGAGTTCGCGCCCAGGACACGGAGCCCACCGACCAGGACCGTCATCTCGGGAGCGCTCAGGGTCAGCAGGTTCGCCCGGTCGACGAGGAGGTACTCGGCCGGCAGCCGGTGCCCCTTCCCGAGGTAGTTGCGGAACCCGTCCGCGGTCGGCTCGAGCGGTGCGAACGACTCCACGTCGGTCTGCTCCAGCGTCGCGTCCGTGCGTCCCGGCGTGAAGGGCACCTGGACGTCGTACCCGGCGCTCTTGGCGGCCTGCTCGACGGCCGCGACGCCGGCGAGGACGATGAGGTCGGCGAGCGAGACCGGCTTGCCGAACGACTCCTTGATCCCCTCGAGGGTGCGGAGGACCGTCGCCAGCTGGCTCGGGTCGTTGGCCTCCCATCCACTCTGGGGCTCGAGACGGATGCGGGCGCCGTTGGCGCCGCCGCGCTTGTCGCTGCCGCGGAAGGTCGACGCGGAGGCCCAGGCGGTGGAGACCAGCTGCGAGACCGACAGCCCCGAGCCGAGCACCTGGGCCTTCAGCGCCGCGATGTCCTCGGCGCCGATGAGCTCGTGGTCCACCGCGGGGACCGGGTCCTGCCAGATCAGCGTCTCCTGCGGGACGAGCGGCCCGAGGTAGCGCTGGATCGGGCCCATGTCGCGGTGGGTCAGCTTGAACCAGGCCCGGGCGAAGGCGTCAGCGAGCTCCTCGGGATGCTCGAGGAAGCGCCGCGAGATCGGCTCGTAGACGGGGTCGACCCGGAGCGCCATGTCGGCCGTCGACATCATCGGGGCCAGCTTCTTCGACGGGTCGCTGGCGTCGGGCACCGTGATCCCGGCCCCGTCCTTGGGGTGCCACTGCTGCGCACCGGCAGGGCTGTGCCCGAGCTCCCACTCGTGGCCGAAGAGGATCTCGAAGTAGCGGTTGTCCCACGTCGTGGGAGTGTCCGTCCACGCGCCCTCGAGCCCGCTGGTGATGGTGTCCGTGCCCTTGCCGATGCCGTAGCCCTGCTTCCAGCCGAGACCCTGCTCCTCGAGGGGCGCGCCCTCGGGTTCCGGACCGACGTACTGGTTGGGGTCGGCGGCACCGTGGGCCTTGCCGAACGCGTGCCCACCGGCGATGAGTGCGACCGTCTCCTCGTCGTTCATCGCCATGCGCGCGAACGTCTCGCGGATGTCACGGGCGGACGCCATCGGGTCCGGCGTGCCGTTGGGGCCTTCGGGGTTCACGTAGATGAGGCCCATCTGGACCGCGGCCAAGGGGTTCTCGAGCTGCCGGTCCCCCGTGTAGCGGTCGTCGCCCAGCCAGGTGTCCTCCGGACCCCAGTAGACGTCCTCGTCGGGCTCCCAGACGTCGGGCCGCCCGCCGGCGAAGCCGAAGGTCGTGAAGCCCATCGTCTCCAGGGCCCGGTTGCCGGCGAAGATCATCAGGTCGGCCCAGGAGATCGTCTGGCCGTACTTCTGCTTGACCGGCCAGAGCAGCCTGCGGGCCTTGTCGAGGTTGCCGTTGTCGGGCCAGCTGTTCAGCGGCGCGAAGCGCTGCATGCCGGCTCCGGCACCGCCGCGGCCGTCGCTGATGCGGTAGGTGCCGGCGCTGTGCCACGCCATCCGGATGAGGAACGGCCCGTAGTGGCCGTAGTCCGCCGGCCACCAGTCCTGCGAGGTCGTCAGGAGCGCGTCGACGTCGCGCGTGAGGGCGTCGAGGTCGAGCGACGCGAAGGCCTTGGCGTACTCGAAGTCCTCGCCCAGGGGGTTGGCCACGGCCGGGTTCTTCTGGAGGATCTTGAGGTTGAGACGGTTCGGCCACCAGGCACGGTTTCCCGCCCCCTCGGTCGGATGGGTGGCGCGGTCGGACAAGACGGGGCAGAGGCCTTCGCTCTCCTCCGAGTTCATGTCTCCGACGACGGCATCATGGTTCTCAGGCACGGGAATCCTTTTGGTGACTAGGCGGATCAGGGTTTCGACACGAGCGATCAGGAGCTGGGTACGGCGGAGCAGTCGAGGCACAGGCCCCAGTAGACGACCTCGGCCTCGTCGATCACGAAGCCCTGGTCGTTGGACGCGGTCAGGCAGGGGGTGTCGCCGACGGCGCAGTCGACGTCGGCGATGGCACCGCACGACCGGCACACGACGTGGTGGTGGTTGTCACCGACCCGCGACTCATAGCGGGCGACCGAGCCCGAAGGCTCGATGCGCCGCACCAGACCCGCGGCCGTCAGTGCCCGCAGCACGTCGTACACGGCCTGGTGGGACACCTCGCCGAGGTCCTCGCGGACGACCCGGATGAGCGAGTCCGTGTCGGCGTGCGGGTGCTCGTGCACCGCCGTGAGTACGGCGATGCGGGGACGGGTGACGCGGAGGGCGGCACCCCGCAGCATCCGCTCGACGTCCAGGAGTGCGGGCACGTCCCCACCCTGCGCCATATTCTGGAATCAGTCAAGTCCACGCGAGCGGGAGCCCGGTCGTCCGCAGGTGCTGCCGACGGTGTCGACCACGGTGTTCTGGACCGCGGCGACGAGCTCGTGGTCGAGGCAGTAGCCGTCCGAGGTGGAGTACTGCCACGACTCCCTGCTGCCACCGACCAGGCCGGTGATGCCGACGACCGGCCCACCTGTGGTCATCGTGTCGCGCAGGCTGGTGGTGCGGCCCGCCTCGGTCGTGTCCTGGTCGTCCGTCAGGCTCCAGGTCGGGCCCGTGCGCACCAGCTGGTAGGCGCTGTGCTGGGAGCTCGCCACGGTGCTCCTGCCGGCGGTGCGGGTGGTCGAGGAGTCCCAGGTCCAGTCGGAGACGACGTCGAGGGCGGCGTCGGTGGCGGTGTTGGTCAGGTCCTGCACGACGGTCACCGTGGTGGGCCTGGCGCCGGCCGGCCGGACCGTGCCCGTCACCTCGAGGTGGTGGCTGCTGGTCGTGCGGTCGCTGGCGGTGTTCCCCTGCTGCCCCAGGCTCGTGCTGGTCGGCAGCGCGGCGCCGGCGTACCGGGTGACGGAGCCCGTCGTGCGTCCGTTGTTCGCCTTGTTCGTGGTGACGAGCAGGTTGCCGCCGAGGAACCAGTAGCCCTGGCAGTGGCCCTGCCCGATCGTGGCGATGCTCAGGGTGTGCGGGGCGCCGTCGGTGAGCTGCCCGATCCAGGGCGCGAGGTCGAAGGTGTACGGGCGCAGGTTGAAGGCCCGCGGCGACGGGAGCGGGCGCCAGAAGTCCGGGCCGTAGCCGCCGGTGTAGATCGTCGGGAACACCGGTGCGGTGCCCGCGAGACGCCCGTCCACGCTGATGCCGACCTCCCGGTAGGGGATGCCGCCGGAGGCGCAGACGAAGGGCGCGTTCCACCAGTCCTCCTCCTCGGCGCCGTGCCCGGAGGCGAAGACCTCGGCGGTCAGGGCCGTGGTGTTCGCGGGCAGGGTGACCGTCGAGGTGAGGGGCTGGTCGCCGCTGCGCGTCGGCAGACCCCGGTTGACGCCCGGGTTGAGACCCAGGACGCGGTCGGGAGCCGTCGCCGCCGGCGTGGCGGCGTCGACGGCGTAGAAGGTCAGCGACAGCGTGCCGTAGAAGTCGCCGGTGTAGGTGCCGTCGGTCTGGTTGCCGATGATGAAGTACGTCGGTTGGCGGGTGCTCAGCAGCGAGGCGTACCGGGTGACGTCGCGCTGGATCGTCCAGTCGGTCTCCCCGGCCTCCCCTTCGGCCGTGGTGAGGTGCAACAGCTCGGCGCCACCCACGAGGACGTCGCCGATCCGGTCGAACTGCGTGCCCGTCCTGACCGCCGCGGACATCGTCAGGACCACCTTCGACCACGGCCCGGGGCAGGTCGGCACGTAGTCGCCGGTGAAGGGCGCGTCGCCGCCGTACGCGGTGTTGTGGAAGCGGTAGCCGCTCACGATCGTGGTGGTGCAGGACGGCGTCGCCGGGATGCCGGTCACCAGCTCGCCGTGCACCTGCGGGTAGGGGCCGTGCACCGGGTCGGTGACGGCGGCGGCCGGTCGGGCACCCGCCGTCAAGGTGGCAAGGGCCATCAAGGCGGTGACGGCCACGGCGAGGCGACGGGGGCTGGGCACAGGGTTCCTCTCGGCCGCGCCGCCGGTCCGGTACCGGCGGCGCTCGCCCTGCGTGTTCGACGTCCGTGACCCGGTTCCTTCACGGACCGTCCCGCCAACAGCGAGCGCTCCGGCCCGTCCCGCATGCACCGGAAGATCCCCTCGGCAGTCCCGCGCCCGTCATCTCCTTCGGCGAGCGCTGGGCCGCCGACCGGCACGCCAGCAACACCACCGTGGCCGACCTCACCTACGTCGAGGCCTGCGGCTGCTTTCGGTACACCGGGGTCCGCACCCGCTTCTGACGCAAAGCCAGGCCGGGCTGGTGGCGCTACGGAACCGTCTGGAGCGTTCCCTCGTACCGGAAGCACGTACAGCCCTCGACGTAGCGCCAGTGGTAGGCCTTGTTGGACGGGTCGTGCCGACCCGGCCGGAACTCCTGACCGAGCCCACCTGGATTCTGGTACGACGTGCCCAGTGACTCCACCTTGCCGATGAAGGTGCCGAGGGTGATCTGGGCCGGCGTCCTGTCCAGAGCCGTCTTCAGCAGGTACAGCGTCGCGCAGCTGTTCAGCGCGATGCCCTCCGCGTTCCCGCTCGTGAAGGTGATGCCACTGTCCTTCATCACCGTGACGCAGTGCCGCCTGCTGACGTTCGAGTACGGGCCGTTGTCCGGGTCGTCACTCGCATGCAGGTCGACGACGGGTATCCACCCGAACCCGACGGCCCCGGTCATCTGCTTGTTCTCGACGAGACCCGCGTCGAGAAGCGCCTGGTACGCCGAGGCGCTGCTGATGCCGTAGCGCGGGTAGTAGTGCTGCGACCGGGCGTTGGGCAGGAAGAAGGTGCTGAGCCCGCCGTTGGACTCGAACGGGATGACGTGCGTGACGCCGTTGGCGGCGAACGACAGCTCGGCCGACTTCACCGCCGCCCCTTGCGAGCCGTAGTCGGCGGCGGTGGTGATCTGCGCGATCCGTGCGACCTGCGGGTCGTATCCGAGGCGCTTCAGGGCCGGGACGAGGTAGCGGTCGACGGCGTTCGCGAAGACGCGGTCGTCGTACGTCAAGATCCCGACCTTGACCGTGCCGGTGGCCGCCGGCCGGCCGTTCACGCTGTCCCACGGGGTGAAGTACTGCTGCTGGACGAGGGGCGTGACCTGGTAGGCGGCGAGCCGGTCGACGTTGGCGTAGCCCTGCTCGATGAGGCCGGGGTAGCGCAGCAGGTCGGCCTGTCCGAGCGACGGGAGGCTGGCACTGAGGATCGCGACCCCGGCCTTGGACAGGCACTGGCGGAACGCCTCGTCCCCGATGGCGCCCTCGACCGCGAACACCCGGGGGGTGTCGTGGGTGAACTGCTGGCAGACGGCGGCGTACTGCTGGGCCAGGGTCTGCGTCGAGGTCGAGTCGAAGTTCGCGTAGACCGGCACGAGCTTGCGGCCACCGACGCCACCGTGCTTGTTGATGTCGTTGATGATCGCCTTGGTGTTGGCCTTGGAGTCCCCGCTCGAGATCGCCCCGATGCCGGCGGCCGAGTTGAGGGCATCGGCGTTCTTGTCGTAGAGGAGCCCGACGTAGACCTCCTTCGCCGTCACGCCGGGGCCGGAGGTCACCGTGCCGACGCCACCCCCTGCGACCGCGCTGCCCGTCCCCCCGCCCGTCGTGCCACCCCCGGTCGCGGGCAGGCTCGCGGCCCCCGGCGGACCGGCGACGAGCGAGCCTCCGGTCGCACCGGGCGCACTGCCGCCGCCCGTGGGGGACGGACTCGCGCCGCCAGGACTGCCCAGACCGTCACCACCAGCCACTGCCGTCGGGCCCAGCTGTGCCGAGCTGCCTTGCACGGTCGAGCCGCACGCGGTGGCGAGGAAGGCAGCGAGCAGCAGGGAGACCACGCGGTGCCTCGCCTGCACTGCCATCGGACCTCCGGATCGCACTGAGCCCTTGGGCGTGGGGTTCTCCGTCTGACGCCGCGTCCCTGTCTCAGGCGGGCACGGGAGTCCGCGTGGCCAGCCGGCCACCGAGGTGCACCCCGTCGACGGAGCCGTCGTCGGCCCGCGAGAAGTAGCCCTTCATGCCCTTGGCGTCACCCTCGTCGACGACGTACCGGTCGGGTTGTCCGGCGAGGATCGCCAGCAGGATCGGTGGCTGCTCGGGCACCTCCTCGCCCGACTCGCGCAGCGCCGCGACCATCTCCGGCTTGATGGTGATCTGCGCGGACAGCCGGCCGTCGTGCGTCGTGATGTCGACGATGGCGGCGATCGTCTCGAACCGACCGACGTACGGCGTGAGCTCGCCCTCGGACAGCCGGATCGGCTCCGGCTCCTCCGCGGTCAGCCCGAGGTAGTGCTCCAGGGCCCAGGCGACGACCTTGTGGTTGAGCTGAGGGCCGTTCGGTCCGCAGTTGGTCATCGAGATGACGCCGAAGTCCCGCTCCGGGACCAGCGTGAAGTCCGAGTGCTGTCCGTTGGTCGTGCCGCCATGGGACACGACACCGACGCCGTCGATCTCACTGAGCAGCCAGCTGATGCCGACCGCGTCACCGAGGGCACTGCCGTTCATCTCGGCCGTGGGCTGCTGCATGCGAAGCAGGTTGTCCCTGGTCAGCAGCCGGGTCCCGTCGGCAGCCGTCCCGTCGCCCAGGTGGAAGCGCGCCCAGGCGAGCTGGTCGCGCGCGGTCGCACTCATGCCGCCGGCGGGCGCGTTGCCGCGCGGCATCGCCCAGGGTCGCGCCACGGTGACGGTCCCGTCGTCGTTCCTGTTGTGGCCCACGGCGAACCGCCGCGTCATCACGTCGCTCGCGAAGAACAGGGTGCGCGACATCCCGAGCGGCTCGAGCAGCAATTCGCCGATCGCCTTCTCGTACGTCGATCCGGTGACCTTCTCGATCACCCGGCCGGCCAGCGACAGCGACGCGTTGTTGTAGGAGACGGTCGCGCCCAGAGGCGAGACCTGCTCGATGTGCTGCATCCGGGCGACGTACTTCTCGAGCGCGTCGTCGCCGTTGCCCATGTCCTCCAGCAGGTCGCCCTCCCACCCGGCGGTGTGGTTGAGCAGATGGAGCACGGTCACCTTTGCCGCGACGTCCTCGTCCTTGAGCCTGAGCTCCGGGACGTAGGTGCGCACCGGGGCGTCGAGGTCGACC
>FSWJ01001070.1_pt1 | contig 11334 bp, 10 predicted proteins | sample 1637851 | NCBI WGS metagenome assembly FSWJ01 (sample SAMEA3914789, study PRJEB12502) | metagenome | biome: forest; material: soil | place: Canada | collected 2011-07-03 | depth 0.3 m | reverse complement strand
TCGAGTCCGAGGTCGAGGGGGTGTCCGCCCACCGCACCCCCGACAAGATGATCGCCTTCGGCAGGGCCGCAGCCGACCGCGGGCTGCGGGTCATCATCGCCGGGGCCGGCGGTGCAGCCCACCTGCCCGGCATGCTCGCGTCGGTGACGACGCTGCCGGTGATCGGGGTCCCGGTCGCGCAGGCGAAGCTCGACGGGATCGACTCGCTGCTCTCCATCGTGCAGATGCCGGCCGGCATCCCGGTCGCCACCGTGTCGATCGGCGGCGCGCACAACGCCGGGCTGCTCGCGGTACGGATCCTCGCGGCATCCGACGGCTCCCTGACGACGGCCCTCGGCCAGTACGCCGCCCGCCTCGAAGCGCTGGTCGCCGAGAAGAACGCGACCCTCAAGTCGACGCTGTGACCACAGCGAACCTCGTCCGCTACCCGGACACCGGCTCTCCGAGCGTCATGCGCACCAGGGCGTGGTGGTTGGTGGGGCTCAACGTGCTCATCCCCGGCTCCGCGCAGCTCATCGCCGGCAACCGCCGGCTCGGGCGGTTCGGCGTCTCGACCACCTTCCTGCTCTGGGGACTGGTGGTGCTGTCCGTCATCCTCTGGCTGGTCGCGCGCACAGTCGTCTACGCGGTGGTGACGAATGCGATCGGCCTGACCGTGCTGCAGCTGCTGCTCGCCGCCTACGCGATCCTCTGGGTGGTGCTCACTCTCGACACGCTGCGGCTCACCCGGCTGGTGAAGACCGGGTCGGTGGGACCGGTCATCGCGGTGATCGCGGTCGCCGCACTCGTGGTGACGGCGGGAGCGGCAGGGTACGGCGCCGTCTCGGCGGGCTCGGCCCGGTCAGCCGTATCGAAGATCTTCGCGGGGCAGAACTACGCCGCGCCGGTGAACGGCCGGTACAACATCCTGCTGCTCGGCGGCGACGCCGGGCCCGACCGCGAGGGACTCCGGCCGGACAGCACCTCGGTCGCGAGCGTCGACGCGACGACCGGCGCGGTGACACTGATCGGCATCCCGCGCAACATGGAGCAGATCCAGTTCGCGGCGGGATCGCCCCTCTACGGCCCGTTCCCGAAGGGCTACACCTGCGGCGACCAGTGCCTCATCGACTACCTGTATACCTATGCCGAGGGGCATCCGCAGCTCTACCCGAAGGCGGTGTCGCAGGGCTCGAGCCCCGGCATCGAGGCCATGAAGGATGCTGCGGAGGGCGTCACCGGCCTGAAGATCCAGTTCTATGCCCTCATCGACATGCAGGGTTTCTCCGACCTGGTCGACGCTCTGAACGGCGTGACCATCGACGTTCCGGCCACCCTTCCTTACGGTCCGGTGACGGCGACGAAGCCATACGGTACCTTCTCGGCCGGCACGCAGCACATGAACGGCTACCTGGCGCTCTGGTATGCCCGCTCGCGCTACGACGGCAACGACTACCAGCGGATGGCCCGCCAGCGGCAGGTCCAGGAGGCGATCATCAAGCAGTTCCAGCCCGCGATCGTGATCACCAAGTTCCAGGACATCGCGAGCGCCGGTGCGCAGGTCGTGAAGACCGACATCCCGTCGGGCATGCTCAGCCACTTCATCGATCTCGGCGATCGCGGGCGAAAGCTGCCGGTGCAGCAGCTCGAGCTGGTGCCGCCGCAGTTCAATCCTGCGCGTCCCGATTACGCGGCCATCCAGGCGGCCGTCGCCGGGGTCACCGCGACGGCATCGCCGAGCCCGGCGCCGTGAACCGCTACTGACGGCTATAGGTCGGCGTGCAGCTGCCAGACCCGCTCCGCCGCGTCGCGCCAGCTGAAGGTGCGGGCGCGGTCCTGGCCCTCGAAACCCATGCGGGTCGCGAGTTCGCGGTCGTCGACCACCGAGCGGATGGCTCCCGCAAGCCGTGACGGATACCCTACAGCCGGCTCGCGCTCGACCGAGAGTCCCGCCCCTGCGGACACCTCGAGCAGCGCCGGGTCGTCGGAGTGCACGACCGGGGTGCCGAGGCTGAACGCCTCGATCACCGGGAGGCCGAAACCCTCGGCGAGGCTGGGGAAGACAAAGACCGCCGCGCGATCGAGGGCGACGGCGAGGTCGGCGTCGGCGAGGAATCCGAGCGAGCGCACCCTGTGCTCGGCGACGCCCGCCTCGGCGGCGATGGTGGCGACATCCACGCCCCTCCACCCCTCCGGGCCGGCGATCAGCAGGGTGATCCCGTCGAGTTCGGGAAGGGCGAGGGCGGAGATGAGCTCACGGATGCCCTTGTGCGGCTGCAGCGTGCCGACAGCGAGAATGTAGCGGTCCGGCAACTCGAGGCGCGCGGCGCGCACGTCCGGGTCGACCGGCAGCACGAGCTTCGGGCTCACCGCACCGCCGATCACACGCACCCGGTCACCGAAGTTCGCGATCTCCTGCAGCTGGCCGGCGACGGTGTGCGTCGGCACGACCACGGCGTCCGCATACTTCTGGGCGCGTTTGAGCATGGCCTTGTACCAGCCGACCCGGCGCGACGACAGCGCGTCGGGGTGGGTCCACGGAATGGTGTCGTGAACCGTGACGACGGTCTGGTCGCCGATGTTGTTCACCCGGTCGTGTCGTGCCAGCGGCGCGAACAGGCCGGTCGCGTGAAGCATGCCGGTGCCGGGGAGCCGGGTGAAGCCGTGCTGCCAGGCGAGCTCCAGTTCGCGGCGGGCCAGGGTGCTCTTGAACAGGTCGGTGAGACCGGGGAGCAGCATGGTCACCCGCTCGTAGTCCGCCTCGGGCGACGCCGATATCACGCCCGCCACGGCGCAGCCGGGCGGGGCGGTTGCGATGAGCTGGCGAGTGAGTTCCTCGGTGTACCGGCCGATGCCGCCCGGCACCGGGGCGACGATCTGGTCGACGATCACGCGCAGTGTCGTCGTCATGGGGCTCCAATGGGTAGGGGCGCAGTGCCCCCAAGGACTTTACCAGCCGTCATTCACGGTGCCAGTGCGCCCGTCGCGAATGCCTCCGCGAAGGCCGTTCGCCAGTCGCGCATCGGTTCGAGCCCGGCGGCGCTCCAGGCGGCGTGGCCGAGCACTGAGTAGGTCGGCCGTGGTGCCGGACGAACGAATTCGTTGCTCGTGGTAGGCAGCACTCGCGCCTCATCGAGACCCGCCAAACGGAAGACTTCCCGAGTGAACTCGAACCAGGTCGTCTCCCCTGCGTTGGTCGCGTGGTAGATACCTGGCGCCGCATCCGCGTCGAGCATCCTCACTATCTGGTTCGCGAGGTCGGCGGTCCAGGTTGGCTGGCCGAGCTGGTCGTTCACAACTTTGACCGTGTCGTGACTGCCGGCAAGCCTCAGCATGGTCTTCGGAAAGTTCGGGCCGGCCGCTCCATAGAGCCAGGCCGTTCGAACGATATATGTCCACTCGTTCGACTGCATCGCGAGCACCTCGCCCTCGGCCTTGGTGCGACCGTACGCCGAGATAGGATCGCGAGCTTCATCCTCTGGGTACGGCGAAGTGGCGCGACCGTCGAAAACATAGTCGGTCGAAAGCTGGACCATCTTCGCGCGATTCTCGGATGCTGCGATCGCGACGTTTCTGGCGCCCAATGCGTTCACCGCTCGCGCCCGCTCCTCGTCTGACTCCGCGTCATCCACCTTCGTGTATGCGGCAGCGTTGATTACGACGTCGTGACCGGCGGCTGCGGATCGCACCGCATCGAGATCGGTGATATCCAGCTCAGATCGACCGAGCGCAGTCACGGTGCGCTCGACCAGCGCCGCCTGGAGATCGGCTCCGAGCATGCCGGTCGCGCCGGTGATGAGGTAACGGGTCATTGCGGCTCCACGTCGACGACCCTGGCGAGCGGGTCGAATGTCAGTTATACGATAACGTCAGTCGCTCGGAGGTTCGCTCGGGGCAGTCGGGGTCGGGCGGCCAAACAGGAGAACAGTGTCGGAAACCATCGGGTCGCGTTTCAGCCTCGTGACGCGCGCCGCCCGGGGCACCCGCCCCGACATCCAGACCCTGCGCGGCATCGCGGTAATCGCGGTGCTCGCATACCACCTCTTTCCGGCACAGGTCCGGGGTGGATTCGTCGGTGTGGACGTGTTCTTCGCCATCTCGGGCTACCTCATCATCGGGCACCTGATCCGCGGGCTTGACTTCCGGGGAAGGGTTGGTCTTGCCGATTTCTGGGCGCGACGCGCGCGGCGACTGCTTCCCGCTAGCCTTCTCGTGCTCGTTGTCTCTGGAGTGGCGACCTATCTGTTCGTGCCCCAGGTGCTGTGGAGCGAATGGTTCAAGGAACTGACGGCCTCGGCTGCGTACGTGCAGAACTGGTTGCTGGCGACGAACGCCGTCGATTATCTCGGGGCGGATAGCGGACCTTCCCCCAGTCAGCACTATTGGTCGCTGTCGGTCGAAGAACAGCTGTACATCGTGTGGCCGCTCGCGCTCGTCGTCATCGTCGCGCTCTTCGGCGCCGCGCGCAAACGGGCGGTGCATATCGCGATCGGGGTGGTGCTGGTCGTGGCTACGCTCGCCTCGCTCGCCTACTCGATCTGGGATGTCGCCGTTGATCCGGCGGCTGCTTATTTCGTCACGCCGGCAAGGGCGTGGGAGTTCGGAGCGGGAGGCCTGCTCGCATATTTCGCGTGGCTGCCGGGGCGACGAATGCTCCAGCTGCGGACGCTGGCCGTCTGGCTCGGGCTCGCCATGATCGTTGCCGCAGTGTTCCTGTACAGCTCGACGACCCCGTTTCCCGGGGCGACGGCGCTTCTTCCGGTACTCGGAACGCTGTTGGTCATCTGGGGTGACCTGCCGCACACCCGCTGGTCGCCCGCCGTCCTGTTGTCGATGCGGCCGGTGACCTGGATCGGTGATATCTCCTACTCGCTCTACCTCTGGCACTGGCCGCTGATCGTACTGATCCCTGCTGCAACGGGCACTGACCTGACGATGCTGGAGCGACTCCTTATCGTCGTGGTCGCGGTCGTGCTTGCCGCTCTGACCAATCGATTCGTCGAGGACCCGGTGCGCCAGAGCAGGCCACTCCTGACACGACCAGCATGGGTGTCCCTTGTCGCCTGCCTTGGTGCTACCGTGCTCGTCATCGGCGGCGGCGGTGCGTCCTATGAGCATGTTCAATCCCAGATACTGGCATCAGGCGAGCGCATCGGTGCGGCGGTGGATTCGTCGACATCGAACTGTATCGGAGCGCCTGCCGTTCTCCCGGGCAGCGGCTGCACCCGGCCGTACGCGGTCACGTCACTGACGAACACGGCGTTTGCGGCGACCGATATCGGCAAAGGGGTACAGCAGACGGACAGCTGCAAACAAACCCTGAACGACTCCACGGTGATCACGTGCAAAGTCGGAGACACCACCAGACCGGCCACGATAGTCGCCCTCGTCGGCGATTCCCACATGGGGCAATGGGTCGAGGCGCTCGATGCCTACGGCAAGAGTCACTCGACCCAGTACGTCACGTACATCAAGACGCTCTGCGCGGGGACCGGCGCGGACGGGGTGACCAGCCCGAACGGCCTCGCCGCCTCGATCTCCAGCTGCACGGTCTGGGGACGAAGCGTGCTTCGCGCTGTCGCGAAAGATCCGGCTATCAGCACCGTGGTTTTCGCGGATTTCACCCAGACGTATCTCACGACATCGTCCGTGCCTGGCTCGCGCATGATCACAAGCGGTGATTTCATCTCCGCGTGGGAACCGCTCGTCGCGGCAGGTAAGAAGGTAGTGGCCCTGCGCGACACTCCGAACGCGGGCTTCGTCAACGTGCCGCAATGCGTGGCAATTCATCGCTCCCAGTACGACCCGTGCACGACGGCGAGAACCAAAGCACTGCTGTCGCCCGCGAAGGATCCGCTGGTCACGGCCGCCGGAAAGGTGCCAGGCGTCTCGCTTGCCGACCCCACCAGCGTGTTCTGCGGACCGACGACCTGCCACAGTGTGATCGGTGGATTGGTCGTCTTCTTCGATGACACACACATGACAGCGACGTTTTCCAGAACCATGTCGAATGTCATCGGCTCGGCACTCGACACCGTCGCTCGATAGGTATTCACCGTGGCTGCGGGTGAGCGGCCTCTGCCCTAGAGCGTCGCGCGCTCCTTCAGCGGCTCCCACCACGCGCGGTTGTCGCGGTACCACTGCACGACATCCGCGAGTCCCTGCGCGAACGGCACCAGCGGCTCATACCCGAGCTCGGCGCGAATCTTGCCGATGTCCACGCTGTAGCGCAGGTCGTGGCCGAGGCGGTCCGGCACCCGGTCGACGTACGACCAGTCCTTGCCGGTCGCGTCGAGAAGCAGCTCGGTGAGCTCGCGGTTGGTGAGCTCGGTGCCGCCGCCGATGTTGTAGATCTCGCCGGCCCGCCCGTTCACCAGCACCATCGCGATGCCGCGGGTGTGGTCGTCCACGTGCAGCCAGTCCCGGATGTTGTTGCCCTCGCCGTACAGCGGAACATGCTTGTCGTCGATGAGGTTGGTGACGAACAGCGGGATGACCTTCTCGGGGAAGTGGTACGGCCCGTAGTTGTTGGAACAGCGGGTGATCGAGAGGTCGAGGCCGTGGGTGCGGTGGTAGCTGCGGGCGAGCAGGTCGCTGCCGGCCTTCGACGCGGAGTACGGCGAGTTCGGTTCGAGCGGCCTGGTCTCGTCCCAGGAGCCCTCAGCGATCGATCCGTAGACCTCGTCGGTCGAGACGTGGACGAATCGCGCGACATTATTGCGCAACGCGGCATCCAGGAGCCGCTGGGTGCCGAGCACGTTCGTCTCGACGAAGATACCGGAGTCGCGCACCGAACGGTCGACGTGAGACTCGGCCGCGAAGTGCACGACCGCGTCGACTCCGGGGAACAGCCGGTCGAGGAGGTCCGAGTCGCGGATGTCGCCGTGGACGAACGAATAACGCGGCGACGCGGCGACCGGCGCCAGGTTCTCGAGATTGCCCGAGTAGGTGAGCGCGTCGAGCACGACGACCTCCGCGCCTTCGAGGCCCGGGTATGCGTCTTCGAGGGTCCGACGGACGAAGTTCGAGCCGATGAAGCCGGCGCCGCCGGTGACGAGGATTTTCATGAGAGAGGTGTAGCCCTTCGATTGACCCCCCATAGCTTATCGGGAGGCGCCTACCGGCCCCTTGCTAGACTCCGACCGTGCAGATTCGCGAGCTGGCAGTGCCAGACAGTTTCGAGATCATCCCGAACAAGATCGAGGACGACCGTGGGATGTTCCTCGAGTGGTACCGTTTCGATCTGCTCGAGCAGGCCGTCGGGCACTCCCTGCAACTGGCCCAGGGTAACCTCTCCGTGTCGAGGCGCGGTGTGGTCAGGGGTATCCACTTCGCGGACCTACCTCCGAGCCAGGCCAAGTATGTAACCTGCCCGCGCGGGGCGGTGCTGGACTTCGTCATCGACATCCGTGTGGGGTCACCCGCCTTCGGGACCTGGGACAGTGTGCTTCTTGACGACATCGATCGCCGCGCTATATATCTCGCCGAAGGACTCGGCCATGCTTTCGTGGCCCTTACTGACGCCTCGACGGTCTCGTACCTGGTGTCAGCTACGTACAGTCCCGGTGCCGAACACGGGATCAACCCTCTCGATGAGGAGATCGGGCTAGTCTTCCCGGAAGGCGCCGGTGAACTGCTGCTGTCCCCGAAAGACGTCGTGGCACCGGGTTTGACGGCCGCCAAGGAGTCGGGCCTGCTCCCCTCCTGGAGCGATGCACGGGCGTACTACTCATCGCTCGACTCGCGGCGGGAAACGAAGTAGCCAGGGTGCTGGGAACGATCAGAGGAGTGCAGTCGTGACGAAGAACCGCATAACAGCCAGCTCGCCAGGGTTCAGCGCTCAGTCGTACTGGATGCCCGAGCACTTCGTCCAGACTGCGTGGGCCGGGCACGCGCCATTCGCCTCGTGGCTCATGGGAGCCATCACCCCATCGACAGTGGTCGAGCTCGGAACTCACAACGGTTTCTCCTTCTTCGTGATGGCGGAGACCGCGCGCCGGCTCGAACTGACTCCGAAGCTGTACGCGATCGACACCTGGGCGGGTGACGACCACGCTGGTTTCTATAGCGAGGCCGTTTACGAATCGGTGAGGAAGATTTGCATCGAGGAGTACCCGGCGACGACCACGATGCTCCGCAGCCTTTTCAGCGAGGCCGTCGACAGCTTCGGCGACGGCTCGATCGACCTGCTTCACATCGACGGCCGCCACGGCTATGACGACGTGAAAGAAGACTACGAGCTCTATCGCCCGAAGCTCTCTGACAGGGCAGTGGTCATCTTCCACGACACCACCGAGAAGAAAGAGGGATTCGGGGTCTACCGGTTCTGGGACGAACTGAGTGCGACGGCCCCGTCCTTCACCTTTCATCACTCACACGGGCTCGGGGTGCTCGCACCCGGCCCGAGGCCTCCGCAAGCGATCACCGAGTTCCTGGCCGCGGCGAATGCGGACCCCGATGCCATGCGCGCCGAATACTCACGTCTCGGCGACGTCGTGTACCGGCTGAATTATTCGCGGGTGGAGCTGCCGGGTCTGGTCGAGCAGCTGCAGGAAGACAACGCTCACCTGGCTGGGGATCTCGGGCACTCTGAGCGGCTACGCGGAGTCGCCGAGGACGAGTTGGCCTCCGTGCGCAATAGCTTCAGCTGGAAGGTGACGAAGCCGGTGCGTGGAGTTCGCGCTCTCGCCAGGGGAAGCCGGCCTGCATCGTAAATCAGCGCGCCGTAGCCATGCGCTCGATGCTTGAGCGGATGCGGAGCCCGGCATTGAGCATCAGCCTCAGAGGGGCCAGTACGAAACCTGGGTACTTGCGGGCGATGAACAGGCTCGCGCTCGCGTGATGCGCCTTGATCATGCGTTCCGACTCGCCTGACGTCGAATGCGCCCCGATGTGCTCGATCTCGGCGACGGGATCGTAGACGTTCGAGAACCCGGCCTTCGAGAGCCGGTATCCGAGGTCGACGTCTTCGAAGTACATGAAGTACTTTTCGTCGAAACCGCCGACCAGGTCGAAGGCCTCACGCTTCAGCAGCAGGCATGCGCCAGACAGCCAGCCGACTGAACGGATCTCGCGGGACTCAAGGTCGCTGTTCTGCAGGTAGCGGGTGGTCCAACGGTTCTCAGGCCGTATCTTTCCGAGCAGAGCGTGACCGATTCCCATCCGGAGTGATGGAACAGCACGGGCGGAAGGATAGATCGAGCCGTCCGCGTCGTAGATGCGCGGGCCGACCTCCCCGATGGCGGGATCCGACTCGGCCACCTTGATCAGCGAGTCAATGGAGCCGGGGTGGAAGACGACATCCGGGTTAGTGACGAGGATCCACGCGACCGAGTCCGGGAGCGCTTGTACCGCCGCGTTCGCCGCCGCGCCGTACCCCCGGTTACTCAGTCGCAGGTAGTCGAAGCCCGCATTCCGCGCGATCGCCTCCACCTCGGGCTCGGGGGAGTTGTCGGCGAGCACGCCAACGACCGGGCGAGTGCTCGCCGCTGCCAGCGAATCGATCATTCTGGGCAGCACAGCGCCTGATCCGAAGCTCACCGTCACCACGCCGACAACGGTTTCGTCCTTCGAAGTCGGCGACTCGTTTCGATCTCGGATGACAGGACTCCAGACTCTGCGAACTCGCTCGTACGGCGGTTCAAGAATACTGCGAACGGCTCGGTGTCCCGGGCCGGGGGGTCCTCGGATTCGATTACGCTAGATTGGCCAATGGCCCAACCGCAATGGGCGCGACTCGAACGAGGTTTGATGAAGTACCTGACAGAAGTGTGGCGCTCGCGAGAGCTCCTCGCAAACCTCACCCTTCGCGAAGTGCGGGGCAAGTACAAGAGGACCGTCCTCGGCCAGCTCTGGTCACTTGCGAATCCGCTTGCCCTGATGCTCATCTATACCGTCGTCGTGGGCTTCATCTTCCGCATCCACCCCGCGCCCGGAAACCCGAGCGGTCTCGACGTATTCGCGCTCTGGCTACTGTGCGGCCTCCTGCCGTGGACCTTCCTCTCGAGCACGATCAGCTCCGGACTCGGCTCGCTGGTCGTGAATGCCGGGCTGATCCAGAAGGTCTCCTTTTCACGAATCGTCCTGCCGCTCGCGGCGGTCGGGTCGACCGCGTACAACTGGCTGTTCGAAATGGCAGTGCTGCTAATCGCCATCAGTATCGCCGGAGCGTTCGTGGTGCCGTGGATCCCGTTGGTCGTAGTCGCCATGCTGCTGCTCGCGCTCTTCGGTGCCGGTGTCTCACTGATGCTGTCGGTCGCCAACGTGTATTTTCGCGACACCGAGCACTTCGTCTCGATCATCCTGCAGATCTGGATGTATTTCAGCCCGATCATCTACCCGGTGACCCTCGTCGACTCCGGTTCGGCGAAGATCGGGGGGCTACTGGGAACCAGCATCACGCTCGCGGAAATCTACCGGCTGAACCCGGTCGAGCATTTCGTCGAGATCTTCCGGAACCTCATCTACGACAACCGGTTCCCCGACCCGTCCGAGTGGATTGTCTGTGCCATCTGGGCGTGCGGCTCGCTCGCGCTCGGAATGTTCATTTTCCGGCGCAACGAGCGCAATCTCGCGGAGGCACTGTGAGCGACATCGCCGTCTCGGTTGACAACGTCAGCAAGAAGTTCCGGCTTTACCACGAACGCAACCAGACCATCAAGTCCGCACTCATGCGTGGACGCACCTCGGTACACCAGGACTTCTGGGCTCTTCGCGACGTCTCGTTCGACGTTCCCCGCGGCTCGACCTTCGGCCTCATCGGGAGCAATGGCTCCGGCAAGTCCACCCTGCTGAAGATTCTCGCGAACATCTACTACCCCAACATGGGCTCTATCAGTCACTACGGCAAGATCGCGGCAATGCTCGAGGTCGGTTCCGGCTTCCATGGCGAGCTGTCGGGTCGGGACAACATATTTCTCAACGGGTCGATTCTCGGGATGCCGAAGAAGGAGATCACGAAGAAGTTCGATGAGATCGTCGCATTCTCGGGCGTCGAGCAGTTCATCGACCAGCCCGTCAAGAACTATTCGTCCGGGATGTACGTGCGCCTGGGATTCGCGATCGCGATCAACGTCGACCCGGACATACTCGTCGTCGACGAGGTGCTCGCCGTCGGCGACCAGGAATTCCAGGATAAGTGCTACCAGAAGTTCGCCGACTTCAGGGCTGTCGGCAAGACCGTGATCCTGGTTAGCCACTCGATGGGCGTCGTACAATCCATGTGCGATCAGGTCGCCTGGCTCGACCACGGCGGCCTCCAGGCCGTCGGGGCGGCGAAGCCGACGATCGCCAAGTACCTCGCGTCCGTTCCCGGTGAGCAGGCGAGCTGATCGTGCGTGGAATAATCCTGGCCGG
>FSWJ01001000.1_pt1 | contig 11479 bp, 9 predicted proteins | sample 1637851 | NCBI WGS metagenome assembly FSWJ01 (sample SAMEA3914789, study PRJEB12502) | metagenome | biome: forest; material: soil | place: Canada | collected 2011-07-03 | depth 0.3 m | reverse complement strand
GATGACCACCTTGTCGCCCGCGTTCGGGTGCGTGCGGCCGTCGACGCGGGCCACGATGTCGACGCGGTTGCCGTCGACCTCGGTGTGGCCGTAGAGGTAGCCGTCGGCGCCGAGCTCCTCGACGACGTCGACCTCGACCTGCAGGCCCTCGCCCGACGTGGAGATCTTGACGTCCTCGGGGCGAACACCGATGGTGACCTTCTTGCCGGTCGCGTTGGTGAGCACCTCGCGGTCGACCTTGGCGACCGCGGAACCGAATTTGATGCCGCCCTCAACCAGGTCCGCGGTGAACAGGTTCATCGCGGGGCTGCCGATGAAGCCGGCGACGAACACGTTCTTCGGGGACTCGTACAGGTCGCGCGGCGTGCCCACCTGCTGCAGCACGCCATCCTTCAGCACGGCGATCCGGTCGCCCATGGTGAGCGCCTCGGTCTGGTCGTGCGTGACGTAGACCGTGGTGACGCCGAGACGGCGCTGCAGCGAGGCGATCTGGGTGCGGGTCTGCACGCGCAGCTTGGCGTCGAGGTTCGACAGCGGCTCGTCCATGAGGAACACCTGGGGCTGACGCACGATCGCGCGGCCCATGGCGACGCGCTGACGCTGACCACCCGAGAGCGCCTTCGGCTTGCGGCCGAGGTAGGGCTCCAGGTCGAGCAGCTTGGCGGCCTCGAGCACGCGCTGGGCGCGCTCCTCCTTGTTGACGCCGGCGATCTTGAGCGCGAAGCCCATGTTCTCGGCGACCGTCATGTGCGGGTAGAGCGCGTAGTTCTGGAAGACCATCGCGATGTCGCGATCCTTCGGGGGGACGTCGGTGACGTCGCGGTCGCCGATCAGGATGCGGCCGTCGTTGACCTCTTCGAGGCCGGCGAGCATGCGCAGCGTTGTCGACTTGCCGCAGCCGGACGGGCCGACGAGCACGAGGAACTCGCCATCGGCGACCTCGAGATCGATCTGGTCGACGGCGGGACGGGTGGACCCGGGATAGATCCGTGTTGCCTTGTCAAACGTGACAGATGCCATGACTGTACTGAACTCCTTCACCGGCAGGTACGTGCCGGACGATCCGTAGTGAATGGAAGTGGCCCTCGCTGTGGGGACATCTCAGGCCACCGGCCAGTATGCCACCCTGGGGAGAGGGCCGCATCTTCGAGAAAGCCGGCCCGGATCGCGGACCCGTCCAGGCCGCATCCGGTGCCCTCCCAGACTGACTGCCTAGCATTTCGCGAGGCGCTCGATTCGCACTCGCCCATCGGCGAGGAGTAGTTTTGCGCCGCTTGACCACCCGAGAACGAGGATCCATGAGCGACGGCCCATTCGGCCTGCCTCCTGCCGGTGCGCCCCATGGCTCATCCAGGGGCCCGAGCGAGGTGCGCGAAGGCGCGCGCGAGCGCGCCAGGGAGCTACGGGAACTGCACAAGAAGCAGGACCGCAACCGTCGCCGCATCGTCGCCGCGTCGGTCGTGGGCGGCGTGCTCGTCGTGGTGGTCGTGATCGCGTTGGTGATCTTCAACTTCGCCCAACCGAGCGGCCGCGGTCCGCTGAACATGCTCAGCGACGGGATCAAGATCGGCACCGGCTACAAGGCGGTGCAGACTCCCGGCATCCCGGTGAACTCCAAGCCGGTGCCCTCGGCGACCAACTCGCCCGATGTCATCGACATCAGGCTCTACGTCGACTACCTCTGCCCGAACTGCGGCACGTTCGAGAAGAAGAATGGCGACCAACTGCGGGCCTGGGTCAAGTCCGGAGCCGCGACCATCGAGATCCACCCGATCGCGGTGCTGACGACCAAGTCGGCCGGCACGCAGTATTCGCTGCGTGCGGCCAACGCGGCGGCCTGCGTTGCCGAGTTCTCGCCCAACCATTTCTTCGACTTCAACGACGCGCTCTTCGTCGACCAGCCCAAGGAGGGCACGGCGGGGCTCACCGACCAGCAGATCGCGACGCGAGCCACCAACGCGGGGGTGACCGACATGCCGCAGGTGACCAGGTGCATCGAGGATCACCGCTTCCGCAGCTGGGTGCAGGCGGCCACCGCACGCGCGCTGAACGGTCCGATCCCGGGTGCCGACGTCACGTCGATCGCGGGTACCCCGACGATCGTCGTGAACGGCAGCCAGTTCAAGTACACGACGGCCTTCGACCCGAACGAGTTCGCGCAGTTCGTGCTGCAGGTCGCGGGCGACACCTTCACGAAGAACCCGACGCAGTCGCCCACCCCGACGCCGACCGCCGGTTAGTCGGTCCGGGGGCGCGGTGCCCGGGCTTTCAGCGTCGTCGCAGCAGGCGCTCCAGCGGAGGAGCCGCGAATCGACGCCAGAGCAGCATGATCGCGGGGGCGACGGTGAGCGCCCACAGTACGGAGGCCGCGACGTCGGTCGGATAGTGGACCCCGTCGATGACCAGCGAGAAGCCGACGGCGATGATGGCGAGCACACCCACGACGCCGATGATGGCCCGGGCGAGACCGCGGCGCACCATCAGGAACGCGACGACGGCGACGGTGGCGACGAAGACCTCGTGCCCACTGGGATACGAGGCATCCTGCGGCGGGCTGGCGAACGGATGCGGCAGCAGGTGGGCATCGGGTCGCGGTCGCTGCACGATCGCTTTCACCAGGGCGCTCGGAAGCCAGGTCACGGCGACGACGATGGCGAACGTCAGAGCTACCGCAAGTCTTCGCGAAACCAGCCAGATCATCGCCGCCGCGACCGCTGTCGCCACAATCGCGGGGAGAGGGCTGAAGACCGTGTAGACGAGCGTGGTGAGCGAGCCGAGCGCGCCGGTGTGCAGCTGGTTCACCGAGCGCACGGCACCGAGGTCGGCCGAGGTCATGGCAGACCCTCGAGCGATGAGCAGCCCGAAGACGGTGACGATCAGAACACCCGCGATGGCCACGGCAATGGCGAGGGAGGTGCGAGGGGGGCGTGCGACCGATGAGGCCGATGTGGAGTGAGTCATGATCGAGGTTAGTGCTCGAACTCGAGCTGCTCGTCCGGCAGCGGTTCCTCGGCCGACGCCATCGCCGAGCTGGGTGCGCGGCCGCGCACCGTGAGGTGGATGACGAGTGCCACGATCACGACGAGAAAGACTCCGCTGGTCAGGGTGCTGCCCAAGCCGAGCCCGCCATCCTTCGGGAGCTGCGTCAACAGGTCGCCTGTCGAGGCTCCGAGGGGGCGGGTGAGCACGTAGGCGATCCAGAACGCGACGACGGCATTGAGGTTGGCGAAGCGGTAGGCAAAGCCCACGATCAGGATCGCACTGGCAAAGACCACCAGAGACAGGAGATAGCCGAGGTTGAGGCTTTCGGCGAGGAGGTCGCCCGCGGCGGTTCCGAGGGCGAAGGTGAAGAGCACAGCGAGCCAGTAGAACCCCTCACGTCGACGCGTGACGATGGTGTGGATGGACAGGGTGCGTTCGCTCGCGAACCAGCCGATGAACGTCAACGTCAGGGCCGCGGCGAAGATGATCGCCGTGGTGGCGAGGGGGATTCCGAGGTTGTCGGTCAGGTTGTCGGTGATGAGCGTCCCGACGACGCTGACGAGGACGACGGCAAGCCAGTAGACGGCGGGAACGTACCGGTCCAGCCGGAATTGCACGATGAGGGCTGCGATGAGCAGCGCGGCCATGAAGATCGAGGTGACGGTCAGGCCCAGACCGAGATTGACGTTGAGGAAGTCGGCGAAGGTTTCGCCCACCGTCGTGGCCAGGACTTTGATGACCCAGAACGCAACGGTCACCTCCGGCACCTTGTTGAGCGTGCGGCGCGCGACTGGCGCGGCTGTGAGATCGGTCATGGGGTCGTTGTCCTGTCGAGCGGCCGGATGAGGTTCTCCCATCGAAACCAGATGCCTCTAAGACGATTGGAAGACTCGTGGATGCCTCGACCGGTCGAGCCGGACATCTCTCGAGACGGTCCCCGTAGAATCCGGGCATGGTCCCGAGGGTGCTGGTCGTCGAGGATGATCCGGTCATCGGTTCGACGTTGGAGTCATCACTGCGGGTCGGAGGATTCGAGACGGAATGGGTCGTGACCGCCGCGTCGGCGCTGGTGGAGCGTCGGAATGATCCGGATCTGGTGCTTCTTGATGTGGGGCTTCCCGACGGGGACGGCTTTGCCGTCTGCCGAGAGTTACGGCTCCGCTATGGCCGCACCACGATCGTGATGCTGACGGCGCGGCGGGACCCGTTGGATGTCGTTGCCGGGCTCGAGTCCGGGGCGGATGACTATCTGTTCAAGCCGTTCAGCGTGGTCGAGCTGATGGCACGAGTCCGTGCGCACCTGCGAAGGTCGGGCGGTAGCGAGCCTGACGAGAGACGCCTCGAGGTCGGGTCCCTCCTCATCGATCGCGGTTCACGTTCGGCATGGCTCGGAGAACATGAGCTGCCGCTTCGTCAGCGCGAGTTCGATCTGCTTGCGCGACTCGCCGTGTCGTCGGGCGACGCGGTCTCGCGGGAGACGCTGATGACCGATGTGTGGGACGAGAACTGGTTCGGTTCGACGAAGACGCTGGACGTCCACATGGTCTCGCTGCGGCGCAAGCTCGCCGACGCGGCGGCGGCGGCGGGCCTGGAGGTCGCGCTGGCGGCTCCTGTGATCCGAACGCTCCGCGGTCACGGCTATCAACTCCAGCTCGGGTCGATGCGGCCTGAGCGCGCCTGAGCGCTACGTCTCCCGGAGCACCTCGACTGCTGGTCGGTCGGATCGGCGGGCGACGACGAGCGCTGCGGCGATCACCGCGATGACCGTCACGGCCCCGATGCCGATCAGGTAGGGCCACGGCACGGCGAGCGCGGCAGGAGGCGGATCGAACACTCCGGTCAGAACGGCGACCAGCATGGCGGAGAGGACCGCACCTGTCACCGTGCCGACGAGGAGGCCGGCGACGGCGACGAGGGCGCCTTCGGCCAGGACGAGTCCGCGCAACTGCTTCCGGTTCGCGCCCATCAGGCCGGCGACGGCGAAGGTGGTGCGGCGTTCGCGGAGGCGGAGAACGAGGACGAGACCGCCGGATGCCGCGCCGAGCGCCAGGGCGAAGCCCAGTTCGAGCTGGGTGAGCCCATGGAGGTCGACCGAGGTGAGACTCGATCCGATGCTGGAACGCGAGACTCCGATCGGGGTCACCGCGGCGGTCGTCCCCAGCGCCTTCTGCACAGCGGCGGCGACCGTTCCCGGCGGCGTGCCATCGGTCGCGACGAGGAAGGCACCGATCGCGTTGCTGCCCGTCTGGCTGGTGATGTAGGTCGAGTTCGCGATGAGGAAGCTGTCCTTGGGTGCGGTGGGGAACTCGAGGGCGACACCGATGTAGTGGAACGTCACGGCGACCGGCTGCTGGGTGCCCCGGTCGACGAGGCGCAGGATGATCCGGTCTCCGAGGGAGAGTTGGTAGTCCTTGACGGTTTCAGCGCTGACCAGGATGCCGTCGGGCGTCGCCCGCAGCTTCGCCATCAGTTGCGCAGCGGTGCCTCCCTGGAAGTAGGCGTCCTGCAGCGACGTCGCTGACGAGATGGAGGAGGCGCGCACTCCGAAGAGATCCTGCAGATCCGCGCCGACGTAGGCGTAGCGATGCTGGATGCCTTCCACGTGGGCGACGCCGGGCACCTGGGCGATGGTCGTGCTCAACGCCGGAGGTGCGGACGAGCCGGGGGACATGGCAACGCGCACATCCGCGCCGTTCGTCAACCGGGCATCGACCTCGGCCTGCTGCTGGTAGGTGCTGTTGAAGACCGCGGTCGACGTGGCGAAGGCGAGGGTCAACCCGAGCAGCACGGCCGAGCGGGCCAGCACATTCCGCTGGCGGCCGAAAGACGCAGCGGCCGGGCCGGCGAGGCGGCCGGTCAGAGGCCGTACCAGGGTGGTGAGTGCTCGGCGGCGGCCCAGCGCGAGTCGCACCAGGCGCCAGCTGAGGAGCCCGGCTCCGATCCACACCAATGCGGGGCCGAGGAACGCGATGTAGTTCACGTTGATCGTCGCGACGCCTTCCGGGGCGAGGACGAGGGTGTAACCGTTCTGGGTGGTCACGATGAAGACCGTGATGCCGACGATCAGGAGGATGACGTCCACGCCGATCCGACTCCACCAGCGCGATCCATCGGCCTCAGCCCGTCGCCGGGCACCGGCCACCGAAAGCGCCCGGGCGTCGCGAACGGCGGGAATCGCGATCGCGGCGGCCGAGACCAGCAACCCGACGGCGAAGGCGGCGAGACCCCAGGGCGCGGTCGTACCCCACGAGGTGGTGAGCGGCCCTGGGCCGAAGGCGATGCGGCTGACCACGGCGGCGAGAGCGATGCCGATCAGCCCGCCCGCGACACCGACGACAGTCGCCTCAGCAATCGCCAGCGACGCGATGCGACGAATGCTGGCGCCGCGGATCCGCAGCAGCGCCTGATCGCGTCGTCGGGGCGCCGCATCCGCGCCGGCGATCGCGATCGTCAGCAGGGCCGCGAGAATCGAACCCGGCAACCCCAGGAACACGAAGAGCAGACGTGCGTAGCTGGCGTCGGAGCGGGCGGAGTCGAGCGACGCGGCGAGGTTGTCACCGACCGTCCCCGCCCCCGCCAACGTGACTGAGAGATTGTTCGCCGCGCCGGTCACCGCGACGTATGCGGCAGACGGGTCGGTGGGCAATGCGTGACTCACGCGAACGTGGATCTGCGTCGAGACGAGATCGGGTCGCGCCGCCGTGAGGCCGGAGAACGCGCGCGAGAAGTCCCCCGCCGGCATCAGGAGCACGTTGTCCGGCGGAGCGGTCGGCTGCGAGGCCGCAGGCGCGCCGACGTTCTGGAACAGCGAGTTCGCCTGCGGCAGGTCGACGACCCCGGCGATGGTCACCACATTCGTGAGTCCACCGGCGGACAAGATGCTCACTCGGTCACCGGGCACGACATGCAGGTTCGCCGCGGTCTGCTGGGCGACGAGGGCTCCGTTGAGCGAACCGGTCAAGAGGCGGAGCTGTCCCGGGAAGGCGGTCGAGTATCCGCCCGGCAAGCCGAGTACGACGCCGGAGCCGGTTCGCTGCTCGGTGCCGCCGGTGATGGCCGACAAGGCATCCACCTTGGCGTAACCGACCGGCTTCGCCACGGTCACTCCGGGGGCCGCCGAGACCGTGGCGAGGGTCGCCGCGGTGTCAGCGCCTGGAGAGAGCTGCACCTGCCAGTCCGCCGCGATGTTGGACGCCGCGCGGGCGGTCATCGTGGTCTGCGCGGTCGCGATGAACGCCCCGACGGTCGCCAGCAGGGCGACCGATACCGCCACCCCCGCGATCGATCCGAAGGCGTGAGCCGGGCGCCGGCGCAACACCGCGCCGATCCATCCCGCGATCATGCCGGCGCTCCAGCGGTGGTGACTGCACCATCTCGCATGACGAGCTCGTGATCGAGCCGCGCAGCGACCCGTACGTCGTGGGTGCTGATGACGAGTGCCGCCCCGAGTTCGGCGACCACCTCGAGCAGGGTGTCGATCACATGGTCGGCCGACACCGAGTCCAGCTGTCCGGTCGGCTCGTCCGCGAGGACAAGCGCCGGACGGACCGCGAGGACCCTGGCCAGGGCGACGCGCTGAGTCTGTCCGCCCGAGAGCGAGTCGGGGAGCAAACGGCGGCTCCAGCCGAGGTCGAGAAGATCGAGTGCCTCGCGTGACCTGCGAACGGCATCGTCAGGACTGACTCCGGCGATCAGAAGCGGCAACGCGACGTTCTCCTCCGCGTCGAGGGTCGGGATCAGACTCGAGGCCTGGAACACGACCCCGACGCGGGTGGGGTCCGCATGCGGACTCGCGTCGAAGCCCGGCCACTGCACGGATCCGGATGTCGGTCGTTCGAGCCCGGCGATCAGGTGCAGGAGGCTCGACTTGCCCGAGCCGGATGGTCCGGTGAGCGCGAGGGAGGTCGCGGGATCGATGGTCAGGTCGACATCGTGCACCGCGATGACCGATGTCGGTCCCTCGCCGTAGCGAAGTCCCGCACCTCGCAGCACCACAACCTCGTTCACGCCGCAACCCGCCCATCCGCCAAAGAGACCACCCGATCGGCTATCGCGACGACGCGAGGGCTGTGAGTGACGACGAGCACTCCGCAGCCCGCGTCCGCCCGTCTCCGGAGCATGCCGAGGACCCGCTGCTCCGACTCGCTGTCCAGTTCGCCGGTCGGCTCGTCGGCGAGAAGCACCAGCGGGCTGTTGGCGACCGCGACCGCCAGCCCCGCCCTGGCGGTCTCACCACCGGACAGCTGAGCTGGCAGCGCATGACGCCGATCCCCGAGGCCCACCTCCTCCAATAGCGCCACGCTGGTGTCATCCGACCGTGCTCCGAGGCGCTGGGCGAGTCTGACGTTGGCGACCAGGCTGAGGTGACCGATCAGGTTGCCGGACTGCATCAGCACGCCGATCCGCGAGGCTCGAATGCGCGCGCGCACCGCCTCGGCCTGATGACTGATGCGCTCATCTCCGATCCGAACCGTGCCCCCCGCCGGGTCGTCCAGTCCGGCGGCGCAGTTGAGAAGAGTGGACTTGCCGGACCCGGACGGCCCGACGACGGCGACGATCTCTCCGGCATCAACGTGCAATGAGACTCCGCGCAGCGCGAGGATCTCCTCTTCACCGGCTCGGAAGAACCGGTAGAGGTCGACGATGTCGATCGCGCGGGTCACGCGGTCCACCGGAAGGAATCCGAGACGATCTTCCAGGGGTCGACGTTGTCCGCGGTATCCGGCCCGGTCAGGCTGAGGACGGCTTGCTGTCCGTTCTTCCAGAACACGTACGCCTCGACGGCGTCGCGAACGACCTTGCCCGTGACGGCGTTCGCGCTCGAGTCGACCGCGTAGCGCAGTCGGATCGCCGTCCCCCCGGCCCGGGTCACCGTGGTCACATCGGTCAGGGAGAACTGATGACCGGCCGCCTTCAGCGACGGGACGAGAGTCGCCGTCACGGTCGCGATCGTCGGGGCCGAGTTCGCGGACGTCTGCGAGAACGCGACGCTGTTCAGCTTGTCCGTGTAGGTGGTGGGCGTGGAGGTCGACTTCGACCAGCCCTGCGGGATCTTCACCGAGAAGGCGCCGGAGTCCGAGGTCACCGGGATGTAGACCGTGCTATCGGAGATGTCGCCCGCGACCGCCTGATCGGTTTGCGCTGCCCCCGGCGCCGACGTCACGGCAGTCGATGGCTTCGAGGTAGTGCTGGAGCATCCCTCGATCGCGGTGGCAAGAGCGACGAGTACGAGGACGATGCCGATAAGACGGGTGGTCATGCTGGGTCCGATCGTCGTGGGTTATGGTCTGCTCACCACGCTATGAATCGGCCGGTTAGGGCTCTGGGTCGTGCGGGTTAGTGGAGGGTTACGCGTGTCGGGGAGTTCGCAGGGTCGAGCGGTGAGTCCGTGAAGCGACGCGTGGTCCGCACGGCGCTCGGGTCGGCCGCCTTCGCGCTCGCGATTCTCGTGATCCCTCTGGCCATCGTGGCGGTCGTACTCTTCGTGGGTCAGGCACGCCAATCGCTCGAGCACGACGCCCTCGCCGCCGCGTTGGCGGTGGGGCCGAGCTATGTCACCGGGGACCCGGTCGAACTCGGCGGATCCAACGGGACAGCGGTCGGCCTCTACAACCTCCAGGGTCGGAGAGTGTCCGGCACGGGGCCGGCGCGATGGGACCCGGTGACCTCCCAGGCCGCAGGAGGTTCGTTGGTCGAGGGCGGCGATGCTGCGGCGATGATCGTCGCTGAGCCCGTCTCGAACAACGAATCAGTCATCGCAGTGGTGCGGTCGGCGCGACCGTGGTCGTCGATCGTCGTCGGCGCGATCCTGATCTGCGTTGCGCTGCTGGCCGTTGCGACGTGTGTCATCGGAATCACCTACCTCGTTGCCCGCCGGATCGGGGTGAGGCTCAGCGCTCCGGTGGAGCGGCTCGCGGCCGCCGCGACCGCATTGGGCGAGGGCGTGCTGACGGTCGCCGATGAATCGAGCGGGGTCGAGGAGATCGACGGGGTTCGTCGTGCTCTCATTCGATCAGGCGAGCGGCTGGACGAGTTGGTGACCCGAGAGCGCCGGGTCGCATCCAACGCATCCCACCAGCTGCGCACTCCCTTGACGGGGATGCGTGCCCGCCTGGAGACCTCGCTCAGCGGCGGTGAAGCCGCTCAGGCCGCGGCCGTGGTCGAAGCGATTGCCACGATCGATCGACTCGACGCGACCATTGACGACATTCTCGCGCTCACCCGTGGGTCGGCAGCGGGGCCGACAGTTCCCCTCTGGGAGGTCATCGAACGGTCGGTCGGTCGGTGGAAGCCGCAATTCGACGCCATCGGACGACCATTGCGAGCCGTTGTTGAGAACGAGATCGTTCACGCCCGAGGGCCGAGGTCGATGACGGAGAGCGTTCTTGACGTTCTCCTCGACAACGCCCTCTCCCATGGTCGCGGTGAAACGTCGGTGATTCTTCGGGAAGCCGTCGGAGCCGTCGCCATCGATGTGACCGACCACGGGCAGATCGACTCGACGATCGACCCGTTCGTCGACGGCGTGTCGGAGTCCGGCGGTACGGGACTGGGACTCGGGCTCGCCGCACGGGCGGCGCGCGACCACGGCGCATTCCTTCTGCTCGCCAGCACCGCGCCGACGACGAGGTTCACCCTGCTCCTATCGGACCAGGCCGACGGATTCGAGGCGGCGGACCCTCGCCAGAACGCGAGCGGCCTCGATGAAGCGGACCCGCAGATCTGATCGGCTTTCCAAGAGCCCCGTGTCGGATTCGAACCGACGACCCCCGCTTTACAAGAGCGATCAGGAGCCTAGTCCGGGCGCAGAGTCAGGTGAAGATCCCTGATTTTTCGGTCATGTTGGGATGACATTGATGACATGGGATGCCTTTGGATGCCACACGAATGTGGGCAAAATGTGGGCAAATGGGCAAACTGAGGAACATGGGTTACTTCTGGACAAAGCGCGGTCGTCGGGCGATGGAGCGGATCGACACGAAACCGATCCGGTTGAAGTCCTGAGCCGCAAATGGGCTCGGCGACGGGTTTCAGGCGCTCTAGAGCGACGACCTCGGCGGCCCGACGGTCCCCAGGCCTATCACCCACCCAGGCGTCCCAAGGGTGACGGCTGAGCCAGCAGGCAAGTGCTTGGGTGCTTCGGTGGGGCTGAGGAAGAAGATGTCGAACTCATACTCGACATCGGCGTGCAGGTCTTGGTGGTCGTAGATCACGCGGCAGTCCCAGTACGTCCCGTCCGGGGCGAGCAGCGGGCAGCCAAAGTACGCACCCTTGCCCGAGAATCCCCTGCCCTGATGGCCGCCCTCCTCCGGTGAAAGGATGCGGAAGCGAAGTCGTGCATCCGAAATGCCGAAAGGGGCCTTGCCTCGATCGGAGATCACCGCCCTGAGGAACAGGTCGTCGGTGTCATCGAGACTTATCGCATCGCGTTGTTCTTTCGCGAAGTCCTCCGCTGACATCCATTGAGGCTTCTCGTTCGCGATCACCAGCTCGGGGT
>FSWJ01000088.1_pt1 | contig 11538 bp, 9 predicted proteins | sample 1637851 | NCBI WGS metagenome assembly FSWJ01 (sample SAMEA3914789, study PRJEB12502) | metagenome | biome: forest; material: soil | place: Canada | collected 2011-07-03 | depth 0.3 m | reverse complement strand
GATGTGGACGTCGCTGATCCACCATGCCGACTACGTCTGGCTCGCCTGCCGTACCGACCCCGACGCCAAGCGCCACAAGGGCCTGTCGATGATCATCGTCCCGACCGACGCCGAGGGCTTCTCCTACACGCCGGTGCACACCATCGGCGGCGGCTACACGAGCGCCACCTACTACGACAACGTCCGCGTCCCGGTCACGAACGTCGTGCTCGGCGAGAACCGCGGCTGGGAGCTCATCACCAGCCAGCTCAACCACGAGCGGGTCTCGCTGTCGAGCGCCGGCACGGTGCAACGCAAGATCAACGACGTCCGCACCTGGGCGCAGGAGACCAAGCTCGCCGACGGCCGCCGGGTCATCGACCAGGAGTGGGTGCAGACCACCCTGGCCCGGCTGACCGCCAAGACCGAGTTCCTCAAGCTCCTCAACTGGAAGGTCGCCTGGAGCGTCACGCAGGGGGTCCTCAACCCGGCCGACGCGTCGGCCGTGAAGGTGCACGGCAGCGAGTTCTACATCGAGGCCTACCGCGGTCTGATGGAGATCATCGGCCAGTCCTCGACCCTCACCAGGGACTCGGCCGGCGCCGTGCTCGGCGCCGACCTCGAGCGCGCGATGCGCAACACCCTTGTCCTGACCTTCGGCGGCGGCACCAACGAGATCCAGCGCGACATCATCGCGATGGTCGGTCTCGCCATGCCCCGCGCGCCCCGCTAGAGGAGACCGGCCCACCCATGGACTTCACCACGACAGAGGACCAGCAGGCACTCGTCGGGCTCGCGACCCGGATCCTCGACGAGAAGTCGACGCAGAAGCACCTCGACTCCCTTGCCGAGCAAGGGATCTGGTTCGACGCCGAGCTCTGGAAGCAGCTCGCCGACGCCGGCATCGTCGGCGCCTCCCTCAAGGAGGACGTGGGAGGAGGCGGTCTCGGCTTCACCGAGCTCGCCCTGCTGCTCGAGCAGGTCGGCGCCCACGTCGCGCAGGTACCACTGTTCGAGACGGTGCTCTGCGCCGCCCTCCCGATCGACCACTTCGGTACGGCGGAGCAGCGCTCGCGCGACCTCCCCGACGTCGCCGCGGGCAGGGCGCTCCTCGCGGCCGGACTCGTCGAGAGCGGCCGCGACGACCTGCACCGGCCGCTGACCGCCGCCACCCCGAACGGGTCGTCGTACACGGTGACGGGGACCAAGACGAACGTCCCCTACGCCGACCAGGCGCGCCGGATCCTGGTGCCTGCGTCCCTGCAGGACGGCACGGTCGTGCTCCTGCTCGTGGAGCCCACGGCGCCCGGTGTGACCCTGCGTGCGGGCAGGGCCACCAACGGGCTCCCGGTCTTCGAGGTCGAGCTGGCGGACGCCCCCGCGGAGCTGCTCGTCGGTCCCGACAAGGGAGCGGAGGCCCTCGCCTGGGTGCTCGACCGGGCCCTCACCGGGCTCGCCGCGATCGGGCTGGGTGTCAGCGGCAAAGCCCTGAAGCTGTCGGCCACCTACACCACCGCGCGCGAGCAGTTCGGCAGGGCGATCGCGACCTTCCAGGCCGTGGGCCACCGGCTCGCGGACGCCTACATCGACGTCGAGGCGATGCGCCTGACCACCCTGCAGGCCGTCTGGCTCCTCGACACCGGTCTGCCCGGCCGCGACGAGGCACGCATCGCCAAGTGGTGGGCGAGCGAGGGCGGACACCGCGTCGCGCACGCCGCGCAGCACGTGCACGGCGGCGTCGGCATCGACGTCGACTACGAGCTGTCGCGCTACTTCGTCTGGAGCAAGCAGGTCGAGTTCGCGCTGGGTGGCGCGCAGGCACAGCTGTTGTCCCTCGGTGCCGTCCTGGCCGCCGAGCCGGTCTGAGAAGGGTCCGTCGTTGAGCACCGCGTTGGCAGGCAAGTCCGCCCTCGTCACGGGCGCCGGCGCCGGCCTGGGTCGCGCGGAGGCGCTGGCCCTGGCCGCCGCCGGTGCGGCCGTCGTCGTCAACGACTACGACAAGGACGCGGCGCACGGCGTGGTCGACGAGATCACCGCTGCCGGCGGCCAGGCCACCGCCGCGCCCGGCGACGTGTCGAGCTGGAGCACGGCCGAGGAGCTGGTGGGCACGGCCGTCACCACGTACGGGCAGCTCGACATCCTCGTCAACAACGCCGGCGTCCTGCGGGACCGGACCATCTTCAACATCTCCGAGCAGGAGTGGGACACCGTCATCGGCGTCCACCTCAAGGGTCACGCCGGCACGTCGCGCTTCGCGACGGCCCACTGGCGGGACCGGTCGAAGGCGGCCGGCGAGCCCGTCTACGGCAGGGTCGTCAACACCTCGAGCGAGGCGTTCCTGTTCGGCTCGGGCGGCCAGCCCAACTACGCCGCCGCCAAGGCCGGGATCGTCGCGCTGACGCTGGCCATCGCGAAGAGCTGCGCGCGCTACGGCGTGCGGGCGAACGCGATCTGCCCCCGCGCCCGGACGGCCATGACGGCGGCCGTCTTCGGGGAGGCCCCCGAGGGCCTCGACCCGCTCAGCGTCGACCACGTGGCACCGCTGGTCACCTACCTCGCGGGCCCGGCGGCGGACGCGGTCACCGGCCAGGTCTTCGTCGCCTACGGCCCGATGGTCGCGCTCGCCACCGCACCCAACGTCGAGAAGCGCTTCGACGCCGCCGGTGCCACCTGGACCCCTGAGGAGCTGGAGCGGGCGCTGGGCGCGCATTTCACTCACCGGGACCCCGACCTCAGTTTCAGCGCGGATGCGTTCTACAAGCTCTAGATGTCCGGATTCGTGGAAGAACCTCCCTCGACACGAGGGCGCAACCAACCGACGATGAGATCGTTGTGACTCACGACACATCTTGCCGTTCCGCCCCTGGAGCGACCTTCCCCAGACACCCAGCCCCTGGAGCGCGCGTGCCTGCCCAGCTTGACGGCGACGCCGCCGTCACAGTCCACAGCCGGGGCCCGGCGTGATCGACCAGTTCCTGGCGTTCACCATCATCGGGATCGTCGCGGGCGCGACCTACGCGATCGCCGCGAGCGGCCTGGTGCTCACCTACGCGACGTCGAACGTCTTCAACATGGCGCACGGCGCCGTCGGCATGGTCATGGCCTTCCTCTACTGGGAGGTGCACGTCAACCGGGGCTGGCCCACCTGGGTGTCGATGGTGTTCGTCCTCGGGGTGGCGGCGCCGGCGTTCGGGCTGTTCGTCGAGCGGGTCATGATGCGGCGGCTCACCGACGCCCCGGTCGCGATCTCGCTGGTGGTCACGGTCGGGCTGCTGGTCGCCTGCATCGGCGTCGCGCAGGTCGTCTGGAAGCCCGCCGGCCGCAACATCAACGAGTTCTTCCCCGGCAGCGGGTTCGACCTCGGCCCGGTCCGCGTCACGGCGCACCAGCTCATCACCCTCGGGGTGGCGGCCGGGGTGGCCGTCGGGCTGTACGTGCTCCTCAACCGCACCCGCACGGGTACGGCGATGCGCGCCGTGGTCGACAACCGCGAGCTGCTCGCCCTGCACGGTGCGCGGCCCAACGTGCTGAGCGGGGTCTCGTGGGCCCTCGGCAGCTCGCTCGCCGCCCTGGCCGGCATCCTCATCGCGCCGCAGGTCACCCTCGGCTACATCGAGCTGACCCTGCTCGTCATCAGCGCCTACGCCGCCGCGATGGTCGGCCGACTGAAGAACCTGCCGAGGACCTTCCTCGGGGCCCTCATGCTCGGGCTGCTCACGTCGTACGGGCAGTGGGCCGTCCAGCACATCCCGCGCCACATCCAGCAGAGCTCGCAGGGCCTGGTCCAAGGCGCCCGCGTCTCGCTGCCGACCCTGTTCCTCATCGCGGCGATGCTCGCCCTGCCCCAGGAGAAGCTCCGGGTGGGTCGGATCTCCGGGACGACGCTGCCCTCGCTCCCGTCGTGGCGCAAGACGCTGGGGTGGGCGGGTGTCTTCCTGGCGGCGACCTTCCTGCTGACCGGAGCGCTCGGCGACGCCGACAACTCGCGCTTCGGCCAGGCCCTGTGCCTGTCGCTCATCATGCTGTCGCTCGTCCTGCTGACGGGGTACGGCGGCGACGTCTCGCTGTGCCAGCTCAGCTTCGTCGGCGTCGGTGCGCTGGTCACGAGCCGGATGTTCAACGGCATCAGCCTGATGAGCCTCGTGACCGCCTTCGTCCTCGCGGGCGCGGTCGGGGTGCTCATCGCGGTGCCGGCGCTGCGGCTGCGCGGCCTCTACCTGGGGCTCGGGACCCTCGCGGTCGCGGCCGCCATGGACCAGCTGGTCTTCGAGACCGACCTGCTGGGGTTCGGCGCCTTCGGCGGCAGCCGCACCATCGCCCGGCCGAGCCTGCTGCACACCGAGCGCGCGATGGCGATGGCCGTCGCCGTCGCGTTCGTGGTCATGGCGGTCGTGGTGCTGGCGATCCGCCGCGGGAAGTACGGCCGGATCCTGCTGGCGAGCCGGGACAGCCAGGCGGCGTGCGCGACCCTGGGCTTCAGCACCACCACCGTCCGGGTGGCGGTCTTCGGCGTCAGCGCCGGCCTGGCCGGCGTCGCCGGCGTCTTCTACACCGGCATGAGGGTGTCGGTCGGCACCAACGACTTCATGTTCTTCAAGAGCCTGCCGCTGCTCCTGTTCGCCGCCGTCGCGGGTCTCACCTGCGTCAGCGGCGCGCTGCTCGGCGGCCTGTTCTACGGCTCGCTCCCGATCATCGCCGACCGCTGGCCCAGCCTCGCCCCGCTGGCCTACGTGGTGCTGCTCGGCGGCATCCTGATGCTCGGCGGCAACCCGAACGGCCTCGTCAACCTGGTGTTCAGGCAGGGTCGCAGGTTCCGGCTGCCGCAGTTCTCGCCGCACGCACCCAGGGAGAAGGGTGCGGTCGTTGGCTCTGCTTGAGATCGACGAGGTCGTGGTCCGGTTCGGCGGCGTGGTCGCCGTCAACGGGGCGACGTTCGGCGTGGACGAGGGCGCCGTGGTCGGGCTGATGGGTCCCAACGGCGCCGGCAAGACCACGCTCTTCAACGTGATCACGGGGTTGCAGGACCCGACGCACGGCAGGGTGCGCTTCGACGGGCACGACATCACCGGCATGGCGCCGCGGCTCCGCGCGCTCGGCGGGATCGGCCGCACCTTCCAGCGGCTGGAGGTCTTCGGCTCCTTGTCGGTGGGCGACAACATCCGGGTCGCGGCCGAGATGAGACGGCTGGACCGGCCTGACCTGATCCGCGACGCGCTCCTCGAGCGCGTGGGCCTCAAGGGCTTCGCGGACACCCCGGCCGACGCGGTGCCGACCGGTATCGCCCGCCTCACCGAGCTGGCGAGGGCGCTCGCCTGCAACCCGCGCCTGCTGCTCCTCGACGAGCCCTCGTCGGGCCTCAACGAGAGCGAGACGCGCGACTTCGCCGCCCTGGTGCGCTCGCTGGCCGAGGACGACGGCCGGTCGGTGCTCATCGTGGAGCACGACGTGGAGCTGGTCCTCGGCCTGTGCTCGACCATCCACGTCCTCGACTTCGGCACCATCATCGCCAGCGGGACGCCCGCCGACATCCAGGCCGACAAGCTGGTGCAGGACGCCTACCTCGGCGCCGACACCGGTGCCGCCGACCTCGAGGAGGTGGGCGTGTGACCGCCGTACTCGCCCTGGAGGTCGTGGACCTGAAGGCCGCCTACGGGCGCATCGAGGTGCTGCACGGGGTGTCGTTCAGCGTGCCGCGTGGGGCCGTGGTGGCCCTGCTCGGCCCGAACGGCGCCGGCAAGAGCACCACGCTGAAGGCGATCAGCGGGCAGCTCGAGCCGACCGGCGGCCACATCCACATCGGCGGCCACCACCTCAACAACGCGGCCCCCGACCGGCTGGCCCGGGCGGGGCTGTGCACCATCCCCGAGGGCCGCGGCATCTTCCCCAACCTCACGGTCGAGGAGAACCTGCGGCTCGTCGCCTACACCAGCACGAGCTCCGACGGCGAGATCCGCGACCGCACGTTCACCCAGTTCCCCCGGCTGGGGGAGCGTCGCGGCCAGCTCGCCGGCCGCCTGTCCGGCGGCGAGCAGCAGATGCTCGCGATGGCCCGGGCGCTCGCCACCAGCCCGGCGCTGCTCATGCTCGACGAGCTGTCGATGGGGCTGGCCCCCAAGATCGTGGAGGACCTCTACGGCGTGGTCGCCGCGATCGCCGCGACCGGGGTGTCGGTCCTCGTCGTCGAGCAGTTCGCGCGCCGCGCGCTTGCGGTCGCGCAGTACGCCGTCATCATGGTCGGGGGGCGCGTCACCGCGATCGGTGAACCTGCTGACGTCCAGGACGAGCTGTCTGCCGCCTACCTCGGAGGTGCCGCATGAGGGGTTCCCGCACGGCCTCACTGGCCACGGTGGTGGTCCTCACAGGGGCCATCGCCTCGTTCGCCGTCCCCGCGACCGGCGACCAGATCCGCACCGACACCGGGCTCGGCGGCTTCACCGTCAGCACGGACGCCGCGCCGTTCAAGGTGCAGCTCGACGACCCCGCCAACCCGATCCCGAGGCCGCTCGACGGCCCGATCGTCGAGGCCAACCCGGCCTACACCGAAGCCGACCTCGACACCGGGCCCACGTCGCGGGGCATCGGCAGCTTCCTGTGGCCGGGTGGCCTGCTCGGTGAGGGGCTCACCCAGGTCGCGCCCGGCGCACCGTCGTACCCGCTGAAGGCCGAGGGACGCTACCCCGACAAGCCCTACGAGCAGACGCTGCAGGACAACGGCGCCCTCATCAAGGGATCGGCGAAGGGCCTGGACGTCTTCGGGTACGCCAAGGCCAACCCGGCCGACGTCCCGGGGACGATCACGCTCGGCACCGTGACGTCGACGTCGACCGCGACGGTGACGCCCAAGGACGTCGCGGTCGGCACGTCGGTGAGCCGCGTCTCCGACGTCTCCCTGCTGGCGGGCATCATCAAGGTCGGGTCGGTGTCGACGACCCTGTCGACCGAGAGCGACGGCAAGAAGGCCACGTCGAGCGGTACGACGGTGGTCAGCGGCCTCACCATCGCGGGCGTCGGCTATGCCGTCGACGACAAGGGCGCGCACCTGGTCGGACCGGTCAGCCAGGGGACCGGTCCCCTGTCGACGGGAGCGGCCGACCCGGCGAAGGCTCTCGGCATCACCGTCAGCGGGATCGGCCAGACCCAGACCGGCAACGCCAACTCGGCCACCCGCGACGCCAAGGGACTGCGCATCACGGTCGACACCGTGGTCCTGCGCGGCGTGCTGAACAACGTGCCGTCGCAGGTCACCGGCGCCTTGTACTCCATCTTCCAGAACGCGCCGGCACAGGTCAGGGGCTACCTGTTCTACTCGCTGACGACCACCCCGAAGATCACCTTCATCCTCGGCGCGAGCAGGGGCTCCGTGGCCGCCACCCGGCCCCTGAGCTTCAGCTTCCCGCCGCTGCCGAACTCCGGGTTCCCGCCGGTGCCCGGCTCCGTCCCGGGAGGCGCCGCCCAGGTGCCCGTGACCGGTCCGGCGTCGGGCGGGGTGCCGGTCGTCCCGGCCGTGCCCGCCCCCGACCAGGCGGTGGCCGTCGCCCCGCCGCTGACCCCGTCGTCGTCCTCCGGTGCGCCGCCCGGGCCGTTCCAGGGGATCTCCGGGCTGCTCCTGCTCGGCGCCGCCCTCGCGGCAGGGTTCGGGGGCTGGTTCCTGCTGCGGGTCCAGTCGCTGGCGCTCGGTGGCGGCCTGCTCGGCGGTGGCTGCGCGCTCGGTGCCCCGTCCGACCTACCCGACCTCCGTGGAGTGACGCCGTGATCGCATCCACCACCGGCCTCCGCCGGCCCGACAACCTGCTCGGCGCCGTCGCCGCGGTCCTTCTTCCGCTGGGCCTGCTCGTCATCGGGGTCGGCTGGTACGGCGCGGCCCACACGCCGTACCTGTTCGAGCAGGTGCCCTACCTCATCTCCGGGGGACTGGTCGGGCTCGCGCTGGTGACCGGCTCCGGGATGCTGTACTTCGGCTCCTGGATCGCCCGCGCCGCCAGCGCGCAGCGGCAGGCGAGCGCCGAGCTCGCCGACCTCCTGACCCAGATCCGCGACGAGCTGACCGCGCGGCCGGCGGCCTCGCCGCCGGCCCCGCGCGGACGCAAGGCGACCAACGGCCTCAGCCCGTTCGTGGCCACCGCCCACGGCTCCATGCTCCACCGTGCCGACTGCTCGGTGGTCGCCGGGCGCACCGACCTGCACGCCGTGCCTGCGGAGGGTTCCGGGCTGCAGCCGTGCGGCCTCTGCGACCCGCTCGCCGCCGGCGACCGCCCCGTCCACGTCTAGTCATCCCCGAGGAGAACGTCTGATGCGCGCACCCCAGAGGCTTGCCGCCGCCCTGGCGCTCGGTGGCCTGCTGACCGCAGCCTGCGGGGCGCGCCTGACGCCCGCGCAGCACAACGCAGCGCTCACCCAGAACGCCGGCGGGACCACCGGCGGCGCGGGGAGCACCGGCACCACCGGCAGCACCGGGTCCACGGGCACGACCGGGTCCACCGGGACGACCGGGTCGTCGGGCACCGGTGGCACCACCGGCACCGGCGGCACGACGGGAACCACGGGTACGTCGGGCGCCGCCGGCACAGCGGGCACCACCGGCAAGCCGGGCGCCGCCGGGTCGACGGGCGGCGCGGCCGCGAACGGAGACTTCACGAAGGCCCCCGCCGGCGGCAACGGCGGCGCCACCGACGTCGGCGTCACGGCGACGTCGCTGACGGTCGCGAACGTCAGCGACGTGAGCGGCGCGGTGCCCGGCCTGTTCGAGGACGCGCGGTTCGCGGTGCAGGCCTACTTCAAGTACTACAAGGCCAGGTACGGCACCCTCTACGGCCGCACCATCAACGTGCTGGCCCTCGACTCGCAGCTCGACAGCGGCGCCAACCGGAGCGCCAGCATCCAGGCCTGCCACGACGCGTTCGCCGGAGTCGGCTCGGTCTCGGCCTTCGACCAGGGCGGTGCGCCCGTCATCAAGGACTGCAAGATCCCGGACCTGCGCGGGCTCTCGACCACCGACGAGATGAAGGCGGTGCCGAACGCCTTCCCCATCAACTCGGCCGGGGTCGGCGGGAAGCGCTCGCTCGGGGTCTTCGGCTGGGCTGCGGAGAAGTTCCCGGACGCCGTCAAGAAGGCCGCGTACGTCTACAGCGACGGCCAGGTGACCCGGCAGCTGGAGCAGCAGGACGCCGAGGGCGCCAAGAAGGTCCTGGGGTTCAACTGGGTCGACGAGATCGCGGTCGGCACCACGGAGACCAACTACCTCCCGGTCGTCAACCAGCTCAAGAGCGACGGCGCGCGCTACGTCACCTTCGTGGGTGCCTACCAGCAGGCCGCGAACCTGGCGAAGACCATGGCCAGCCAGAACTACAAGCCCGACGTCTTCCAGCCGACGGTGACGGCGTACACCCCGAACTACATCGCGCAGGCGGGGGCCGCCTCGGAAGGCACGTACGTCGCGGTCGCCCCGTCGCTCAACGAGGAGATGACCGGAAACCCTGAGCTGACCCTCTACGCGCAGTGGCTGCAGCAGGTGAAGCCGAACGCCGTTCCCACGGCGATCGGCCAGTTCGCGTGGGCCGCGGCCGCGCTGTTCGTGCAGAAGATGATCGAGGTGGGCCCGCGACCGACGCGCGTCGCGCTGCTCGCGAAGATCCCGGGCATCCACAACTACGACGGCAACGGGCTGTTCCCCGGTCAGGACGTCGGTGGCCGCGAGCTGTCGGACTGCACGGCCGTCGTGCAGGTCAAGAACGGCGCGTTCGTCCGCGTCGAGCCGGCCGCGCCGCGCGGCCTGCGGTGCAAGGACGGCGTCTACGACACGAAGACCAAGCAGCGCGAGAAGGGTGTTCCGCGGTAGTCCTAGTCGTGGACGACCAGCGTGATGGCGAGGTGGATGTCGCGCCAGACGTCGGCCGCCTCGATCCGGCCACCGAGCCAGGCGATCTGCCGCGCGAACCACACGTCCTGCAGGATGGCGGCGATCTCCACGTCGTGCTCCTGCGGCCCGCCGCCGTTGCGCATCGCCTGCACGATGAGGTCGTTCATGCCCGTGCGGATGGCCGAGACCTCCGGGGCGACCGAGGCGTCGGCGGCCATCATGGCCCGCACCATCGCCTCGGTGAGCAGCGGGTCGCGCTGCAGGGAGCGGGTGGAGCGCTCGAGCACGAACGACACCCGCTCCGCGCGGGTGCCCCCCGGGGCCTGGCGCTTCTGCAGGCGCCCTGACAGGCGCTCGACCTCCGACCCCATGGCCGACACCAGGAGGTGGATCTTCGACGGGAAGTAGCGGTACAGCGTGCCGAGGGCGACCTCGGACCGCTCGGCCACCTCGCGCATCTGCACCGCCTCGAAGCCGCCGCGGGCGGCGAGGGCGAGGGTGGCCGCGATGATCCGGGCCCGGCGGGCGCGCTGCGAGGCGGTCTCGTTGTCGACCGGTCCAGCCGTCGTCTGCGCCGTACTCGTCACAGCTCCCACCTCTCGCTCCTGGCGGCTGAAACTAGCACCCGTTCTAGTCCCCGGTCGGTGGTGCCGCGAACGGCACGTGCCAGAAACAGGAACGTGTTCTAGTATGCCAGACACCTGACGGGAAGGCACGGGCGCATGACGATCGGTGTGGGGGCGGACCACGAGGCGCTGGCGGCCTCGGTGCGCGGCTGGGCGGAGCGCGCGGGCCTGCGCGCCAGCGCCCGTGAGGCGCTCGAAGGCCCGGAACAGCGGCCGGCCTGGTGGTCGGGGCTTGCCGAGCAGGGGCTGCTCGGGCTGCACGTGGCCGAGGAGTCCGGAGGCTCGGGAGCCGGGGGCGTGGAGCTCGCCGTCGCCGTCGAGGAGCTCGGCCGGGCACTCGCGCACGGCCCCTCCCTCCCCACGATGCTGGCCTCGCTCGTGCTGTCGCAGTCGCCCGGTACGGCGTCCAAGGAGCTGTTGCCGTCGCTCGTCGACGGCAGCGCCACCGGAGCCGTCGCCGTCGAGGACGGACTGGTTGCCACCCCGTCGGCTGACGGCATCGTCGTCTCCGGCACCGCACACCGGGTGCTCGGCGGCGGGCTCGCGGATCTGCTCGTCCTCGGCGCGGGCGACACCTGGTTCGTCGTCGAGTCCGGCCAGGTGACCGTGACGCCGCTCGACGGACTGGACGCCACCCGGCGGCCGGCAGCGGTCACCCTGGACAGTGTCGTCGTCCCCGCCTCGCGGCTGCTGCCGGGACTGTCGCTGTCCCAGGTGCAGTCGCTGGTGGGCGTCGTCGTGGCTGCCGAGGCCACCGGCCTCGCCGGCTGGGCGCTGGACACCGCGGCCACCTACGCCACCACGCGGGAGCAGTTCGGCAAGCCGATCGGCGCGTTCCAGGGCGTCAAGCACAAGTGCGCCGACATGCTGGTGCGGCTCGAGCAGGCACGCGCGACGACCTGGGACGCGGCGCGCGCCCTGGACGAGCCTGCGTCCGCCGAACGGGACCTCTCCGCCGCGATCGCGGTCGCGGTCGCGGTCGACGCCGCGGTGCACAACGCCAAGGACGTGCTCCAGGTCCTCGGCGGGATCGGCTACACCTGGGAGCACGACGCCCACATCGTGCTGAAGCGTGCG
>FSWJ01000156.1_pt1 | contig 11543 bp, 9 predicted proteins | sample 1637851 | NCBI WGS metagenome assembly FSWJ01 (sample SAMEA3914789, study PRJEB12502) | metagenome | biome: forest; material: soil | place: Canada | collected 2011-07-03 | depth 0.3 m | reverse complement strand
TGTCAACCAAACCGGAAGTATCCACGGCCCGATCTGCAGGAGGACGAAGACAAGGAAGAGCGCACGCGGCACGGAGGAGGTGCTACCGCCCGCAGCGATGTACCGCGCCACGTCGAGCTGAGGCCAGCCGTGCTGTGCCTGCCAGAGCAGGTAAGGCGAGCCGATGACGAGGGCGATCGCCCCAGCTACCCACGGACCGGCATCACGAGGTCGCGCGAGGACCAGCGCCACCAGCAGGAAGCCCACAAGGGTGTTCGCCTGGAACGTCACGCCACCCACGAGACCGACGAGCAGCCAGAGCCGGTGGTCACCGCCCTGCAGGACACGTAGTGCCAGGTAGGTGATGAGCACCCATCCGAGGAGCTCGCACGTTGCGGTAGAGAGCAGATGCCCGACGCCGAGCACGAGCCCGCCTAGGGCGGTGGCCCCCGAGGCGAGCCACTGCCCCGAGCGGCGTGCCCCGAAGCGCCCAGCCATCAGTCCCGCCAGCAGGACGACGGTGGCGGCCATGAGGTCCGATGGCAGGCGCAGCACGACGAGCGAGCCGGTGTCGAACAATCGCGCGAGCAGCGGCACTAGCGGTGGTTGGTCCGGATAGCCGAACGCGGGATGGCGTCCTGCGGCGAGGAAGTACAGCTCGTCACGGTGGTAGCCGTAGCGCCCGGAGACGGCGAGGAGTACCAGCCCGGTGGCGAGTGCGGTTGTGACCGCCGGGTGCCATCGCCGCAAGATCACCGGCGGACCCTACGACAGAAGAAGCAGGTCGTGCCTAACGTCGGCGTACGTCAGGGTGATCTCACGACATGTGTCAGCGAGCGTGAATCAGGCCGCCCGGCAGCGGTGTCTGACCGGAAGCCAGGGCACTCGCTTCGCATTCCGTCATGGGGGAGCTTGTCAACCGAGTGGCGATCACCGCGGCCGGTTCTGCGCGCCGAGAGCCGGTGCAGTCCGCAGATCGAGGTCTCGGAAGCTCCGAGCAGTTGGACGTTCAGCCGACGTCATGGGGGGCGGGTTGAAGAATGGCCAGCTGGCGGATTGAGGGTGCGCCGAGCATGCCGACGAACGTGATGGCCGTGAGGACGGCGCAGCCCACCAGGACCGTCTCGGTGCCGGCGGCCAAGGCCAGCGGTGCGACCAGTGCTAGCCCTAACGGGCGCAGGATCATGGATCCCATCCAGTCGAGGGCGCTCACGCGGGACATGAGGTGGTCGGGGACATGTGCCTGCAGGGCGGTGAACCAGTAGACGTTCGGGAGGCTGAGACTGATGCCGAAGCCGGCACCGGTGGTGACGAGCAGCCAGGTGGGGCTGCCGGCGGCGAGGGCGAGTAGGACGGGGAGGGCGCCGAAGACGACGGCGTTGGCGGCGAGCATCGGCCGGGTGGGGTGCCAGCGCAGCGCGAGGGCGTCGCCAAGGAGTGCGCCGGCCCCGGCGGCGACGGTGACGGCGGCCCAGGTGCTCGCGCCGTCGTAGTGCCGTTGGGAGATCAGCGGTCCGAGGACGCTGTAGGGCGCGAGCACGAACAGCTGGAATTGGCAGAACGCCAGGATCTCCAGCCCTACCCAGGGGATGTCCCGGACGGCTCGGAAGCCCTCGGCCAGTTCTCGGAGCACCCCCGTACGGGCGGGAGGGGTCCGTCGAGGGACTTGCACCTTGATGAGGAACAGCGCGCTGACCGCGAAGCTGCCCGCATCGACGAACAGCGCGGCTGCGGGGCTGGCGAGCGCGATGACGAGCGCCGCGATGGCCGGGCCGGCGAGCGCGGAGGTGTTCGTGGCGGCGGAGAGCAGCGCGTTGGCGCGTTGCCGGTCCGCGACCGGGACGGCTTCCTGCAGCAGTCCGGAGGCGGCAGGGCGGAAGAAGGCGGTTGCCGTGCCGTTCCCGGCTTGCAGGAGCATCAGGAGCCAGAGCGGTGAGTGCCCTTGGAGCAGCACCAGGGCGAACACGCCCTGGGAGACCAGCCGGCTCACGTCGCTGACGACCATGACCGCGCGGCGGGGGAGCCGGTCCGCCCACACGCCACCCAGGAGCAGGAACAGCGCCATGGGCAGGGCCCGTGCGGCGAGGACCAGCCCGAGGTCTGCTCCTGAGCCGGTGCGCTCGAGCACGGCGAAAGCTACGGCGATCGGGGCGACAGCGTCGCCGAACAGGCTGACCGCTTGCGCGCAGAAGATCCGCCTAAACGCCGGCTGCCGATGCAAGGGGATACTCGGTCCCGGCTCGTCGTGGTCCGTCAGCACAAGGTGTGATCCCTCCGTGGCGGGCGCGCCGTGCTGCAATCGCCGTAGGAACAGACTGGCCTTGGGTGCTGAACATCTGTGCCGGGCTGGGACGCGTCGGCCGGGCGCGACCGGTAGCAGCCTAGAGCGGATGCCTCGTCAGCTCGGTCGTGAGGGCTCGAGCTCGGCTCGAGTCAGCGCAGACCGCAGCTCAATTCCCTCGACGGCGAGGTTTCCCGCACCTCCTTGCTCCCGGTCGATCGCGCAGACCACGGTGTCCAGGACTGCACCTTGCTCGCGCAGCCCGCGGCAGCCGTTCAGAAGCGCTCCTGCGGTGGTCACGACATCTTCGACGCCGACGACCCGGCGGCCGGCGAAGTCCGAGCCTTCGGCCAGCTTGCAGGTTCCGTAGGACTTCGCCTCCTTGCGCACGAAGACCGCGGGCAGGCCCGTGAGCTGTGACATCACGGTGACGAGCGGGACGCCGCCCATCTCCATTCCCGCCAACACGTCGCACTCGGGGAGCAGGTCCACCATGCGCTTGGCCACCCGCAGGAGGAGCGTCGGGGACGACTCGAACAGGTACTTGTCGAAGTACTCGGTGCTCGTCTGTCCGGACCGGAGCGTGAAGGTGCCGGTGAGGTGACATGCCGCGTAGACCGCTTCCGCGAGGCCGTTGCCAGGACCACTCATGTCGTACCCGCCTTCGCCGTTTCGGTCCCACATGATCGTGAAAACGACTCTGGGCTTCCTCGCGAGAGGAAGCCCAGGTCAGGTGGGTGCGCCGCCAGGGACTCGAACCCCGAACCCGCGGATTAAGAGTCCGCTGCTCTGCCAGTTGAGCTAGCGGCGCCGGTCGTGCGAGCCGAAACGATACAGCATCCGAGGAGTCACCTGATCAGGCGATGACGCGACCGTCGGCCACGTCGATCAGGGGAGTAGACGGCACCGGACCAAGGACGGGATCCACATGACGGCGACGGGTCTCACCCACGAGCGGAGCATCCCGCTCACGCTCGACGACCGCTGCGACAGGTGCGGCGCGCAGGCGTTCCTCCGGGCGGTCTTCGTCGCCGGCGAGCTGACGTTCTGCGGTCACCACGGCCGCGAGCTCATGGCGTCGCTGCGCCGCGAGGCGCTCGCGGTCGAGGACGGCACCGAGCTGATCAACTCCCGGCCGAGCCCGAGCGCCAACTCCGGCTGAGTCAGGAGACGGCCGCCGGCACGGCGACCTCGCCGGGACCTTCGCGGAGGGCTAGACCCGCAGCCCCTCCGAGCGTCGCGCGGCCTGCAGGAGCTGCTCGTAGTCGTCGGCGTGCACCTCGGCGAGCTGCTCGAGGGCGGACTTGCGGGCGCGTCGCTCCCTGACCTCGAGGTCGCCGCTGCCCACCACGCCGAGGAGGGGAGCACGCTCGGCGGGCGGTGTGGCCGGCCGCACGGTCTTCACGGGGGAGGCACGCGTCGTACGGGGCTTGACGGCGGGGGCCGTCAGGCAGCCCTGGCACGTGGCGGAGTCGCCCTCGAAGGCCTCGACCGAGAGCACCTTCCGGCACCTCTCGCACCGCTTCCAGGCCCCCACGCCGCACCTCTCCCTGCTCGTGCCTGCCGTTCCGCTCCCACCGTAGTCGGCGGCGAACGGTCGGCCCGGGGGACCCCCCTCCGGGCGCCTGACGGCAGCGTGGAGTTCCCGTGACCCGGCGCCAGGAACTTCTTCCCGGCGATGCCGGGGTTTGGTCAATTCGGGCCATAGTCTCGCTATCGCCGCACAAGGGATGCTGCGGTGCAACCAGCCGTCAAGACCCCTGGAGATTCGTCGTGCCGCGGACCAGTCGTCGCGTTGTCCTCACCACGCTGGCGCTTGCGCTGTCGGTACTCGGGGTCGTCCCGGCGGTCCCTGTCTCTGCCGCGCCCTCACCTCGCCCCCAGGCCGGCGTGCCCGGCCAGATGGTGCCGCTGCTGCGGAGCGCCGCGCCGATCCGGCGGGCGCCGGGGACCTTCGCGGGACGCGACGGCCTGCGCCGCGCGATCGTCGCGGGGTCGCCCGCGACGCCGCGGTCCTCGTGGCAGGTGACCTACACCGGGTTCACCGCACAGCAGCGCGCGGCCTTCCAGGCCGCCGTCGACATCTGGGCGGGGATCGTCAGCTCGCCGATCCCCATCAAGGTGGACGCCTCGCTGTCCTCCACACTCGGGCCGGGTGTCCTCGGCTTCGCGGGGCCTGACAACTTCTACACGGTCCCGTCCGCCGGCGACCACCAGTCGATGTACCCCTCCGCCCTGGCGGACGCCTTGACGAACAGCGACCTCAGCCCGAGCACCCCCGACATCGTCGCGGAGTTCAGCAGCACCGAGCCGGGGATCTACTACGGCACCGACGGCCTGCCGCCGGCCAACAACATCGACTTCGAGAGCGTGGTCCTGCACGAGCTCGGCCACGGCCTGGGCTTCAGCGGCACGGCGACGGTGACCGGCGGCCAGGGGAGCTACTACTCGCCGCACGCCGTGTTCGACGTCTTCAACGCGGACGCCGCCGGCGCGGGCCTGCTCGCCCTGCCCAACAACTCGACCGCCCTCGGCACCGCCCTCACGAACAACGCGGTGTACTGGAACGGCGCGTCCGGCAAGTCCGCGAACGGCGGCACCGCGCCGAGGCTCTACGCCCCGACCACCTGGTCGGACGGCAGCAGCATCGCGCACCTCGACGAGGCGACGTACCCGGCCGGCGACCCGAACTCGCTGATGACGCCGTTCCTGCAGGACCAGGAGGTCATCCACAGCCCGGGGGTCATCACCGTCGGGATGTTCAAGGACTCCGGCTGGAACGCCGTCCTGGCGGCCCCCGACGCGCCGACCGGCGTGACCGCGCAGCCGCTGGAGTCGTCGGTCAACGTGAGCTGGACCGCCCCGGCGCCCAACGGCAGCCCGGTCAGCGGCTACACCGTGCTCGTCAACGACGGCACGACCACGACGTCGGTGGCCTCGCCCGGCACCGGCACGTCCACGACCGTCACCGGGCTCACCAACGGCACGCCGTACACGTTCAGCGTCACGGCGACGAACGCGCTGGGCACCAGCCCGGCGTCCAGCCCGTCGAGCGCTGTTGCCCCGGCCCGGGACACGACCCCGCCGACCGTCGCCCTCACGGCCGGTCCCGGCGCCTTCACCCAGAGGACCGGGACGGTCTCCTTCGCCGGGTCGGACCCCGGCCACCCGTCGGCGGCGCTGACCTACTCGTGCACCCTCGACGGGACGGCCGGACCGTGCACGTCGCCGTTCACGTTCAGCGGGCTCGCGGACGGGTCCCACACGTTCTCGGTCACGGCCACCGACGCGTCGTCCAACACCGGGACGCCCGCCGGCCGCACCTGGACGGTGGACGCCACGGCCCCGACCGTCAGCACCCAGGCGCTCCCGCTGTTCTCGCTGGCCTCGACGGTCGGCCTGCGGGTCGCCGGCGCCGACGGCGGCTCCGGCGTCGCCAGCTACGACGTGCGCTACCGGCGCGCCGCGTTCAACAGCGGTTTCACCGCGCTGACCTCCCCGGCCGGCTGGCAGGGGACGACAGCGACCGCCGTGAGCCTCTCGGCCGGAAAGGGCTACACCTACTGCCTGTCGGCCCGGAGCCGCGACAAGGCGGGCAACACCTCTGCCTGGTCGGCCGAGCGGTGCACGTCGGTCGCCCTCGACGACCGTGCCCTGGGCGCGTCCGCCGGCTGGGGACGCAGCACCTCCGCCGCGTACTACGGCGGCACGGTCACCAGCACGTCGCGCAAGGGCGTGACGCTGACCCGGACGGGCGTGCAGACCCGCCGGCTCGCACTGGTCGCCACGACGTGCCGGGGCTGCGGGACGGTCGGCGTCTACTGGAACGGCAGGCTCGTGCGGACCCTCAGCCTCAACTCCTCCGCGACCAGCCACCGGCGGGTACTCACGATCGCCGACTTCGGCGGCGTGCGGAGCGGAACCCTGACGATCCGCACGCTCAACACCGGCCGCACGTTCGTCGACGGGCTGGCCCTGAGCCGGGCGTAGCGCGTCAGTCGGCTGCGTCAGTCGGCGGAGACGACGACCAGGACCGCACCGGCGTCGACCTGGTCGCCCGCCTCGACGAGCACCTCGGTCACGGTGCCGTCGGCGACGGCCTTCACGCCGTGCTCCATCTTCATGGCCTCGAGCACCACCAGCGCGTCGCCGGCCTTGACCTCGTCGCCGACCGCCGCGGTCACGCGCAGCACCGTTCCGGGCATCGGCGCGGTGAGCGAGCCAGCCGCGAGGGTGCTCCCGGGCACCGGGAAGCGTGGGTCCTCGACCAGCGCGCTGTGCCCGAGCGCCGAGTCGACGTAGGTCGTCGCGCCGAGGGCCACGTCGTAGCGCCTGCGCACGCCCCTCACCGACAGGTCGACCAGGTACGGCGAAGCCGACCAGAGCCGGACCTCCAGCGGGTTGCCGTCGACGGCCGCCAGGAGCCCCTCGCGGCCGTGGGAGTACGCGACGACGGTCCCGTCGTACGAGGCGGTCTGGGGCTGGGAGGGGACGTTGCGCCAGCCGCTCGGGAAGGCCGAACCTCGCGTCGCGGCGGAGGCGAGGGCCGCGGCGAGACAGTGCACCTGGTGCGCCTCGGGGGACGCGGCGGGCGTCGCGTGCCGGTCGAGGAAGCCGGTGTCGACGTCGTTCTGCCGCCATGCCGCGGACCGGAGGACCCCGACGAGCAGGTCGCGGTTCGTGACCACCCCGTGCACCCGGGTGCGGTCGAGGGCGTCGGCCAGCCGCGCGGACGCCTGCTCACGGGTGTCGCCGTGGGCGATGACCTTGGCGAGCATCGCGTCGTAGTGGACGCCGACGATCGACCCGGTCTCGACGCCGGAGTCGACCCTCACACTTGCCGGGAACTCCACCAGGGACAGCGTGCCGGTCTGGGGCAGGAAGGACGCGTCCTCGGCGTAGAGGCGGGCCTCGACGGCGTGCCCCGTCAGGGTCGGCCGGAGCGCTGCCGGCGGGAGCGGCTCGCCCGAGGCGACGGCCAACTGCAGCGCGACGAGGTCGAGCCCGGTGACGAGCTCGGTGACAGGGTGCTCCACCTGCAGGCGGGTGTTCATCTCCAGGAAGAAGAAGTCGCCCGACGCCTCGAGGACGAACTCCACCGTTCCGGCGCCCACGTAGCCGACCGCCCGGGCCGCCGTGACCGCGGCCTCCGAGAGGGACGCCCGCAGTGCCGGCGAGACCGCAGGGGAGGGAGCCTCCTCGATGACCTTCTGGTGGCGGCGCTGGATCGAGCAGTCGCGCTCGAACAGCGCCACGGTGTTGCCGTGGGTGTCCGCGACGACCTGCACCTCGATGTGCCGCGGCCGCTCCAGGTAGCGCTCGAGGAAGACCGTGCCGTCGCCGAAGGCCGACAGCGCCTCCCGCTGCGCGCCCTCGAAGGCGACGGCGAGCTCGTCGTGGGACCGCACGACGCGCATCCCCCGCCCGCCCCCGCCCGCGGACGCCTTGACGAGCAGAGGAAACCCCGACGCGTCGGCCGGGGAGGTCCACGACGGCAGGCACGGCACGCCCGCGTCGGCCATCAGCTCCTTGGACCTGAGCTTGGAGCCCATCGTCGCGATGGCGGAGGGCGGCGGCCCGACCCACGTCAGCCCCACGTCGAGGACGGCCTGCGCGAAGTCGGAGTTCTCGGACAGGAAGCCGTACCCGGGGTGGACGGCGTCCGCGCCGGCAGCGAGGGCCGCCGCGATGACGAGGTCGCCGCGCAGGTAGGTCTCGGACGGCGCGCTCCCGGGCAGGTGCGCCGCCTCGTCGGCCTCGGCCACGAACGGCGCCCCTGAGTCGGCGTCGGAGAAGACCGCGACCGTGCCGACGCCCAGGGACCGGCAGGTGCGGAACACCCGCCGGGCGATCTCGCCGCGATTGGCCACGAGCAGCTTGTTGATGGGCACGCCGTTCACCTCCCGCTCATGACGTCGCCTGACTCCGGAGTCATCACATGCGGAAGACACCGAAGCCGCCGCGGACGCCGCGGAACTCCGTGCCGTTGACGACCGCCAGGCACAGGCCGAGGACGGTGCGGGTGTCCCGCGGGTCGATGATGCCGTCGTCGTACACGCGACCGGAGTTGGCCAGGGCCAGGGACTCGGACTCGATCTGCGCCTCCACGAGCTGTCGCATGGCCGCGTCCTGCTCCTCGTCGTACGGCAGGCCTCGGGACTCGGCCGACTGCCGGCCGACGATCGACAGGACGCCGGCGAGCTGCGCCGGACCCATCACGGCGGACTTCGCGTGCGGCCAGGAGAACAGGAAGCGCGGGTTGAAGGCCCGCCCGCACATCCCGTAGTTCCCCGCGCCGTAGGAGGCTCCCACCACGACCGTGAGGTGCGGCACCGTGGAGTTGGCGACGGCGTTGATCATCTTCGCGCCGTCCTTGATGATCCCGTCCTGCTCGTACTCCTTGCCGACCATGTAGCCGGTGGTGTTCTGCAGGAACAGCAGCGGGGTATCGGAGGAGTTGGCGAGCTGGATGAACTGGGCGGCCTTCTCCGCCTCGTCGCTGAAGAGCACCCCACGGGCGTTGGCGAGCACCCCCACCGGATAGCCGTGGATGCGCGCCCAGCCGGTGACGAGCGACGTGCCGTAGAGCGGCTTGAACTCGTCGAAGTCGCTGTCGTCGACCACCCGCGCCAGGACGTCGCGGGGGTCGAAGGGGACCCGGAGGTCGGTCGAGGCGATGGCCAGCAGGCCCTCGTCGTCGTACCGGGGCGGGACCGAGGCAGGCGCGGGCCGGACGGGCAGGTTGAGCCGCTTCACGATGTCGCGGCCGAGCCGGATGCAGTCGACCTCGTCCTCGGCGAGCTGGTCCGCGAGGCCGGAGACGCGGGCGTGCATCTCGGCGCCGCCGAGCGACTCGTCGTCGCTCTCCTCGCCGGTCGCCATCTTGACCAGTGGCGGGCCGCCCAGGAACACCTTCGCCCGGTCACGGACCATCACGACGTAGTCGCTCATGCCCGGCACGTAAGCCCCGCCGGCGGTGGAGTTGCCGAAGACCAGCGCGATGGTCGGGATGCCCGCCGCGGACAGCTGGGTGAGGTTGCGGAACATCGCACCGCCCGGGATGAAGATCTCCGCCTGCGTGGGCAGGTCGGCCCCTCCCGACTCGACCAGGAACAGGAGGGGCAGCCGGTTCTCGCGGACGATGTCCATGGCCCGGCCGGTCTTTCGCGCGGACCACGGGTTGGACGCGCCGCCGCGGACGGTCGGGTCGTTGGCGATGACCATGCAGTCGACGCCCTCGACCCTGCCGATGCCGCAGACGAGCGACGCGCCGACCGGGAAGGACGATCCGTAGGCCGCGACCGGCATCAGCTCGAGGAACGGGGTGTCGCGGTCGAGGAGGAGCTCGATCCGCTGCCGCGGCAGCAGCTTCCCGCGCCCGAGGTGGCGCTCGGTGTACTTCGGGCCGCCGCCGGCGCGGGCCTTGTCGAGCTCCGCGTCGACCAGCGCGAGCTGATCGAGCATCGCCGTACGGCGGTCGTCGGAGAGCACGTCGGGGCGGGACGTCAGGACGGTCACGAGCAGGACCCTATCGGGTTGATGTGAACGACGGCTAACATGCGGCGTCATGCAGCGACTCCTCCACGAGCCCGAGCACGAGGCGTTCCGGGACAGCGTCCGCGCCTTCTGCGAGAAGCACATCGCGCCGCACCACGCCGAGTGGGAGCGGGCCGGCATCGTCGACCGCTCCGTGTGGCTGGAGGCCGGCAGGCAGGGCCTGCTCGGCACCGACGTACCGGAGCAGTACGGCGGTGGGGGCGTGAAGGACTTCCGCTACAACTGCGTCGTCGCCGAGGAGGTCGTCAAGGTCGGTGGCAGCGGGGTCGGGTTCACCCTGCACAACGACGTCGTCGCCCCGTACCTCCTGCACCTCGCGACCGACGAGCAGAAGGACCGCTGGCTGCCGGGGTTCGTGCGCGGCGAGCTCATCACCGCGATCGCGATGTCCGAGCCCGGCGCCGGCTCCGACCTGCAGGGGCTGCAGACGCACGCCCGCCGCGAGGGCGGCGACTGGGTCCTCAACGGCTCCAAGACGTTCATCACCAACGGCATCAACTCCGACCTCGTCATCGTCGTGGCCCGCACCGACGCGGAGGCCGGTGCCCACGGGTTCAGCCTGCTCGTCGTCGAGCGGGGCATGCCCGGCTTCGAGCGCGGCCGCAACCTGGCCAAGGTCGGCATGAAGGCGCAGGACACCGCCGAGATGTTCTTCGACGACGTGCGGGTGCCCGCGGCCAACCTGCTCGGCAAGGAGGGCGGCGGCTTCGTGCACCTGATGGAGGGCCTGCCCCAGGAGCGGCTGTCGATCGCCGTCGTCGCCGTGGCCGCGGCCCGCAAGATCCTCGACCTCACCGTCGCGTACTGCAAGGAGCGCAAGGCGTTCGGCAAGCCGATCGGCAGCTTCCAGCACTCCCGCTTCGTGCTGGCCGAGATGGAGACCGAGGTCTGCATCGCCGAGCAGTTCGTCGACCGGGCGGTCAGCGAGCACAACGCCGGCCGGTTCGACATCAAGGACGCCGCGATGGCCAAGTGGTGGACCACCGAGCTGCAGAAGCGGGTGGTCGACCAGTGTGTGCAGCTGCACGGCGGATACGGCTACATGCTCGAGTACCCGGTCGCGAAGGCCTACCTCGACTCGCGGGTGCAGACCATCTACGGGGGGACCACGGAGATCATGAAGGAGATCATCGGCCGGTCGCTCGGTGTCTGACGGCGTCCGCGGGTACGAGGACAGGCTCCGGTCGGGCCAGGTCGCGCGCGAGCCCGGGGCGTTGCCGCCGCACTACCCCACCTGCTTCGGCTGCGGTCCCGACGCGGAGTACGGCCTGCACGTCGTGGCCCGCAAGGTCGGGGACGAGATCCACGCGACCCACACCTTCTCCCCGCACCACTCCGGTGCCCCGGGCATCGCGCACGGCGGCACCGTCGCCGCGCTCGTCGACGACGTCTGCGGGTTCCTGCTGTTCGTCGTCCGCGAGCCCGCGGTCACCCGCAAGCTCGAGGTCGAGTACCTCAGGCCGGTGCTGGTGGGCGTGCCCTACGACCTGGTGGCGAAGGTCGACCTCTTCGAGGGCCGCAAGCTGTTCGTGTCGTGCGAGGGGCGCAGTCCCGAGGGCGTGCTGACGTTCCGGGGAAACGGGCTGTTCCTCACGGTCGACGTCTCGCACTTCGACCAGGGCACGTCGTCCGGCGAGGGGCAGCCGCCGGTCGCCCTGTGACGTCCCCCTTCGGGTCACGTCCCACCTCCCTCCCTCCCTCGCTGTCCCACTTCCCTCCCCAGGCC
>FSWJ01000074.1_pt1 | contig 11677 bp, 14 predicted proteins | sample 1637851 | NCBI WGS metagenome assembly FSWJ01 (sample SAMEA3914789, study PRJEB12502) | metagenome | biome: forest; material: soil | place: Canada | collected 2011-07-03 | depth 0.3 m | reverse complement strand
CCGGCCGCAAGACCAAGGTCCCGTTCGGCCCCTTCATGCTGCTCGGGACGCTGGTCGGCGTACTCGCGGGTCGAGAGCTGGTCGACGGGTACCTCAGCCTGACCGTCGGGTGAGCCGGGACTGCGCCGGACGGCGCAGTCGTCTCGGCCTGATGACTCAAGCCGGTGCCCCTCTCTACCGATGCGTCCTTTGACACCGATCGGAGACCCGGTCGGACCTCGCGGCGAGACCGCAGGACGAGGGGAACCAGCAGTGGCAAGCAGAGTCGTGGGTCTGGACATCGGGACTTCCGGCGTCCGCGCGGCTGAGCTGACGCTCGGCAAGGGGGGTGCGACCCTCGAACGCTTCGGCCAGGTGGCCCTGCCTCCCGGTGCCGTGCGCGACGGCGAGGTCGTCGATGCGCAGGCCGTCGGAGACGCCATCAAGCAGCTCTGGTCGCAGGCGAAGTTCAGCTCGAAGAAGGTCGTCGTCGGCGTGGCGAACCAGCGGGTCGTCGTCCGCCAGGTCGACCTCCCGTGGATGCCGACCGCGGACCTGAAGAAGGCGCTCGCCTTCCAGGTGCAGGACTTCATCCCGATGCCGGTGGAGCAGGCCATCCTCGACTTCCACCCGCTCGAGGAGTTCACCAACGACGCCGGCGGCCGCATGATCCGGGTGCTCCTGGTCGCCGCCGCACGGGAGATGGTCGGGACGGCCCTCGAGGCCGTCGAGAAGGCCGGCCTTCAGCCCGAGATGGTCGACCTCACCAGCTTCGCGGTCCTGCGCGCGCTCGTCTCGATGGACCACACGGGGCTGAGCTCGTTCGACGCGGAGGCCGTGGTCGACATCGGCGCGAGCGTCACCAACATCATCATCCACCAGGGCGGGGTGCCGCGGTTCGTGCGCATCCTGCTGATGGGCGGCGGCGACATCACCGACGCCCTCGCCGAGCGCCTCGGCGTCCCCGTCGAGCAGGCAGAGTCGGTCAAGCAGGCCAGCGGCCTCTCGTCGGTGCCGGGAGGCGTCGACTCCGACCCGGCCACCCGCGCCATCGAGGCCACGGGATCGGCCTTCGTCGAAGAGGTCCGGGGCTCGCTCGACTACTACATGGCCCAGCCCGGTGCCGTCAGGATCGCCCGCGTCGTCGTCTCCGGCGGCGGCTCGCGGCTCGCCGGCCTGACCGAGCGGCTCTCCGCCGCGACCCGCCTGCCGGTGCAGGCCGCCCGTCCCATGTCCACACTGAAGCTCGGCAAGACCGGCCTGACCGATGAGCAGCTCGCCTACGTCGAGCCGATGGTCGCTGTCCCGGTCGGTCTCGCCATGGGGGTGTCGTCGTGACCGTCCTCGGCCAGCAGGAGACCACCGTCGTCGGTGGCGGCACCGTCAAGCTGCCGCGCGTCAACCTGCTCCCTCCGGAGATCGCCGAGAAGCGGGCCTTCTTCAAGCTGCAGGTCGTGATGGGCGCCGTCGTCGTCGGCTCCGTCGTCCTCGTCGGCCTCCTCTACGCGCAGGCCGCCTCCAGCGTCTCGAGCGCCCAGGCCGGGCTCTCCGACGCCAACAACAAGGGCGTCTCCCTGCAGGGCCAGGTCGCCAAGTACAGCGACGTGACGGCGCAGTTCGACCGCGCCGCCGCGGCGCAGGCCCAGCTGACGACGGCGATGGGGGACGAGGTGCGGTTCTCGCAGCTCCTCAACGACCTGAGCCTGACCGTGCCCAACAACGTCTGGCTGAAGAACCTCACCCTCACCACCGGAGGGACCGCCACGGCGGCCGGCACGCCCGGCACCACCGGCATCGGCAGCCTCAGCGCGACGGCCGTGGCCTTCTCGCACGACGACGTCGCGGTCTGGCTCGAGGCGATCGCCGGCCTCAAGACCTACGTGAACCCCTACTTCACGAACTCGACCGAGGGGCTGCTCGGCAAGCGGAAGATCGTGAACTTCACGTCGACCGCCACCGTCACCGGTGCCGCGTTGTCGAACCGCTACACCAAGCCGGCCGGAGGCTGACGTGGACAAGCTCAAGCAGTGGGTCGCGTTCACGGCCCTCGGGATGATCCTGGTCATCGTGGCCGGATGGTTCCTCCTCATCTCGCCGAAGCGCTCCGAGGCGAGCGACGTGCGCCGCCAGGCACAGAGCAAGCTGGCCGCCAACCAGGTGCTCCAGTCCCAGCTCGCGATGCTGAAGGCCCAGTCGAAGCAGCTCCCGGAGAAGGCGGCCGCGCTCGCGGTCGTCGCCGCGAAGATCCCGGACAACCCCGCCCTGCCGGCCCTGATCCGGGCCCTCGACAAGGCCGCGGCCAAGACCGGCGTGGAGCTCGTCTCCATGGCTCCCGCGGCGCCGACGGCCGTGGCGGCTGCCGCCGCCGGCCAGGCGGTCACGCCGTCCGCCGCAGGCACCGGAGCGGTGCAGCGCGCCGGCACCGCCGTGTCGTCGGCGGCCGCAGGAAGCCTGCAGAGCATCGGCCTGAGCCTCAACGTCGTCGGCGGGTACTTCCAGGTCGAGCAGTTCCTCGACAGCATCGAGTCGCTGGAGCGCGCCCTCAAGGTCACCGGCCTCACGCTGGCGCCCGGCGCCAACCCGGTGAAGGTCGTCGGCTCCAGCGCCGCACTCGACACCGGAAAGTCCCTGAGCGCCACCATCACCAGCCAGGTCTACCTGGCTGTGGGCCGTACGAGCAGCACGGCCACGGCCGTCGCGCCGGTGAAGTAGGAGCTGACCGATGACTGAAAACGCGTTCGCCGCCCCGGCGGCGGTCGACGAGCCCACCACCAGGAAGCCTCTCGTCATCGCCGGCGGTGTCGCTGCTGCTCTCGTGCTCGGCGTGGCCGGGTACTTCCTGCTCGCCGGCGGGTCGTCCTCGAAGGACCCGGCCTTCCCGATCTCAAAGGGGAAGCCGCGCCAGGTGGCGACCGTCCCCGTCGCCACGCCGGCCGCCAAGCCCGCCACCGTGCTTCCCGCGACCTCGACGGCCGCGCTCGGCCGTGACCCGTTCCTCGCGCTCTACGTCATCCCGGCCGTCGCTCCCGTCACGGCCACGCCGGCGTCCCCGGCGCCAGGGACCGTGCCGCCGGCAGGAGGTACGCCGGCGGGTGGCACGTCGGCGCCGCCTGCGGCCCCGACCACCAAGACGTACGCGATGCGCCTCGCCCGGGTCACCGGTACCGGCACCGACCAGACCGCGACCTTCACGTTCGACGGCAAGGCCCAGACGGCCAAGCTCGGCGGCAGCTTCGGACCCACCTCCGAGGTCAAGCTGGTCTCGCTCCAGCAGGACGCCAAGGGCGCCTGGACGGCTGTCGTGCAGGTCGGCGACGGCCAGCCCTTCGACGTACTGGCGGGCGAGACCCTCTACGTGCGTTAGCGGACCGGGCGCATGGGAGACTGCTCCCATGCTTCGCTGGCTCACCGCTGGGGAGTCCCACGGCCCCGCCCTCGTGGCGGTGCTCGAGGGGCTCCCTGCCGGCATCTCCGTGACCTCCGACGACCTCGCCCGCGAGCTGGCGCGGCGGCGGCTCGGGCACGGGCGTGGCGCCCGGATGACGTTCGAGAAGGACGAGGTCGGCTTCCAGGGCGGGGTCCGGCACGGCGTCACCCAGGGTGGTCCGGTGGCCGTCCTGGTCGGCAACAGCGAGTGGCCCAAGTGGGAGACGGTCATGTCGCCCGACCCGGTGCCGCAGGAGCTGCTCGACGCGCAGGCGCGCAACGCCCCGCTGACCCGTCCGAGGCCCGGACACGCCGACCTGGTGGGCATGCAGAAGTACGGCTTCGACGACGCCCGGCCGGTTCTCGAGCGTGCCAGCGCGCGGGAGACCGCGGCGAGGGTCGCGCTCGGCACCGTGGCCAAGGCCCTGTTGAAGCAGGCGTACGGCGTCGACGTGCTGAGCCACGTGGTGAGGATCGGCGGCCAGGCGGTCGCCGAAGGGACGCCGTTGCCGACCCCCGACGACCTGGAGCAGATCGACGCCAGCCCGGTCCGCGTCTTCGACGCCGGGGCCGACGCGCGCCTGGTCGCCGAGGTCGACGCGGCGAAGCAGGAGGGCGACACCCTCGGCGGGGTCGTCGAGGTGCTGGTCTACGGCCTGCCGCCGGGCCTGGGCTCCCACGCCCACTGGGACCGGCGGATCGACGCGCGGCTGGCCGCTGCCCTCATGGGGATCCAGGCCATCAAGGGCGTCGAGGTGGGCGACGGGTTCGACGTCGCGCGCAAGCGCGGCAGCCAGGTGATGGACGAGATCGTCCGCGGTGACGACGGGCTGACCCGTACCAGCGGCCGTCTCGGGGGCACAGAGGGCGGCATGACGTCGGGGGAGGTCCTGCGGGTCCGGGCGGCGATGAAGCCCATCAGCACCATCCCGCGCGCGCTGAGGACCATCGACACCGCGACCGGCGAGGAGGCGGTGGCGCACCACCAGCGCAGCGACGTCTGTGCCGTGCCGGCCGCCGGCGTCGTCGCGGAGGCGATGGTCGCGCTCGTGCTCGCCGACGCCGCCCTCGAGAAGTTCGGCGGGGACTCCGTCGAGGAGACCCGCCGGAACTGCGAGAACTACCTCAAAAGCCTCACCATCCGGTGACCCGCCCCGTGGTGGTCCTCGTCGGTCCTCCCGGCGCGGGCAAGACGACGGTGGGGATGCTCCTGGCCGAGAGGCTGGCGGTGCCGTTCCGGGACACCGACGCCGACGTGGAGGCGGTCGCGGGCAAGAGCGTCGCCGACATCTTCTACGACGACGGGGAGGATGCCTTCCGCGCTCTGGAGAGGACCGCGGTCGCCCGGGCGCTGGAGGAGCACGAGGGCGTCCTGAGCCTCGGCGGCGGCGCGGTGCTGAGCCCCGAGACCCGGGCCCGCCTGGCGGGCGAGCAGGTCGTCTTCCTCAACGTCGGCCTCGCGGACGCGGCCAAGCGCGTCGGCCTGAGCCGCGACCGGCCGGTCCTGGCCCTCAACCCCCGCGCTGCGCTGCACGTGCTGCTCGCCGAACGCCTCCCGCTGTACCGCGAGGTCGCCTCCGTGGAGGTCCAGACCGACGGGCGCACGCCTGAAGAGGTCGCCCGCGAGTCACAGGCGGCTCTTTAGCCTCAAGGTCCCCCGGGGGTCGTGCCGAGACATGTCACAGCCGTTCGTGGCCGGTTGCTGACGTGACCTGCCTCGGGCACCCGGACCCGTCCCGGATGGACCCAAGGAGTCTCGTGAAGTTCTCCCGCCCCAGGGCATGCGTCGCCGCGCTCGCGGTAGCGGCTCTCGCCGTCGGCGCGGTCGGTGTGCTCTCGCCCGGCACGGCGTCCGCCGCCCTCACCGTCGGCGCTCCGGCGCTGGTGGGTCCGAACGCCACCCTTCCCGTCCTCAAGGACGTGCGCCTGGCGTGGAGCCCCGTGAGCGGCGCCACCGGCTACCAGGTCGAGGTCGGGACCGACGGCGCGTGGTCCGACAACCCGACCTGGACGTCCACCAGCGCGGGCACCCAGCTCGCCCTCCCCAGCTGGTTGCCGCACGCCTCCTACGTGTGGCACGTCGCGGCCATGCAGGGCGCGGCTCGTGGCGACTGGTCGGTCAACGGCAGCTTCACCAAGGGCTGGCGCGACCGGCCGTCGCTGACGGTGCCCTCGGTCGGGCAGGTCGTCAGCGGGATCCCGACCTTCAGCTGGGTCGGCATCAAGGACGCCTCCGCCTACGAGCTGCAGCTCAGCACCTGCCCCTCGTTCGACGACAAGACCCCGAGCAGTGCGTCGGCCTGCCCGCCCGGGGCGGCTCCCGCACCGTCCTCGGTGGACAACACCCCGACCCAGGACCAGGCCCGCCCCGTCGTCGACACCTGCTTCACGACGCACACGACCGTCACGCCCTTCACCGAAGAGGCCCAGCACGGCCAGGACAACGCCGGCAGCTGCGTCTTCACGCAGCTCGCCTCCGGCAAGCCCCTGTACTGGAGGGTGCGAGGCGCCGACCGGTTCATCGGGAGCGCGCCCGACGTCGAGACGACACCCGCGTCCTCGGCAGGCATCTCCCACCAGCCGCCGAGCGCCTTCCCGACGATCGCGGACGTGACGAGCGGATGCCCCAGCACAGCGACCGTCCCTACGGCGTCGCCGTCCGCGAGCGCGTCGCCCTCCAGCTCCGCGACCCCTTCGAGCTCGCCCTCGCCGAGCGCGCCTGCCTCGGCGCAGCCGGGGAGCTGTGGCCCGACCCATCCGGTCGAGTCGAGCGCCTGGTCGGAGACGCACTCCTTCGGCATCACCTTGACCGCGCAGACCGCGGGTGACTACAACGCGCTGCCGCTCGTCACGACCAACGCCCTCGACGCGTCGACGTGCAAGGCCGACGGCAACAGCGCGGCGGTCGACGGCAGCACCACCCCGAACGACAACCTGGTCTGCGCCGACTTCCCGACGATCAGCTGGCAGCCCGTCGCCGGTGCGACGGCCTACCGGGTCTACGTGTCGCTCGACGACAGCTACACCAACATCCAGCGCATCATCGAGACGCCGGCGCTGCAGTGGACGCCGACCGACAACTGGCGCCAGAGCGACGTCAACTCGTCGTACTACTACGTCGTGCAACCGTGCACGGACAAGGGATGCGGCGCGGTACGTCCCGACCCGCACTCCTTCCGCAAGAGCACCCCCGCGGTCGCCGCGGTCGCCCCGCTGTCCGGAAGCCCGGTCCTCGGGGTCGGCCAGCCGATGTCCTTCCTGTGGAAGGACCTGATGGACACCGTGGCCGCCAAGACCGGTGCTCCCAGCACCCTGGAGGCGTACAGCTACCACCTGCAGGTCGCCGACAAAGCCGCCAACCCCGGATTCAGCAACGGCTCCCTGGCGCTCGACATCAGCACCGACGGCGTCCTGTGCACGCAGGCGGCGACCGGAACCGCGGTGGCCGGCAAGACCGACCCGGCCGTGCAGACCTGTGACGGCTCGCAGGTGTTCAGCGCGGCATCGGTCGGCAGCGTCGTCGGCTATGTGCCGGACACCACCTCGCTGCCGGACGGGACCTACCAGTGGCGGGTCCAGGCGGTCGACGCCTCGGCCCACCGGCTGCCCTACAGCGACAAGCAGACCTTCACCGTCGACACGACGCCGCCCACGATCTCCGGTCTGAACCCGTCCAGCAGGATCGGGGTCAAGCAGTCGCTTGTCGTCAGCTTCTCCGAGCCGGTCACGGGTGTCTCGGCGGGCTCCCTGAGCCTCAGCCCGGCCGCGCCCTTCACGCTGTCCGTGCCGGACAGCACGACCGCGGTCCTGACCCCGACGCGTCCGTTCGTCCCGGGCACCACCTACCGGGTGCTGGTCGGATCCGCGGTCCACGACGCGGCGGGCAACGCCGCCGTCAACGCGGCCCCCGCTTTCACGGTCCAGACGGACCTCGATGACAGCTCACCCGCGGCGACCTACACCGGCAGCTGGTCCCGAGCGGGCTCGAGCAACGCCAAGGGAGGGTCGTACCGGAGCAGCAACCCGGCCCCGCGGGCCAACACCTCCGTGACGGTGCCGTTCCGCGGGACGGGAGTCGACCTGGTCGGCTGCCGCATGCCGACGGGCGGTTACGTCGACGTCTACGTCGACGGCGCCCGCAGGGCGCGGGTCAGCACCTACCGGTCGTACTCGGGCTGCGGGATCACCCTCGCCGCCGTCCGTGGCCTCGGCCGCGGCGCGCAGCACACCCTGAAGGTCGTCGGCATCGGCGCCCACCAGGCCGGAGCCAAGGGCAACCGGGTCGCCGTCGACGGCTTCCTGGTCACGCCCTAACCCTTCCGACGACAGGAGCCCGGTCCCGCGAGGGTCCGGGCTCCTGTCGTTAGGGTCTGCGGGTGCCCACCCGGATCCGTGTCGCCACCGCCTCGCCGTACGACGTCGTCGTGGGGCACCGCCTCCTGGGGGAGCTGCCCGTCCTGCTCGAGAAGGCCCATCGGGTCGCGGTGGTCCACCCCGTCGCCCTCCGCGCCACCGGCGAGGCCGTCGCGGACGACCTCCGGCAGCAGGGCTTCGAGGCCCACAGCGTCGAGGTCCCGGACGGCGAGCCGAGCAAGGACCTGAAGGTCGCGGCCTACCTGTGGGACGTCCTCGGCCAGGCCGGCTTCACCCGCACCGACGCGATCGTGGCCGTCGGGGGAGGAGCGACCACCGACCTGGCCGGGTTCGTGGCGGCGACCTGGCTGCGCGGGGTCGACGTCGTGCACGTGCCGACGACGCTGCTCGGCATGGTCGACGCCGCGGTCGGAGGCAAGACGGCCATCAACAGCAGCGCGGGCAAGAACCTCGTCGGCGCCTTCCACGAGCCGGTCGGTGTCCTGTGCGACCTCACCGCGCTCGAGACGCTCCCGAGACACGACTACGTCAGTGGCCTGGCCGAGATCGTCAAGGTCGGCTTCACCCACGACCCCCGGATCCTCGACCTCGTCGAGGAGGCGCCCGACGACGCCACCAGCCCGCACGGCCGGCACGCCCGTGAGCTGATCGAGCGGGCCATCGCGGTGAAGGCGCGGGTGGTGGCGGACGACCTCACCGAGCAGGGCGGCCGCGAGGCCCTCAACTACGGGCACACCCTCGGCCATGCCATCGAGAAGGTCGAGGACTACCGGTGGCGCCACGGCGCCGCCGTCAGCGTCGGCCTCGTGTTCGCCGCCGAGCTGGCCCGCCTCGCCGGCCGCCTCGACGACGCGACGGCCGTGCGCCACCGGACCGTCCTGGAGAGCGTCGGCCTGCCGACCTCGTACGACGGTGACTGGACGCGGCTGCTCGCGGCGATGCGCGTCGACAAGAAGGCGAGGGCGGACCGCCTGCGGTTCGTCGTGCTCGACGCATTGGCGAAGCCCAGGATCCTGGACGATCCGGATCCGACCCATCTCGTGGCGGCGTGGGAAGAGGTCCGCCGCGACAAGTCTGGGACCATCAGCCTGTGAAGATCCTCGTCCTCAACGGCCCCAACCTCGGCCGGCTCGGCACCCGGCAGACCGACGTCTACGGGCTGACGACGTACGCCGAGCTCGTCCAGCTGTGCAAGGACGTCGAGCCGGAGGCCGACGTCCGCCAGACCGACGACGAGGCCACGATGATCGGCTGGCTCCATGAGGCCGCGGACACCGGCACGCCGGTCGTCCTCAACCCCGGTGCGTGGAGCCACTACTCCTACGCGCTGCGCGACGCCGCCGCCCTGGTGCCGGCCCTCGTCGAGGTGCACCTGTCCCAGACCGCGGCGCGCGAGGAGTTCCGGCACCACAGCGTGGTCAGCGCGGTCGCGGGGGCGACGGTCACGGGGATGGGGGTCGACGGGTACCGGGCGGCCCTGCGCCACCTGGCGGGGACCCTGCCGTGAGCGTCACGGTCAACCTGTCCGAGGAGGAGCTGCAGGCGCTGCGGCGGACGGCCGACAAGGAGGGCCGGACCCCTGAGGAGGCGGCCAGGATCGCGGTCCTCGAGTACACCTCGGGCTGGCGGCGCGAGCGCGAGCGGCTGATCGAGGCGCTCCTCGTCGAGGACGCGAAGGTCCTTCGCCGGCTGGGCAGCGCGTGACCCGCTATCTCGAGTCCGACGACCTGATGCAGCTGCTGGAGCGGATGGGAGGGCGCACGACAGCGGTGCGGGACGGCGGCCTGCTGATCAGCGCGCTCGTCCGTCCGCGCGCGCAGCTCAACGGCCTGGACGTCTACCCGTCGCTGGCGCTCAAGGCCGCCGCCCTGCTCACGTCTCTGGCGACCGGGACGGCGCTCCAGAGCAACAACCACCGGGTGGCCTGGCTGGCGACACGGTTGTTCTGCGCGGCCAACGGTGCGCCCTTGACGGTGGCCGACGACGACGCCGTCGAGACCGTGCGACAGGTCGTCGCGGGCGAGCTGGGTCTCGAGGCGCTCGCCGCGCGTCTCGGTGCCTCCATGATCCCCGCGGTCGAGGGACCGACCGCGCCGCGCCGGCACGCCGGCGTCCACGAGCGGCCTGCCGGCCACGTCGATCTGTGAGCGTCGCCGGCCCGTGGACCCCGCGAGGGCTCCGGTAGCCTTCGTCCTCATGGCCTCCACGAACGACCTCAAGAACGGCATGGTGCTCCAGCTCGACAACGGGCTCTGGGGCGTCGTCGAGTTCCAGCACGTCAAGCCTGGCAAGGGCGGTGCCTTCGTGCGCACGACGCTCAAGAACGTCGTGACCGGCAAGGTCGTCGACAAGACGTTCAACGCCGGCACCAAGGTCGACGTCGCCCAGGTGGACAAGCGCGACATGACGTTCCTCTACAGGGACGGCACCGACTTCGTTTTCATGGACAAGGCCACGTTCGACCAGCTGTACGTGCCGGCCGAGACGGTGGCGGGCAACGCGGACTACATGCTCGAGAACACCGACGCGATCGTCGCCGTCCACGACGGGGCCGCCCTCTACATCGAGCTTCCCGCCAGCGTCGAGCTCGTCGTCGAGCACACCGACCCGGGCCTGCAGGGCGACCGGTCGACCGGCGGCACCAAGCCCGCGCGGCTCGAGACCGGCGCGGAGATCCAGGTCCCGCTGTTCCTCACGACCGGCGAGAAGATCAAGGTGGACACCCGCGACGGGCGCTACCTGGGTCGCATCAACGACAAGTCCTGATGATGCTCTGCCGCACGGTGCCGTAGTGGGTGCCAGGAGCAAGGCCCGCAAGCGGGCGGTGGACGTGCTCTACGAGGCCGACCAGCGCCGGGCCGACCCGCTCGCGACCCTCAAGGAGCGGCTCGCGCAGTCCGACCCGCCTGTTCCGGAGTACGCCGTCACGCTCGTCGAGGGTGTCGTGGCCAACCGTGCCCGCATCGACGAGCTGCTCGAGACCTACGCGCAGGAGTGGACGCTGGCCCGGTTCCCGGCGGTGGACCTCGCGGTCCTCCGGATCGGGGTGTTCGAGCTGCTGTGGTGCCCCGACGTGCCCGACGCCGTCGCGGTCAGCGAGGCCGTCGCCCTGGCCGCGAGCCTGTCGACCGACGAGAGCCCGGCCTTCGTCAACGGCCTGCTGGCGCGGCTGCTGCAGCTCAAGCCCGCCCTGGGCGTCTGACGGTCAGACCTCGACCGCGCGGCGGGCCTCGGCGTTGAGGACGCCCCAGCCGATGAGCTGTTCGGTGAGGGCGGAGGGGGACGCGTCGTAGATGACGGCGAGTGAGCGCAGGTCCTCCTGCCGGATCGACAGGATCCGGCCGTTGTAGTCACCGCGCTGGCTCTGGATGGTGGCGGCGTACCGCGCGAGCGGCGCCGACTGCTGCTGCGGCACGCTGGACAGCTGCTCGAGGTCGATGACCAGGCGCGGGGTGGGCTCGGCGACGGCGGTGACGGCGCTGCGCTCCGGCAGGAGCTCGGCGACCGGTACCCCGTAGAAGTCGGCGAGCTCGGAGAGCCGCTGCACGGTCACGGCCCGGTCCCCGCGCTCGTAGGAGCCGACGACGACGGCCTTCCAGCGTCCCTGGCTCTTTTCCTCGACGCCGTGCAGGGACAGGCCCTGCTGCGTACGGATGGCGCGCAGCCGTGCGCCCAGCGCCTTGGCATAGTCGCTCATGTGAGCCTCCGGATCGTCGACGCCGGAACGGACCAGGGCTCCGGTGTGCGGCGTCGGTCTCACCACTGGCTCGACCGAGAGTTCGCGCCTTCGCGAGAAGGAGCGGGGTGACCGTGCGCCCCTCGGCGTCAATGCCTCGCCTGCGATTACTGGGAGTGACGATAGGGGCGCGCAGCGGAGACGGTCAAGCGACACGCGGGG
>FSWJ01000164.1_pt1 | contig 11729 bp, 11 predicted proteins | sample 1637851 | NCBI WGS metagenome assembly FSWJ01 (sample SAMEA3914789, study PRJEB12502) | metagenome | biome: forest; material: soil | place: Canada | collected 2011-07-03 | depth 0.3 m | reverse complement strand
GCGTAGATGACCAGGCTGTACTTGGAGTCGGTGGCCTCGAGGAGCTCGTCGATGGGCGGGTTGGTGATGCCGATCGGGTTCGCGACAGTGCCGGACACGGTGACTCCAGTGCTCAGGGACCCGCCAGGCTCAGGCCTGGACGTCCAGCAAGGCTACCAGCGCGTCGGCCGCGGCCTCGACGTCCTGGTTGACGACCACCGCGTCGAACTCGTCCTCCGCCGCCAGCTCGACGCGTGCGCGGTCGAGCCGCTCCCGGACCTTCTCCGGGTCCTCGGTGCCGCGTCCCGTCAGGCGGCGCGCGAGCTCGTCGAACGACGGCGGGGCGAGGAACACCAGCTGCGCGTCCGGGACGGCGGCGCGCACCTGGCGGGCGCCGTGCAGGTCGATCTCGAGGAGCGCGGCACGGCCGGCCCGGAGCTGCTCCTCGACCGGGGCGCGCGGCGTCCCGTAGCAGGCGCCCAGGTGGCGGTCGTGCTCGAGCAGCTCGCCGGCCTCGACCATCCGGTCGAACTCGTCCTGGTCGACGAAGTGGTACTCGACGCCCTCCCGCTCGCCCGGCCGAGGCGGACGCGTCGTCACGCTCAAGGACACCCACACGCCGGGATGGCGCCGCCGTACGGCGGCGATGACGCTGCCCTTGCCGACGCCTGACGGGCCGGCGAGAACGGTGAGACGCCCGCTCACTCGGACGCGAACGCCTTGAGCAGCGCCTCGCGCTGTTTGGTCCCGAGCCCGCGCACCCGCCGCGCCGGCGAGATCTCGAGCGTCTCCATGAGCTTCTGGGCACGGACCTTGCCCACGCCGGGCATCGCCTCGAGGACCGCGACGACCTTCATCTTGCCGACGGCCTCGTCGGTGTCACCGGTGTCGAGGACGTCGGCAAGGCTCGTCCCGCTCGTCTTGAGGCGCACCTTCAGTTCGGCCCGGGCCTTGCGTGCCGCCGCAGCCTTCTCCAGGGCAGCCGCCCGCTGCTCGGGCGTCAGGGCCGGCAGGGCCACGCGGGCTCACCTCTGGATCGTGGGGGAAGGGCCGCGCGACCGTAGCGAGTCGGCGACACCCGAGGCAACGTCGGGCCGAGGATCGGGCGGCCAGTAACCCGATCGGGTGCTCAAGGTGGCCGCCTGCAGGCCGATGAAGAGCAGGTAACCGGCCGCAACACGCCAGCAGGGCACGGCGGGAGCGCCGTAGCACCGGAGCTCCCGCCCCTGCGGCGTGACGGCGGGTCAGGTGAGCGAGGCCGCGATCTCCGCCGCGGCCGCACCGGGGTCGGTGGCACCGGTGATCGGCCTGCCGATGACGAGCAGGTCGGCCCCGTCCGCCAGCGCCTGCCGGGGAGTCGCGACGCGCGCCTGGTCCTGGACGTCGGCGCCCGCCGGCCGGACCCCGGGCGTGATCAGGATGATCCCCGGACCCACCTCCGACCGGACCGCGGCGACCTCGTGCGGGCTGCACACCAGCGCGCCGGCACCCGCACCGACGGCCAGGGCGGCCAGGCGTCGTACGGCGTCGAGCGGCGGGCCTGCCAGGCCGACGGTGGTCAGCACGTCGGCGGACAGGCTGGTCAGGACGGTGACCGCCGCGATCGTCACCTCGGGGGCGGCCTCGACGGCGGCCCGCACCATGTCGGCGCCGCCGCTCGCGTGCACCGTCAGGTAGCGCGGCCGGAGCCTCGCCACGGCCCGCGCCGCCCCGGCCACCGTGTTGGGGATGTCGTGCAGCTTGAGGTCCAGGAACAGCTCGACCCCGCTGCCGCCCCGGACCGTCTCCACGACCGTCGGCCCCGTCCGGCAGAACAGCTCCAGCCCGATCTTGACGACCGCGACGTGGGGCGTGACCGCCTGCGCCCACCGGGCGGCGGTCTCCACGTCGGGCGCGTCGAGCGCCACGGCGATGGGTGCGCGCACCCGCGTCGTCACCTCAGCTCCCCCCTTCGAAGCTGACGGGGCGGTGCTCCGGCTCGGCAGGTTCGTCCCCCACCGGGTCGGGACCCTCCGGCACGTGGACGACAGGGGGTTGGTGTGCCAGGCCGACGGCATCCTCGAACCGGGTGAAGCCGCGCTGGGCCAGGGCCCGTGCGAGCTCGTCGAGGATCCTGATCGGGGCGGTCGGGTCGCCGAAGATGGTCGTCCCGACGCTGACCGCGTTGGCTCCGGCGAGGACGAACTCGAGGGCGTCGAGGCCGGTGCGGATGCCGCCCATCCCGAGGATCGGCACGTCGGGCAGCGCCTGCCGGATCTGCCAGACGCAGCGCACCGCGACCGGACGGATCGCCGGGCCGGACAGGCCGCCGGTCACCCCGCCCAGTGCGGGCCGCATCGTGTCGGTGTCGATGACCATCCCGAGCAGGGTGTTGATGACCGAGAGGCCGTCGGCTCCGGCGTCCACGCACGCCTTCCCGATCGCCGCGATGTCGGTGACGTCCGGGCTGAGCTTGGCGAACACCGGCACCCCGCTGGGCGCGGCCCGCTTCACGGCCTGCACCACCGAGGCGGCGGCCCTCGGGTCGCACGCGAAGACCTGGCCGCGGTCCTCGACGTTCGGGCACGAGATGTTGACCTCGATCATCGCCAGCCCGGCCCGGCCCCGCAGCTTCGCGGTGAGCTTGGCGTACTCCTCGACGGTGCCGCCCGCGATGGACACGACCGCCCGCGCTCCCCTCGAGGCGAGCCAGGCGAGCTCCTTGTCGAGGAACGCGTCGATGCCGGGCCCCTGCAGCCCGATGGAGTTGAGCATGCCGCTCGGGGTCTCGGCCATCCGCGGGGTGGGTCGCCCCGAGCGGGGCGCCAGCATGATCGACTTGGTGACCACGCCACCGAGCTCGCTGACGTCGAAGAACTGGTCCAGCTCCTGGCCGGCGGCCGCGCAGCCCGAGGCGGTGAAGACGGGGTTGGGGAAGGTGACCGACCCGAGCCGGGTCGTCATGTCGATGTCGGGGGCCGCGGTGGTCTCCACGGCCGGGCGCAGGGTGAGCTCGCTCATCGGTGGCTCGCTCCGGCGGCGTTGAGCGAGCCCACCACGTCGGGCGGCAGGCTGCCGACGTCCGACCATCGCACGCGGTCGCCGAGGAAGACCGGCCCCTCGACGCAGGACCGGACCATCCGGGTCAGGCCGTCGTCGCCGACGACCGGCAGGACGCAGGTCATGCAGACCCCGATGCCGCACGCCATCGACTCCTCGACAGCGACCTGGCACGGGATCCCGCGCTCGGCGGCGAGCTCCGACACCGCGCGCAGCATCGCCATCGGCCCGCAGGCGTAGACGACCTCCGAGGCGGTGCGGTCGAGGAGCTGGGGCAGGACGTCGCTGACCCGGCCGAGACGCCCCATCGAGCCGTCGTCGGTCGTCACCTCGATGCTGGACGCGATCCGCTTCGCGTCGAGCTGCCCGAACAGCCGGTCGGCGCTGCCCGCGCCGAGGACGAAGTCGACCCTGCAGCCCCGCTCGCGCAGGGCCGACGCCAGGGGGAGCAACGGCGCGCTGCCGTAGCCGCCGCCGACGAGGGTCGCGGTGACCGGGTCCTTCGGCAGCTTGAAGGGCTGGCCGAGCGGCCCGACCAGGTCGAGCTTGTCCTGGGGGCGGCGGGCGGCGAGCCAGGATGTCCCCCTGCCGTTCACCGCGAACACGATCTCGACGGTGCCGCCGTAGACCCCGCGTTCCTTGACCTCGTAGATCGCGAACGCCCGCCGGAGCAGCATGCTGGACTCAGGGCCGCCGACCTGGACGGCGACGAAGTGGCCGGGGCGGGTCAGCTCGGCCATGCCGGGCGCCACGACCGTCATCGCGTGGTAGGCCCCGACCTTGCGGATCGACAGGACCTCGCCCTGTACCTGGACGGGCATCAGTTCTCCCTCGCTGCGTTCAGTGCTCGGTGGTGCTCCTGCAGGGACGTGACCCCGATGTCGCCGCGGACAAGAGCCTCGATGCCCTGCACACACGCGGCCGCCGCCTGGATGGTCGTGATGCACGGGACCCCGCGGGTGACCGCGGCGGTGCGGATCTCGTAGCCGTCGAGCCGCGCGCCCACGCCGAACGGCGTGTTGAAGATCAGGTCGATCTCGCCGGCAAGGACCATCGGCACCACGTCGTCGCCGAGGCCGTGCGAGTGCTTGCCGACGACCGTGGAGCGCACGCCGTTGCGACGCAGCACCTCGGCGGTGCCCTCGGTGGCGAGGATCTCGAAGCCGAGGTCGGACAGCCGCTTCACCGGGAAGATCATGGCCCGCTTGTCGCGGTTGGCCACGGACACGAAGACCCGGCCCTTGGTGGGCAGGTCGCCGTACGCGGCCGACTGGCTCTTGGCGTAGGCGGTCCCGAAGACGCTGTCGATGCCCATGACCTCACCGGTCGACTTCATCTCCGGGCCGAGGATCGTGTCCTGCCCGCGGAACCGGCCGAACGGCAGCACTGCCTCCTTCACCGAGATCGGCGCGTCGAGGGGCAGGTTTCCTCCGTCACCGACCTTCGGGAGCAGGCCCTCCGCCCGCAGCTCGGCGATGGACGCCCCGAGCATCACGCGGGCGCAGGCCTTCGCCAGCGGCACGGCGGTCGCCTTGCTCACGAAGGGCACGGTGCGGGAGGCCCGCGGGTTGGCCTCGAGGACGTACAGCACGTCGTCCTTCAGGGCGTACTGCACGTTGAGCAGGCCCAGCACCCCCACGCCCCTGGCGATCACCTCGGTGCTGTGCCGGATCCGCTCCAGGTCGGCCCGCCCCAGGGTGATCGGCGGCAAGGCACAGGCCGAGTCGCCGGAGTGGATGCCGGCCTCCTCGATGTGCTCCATCACGCCGCCGAGGTACAGCTCGGTGCCGTCGTAGAGGCCGTCGACGTCGATCTCCACCGCGTCCTCGAGGAAGCGGTCGACGAGCACGGGATGGTCCGGGCCGATCAGGGTCGACCGCTCGACGTAGCTGACGAGCATCTCGTCGCTGTAGACGATCTCCATGCCTCGACCGCCGAGCACGTACGACGGTCGGACCAGCACCGGGTAGCCGACCGTCTCCGCGATGGCCCTGGCCTCGTCGTACGACCGCGCGGTCCCGTGTCTGGGGGCCGGCAGCCCGCCGTCCGCGAGCACCCTGCCGAACGCCTCGCGGTCCTCCGCGAGGTGGATCGCCTCCGGGCTGGTGCCCACGATCGGGACGCCGCAGTCCTTGAGCTCCTGCGCGAGCCGCAGCGGCGTCTGGCCGCCGAGCTGGACGACGACGCCGACCAGCTCTCCCCCGCCGGCCCGGGCGCTCTCGGTCTCGGCATGGACGACCTCGAGGACGTCCTCGACCGTCAGCGGCTCGAAGTACAGGCGGTCGGAGGTGTCGTAGTCGGTCGACACCGTCTCGGGGTTGCAGTTGACCATCACGGTCTCGAAGCCGGCGTCGTGGAGGGCGAAGGACGCGTGCACGCAGGCGTAGTCGAACTCGATGCCCTGCCCGATCCGGTTGGGCCCGCTGCCCAGGATGATGACCTTCTTCTTCGCCGACGGCGCGACCTCGGTCTCCTCGTCGTAGGACGAGTAGTGGTACGGCGTCTCGGCGGCGAACTCGGCAGCACAGGTGTCCACGGTCTTGAAGACCGGCCGGACGCCGAGGTCGTGGCGGCGTCGGCGCACCTGCTGCTCGGTGACGCCCCGGACCGCGGCGATCTGCTTGTCGCTGCACCCCATCCGCTTGGCCTTGCGCAGCAGCACAGCGTCCAGCGGCCCGTCCGGGGCGGCGGCGATCTCGGCACGGAGCTCGACGAGCTGGAGCAGCTGGTCGATGAACCAGGGGTCGATCCTGGTGGCCTCGAAGACCTGCTCCGGGGTGGCCCCCAGGCGCAGGGCCAGCTCGACGACGTGCAGCCGGCCGTCGTGCGGCACGCGGGCCTTGGCGAGCGCCTCCTCGACGGTCAGCTCGGGGTCCGGCTCGGCCCAGAAGCCGGAGGGTGCCTGCTCGAGGGACCGCATCGCCTTCTGCAGCGCCTCGACGAAGGACCGGCCGATGCTCATGGCCTCGCCGACGCTCTTCATCGTCGTGGTCAGCTCGTGGTCGGCGCCGGGGAACTTCTCGAACGCGAAGCGCGGGATCTTCACGACGACGTAGTCGAGGGACGGCTCGAACGCCGACGGCGTCTCGCGGGTGATGTCGTTGGGGATCTCGTCGAGGGTGTAGCCGATCGCCAGCTTCGCGGCGATCTTCGCGATCGGGAAGCCGGTCGCCTTGCTCGCCAGCGCGCTGCTCCGGGACACCCGCGGGTTCATCTCGATGACGATGACCCGCCCGTCGTCGGGGTTGACGGCGAACTGGATGTTGCAGCCGCCGGTGTCGACGCCGACCGCGCGGATCACGTCGATGGAGATGTCGCGCAGCTTCTGGTACTCGCGGTCGGTCAGGGTCATGGCCGGCGCGACCGTGATCGAGTCGCCGGTGTGCACGCCGAGAGGGTCGAGGTTCTCGATCGAGCAGATCACGACGACGTTGTCGTTCTTGTCCCGCATCAGCTCGAGCTCGTACTCCTTCCAGCCGAGGATCGACTCCTCGAGGAGCACCTCGGTGGTGACGCTGGCGTGCAGCCCGCCGCCGCCGATGCGCCGCAGATCGCTTTCGTCCCAGGCGATCCCGCCGCCGGCACCACCCATGGTGAAGCTCGGGCGCACGACCACGGGGTAGCCGAGGTCCTCGACGGCGGCCAGCAGCTCGTCCATCGTGTGGCACACCGCCGACCGGGCGCTCTCGGCCCCGATCGACTCGACCACCTCCTTGAAGGCCTGCCGGTCCTCGCCCTTGCGGATCGCCTCGACGTCGGCGCCGATCAGCTCGACGCCGTACTGCTCGAGGACTCCCGCCTCGTGGAGGGCCATCGCGGCGTTGAGGGCGGTCTGGCCACCCAGGGTCGGGAGCAGCGCGTCGGGACGCTCCCTCTCGATGACCTTGGTGACGAACTCCGGGGTGATGGGCTCGATGTAGGTCGCGTCGGCGAACTCGGGGTCGGTCATGATCGTGGCCGGGTTGGAGTTGATGAGGGTCACCCGCAGGCCCTCGGCCTTGAGGACCCTGCAGGCCTGGGTGCCGGAGTAGTCGAACTCCGCGGCCTGACCGATCAGGATCGGCCCGGAGCCGATGACGAGGACGTGCTTGAGGTCTTCGCGGCGCGGCACGTCAGGCACCCATCAGGTCGGCGAACTGCTGGAACAGCCCGGTCGCGTCGTGCGGGCCGGGTGCGGCTTCGGGGTGGTACTGCACGGAGAAGGCCCGCGCATCAAGGCAGCGGAGGCCTTCGACGACGTCGTCGTTGAGGTCGACGTGGCTGACCGCGACCCGCCCGTACGGCGAGTCGACCGGCGTGCCGTCGGTCGGGGCGTTGACCGCGAAGCCGTGGTTGTGGCTCGTCACGTGGACCCGGCCGGTCAGCAGCTCCTGCACCGGCTGGTTCACCCCGCGGTGCCCGTAGCGGAGCTTGTAGGTGCCGAGGCCGAGGGCCCTACCGAGGATCTGGTGGCCGAAGCAGATGCCGAAGAGCGGGACGTCCGCGGCGAGCACGGCGCGGGCCGCCGCGACCGGGCCGTCGGTCGTGGCCGGGTCGCCGGGGCCGTTGCTGAAGAAGACCCCGTCGGGCCGGAGCGCGAGCAGCTCCTCGCCGGTCGCCGTCGCGGGGACGACGTGGACCTCGCAGCCCTGGGCGGCCAGGTACCGGGGGGTGGCGGCCTTGATGCCGAGGTCGACGGCGACGACCGTGAAGCGCTTGTCCCCCACCGCCGGGACGACGTACGGCCTGTCGGTGGTGACCTCGTGGGCGAGGTCGGCCCCGACCATCTCAGGGCTGGCCAGCACCTTGTCGAGGACGTCGTCGGAAATCGCGTCACCCGAGAAGATGCCGACCCGCATCGCCCCGCGCTCGCGCAGGTGGCGGGTCAGCGCCCGGGTGTCGACGCCACTGATCCCGACGACGCCCTGGCGGACGAGCTCCTCGTCGAGCGTCCGCGAGCTCCGCCAGCTGGAGCGGACCCGGGAGGGGTCGCGGACGACGTACCCGCTGACCCAGATCCGCGAGGACTCCGGGTCCTCGTCGTTGACCCCGGTGTTGCCGATCTGCGGCGCGGTCATGACCACGACCTGCCGGTGGTACGACGGGTCGGTGAGGGTCTCCTGGTAGCCGGTCATCCCGGTGTTGAACACGGCCTCGCCGTAGGTCTCCCCCAGCGCCCCGTAGGCGTCGCCGCGGAAGGTCCGCCCGTCCTCCAGGACGAGCACGGCAGGCGGCGTTGTCACAGGGCCTCCACAGGCAGACGAGCGGTGATCGCATCGCGTAGGCGAGCGTGGCCGGCGTGGTCGGTGGCGCGGAAGGCGCTGGCGAGGGTGCGCGAGCCGAGGCGCCACGTGAGCACCAGCATCCCGCCGCTCACCACCTTGCCCGCCAGGGACTGCTCGATCGTCACGGTCTCGATGCTCCCCCACGGCAGGTAGAGCTCCGGCAGCCCCTCGCGGTCCAGGTGCACGCCGTCCTCGGCGACGACCAGCGCCGCCGCCGAGCGGTCCGACAGGTGGTGGACGGCGATCCTGTCCAGCCAGTCGCCCGCGCCGGTCGTGCCCACGAACAGCCCCGGGGTCGCGGCGACCAGGGTCGCCGCGCCGCCGGTGGCGGCGGGGGGTGCCGGGACCCCGTGCTGGCGGCGCTGTCGCCCCCGCCAGCCCTTGAGCATGAGGGCGTAGCAGCCGGCCGCGAACAGCAGGGTGCCGACCGTGAGCAGGATCCGGGAGGTCAAGCGGGCTTCCCCTCCAGGGCAGTCGGACGGCCGCGCAGGAAGGTGGCCCGCACGCGCGCCGGGAGGTCGTGGCCGGCGAACGGGGTGTTGCGGCTGCGGCTGGCGCTCAGCGAGGGGTCGACCGTCCAGCGGGCGGAAGGGTCGACGACGACGACGTTGGCCGCCTCCCCGACGACGAGCGGCCGGCCGTGCCCGTCCAGCCGCCCGATGCGGGCAGGGGTCTCGCTCATCCGCTCCGCGACCTGCCGCCAGCCCAGCGCTCCCGTCTCGACCATCGTCTGGGCCACGACGCTCAGCGCGGTCTCGAGTCCGGTCATGCCGGGCAGGGCGGCGCCCCACTCCGTCTCCTTGTCCTCCAGGGCGTGCGGCGCGTGGTCGGTCGCGACGCAGTCGATCGTCCCGTCGGCGAGGCCGGCGCGCAGCGCGTCGATGTCGTGCTGGGTGCGCAGCGGAGGGTTGACCTTGAACGTCGGGTCGTAGGTGTGGGCGCAGTCGTCGGTGAGCAGCAGGTGGTGCGGCGTGACCTCCGCCGTCACGTCCCAGCCCTTGCTCTTCGCCCAGCGGATGAGCTCGACACTGCCGGACGTGCTGACGTGACACACGTGCAGCCGACCCCCGACATGCCCGGCGAGCAGGCAGTCGCGGGCGATGATCGCCTCCTCGGCGACGGCGGGCCAGCCGGCCAGGCCGAGCAGGCTGCTGTTGACGCCCTCGTTCATCTGCGCGCCGTCGGTCAGGCGCGGCTCCTGCGCGTGCTGGGCGATCACGCCGTCGAAGGCCTTCACGTACTCCAGCGCGCGCCGCATCAGCGAGGCGTCGCTGACGCACGTGCCGTCGTCGGAGAAGACGCGGACGCGGGCCGCCGAGTCGGCCATGGTCCCGAGCTCGGCCATCCGCTCGCCCCTGAGGCCGACGGTCACGGCGCCCACCGGGAAGACGTCGCAGTGACCGGCCTGCTGGCCCAGCCGCCAGACCTGCTCGACGACCCCCGCGGTGTCGGCGACCGGATCGGTGTTGGCCATCGCGTGTACGGCGGTGAAGCCGCCCAGGGCTGCCGCCAGGGTGCCCGTCTCGACCGTCTCGGCGTCCTCCCTGCCGGGCTCCCGCAGGTGCGTGTGGAGGTCGACGAGCCCGGGCAGCAGCACGCACCCGGCGGCCTCGAGGACGTCGTCGCCGACCAGGCCCGCGCCGATCTGCGCGATGACCCCCTCCGCGAGGAGCACGTCGACCGGGTCGCCTTCGCCGTACAGGAGGACGTCCTTGATGACCCAGCTCATTCGACTGATCCAATCGCCGGCTCGGAGCCGCCGAGCAGCAGGTAGAGGACGGCCATCCGGACGCTGACGCCGTTGGTGACCTGGTCGACGATGGTCGACCGGAGACCGTCGGCGACCTCGGAGGCGATCTCCATCCCCCGGACCATCGGGCCGGGGTGCATGACGATCGTGTGGTCCTGCAGCTGGCCGACGCGGTCGACGTCGAGGCCGTACCGGCGGGAGTACTCCCGGACGCTCGGGAAGTAGGCGGCGCCCATCCGCTCCCGCTGCACCCGCAGCATCATCACCACGTCGCTCTTGGGCAGCACCGCGTCGAGGTCGTAGGAGACCTCGGCGGGCCAGGCGTCGACGCCGGTGGGGAGCAGGGTCGGTGGGGCGACGAGCGTGACGTCGGCGCCGAGGGTCTTGAGCAGCAGCACGTTGGAGCGGGCCACCCGGCTGTGCAGGATGTCCCCGACGATCGTCACCTTGAGACCCTCGAGCCGCCCGAGGCGCTGGCGCATCGTGAAGGCGTCGAGCAGCGCCTGGGTGGGGTGCTCGTGGGTGCCGTCGCCCGCGTTGACGACGGAGCCGCGGATGATCCGGGCGAGGTTGACCGGGGCGCCGGACCAGGAGTGCCGGATGACGACCGCGTCGCTCCCCATCGCCTCCAGGGTCAGCGCCGTGTCCTTCAGGGTCTCCCCCTTGCTGACGCTGGACCCCTTGGCCGCGAAGTTGATGACGTCGGCGGACAGCCGCTTGGCGGCGAGCTCGAAGCTGGTCTTCGTGCGCGTCGAGTCCTCGAAGAACAGGTTGACCACGGTGCGGCCGCGCAGCGTGGGGAGCTTCTTCACGGTGCGCTCGGAGACCTGGGCGAGCTCCTCGGCGGTGTCGAGGACCAGCAGCGCGTCCTCGTGGGTCAGGTCGGCCGCGGACAGCAGGTGGCGCTTCATCGGGCCGGGCCCAGCAGCACGGCGTCGGCACCGTCGTGCTCGGTGAGCTGCACGTGGATCGTCTCCCGGAGCGAGGTGGGGATGTTCTTGCCGACGTAGTCGGCCCGGATCGGCAGCTCGCGGTGCCCCCGGTCGACGAGCACCGCCAGCTGCACCGCGCGGGGCCGCCCGAGGTCGGCCAGCGCGTCGAGCGCGGCCCGGGCGGTCCGGCCGCTGAAGAGGACGTCGTCGACGAGGACCACGAGCTTGCCGTCGACCCCGTCGCCCGGGACCTCGGTGGTCTCGAGGGCGCGGGGCGACTTCAGCCGGAGGTCGTCGCGGTAGAGGGTCACGTCGAGCGACCCGGTCGGCACCTCGAGACCCTCGAACGCGTGGATCCGGGCCGCCAGGCGCTGCGCGAGCGTGGTGCCGCGGGTCGGGATGCCGAGCAGGACCACGTGGGCGCCGCCACCGGTCTTCTCGAGGAGCTCGTGGGCCATCCGGTCGACGACGCGGGCCAGGCCGGGCGCGTCGAGCACGGGGCGGGCGGCGGACAGGTCGCCCGTGACCGGGCGCGCGCCGCTGGGGACAGCCGTCACCGACTGGACCTCCTTCCCCGCCTCACGGGACGGGCTCGGTGGAGATGTCCCCTCGACCGTACCAGCCGCGTCCGTACCGATCCCGAGGGTGTCGTGACCCGGGTGGTTCCCCCGCGTGTCGCTTGACCGTCTCCGCTGCGCGCCCCTATCGTCACTCCCAGTAATCGCAGGCGAGGCATTGACGCCGAGGGGCGCACGGTCACCCCGC
>FSWJ01000802.1_pt1 | contig 11774 bp, 12 predicted proteins | sample 1637851 | NCBI WGS metagenome assembly FSWJ01 (sample SAMEA3914789, study PRJEB12502) | metagenome | biome: forest; material: soil | place: Canada | collected 2011-07-03 | depth 0.3 m | reverse complement strand
TCGTCGTACTCGGCTTGCGACGGCACCCCAGGACCTCCTTGACCGTGCAAGCACCCTAGTCCTGTCCGATTTCCGTGTCATGGGGATCCCGGCGGGCGGGACGGGCACGACGTCCCGCAGCGTGTCCTGCCCCTTTCACACCGGCAGCGGCCGCCAGGTGCGAGGATGGGCCTCGGGGGGAGGGTGAGCGCTGTGGAGGACCTGAGCATCGAAGAGGCGTCGGTCGTCCTCGGCATGTCGCCGGCGGCGGTGATCCACCTTCTCGAGTCGGGGCGGCTGCCCTCCCACCTGGGCCTGGACGGCCGTCGGCGGCGGGTGCTGCGCGCGGACCTCGAGATCCACCGCGAGGTGCGCTTCAACGTGCGCCAGCAGATGGTCCAGGCGCAGCGCGCCCGCCGTTGGGCGGACACCGAGCAGGACGAGCTCACGGGCTGACCGACCGGCCTGGCAGGGTCGTGCTGTGCGCGACGAGGCGGAGAAGGTGCTGCGGGCCCTGGCCGGGCCGTCGGCCGTCCTCCGCGAGGACCAGTGGTCGGCGGTCGCCGCGCTCGTCGAGGACCGCCGGCGGGCCCTCGTCGTGCAGCGCACCGGGTGGGGCAAGTCCGCGGTCTACTTCGTCGCCACCGCCCTGCTGCGCGCCCGTGGCGCCGGCCCGACGGTCATCGTCAGCCCGCTGCTGGCACTGATGCGCAACCAGGTCGCGGCTGCCGAGCGCGCCGGCATCGCCGCCGTGACGGTCAACTCCAGCAACATCGAGCAGTGGCAGCAGGTGTACGGCGAGATCGCCGCGGGGCGGGCCGACGTCCTGCTGGTGAGCCCGGAGCGGCTGAACAACCCGGGCTTCCGGGACGAGGTGCTCCCCGAGCTCGCGGCCACGGCAGGCCTCGTGGTGATCGACGAGGCGCACTGCATCAGCGACTGGGGACACGACTTCCGGCCCGACTACCGGCGGATCCGCAGCCTGCTCGCCGAGCTGCCCGCCGGCGTGCCGGTGCTGGCCACGACGGCGACGGCCAACGCCCGCGTCGTCGCCGACGTCGCCGGACAGCTCGGCGACGACACCCTCGTGCTGCGCGGCGGGCTCGAACGCGCGTCGCTGCACCTGTCGGTCGCCGTGCTCCCCGACGCCGCCCAGCGGCTCGCATGGCTGGCCGACGCGGTCCGGCGGCTGCCCGGGTCCGGCATCGTCTACACGCTGACCGTCGCGGCGACCGAGGAGGTGGCCGGCTACCTGCGGTCCCAGGGCGTCACGGCGGTCGCCTACAGCGGCAGGAGCGACGACGCCGAGCGACGGCAGGCCGAGGACGACCTGCTCGGCAACCGGCTGAAGGCGCTCGTGGCGACCAGCGCGCTCGGTATGGGCTTCGACAAGCCCGACCTCGGCTTCGTCGTCCACCTCGGCGCACCGGCCTCCCCGATCGCCTACTACCAGCAGGTCGGGCGCGCGGGACGCGGGGTGGAGCGGGCCGAGGTCGTCTTGCTGCCGGGCCGGGAGGACGAGGCGATCTGGGCGTACTTCGCCAGCCTCGCCTTCCCGCCCGAGGAGCAGGTCCGCACGGTGCTCGCGGCCCTGGAGGGCGTGAGGCTGTCGACCGCGGCTCTCGAGCCGCGGGTCGAGCTGCGCCGAACCCGTCTCGAGACGATGCTGAAGGTCCTCGACGTCGACGGCGCGGTGCGCAGGGTGCAGGGCGGCTGGACCGCGACCGGCCAGCCCTGGTCCTACGACGCCGCCCGCTACGCCCAGGTGTCGGCGGACCGTGCCTCCGAGCAGCAGGCGATGCGCGACTACGTCACGACCACCGGGTGCCGGATGGAGTTCCTGCGCCGCCAGCTCGACGACCCCGGGGCCGGGCCCTGCGGCCGGTGCGACAACTGTCTCGGCGCGCCGCGCGCGCAGGAGGTCTCCGGGGCCGCGCTCGACGCGGCGCGGGCCGCCCTCAGCCGCCCCGGGATCGTCCTCGAACCTCGCGCGATGTGGCCCACCGCCATGCAGGAGCTCGGGGTGGCCGGCAGGATCGCACCCGCCGAACGAGCGGAGCCCGGCCGGGCGCTCGGAAGGCTCTCCGACCTCGGCTGGGGCACCCGACTGCGGACGCTGCTCGCCGCGCGGGACCAGCCGGTGCCCGACGACGTGCTGGCCGCCGTCGTCACGGTGCTGGCCGGCTGGGACTGGGCCGAGCGGCCCACCACGGTCGTGGCGATGCCCTCGGACTCGCGTCCCCTGCTGGTCGGCTCCCTGGCGACCCGGCTGGCGGAGGCCGGCCGGCTCCGCCCGGCGGGCACCCTCACCAAGGTCCACCCGACGCCGGGCGGCCGCTCCAACAGCGCGCAGCGGCTGCGCGCGGTCAGCGGGGCCTTCGCGGTGCCGGCGGGGTGGGAACTGGACGGCTCCGCCGTACTGCTGGTGGATGACCGGGCGGACACGGGCTGGAGCCTGACGGAGGCGGCCCGGGTGCTGCGACGCGCCGGTGCGGGCCCGGTGCTGCCCCTGGTCCTCGCCCTGGAGGGCTGATCGGTAGATTGCCCGGCATGGCGGAGTCCAAGAGCAACCTGATGCCGGTCGTGGCCACGATCCTGGGCCTGGCGGTGTACGCCGCCGGCACCTACGCGGTCGTCGAGGCCGCGGGCGGCACGAAGATCTCACCCGAGGAGAGCAACACCCCGAACGGCGTCACCCCGGGACCGCCCGCCTTCCGGTAGACCGACCGCCGACGGGCCGGCCAGCTCGCCCGGTGGGCGCGGACCTCATCCACAGGCCGGGGCGCAAAACGGTGGACGCAGCGGTGGACAACCGTCGAGAACGGGGGACAACCAGCCCCTGTCCTGTGGACATCCTGTTGGGGAAAAATCCTTTGTTCCCAGGCCTTGACGTGGCCGGTCCGGGCAGGAGAACGTATCCGCGTCGCAAGGAACGAAGGCCCGAGCGGGAGGCAACTCCCGCACCGGGAGAGCCGGGAGACCGGCTCTTCGGGAAGGCCGGAGGGAAGGGCGACCGGACCGGCAACGCACGGCGGCTGATGATTCAGCTGCCGGTGCAGCGGGACCGTACCGGGAGAGCGGCGCAGGTCAGCTGGGCAACCAGCGGGCAGGTGACGAGGCACCGGGACCGCTCTCGCGACGCAGGACAGTTGAGCAATCGTCTGTCGGTGCAGCGGAAGCGACGAGGCCCCTCCATCTCATACATGGAGGGGCCTCGTTCCATTCTGGGCCACGTCCGACCCTCCCCCGGGCTGCGACACGCCCACCGGTCCGTCCGTCCTCGGCCGGTCCGGAGGGCCCGCCACGCGCCCGTCGGGGGTCCGCTCCACCACGCCCGCGCCGGGGTGCGGCAGACTGTCATGACGCACCGTCGCAGGGACGGTGCACCGGGGAGGTGCGCGGTGCCGCGTGCGCGCGCATCGAAGGCCAGCCAGGCAGGCGACAGCGGCCCGTCCGTGCTCATCATCTCGGCGGCCATGGGCGCCGGGCACGACGGCGTGGCCTACGAGCTGGAGCGGCGCCTGCGTGCCCGCGGGGCGCACGCGCAGGTCCACGACTACCTCGAGATGCTGCCCGCCCGGATGGGTCCGTTCTACCGCGCCTTCTACGCCGGGCAGCTCAAGTACGCCCCGAGCTCCTACGAGTGGCTGTACGGGAAGATGGACCGGGGCGTCTGTGCCCCCGTCGCCCACTGGCTCGGGCAGATGGGGCAGCGCAAGGTCCGCAAGCTGGCCGTCGGCTACGACGTCGTCGTCTCGACCTACCCGCTGGGATGCCAGGCCACAGGGGCGCTCCGCAGGAAGGGCAAGCTCCCGATCCCCGCGGTCGGCTTCCTCACCGACGTCGACGTGCACGGCCTGTGGCTGCACAAGGGCATCGACAAGAACCTCACGGTGTGGCACGGCAGCGCGCTCGAGGCCACCAGCCGGGTCGGCGTGCCGTCGCACGCCGTCGGTCCCGTCCTGCCCGACACCTTCCTCGAGCCCGCCTCCGACGTAGAGCGCAAGGAGGGCCGCGAGCTGCTCGGCATCGACGAGGACCAGACCGTCGTCCTCGTCGTCGCCGGGTCGTGGGGCGTGGGCGACATCGCGGGCACGGCCCGGGCGATCCGCGACGCCGGTGCCGGAGTGCCGGTGGTGCTCTGCGGCCGCAACGACGCCCTGGTGAAGGAGCTCGACGACGAGGACGGCGTCATCGCCCTCGGATGGACCAAGGACGTACGTCGGCTGCTGGCCGCGTCCGATGCGGTGGTCCACAACGCCGGTGGCCTGTCGTGCCTCGAGGGCTTCGCCGTCGGCGTGCCGGTCATCGGCTACGCCTGCCTGCCGGGCCACGGCCACCGCAACTCCCTCGCGATGAAGCAGGCCGGCGTGGCCGCGGACGCCGAGAGCGTCGAGGACCTCATCAGTGAGATCCGTCGGCTCGCGCGCACCGACGAGGGCGCCGCCATGGCGCAGCGCGCCCGCGACCTGTTCCTCACCGACCCCACCGACGAGCTCCTCGAGCTGGCACAGGCGCCGGTGACGATGCCCGTGCCCAACGGCGCGCGCACCTGGGCGACCCGCGCCGTGGCCGTCGCCGTCGCGGTGCCCGCGACGATGGGCGCCCTGTCGTTCGGCGTGGCCCAGGCCACCGCCCGCGCGAGCCTCGGGGTCGCCGAAGGCAAGGACGCGGTCTACGTCGCCGCCATCGTCGACCACGCGCAGGTCCGCAACGCCGGCGTCGTGACCTCCCTGCGCTCCTACCGCGTCTCCGCCGCCGTCGGCTCGGGCAAGGAGGCACCCACCCCCACCGACGTCCGTGCGATGGTCAGCTCGGGCGTGACCATCGTCGGCACCGAGGCGGGCCTGAAGACCCGCAACCCCCGCCGGCTCAAGGACTCGATCAACGCCGCGGCCGCGGCCGTGTCCGCGACCGAGGAGACCCACCCCAAGGTCCTCTGCCTGCGGAGCCCGGGCCTCGTCGAGAAGATCGTCGCCTGGGACCACGACGTGCAGCTCGCCGTTCCCCACACGATCCTGCTCGGCGGGCAGCTCCCGGCCAAGCTCAAGGCCGGCGAGCAGATCGTCCTCGACGAGCGCGGCCGCACCCCGGCACAGGTCGAGGAGGACCTCGCCGCGCTGGCGTCGTTCGTGTCCGGTTCGTACCTGCCGCAGGAGCCGATGCGGGCGCTCTGGCGCCAGGCCTGATGCTCGGCAGAGTCCTGCTCGCCGGCGGGTTCGCGGCCGCCGTCCAGGCCGCCCCGCTGACCACCTTCCTGCCCGCGACCAAGCGGATCTGGCCCACGCTGAACGGGCTGGGGTCGCCCGGTCACGTGGCACTGACCTTCGACGACGGGCCGGACGAGCAGAGCACGCCGCGGTTCCTCACCCTGCTCGGGGAGCTCGACGTGAAGGCGACGTTCTTCGTGCTCGGCGAGATGTGCGAGCGCTACCCCTCGATGACCCGGCGGATCGCCGAGGAGGGGCACGAGATCGCCGTCCACTCCTGGGACCACCGCAACCACCTGCGCCACCCGCCCGGACGGCGGACCTTCGACCAGCTGGCCCGCACCGCCGACCTCGTCGAGGCCCAGTGCGGGGTGCGCCCGGCGTGGTTCCGCCCGCCCTACGGCGCGCTGACGGCCGCCGACCTGCTCGCCGCCCGCGACCTGGGGCTGCGGACCGTGCTCTGGACCGCCTGGGGGCAGGACTGGCAGCGCTCCGCCACCCCGGGCTCGATCCTGGACGAGGTGACGTCGGGCACCGTCGACGGCGGCACGGTCCTGCTGCACGACTCCGACTGCACCTCGGAGCCGGGGTCCTGGCGGGCCACCCTCGGGGCGCTGCCGCTGCTCGTCGACTGGTGCCGCGCCCGTGACCTCGAGGTCGGGACCGTGGGAGCTCACGGCCTGGCCGCATGAGCACGACGGCCGGCGCCGTCGCGGCGTCCCTGGGTGCGGCGGGGCTCTTCGGGCTTGCCGCCGCCCTGCAGCACCAGGAGGCCCGGTCGGTCGAGACCTCCACCAGTCCCTCCCTGCTCGTCACCCTCGCCCGCCGTCCGGTGTGGCTGGTCGGCATCGTGGCCGACCTGGCCGCCGTCGGCCTGCAGGGCCTCGCGCTCGGCCTCGGGTCCGTGGCGCTCGTGCAGACCCTGCTCGTCGCCGGCCTCCCCCTCGCCGCCGTCCTGTCGGCGCTGCTCGCCCGCCGCCGGCCGCACCGTCACGAGGTCGTCGGGATGCTGCTCTGCTCCGCCGGCCTGGCGCTCCTCGGACCGGCGATGTCCTCGACTCCCCTCGGCCACGCACCCTCCCGCCCCGACGCGGTGCTCGCGGCCGTCGTGGTCGCCGTGGTCGTGGGTCCGCTCGTCGCGCTGCGCGGCCGGCCGCGGTTCGGCCCGCTGTTCGCCGGAGCAGCGGCGGGCGTCGTGATCGGCGCCGGCTCCGTGCTGCTCGCCGTCGCCGCGGGGCGGGTCGGCGACTGGCCGGCCCTGTTCGGCTCCTGGGCCCTGTATGCCGCCGTGGCCGTCGGCGTGCTGGGACTTCTCCTCGCCCAGGTCGCCTTCCAGACGGGCGACCTGGGGGCGCCCCTCGCGGCGCTGTCGGTCGTCGAGCCCGTCGTCGCGGTGCTGCTCGCGGTGGCCGTGCTCAAGGAGACCCTGCCGTCGACGGCCGGTTCGCGGGCCGCCGCTGCAGCCGGGGCCGTCCTCGCCGTGGCCGGCGTCCTGGCGCTGTGCAGGGAGGACCGCGAGGACTGAGCAGGCTCAGTCGGCGCGGCGGGCGACCGGAGCTGCCGCGCGCTGCCGGCCGAGCAGGTCCCGCAGGCTGCCGGCGTCCATCGGCCGGGCGAGCAGGAAGCCCTGAGCCAGGTCGCAGTCGACCGCCACGAGGTGCGCGAGAGCAGGGGCCGTCTCCACGCCCTCCGCGGTGACGGTGAACCCGAGGCTGTGTCCCAGCTCGATGACCGAACGCACGATGGCCGCGTTCCTCGGGTCGTCCGTCATGGCGAGCACGAAGCGCTTGTCGATCTTGAGCTCGCTCACCGGGAGCGTGGCGAGGTAGCCCAGGCTGGTCTGCCCCGCGCCGAAGTCGTCGATGGAGATGCGCACGCCGGCCTCGTGCAGCCTGGTCAGCGTCGCCGCCGCACGCGGGGGGTCGCTCAGGAGCGCCGTCTCGGTGAGCTCCAGGATCACGCGGACCGGATCGGTGCCGGTGTCGGCCAGCACGGCGAGCACGTCGTCGGCGAAGTCGGTCCGCACCAGGCTGCGCGCGGAGATGTTGACCGCCACCGAGAGCGCACCCGTCGGGTCGAGCAGGTCGAGGTCGCGGGCCGCCCGCCTGAGGACCCAGTCCGTGAGGGGCTCGATGAGCTCGGTCTGCTCGGCCGCAGGGAGGAAGGCGTCGGGGTGGAGGAGCCCGCGCACCGGGTGCTGCCACCGCACCAGCGCCTCGACCGCCGTGACCCGGCCCGCCCGCAGGTCGGTCTTGGGCTGGTAGTGCAGCACCAGCTCGTCGTCCCTGATCGCCCCGCCGAGCTCCGCGATCAGCGTCAGGGCGCTCGGGTCGTACTGGTCCTGGCCGGAGTCGTAGCGCACGACTCCTGCGTGCTGGTGCTTCGCGACGTACATCGCCACGTCGGCGTGGATCAGGAGGCTGTCGATGTCGGACCCGTCGGCGGGGGCGAGGGCGAAGCCGACGCTGGCCTCGACCGCCAGCGGCAGGCCGTCCAGCAGGACCGGCCCGGAGACGGAGGCGCGCAGCCGGTTCAGCACCTCGACGCACTCGGTGGCGTCGCGGACACCCGACAGGATGACCCCGAACTCGTCACCACCGAGCCGCGCGACGACGTCGCCGTCCCGCAACAGGTCGGAGAGCCGGCCGGCCAGCGCGAGGAGGACGCGGTCGCCGTTGTTGTGGCCGAGCGTGTCGTTGACCTCCTTGAACCGGTCGAGGTCGATGACGGCGATGGCGACGGGGCGCGCGTCGGTCGCCGACGCCACGGCCTCGGCGGCCCGGTCGACGAACTGGGTACGGTTCGGCAGGCCGGTGAGCGTGTCGTGCCAGGCGAGCCAGGCGTTCTCGGCCGACTGCTGGCGGAGCCGGCGCATGACCGACATCGAGACGCCGAGCAGCACCAGCCACAGGATCGCCAGGCCCGCCGTCAGCGTGACCGTCAGGGTGACCTGTCCCCGGGAGAGGTCGGCCGCGATCGGTGCGTAGGGCAGGTAGACCTCCAGGACGCCGATGCGCCGGCCCGACCCCGCGGCGTACAGCGGGGTGTAGGCCTCGACGACCCTCGGCCCGCGTGCCCCGCTGTCCCCGGCGTCGGAGTTGAGGTACGTGAGGCGCGTGACGGTGTCGCCCCGGACCGCGCGCAGGGCGTCCTCGTCGACCGTTCCGAGGCCGGCGCCGTCGGGCGAGAAGACCACCCGGGCCTCGAGATCCCGCAGGCGCAGCCTGAGGACCTGGCCGGCCTCTCTCGCGAGCCCGACGCCGCGGTCGAGGTTGGCGACCTCACTGGGCCGCAGGCCTTCCGACAGCGGGTGCCCGGCGAGCAGCGGGCCGATGCCGGTGCGGGCCACCAGACGCGCCTGGCTGGCTCCCTCGGCCAGGCCGCGGTCGGCCGCCTGCCGGTCCAGCAGCAGGAGCAGGCAGCCGCCCAGCAGGAGCACGGGCACGAGGCTGGCCGCCGCGTAGCTCACGAAGAGCCGGCGGGTCGAGCCTTGCGCCACCGGCCGGCGGCTGGGAAAGGTCACGCCTGGGTCATCGACACCGACCCCCTGGTCGGACATGGCCTGTTCAGGCTATTGACCTGCCGACCAACCGGCCGGGCGCCGGTCAGCCTGCGGTCCGCCAGTCCCGTGCCATCGCGCGCTGCGCCTGCCGGAGCCCGAGCAGCCCACGGCACACCCTGCGGTTGAGGGACGACGCGATCGCGTCCTTGTCGGCGACGTTGGCCGGCCCGGTGCGGAACTGCGGCCAGAGGTTCCTCGGATCGCTGGAACCCCCCAGGGACAAGGGGATCAGGTGGTCCAGCTCGATCTTCGCGAACGGCACACCAGCGACCCCGTACGCCTTCGTCACCTCGAGCTTGAGCAGGTGCGAGGCATCCCTCAGCGGCCGGACCGACGCGGTGTAGCCGCGCCGGCAGATCGTCTCCCGGACGTTGCCCGGGGTGACGCGGGGATCGGTGTCCCCCGGCGTGCACCGGGGGTCGGGAAGGCCCTCCCGGGAGGTGCACACACCGCCGTACGGCGAAACGGTGGCCACCGGTGCCCCCGAGCCGCAGGCGGCCAGGAGCAGGCAGGCGGCGGCGAGTCGCCTCACCGCAGCGGGTTCCCGTGGGGGTCGAGGTCGGCGAGCGCGGCGCGCAGCAGCTGCAGGCCGTTGCGGGTCAGCGCGTCGGCGTCGTCGATCTCGAGGCCGAGCTCCATGGCGGCGCCCACCGACCCGCCGGCATAGCCGATGGCGCTCACGACGGCGGTCCGTTCCGCCTCGGGCAGCCCCACCAGCGCCTGCTCGAGGCGGAGGACGAGCTCGGCCTCGTGGGAGCCCTCGGGGGCGCCGTGCTGGTCGACCTCGTGCGGGGGCATCGTGCGGACCCGCGACGGCCGCTCGGCCACTGCTGCCTCCTCGCGCCGCCCCCACGGGGCTGTCGTGACAGATGAGCGGCCGTCCCGGGGTCTCCCCCGGGACGGCCGTCGTACCAGCTCTCAGGTCGCCTCACGGCGGTGTGTCGCTCGTAGCGACGCTTTTGGGACCGGGGGCCATGTATGAGCTGGTACGACGACCACGCTAACCCCATCGACCGCAAAGCGCAGTCCTGGAGCGGGTGGATGTGGACACCCCGCCGGGTACTCAGGATCGGCCACCGTCGTGCCGAGAGAGGCAACCTAGAGGTGCGGAGGTGCGTCATGGTGGTCATGCTGACCGTGTTGGGCGGGCTGGCCCTGCTGCTGCTCGGCCTGGCCGCGGCGCGCTGGTATGCCGCCCGGGCCGTGGAGGACGGGCTGGCCTTCGGCGCCGACGACGAGGGCGACCGGTTCCGGCGCGGTGGCCTGCAGCTGCCGGCGGGACACCGGCCGCCACCCGGCCTGGGCCCGCTGAGCCCCAGCGAGCGCTTCCTGTCCGCCGAGGTCAGCCGGGGGCTCCGCGACCTCGAGATGTTCCTGCTCGACGCCGCCTGACCGCGGCGTAGCGTGAGGGCATGACGACTCCCCTCATCGGCACCAGCACCCTCATCGAGGAGCGCACCGAGGAGCGTGAGCTCCAGGACCCGGGCTCGGTCGCCCACATCGTGAAGGACCCGGGCAAGGTCACGGAGGCCTACATCCTGGGCATCCCGGTCGAGGCGCTCTGCGGGCACGTGTTCACGCCCAGCAAGGACCCGAAGGCCCTTCCGGTCTGCGACACCTGCAAGGACATCGCCGACATCCGGACCGACGGCAAGGGCGGCGACATCGGCTGAGGTCCTGAGCCGGCCGGTCGCGGCAGCGACACGCCGGCGGGCCGCCCGCCCGGCCCGCCGGGTGATCGCCGAAGATGGGGACATGGCCCCACGACCTCCGACCCCGACCGGAGGCAGGTGGCCGGTGCGCTTCGGTACGGCGGAGCTGGTCCGCGACCTCGACCGGCCCGCCGGTTGGATGCTCCTCGTCGACGGCACGCCCCAGTCCTACCTCGACCTGGACGACCCGACGTACCTGGAGTTCGAGTACGTCCGGCTGCTGGCCGACGTCATCGAGGCCGCGCACGAGCCCGAGGCGCCGCTGCGGGTGGTGCACCTCGGCGGGGGCGGCTGCACGCTCCCGCGCTACCTGGCCGCCACCCGGCCCGGCTCGACGCAGGTGGTGGTCGAGGCCGACGAGCTGCTCGCGGAGGTCGTCCGCCGGCAGCTCGGCACCCAGGGCTTCCGGCTGCGGACCGGCGACGGGCGCGACGCGCTCGCCCACCTGGCCACCGACACCAGCGACGTCGTGGTGGCCGACGTGTTCGTCGGCGCGCGGGTGCCCGGGCACATGGCGACGGTCGAGTTCGTCCGGGAGGTCGCCCAGGTGCTGGCCGCCGGGGGCCTGTACGCCGTCAACGTCGCCGACTCCGGGGCGCTGCCGTTCGCCCGGAGCCAGGCCGCCAACCTGGCCGACGTCTTCGAGCACGTCGCGGTGCTCGCGGACCCGGGACTGCTGCGCGGCCGCCGGTTCGGCAACATCGTGCTGGCGGGCTCCGACCGGCCGTTCCCGCTCGACCACCTGCGGCACGTGACGGCGCGCTCCATCGGCCGGGCCCGGGTCGAGAGCCAGCACACGTTCGTGCGCGGGTCGCGCCCGAGCACCGACGCGGAGCCACCGCAGGCGCCGGTCCCCCCGGCCGGAGTCTTCGACCTCCGCTGACGTGAGGCGGTTGGTCCTGTTTCATGGGCGTATGCACCTCTCCCGCCTGCTCGGCGCCGCCCTCGTCCTCACCTCGGCCATCGCGGTCAGCTCCTCCGCCTCGGGGTCGGCCTCGGGGTCGGGGTCGGCTGATGCCGCCCGGCGCTACCTCGCCGAGCACGGCACCGCCCAGGCCACCTTCTTCCCTGGCGACCTCGGGAGCACCCCGAGGGCCACCTGCGACGCCGGGTCCAGGCCCGAGCCGGGCGTCCAGGGCCGGGTGCCGGCCGCCGACTACGCGAACGGCCGGGCCGCCCGCGGCTACCTCTGCAACGCCACGGTGGTGAGCCACGTCGGCACCAACGGCGGGTTCCGGGTCGAGCGGTACGTCGACCGGGCCGGGCATGTCTGCGCGTTCTACGACAGCACCCTGCTCTTCCCGCGCGACG
>FSWJ01000170.1_pt1 | contig 11776 bp, 6 predicted proteins | sample 1637851 | NCBI WGS metagenome assembly FSWJ01 (sample SAMEA3914789, study PRJEB12502) | metagenome | biome: forest; material: soil | place: Canada | collected 2011-07-03 | depth 0.3 m | reverse complement strand
GGCCTGGCCGGGGCGGCGGCGTCGCTGGTCATCGGCCTGCCTGCGCTGCGGATCCAGGGGCCGTTCCTCGCCGCGACGACGCTCGCGTTCGCGGTCTCGGTGCAGGTGCTCCTGCTCTCCCCGAAGTACTTCGGGAGCTTCCTGCCCGACACGTTGCACACCGTGGAGCGGCCGGTGCTCTACGGGCGCTGGTCGCTGGCCGGCCCGCTCGCGTTCTACTACGTCTGCCTGGCTGCCCTGGGGTGCGCGCTGGCGAGTGCCCGCAGCCTGCGTCGCTCGCGCGCCGGCCGCGCCATCGTCGGCGTGCGCGACAACACCCGGGGTGCGCAGAGCTACGGCATCAACGTGGCGCGCACCCGGATCATCGCCTTCGTCATCTCCGGCTTCTGGGCCGCGGTGGCCGGCGCGTTGTTCGTCTACCAGCAGGGAGCGCTCGACCAGTCGTCGTTCGACCCGACGGTCAGCATCCTGCTGCTCACGATCGTCGTGATCGGCGGCGTCACCTCGCTGCCCGGAGCGATGCTCGGCGCCGCCTACCTGGGCATCCTCAAGTACGGCGGGTTCGGGACGCAGTTCCAGACGCTCGCCACAGGGCTCGGCGTGCTCATCCTCCTGCTCGTCGCCCCCGGCGGCGTGGCGCAGGGCTTCTACAGCGTGCGCGACACGATGCTGCGCTGGTTGGCCGCCCGGCACGGCATCCTGGTGCCGAGCCTGACGGAGGACCGGCGCGTGGCCGGTCTGGAGGAGGCGCGCGCCGGCGAGGTGCACACCGTCGACGAGTCCGACGAGCCGCACGGCTCCCGCGACGACGAGGTCCACGCGCTGAACGCCGTACTGGCATGAGGGCACGTCTCGCCCAGCTGACCCAGGGCGCGCCCGCCGCCCCGCTGGTCCTGCTCTCGCTGCTCTACTTCTTCGACGAGTTCGACACTGCCGCCTTCGGTGTCCTCGCGCCCAACATCAAGAGGTCGTTCGCGATGAGCGACTCGACCTACACCACCGTCGTCCTGCTCAACCTGTCGATCGTGCTGCTGCTGGGCGTCGCGGCGGGCTACCTCGGCGACCGCGGCCCGCGCCGCAGGCTGGCCGTCGCGTGCGGCATCGTCGCCGGCATCTGCTCGCTGGCGACGGGCTTCGTCGGCACGATCCTGCTGCTGTTCGTGGTGCGGGTCGCGAACGGCATCGGCAACCTGTCCAACACGACCTTCCAGCAGTCGTTGCTGTCCGACTACTACGGACCGCAGGCGCGCTCCAACGTCTTCGCCGTCTACCTCGCCACACCGAGCATGGGGGTGATCGCCGGCGGCGTGGTCGCCGGCTCGCTCGCCTCGGCCTTCGGCTGGCGGGCGCCGTTCTACCTCTTCATCGTCCCGATCGTCGTCGTCGCGCTGCTGTGCCTCCGGCTGCGCGAGCCCCTGCGGGGTGAGGGGGACGACGCGGCCTCGGCCGAGGAGGTCCGCGACGAGCGGGCCCCGACGCTGCCGGAGGCCCTGCGCACCCTCTGGGCGGTCCGGACGCTGCGCCGGCAGTACATCACCTACGCGTTCCACGGGGCGGGGTTCCTGCCGCTGGCCATCGCCCTCCCGCTGTTCTACGAGCGGATCTACCACCTCGGCGAGGCGGGCCGTGGCGTCCTCACCTCGCTCGATGCGGCCGCCGCGCTGCTCGGCACGCTGTTCGTCGGACCCCGGCTGCGACGGTGGATCCAGGTCGACGTCGGCAAGCCGCTGCGCTGGGTCGGCTGCCTGAACTTCACGGTCGGGCTGCTCATCATCGTCATGGCGATGTCGCGGTCGGAGGCGCTCTCGATCGGCACGTCGCTGGTCATCTTCTTCCTGGCCGGCATGTTCGTGCCGCCGTTCACGACCGTGCAGTCCCTCGTCGCCCCGGCGAGGGTGCGCACCACCGCCTTCGCCTTCAGTGCGCTGTTCTTCGTCGGCGGCGTAATCGTGCTCTACCTCATCATCCCCGTCGCCGGCATCGCCGACCGGCACGGCATCCGCGCCGGGCTGGCGGCGCTCGGCCCGTACTGGATGATCTCGGGCGTCATCATCGGTACGACGGCACGCTTCGTGGCCGACGACGCTGCCGCCTCGCTGCGGTCGCTGGCCGCCCTCGCCGCGCTCCGCCGGCGCCGGGCCGAGTCGGGTACGTCGGCACTGCTCACCTGCGCCGGCGTGGACGTCGCCTACGACTCGGTCCAGGTGCTGTTCGACGTCGACTTCGAGGTCGAGGAGGGCGAGATCGTCGCCCTCCTCGGCACCAACGGCGCGGGCAAGTCGACCCTCCTCAAGGCGATCTCGGGTCTCCAGCCGCCGTCCGCAGGGTCGGTCGTCTTCGCCGGGAACGACCTGACCTACGCCGACCCGAAGGTGCGGTTCGAAGCGGGCATCGTGCAGATGCCGGGAGGACGCAGCGTCTTCCCGACCCTCACGGTGGCCGAGTGCCTGCGGCTGGCCGCATGGACGAACCGGCGCGACACCGAGCACGTCGCGCGGGCGACCGCCCAGGTGCAGGAGCAGTTCCCGGTGCTGCGCGAGCGCGCGACGGCCCTGGCCGGCAACCTCTCCGGCGGAGAGCAGCAGATGCTCGGGCTCGCGATGGCCTTCATCGCGAAGCCCCGGCTGCTGATGATCGACGAGCTCTCGCTCGGCCTCGCCCCCACCATCGTGGGCCAGCTCGTCGACATCGTCCGCGACATCCACGCCCAGGGGACGACGGTCATCATCGTGGAGCAGTCGGTCAACGTCGCCCTCGCGCTTGCGCAGCGCGCCGTCTTCATGGAGAAGGGCGAGGTCCGCTTCAGCGGCCCGACGGCGGAGCTCCTCGAACGCTCCGACATCCTGCGGGCGGTCTTCCTCGAGGGCGCCGCGCAGGGCACCGGCCCCCGCAAGCGGGTCAAGGCCAGCGACCGCGTCGCACGCCGGCTCGACCTCGCCCGCGGCCCGGCGGTGCTCGAGCTCGCCGGGGTGAGCGTCCGGTACGGCGGGGTGCAGGCCGTCGACCAGGTCTCCCTCACCGTCCACGAGGGCGAGGTCGTCGGTCTCATCGGCCCGAACGGCGCGGGCAAGACCACGCTGTTCGACGCGATCTCCGGCTTCGCGCCGAGCACGAGCGGGTTCGTCGTGCTGGAGGGGCAGGACGTGACCGGGTGGTCGCCGGACCGGCGGGCACGGGCCGGTCTCGGCCGCTCGTTCCAGGACGCGCGGATCTTCCCCTCGCTCACCGTCACGGAAAACCTCGCGCTCGCTCTCGAACGCCACCTCGACGTCCGCGACCCCCTCGCCTGCGCCCTCGGCCTCCCGGCAGTGCTCGACAGCGAGTCCGACGCCGCGTGGAGGGTGCACGAGCTCGTGGAGCTGCTCGGCCTCGGCGCCTTCCGCAACAAGTTCGTGGGCGAGCTCTCGACCGGCACGCGCCGGATGGTCGACCTCGGCATGGCGGTCGCGCACCGCCCCTCGGTGCTGCTGCTCGACGAGCCCAGCTCGGGCATCGCGCAGCGCGAGACCGAGGCGCTCGGTCCGGTGCTCAAGCGGATCCAGGCGGAGGTCGGCTGCGCACTGCTCGTCATCGAGCACGACATGCCGCTCATCACGGAGCTCGCCGACACCCTGATCGCGCTCGAGACGGGACGCGTCATCGCCGAGGGCACGGCGGACCAGGTCATCAAGGACCCCGCGGTCGTCGCCTCCTACCTCGGCGACAACGACGCCGCCATCTTCCGCTCGGGGAAGAAGCGATGAGAGCCCGGGTCCTGCTGCTCACCGGCGCACTGCTCCTCGCCGCCGCCGGGCCGGCCCTTGCAGACGCGCCGAAGCAGACCGCGTACTGGTGGCAGGGCCAGTCCGGCCCGGCCCCGGCGCCGGTGACCGTGCCGGCCGGCGGCCTCTACGTCGCGTCGACCGCGGCGGGCCCGACCGCCCAGTCCGCGGTGCGCTTCGCCCTCGCCCCCGGGACGGAGGCCCGCACGCTCTCGCTGACGGTCCACCAGCTCAGGCAGGTCGACGCGCTGGCGATCGCCGCCTACCCGACGACGGCGTCCTGGAAGGCGGGGGACAACCAGCCCTGGTCGAGCCGCCCCGACCACGCGGCGACGCCCGCCTTCCCGGCGACCCTCGGACTGGACGGCGTCACGCTGTCGTTCGACCTGTCGGCCGCGCACCTGAGCGGCACCGTCGACCTGGTGCTGACGGCAGCGCCACCGACGGGAGCGGCGGACAGCGCCGTCGTCTCCAGCGCGACGTTCGACGCGACCTTCGAGGCGCCCACGCCTAGTGCGCTCTCGGTGACGTCTCCCGAGGCCGCCATCCCGGCCCCGACCTCCCCACCCGTTCCCGCGCCTCCACCGCAGACAGTCGTCCGGCCCGCACCGCAGCACCTCGGCGCCCTGGCCCCTGCTGTGCCCGTCGCGCCGGGCGCCGCACCCGGGCTCGCCGCGCCGACCCCGGTCGTCGACCCCGCGCCGACGCCGGTCGTGACCCAGCTGACCACGGCGGCCCGTACCGCGAGCTCGGGGCGGAGCACCGTCGCCCTCTCGCTGCTGCTCGCCCTCGTGACCTTCTACCTCGGCTGGCGGACCCGAGGCGCGCTGCTGGCGTCGGGCCCCCGGACCAGCATCTACGAGCTGCCTCCGGCCGAGAGGGTGCCGGATGTCTGACTGGCCCGCGGGCTTCCTGTGGGGAGCCGCGACGTCGGCGCACCAGACGGAGGGTGACAACCGCACCAGTGACTGGTGGTCGTTCGAGCAGGCCGGGCTGCACTTCGTCCCCGAGCCGAGCGGTGCCGCGGTCGGGAGCTACGACCGGTGGGAACACGACATGGACCTGCTGGTCGACGCGGGGTTCAGCGACTACCGGTTCAGCCTGGAGTGGGCCCGGATCGAGCCCACGCCCGGGGAGCTCTCCGCCGCGGAGCTCGCGCACTACGCGGCGATGGTGCACGGCGCGCTCGCCCGGGGCCTGCGGCCGTTGGTGACCCTGCACCACTTCACGCACCCGCTGTGGTTCCACGAGGCCGGCGGCTGGCTCGCCCCGGACGCGGTCGACCGCTTCTGCCGGTACGTCGAGACGGTCGTGCCGCTGCTCGGCGGCGTTGAGCGCGTGTGCACCATCAACGAGCCGAACATCCTCGCGATCCTCCCGGCCCTCCTCGCCGACGAGCCCGCTCCCGGCCTCCCCGCGCCCGACCGGGCGACCGGTGACGCCCTCATCCGCGCCCACCACGCCGCCCGCGCCCTGCTGCGCGAGCGCGCGCCGCACCTCGGCGTGGGCTGGTCGGTGGCGTGCCAGGTCTTCGAGGCCGAGCCCGGGGCCGAGGACGTCTGCGCCAGGCTGGCCCACGACCGCGAGGGCCGGTACCTGGAGGCGTCGCGGGGCGACGACTGGATCGGGGTGCAGACCTACACCCGCACCCGGGTCGGGCTCGACGGACCGCTGCCGCCGCCCGAGGGGGCGCGCCTCACCCTCACCGGCTGGGAGTACGCGCCGCGGGCACTCGGCGCCGCGGTCCGCACCGCCGCGGAGGCAACCGGCGTACCCGTCATCGTCACGGAGAACGGGATCGCCACCGACGACGACGACCTGCGGCGGGCCTACACCTCGGAGGCGCTCGGCGCGCTGCGCGAGGCGATGGCGGACGGGGTCGACGTGCGGGGCTACTTCCACTGGAGCCTGCTCGACAACTACGAGTGGGGGAGGTTCGGCCCCACGTTCGGCCTCGTCGCCGCCGACCGGGAGACCTTCGCCCGGCATCCGAAGCCGTCACTGTCCTGGCTGGGGGCGCAAGGCCCCCAGCGTCCGTCCTGAGGAGATCCGCCTTGCCGCTCGACCCGCGCCTCGCTCCTGTCCTCGCGCTGCTCGCAGCCGAGCCCGTGAACACCACCGGCACCGCCGCGGAGCGCCGGGCCGACGCCCTCGCCCGCCGCGCGGTCCGCAACCTGCCGCTCGAGGGGGCCGGCCCGGACGGTCTGTCCATCCGCGACGTCACGGCGGCGGGAGTGCCCGTTCGCGTCTACCGCCCGGGCCCCGGCCGCCTTCCCGCGGTCCTCTACGTCCACGGCGGCGGCTGGTGGGGTGGCAGTGTCGACGAGTCCGACCCGACCTGCCGCCGCAAGGCGCAGGACCTCGGCGCCGTCGTCGTGTCGGTGGAGTACCGGCTCGCGCCGGAGCACCCCTTCCCGGCGGGGCTCGACGACTGCAGCGCCGCGGCCCGGTGGATGTTCGACGAGGCCGACGAGCTCGGGATCGACCCGGCGCGCATCGCGATCTGCGGGGCGAGCGCTGGCGGCAACCTCGCGGCCGCCGTCACCCTGCGCGCGCGCGACGAGGGCGGCCCGCGGTTCGTCGCCCAGGTCCTCGAGGTGCCGGGTATGGACCTGCGCATGGTGGGCGGGTCGATGGACCTGTACGCCGACGGGTACGGCTTCACGCGCGCCGGCCTGGACGAGTGCCGCGAGTTCTACGTCGCCGGCGGCGACCCGACCGACCCCCTGGTCTCGCCCGTCTTCGCCGACGTGCACGACCTCCCGCCGGCGCTGGTGACCACCTCCGAGTACGACCCGGTGAGGGACAGCGGCGAGCAGTACGCCGCCAAGCTGGCCGCTGCCGGCGTGCCGACCGTCCTGCACCGCTGGGACGGCATCGCGCACGGCTGCGGGGAGCTGGACGCGATCCTCCCCGACATCGCCGCCGCCTACCGGGAGGAGCTCAACGGCTTCCTGAAGGCCCACCTCGCCTGACGCACGACCGGCTGGCACGGGTAGTAGGTTCCCCCCACCTCGGCTCACGGAGAGGGCGTGATGTGACCCGGCCGGTCGTCAGCGCCCCTCGGGTCGAGCACCTCCGGGAGCCTCTCGGGATCGGCACCGCGAGGCCGCGGCTGTCCTGGACCACGACCACGACCGCTCCGGGGTGGCTGCAGGCGGCGTACGAGATCGAGGTCGAGGGCGACCTGCGCTGGTGCAGCGACCGGGTCGACAGCGACGCGCAGGTCCTCGTCCCCTGGGGTCCCGCCGACCTCGGGTCGCGCGCCCGGGTCGCCGTACGGGTCCGCGTCTGGGGGACCGACGGGGAGACGTCCGACTGGAGCGCCGCGACCGACCTCGAGACGGGTCTGCTGTCGGCGTCCGATTGGAGCGCGGCGTTCGTCACCGCGTCCTGGCAGGAGCCGGCGGGGCCGTCGAGACCCGCAGTCCGCTTCAGCACGACGTTCGACCTGACGGCCCCGGCGGTGCGCGCCCGGCTCTACTCCTCCGCTCTCGGCATCTACACCGCCACCGTCAACGGCGCCCCCGCCGGCGCGGACGTCCTGTCGCCGGGCTGGACCAGCTACGCGCACCGGCTGCTCTACCAGACCTATGACGTCACCCCCCTGCTCCGGACCGGGTCCAACGAGCTGGCCCTCGTCGTCGCGGACGGGTGGTACCGGGGACGGGTCGGAGGTGAGGGCAACCTCGACGTGTACGGCGACCGCACCGCGGCCCTCGCCCAGCTCGAGGTGACGTGCGCCGACGGGAGCACGCACGTGGTCGCCACCGACCGCTCCTGGTCCGCCGGCACCGGCCCGGTACGCGGAGCCGACCTCTACGACGGCGAGAGCTACGACGCACGGGTCCCGTGGACCGTCGAGGGCCCGGCCGCGCTGCTGCCGGAGGCACCGTCGCACGACCTGCTCGCGGCGCCGCTGTCGCCACCGGTCCGGCGCACCCAGGAGCTCGCGGTGCGTGAGGTCGTCACGACCCCGTCGGGCAGGACCGTCCTCGACTTCGGGCAGAACCTCGCCGGCTGGGTGCGCCTCACCGTCGACGGACCACCGGGTACGTCGGTGGTCCTGCGGCACGGCGAGGTGCTCGAGTACGGCGAGCTGTGCACCGCGACCCTCCGGTCCGCGAAGGCCACGGACCGGTACGTCCTGCGGGGCGGAGGTCCCGAGACCTGGGAGCCGTCCTTCACCTCGCACGGCTTCCGCTACGTCGAGGTCGAGGGGTGGCCGGGCGCGCTCGACCCGGCCGATTTCACCGCCGTCGTGGTGCACTCCGACCTGCGCCGCACCGGCCGGTTCTCCTGCTCCAGTCCGCTCGTCGACCGGCTGCACCAGAACATCGTGTGGTCGGCGCGCTCCAACTTCGTATCCATCCCGACCGACTGCCCGCAGCGCGACGAGCGGCTCGGCTGGACGGGCGACATCCAGGTCTTCGCGCCGACGGCGGCGTTCCTGTTCGACAGCGCCGGCTTCCTGACGTCGTGGCTCACCGACCTCGCGCACGACCAGCACCGCGACGGCGGCGTCCCCTTCATCGTCCCGGACCCGCCGGTCGACAGGCTGCGGCCGCCGTCGGCCGCCGCGGCCTGGGGGGACTCCGCCGTACTCGTGCCGTGGGACGTGTATCGGGCGACGGGCGACACCGGGCTGCTGGAGCGGCAGTGGCCCAGCATGGCGGCCTGGGTCGGACTGGTGGCCGGCCTCATGGGGGAGTCGCACCTGTGGTCGACGGGCTTCCAGTTCGGCGACTGGCTCGACCCGGCCGCGCCGGCCGACCAGCCGGCAGCGGCGCGGTGCGACCCGCACCTCGCCGCCACGGCGTACGCCCACCACTCCGCGCGGGTGCTGGCGCGGGTCGCCGGGCTCCTGGGCAAGGACGACGACGCGCTGCGGTGGGCCGGGCACGCGGATGCGGTGCGGACGGCGTTCCAGCGGGAGTACCTCACGCCGGGTGGTCTCGCCGTCTCCGACTCGCAGACCGCCTACGCGCTGGCCCTTACCATGGACCTGGTCCCCGAGACCTCGCGTCCCCGGGCCGCCGCCCGGCTGGCCGCCCTCGTCCGCGAGGCGCGCTACACGATCGCGACCGGCTTCATGGGGACCCCGCGGATCGCGGAGGCCCTGTCCTCGACCGGTCACGAGGCCACGGCCCTCCGCCTGCTGCTGCAGACGGAGAGCCCGTCCTGGCTCCACCCGGTGACGCAGGGAGCCACCACGATCTGGGAGCGGTGGGACGCGCTGCTCCCCGACGGCACCGTGAACGGCCGGGACATGACGTCGTTCAACCACTACGCCCTGGGTGCCGTCGGGGAGTGGCTGCACACGCACGTCGGTGGGCTGTCGGCGGTCGAGCCCGGCTACCGGCGGTCGCGGGTCGCCCCGCGTCCTGGGGGAGGGCTGACCTGGGCGACGGCCAGCCTCGAGACGCCGTACGGCGTCCTGTCCTGCTCGTGGTCGGTCGACGGCGCGCGGGTGACGCTGGCCGTCGACGTGCCGCCGGGGACGACGGCCGAGCTCGTGCTCCCGGGCACCGGGCAGGCCCGCGAGCTCGGCTCCGGCCGGCTCGAGCTCGACTACGACGTGCCGCCGGACGTCGCCCGCGGGTGGCGGCTGCCGCGCTGGTCGCTCGAGTCGGTGGTCGAGGCCCTTCGTGCCGACCCGGACGCCTGGGCCGCGGTCACCCGGCGGCTCCCCGGGCTCGAGGCGGGGCTCGCCCTGAGCCCCGGGATCGGGAAGGCGCGGCTCGCGGACGTGCTGCGCTACTTCCCCGAGCCGGATGCCGGCTCCGCGGCCGAGCTCGAGCAGGCGCTCGCGGCCCTCTGAGCCGGTCCCCGGCAACCAACCTACCTAGCGGTCAGCAGGGCTGTTTGGTGTGATGCAGGTCATGCGATCCGGAGCCGTCCGTCTGACGCTCCCGACGGCGCTGCTGGCGCTGTCGGCGTCGTTCGTGACGGCCCCGACGTCCGCGACCGCCGCCCCGACGTACGGCGTGCAGGAGCAGGTGAACGCGCCGTTCGCGATGGCGGACGGGACGACGCTGGTCGGGAGCGTCTACTACCCGGCCGACCCGGCGACCGGCAGGCGCGCGCCCGGTCGGTTTCCGGTGCTGGTGACGATGACGCCGTACGGCACGTGGGACGGCAACAGCCAGTACCCGGCGAACTTCCCGAACGGCGGTTCGGACCACCAGGTGCTGCGGTACTTCGCCCAGCACGGCTACATCGGCCTCGAGGTCGACAGCCGCGGATCGGGCCGGTCGCAGGGGCTGTTCACGGTCCTCGACCCGCAGCAGGGCCGCGACTACGTGCAGGTGATCGACCTCGCCGCGCACCACCTCGACGGCTCGAACGGCGTCGTCGGCCTCACCGGCATGAGCTACCGCGGCCTCAACCAGCTGCTCGTGGGTGGGCTCCTGCGACCCGGCACGCCCGTGAAGGCGATGGCGCCGGCCTCGGCCGGCGGGTCGGTGTACGAGGACCCGTTCGTCCAGGGCGGGATCCCCTCGCAGTTCTGGTACGCCTACCCGGGAGTCCTCGGCGTCAGCTCGGCACCGCCGGCGGACCAGACGGCAGCGCCCGGGGGAGCGGACCCGCGACTCGCCGGCGTGGCCGTCGACCGCGCCCGGTCGGCCCAGAACCTGTCGGACATGGCCTCGCAGGTCCTGAACGGCGGGCCGCTCGCCTACCGCGACGGCTGGTGGCAGGACCGTGAGCCGCTGCTCGCGGCGAAGGCCATCGTCGACGCCGGAGTGCCGGTCCTGCTCACCACGGGGACGACGGACTTCTTCCCGCGCGGCGCGTTCCGGATGTACACCGCCCTGCAGAGCGTGGCCCACGGTGGTTCGCCGTACGCCCCGATGAAGCCGGACCGGGCGCCGGACCGTCGCTTCCAGCTGGTCTACGGCACCGCCTACACCGACGGGGCCTTCTCGTTCTGGCTGCCGTACGAGCTGCAGTGGTACGACCACTGGCTCAAGGGCAAGGCCAACGGCGTCGCGACCTCCGACAGCACCCTGCACCTGCAGGACCCCACCGGCAGCTGGTGGGGACCGCCGCGCGGCACGTACCCGATGACGCAGCACTACACCCGGCTGTACCTCGACCGCGGTTCTCGCCTGTCCGTGGGACGGCCCACCGCGGCGACCACGTTGCCCGACCTGCCGTGGCAGCCGGAGACCACCACCCTGACGTTCACCGGCACGCCGTACCCGCACGGCGCCACCGTCGCCGGACCGGTGACCGTCAGCCTCTCGCTGCGCTCCACGACCCCGCAGGTCGAGCTGGTCGCACAGCTCGACGACCTGGCCCCGGACGGGACGGTCACGACCGCGGTCCCGGGGTTCGAGGTCGACGGCGACCTGGCAGGGACCCTGCGCGCCGTCGACCCGGCGAGGAGCTGGTACGACGCGTCCGGCTCGCTCGTCTCCCCCTTCCACCCGTACTCGCTCGGGAGCGAGCGGGCCGTGCCGGTCGGGCAGGTGCAGCGGTACGACCTCGAGCTGCATCCGCGGGTGTGGAGCCTCGCGCCCGGGCACCGGCTGCAGCTGGTGCTCAGCACCCAGAGCAACCGGCTCGTCCCCACGCTTCCGGAGCTCCGCGGGCTGGCCGGAGGGAGCTACGCGATCGTGCCGCGCGACTCGTGGCTGACCGTCCCCGTTCTCCCGCCGCATGCCTTTCCCGCGGTGACGGACCCGACCACGGCCGGCCTGCGCTGACGGGCGCGGCCGGTCCTGCTGTCGATCGCGTACGCCGCCTGCCACTCGCGCCGCCCGACCTGCTCCGCCTGTCTGAGCCCACCGACCCGGGGCCTCCGGGTGTCCAGCGCCCGTCGGTGTAGGGCAGCATGACCACGCGACCTTTTCCCGACCCACGAACGGGCCGCCACGTGGTCCGCGGCCGGCCATGGCGGCGTCGGCGAGTGGGAACCCTACGGCTTCGTCGCCGACGTCACCCACCTGGTCACCGTGTCGGCGTGGACAGGGGGCCTGCTGGTGATCTGCCTCGGTCTGCGCGGCCGC
>FSWJ01000437.1_pt1 | contig 11815 bp, 9 predicted proteins | sample 1637851 | NCBI WGS metagenome assembly FSWJ01 (sample SAMEA3914789, study PRJEB12502) | metagenome | biome: forest; material: soil | place: Canada | collected 2011-07-03 | depth 0.3 m | reverse complement strand
CTGCTGCTCGCGGTGAAGCGCAACCCCGAGATCAACAGCACCTTCACCGGGTCCGAGATCGTGGTGAAGGACTACGTGCACCTCGGCATCGCCGCCGCCACCCCCCGCGGGCTCCTGGTGCCGAACATCAAAGACGCCGACCGGATGTCGCTCGTCGAGCTCGCGCAGGCGCTGCAGCACCTGGTGGCAACCGCTCGCGAGGGCAAGACGACGCCCGCCGACATGGCCCGCGGGACGATCACGATCACCAACGTGGGGGTGTTCGGCGTCGACTCCGGCACCCCGATCCTCAACCCGGGCGAGTCCGCAATCCTGTGCTTCGGGGCGGTCCGGCCGACCCCCTGGGTCGTGGACGGGGAGGTCGTCGTCCGCCAGGTGACGCAGCTCGCGCTGTCGTTCGACCACCGCAACGTCGACGGGCAACTCGGCTCGCAGTTCCTCGCCGACCTCGGCCGGGTCCTCTCCGACCCGGCCACCGCTCTCGCCTGGACCTGACCGCCCCTCCCCGTTCCTTTCTTCGTGAGGCCGGGGCAGGAATGGGGTGTTTCGCGGCGAAAGGAACGGCACCCCGCATCGCCCAGCTCCCACGAGGTGCCCATGCTCCGTCGCCGTCCTGCCCAGCTGCCCGTGCTCGGTGCCGTCGCCACGGCCCTCGCGCTCGCGGCGGCCCTGGCACCGACCTCGGAGGCGACGACCGCGCCCGCGGCGGTCAAGGGCGGCGTGACGCAGGCCTACCGGGCGTCGTACTACGTCACGCCGAAGCCGGCGGTCATCCCGGCGACGCGCTACTACCTCACAGGCACTTCGGCGGACCAGGTGAACAAGCTGACCGGCAAGCCGTCGGCCACGTTCGGCAGGTCGGCGCCCACGGGCTCGTCGAGCATCTCGCAGTCCACCAACCCGGGCGTCGTCGCCGCGGCGACGATCGCGGGTGGTTCGGGCGCGGGCAACCCGGGCTCGGCGTACTGGACCGGAGCCTTCGCCGGGAAGCTCGACGGCAAGCTGACGATCCGGTGGTACTGGGCGACCCGTGACGCCGCGGCGGTCGACCACAACCTCAGGGCGCGCGTCATCGCCGACCCGGGGACGAGCAAGGAGAAGGAGATCGGCGCCACGACCACGGGCGTCACGATCGCGGACGGCTCCGTCCAGGCGTACACCGCCGTCGTCGACGTCAAGGGCACGGTCGCGTCGACGCTTCAGATCGTGGGGCAGCCGGTCTACGTCGACGCCGGCGAGGACCTGACGGCGTACTACGGCAGCACGGCCGCACCGGCGTACGTCGAGGTCCCGAAGGGGGTCACCCCTGCCGCCGCGATCCCGACGAACCCTGCGGTCCGCGACGACAACCCGCTCGTGGTGAGCGCGACGCGGATCGGCCGCAAGGCCGCCGAGCCGACGCTCGGGGTGACCAAGGAGGGCAACGCGTTCATCACCGCCGCCGACTTCGACGGCCTGTCACCGGCGACCCCGCGGACGCTGATCTACAACTCGACGGACGGCAACAGGAGCTGGCACAACGTGTCCCCGCTCGTGGCGGGCCAGCCGGTCCCGCCGACGACCGCCGATCCGTACCTCTACGTCGACCCCGCCACCGGACGGATCTTCAACGACGACCTGACCGCTGCCTGCTCGTACCTGCAGTGGTCCGACGACCAGGGCAAGACGTGGAGCAACGGCGACCCGCTCGCCTGCGAGTCGCCCGTCGACGACCACCAGACCGTCGTCACCGGCATGCCCGTCAACGGGCTGACGACCACCGGGTACCCGAAGATCGTCTACTACTGCGTGAACAAGGTGGCCGACGTCTCCTGTGCCCGCAGCCTCGACGGCGGTAGGACCTTCACCTACACCGGCAACCCGGCGTACATGGGCGTGGAGCCACCGAGGGACGGCTCGCCGAACCAGGGGCCCGCCACCGTGTGCGGCGGCCTGCACGGGCACATCGTCACCGACCCGGCCGGGCGGCTGTACCTCCCGAAGGGACACTGCGGCCAGCCGTGGGTGGCGATCTCCGAGGACGCCGGTTCGACCTGGAGCCAGGTGCGGGTGAGCCCGATGCTCGTCGCGAGCCACCAGACGTCCCTCGCCTCCGACACCGCGGGGAACCTCTACTACGTCTGGTTCGGCGCGGCCGACCTGCTGCCCTACCTGTCGGTGTCGAAGGACCACGGCAGGCACTGGGGAGCGGCGAAGCTGATCGCGCCCCCGGGGGTGGCCGCGGTCAACTTCCCGAGCATCGACGCCGGCGCCCCCGGACACCTGGTGGTCTCCTTCCCCGGCTCGACCACCCGCACGGCGACCGCCGCCCGGCCGTGGAGCTACTACGTCGCGGTCACCACCAACGCGCTCGACCCGCTTCCGGTGTTCCACTCGACCACCGCCAACCCGGTGGCCGACCCGGTGCACCGCGGGCCGTGCCTGGACCGCTGCGCCGGCATGTACGACTTCATCGACGTCGTCGTCGCGCCGAAGAGCCACGAGCTGTGGGCGGCGGGAGTCGACACCTGCACGTCTCCCGGTTGCGTCGGTGCCACCGGCCCCACCCTGTCGAACGCGCAGGCGGCCGGGGACGCCCAGGGCTTCGTGGTCCGCGAGCTCGCCGGGCCCGGCGTGAGCAAGGGCCGGAGCCAGCGCGTCGCCGCGCAGGCCGCCGTGACCGGCCCAGGTGTCCTCGCGGCCACCGGTCTCGGGGGCGTTGCGCCCGCTGCCGGACTGCTCGTCCTCGTCCTCGCGTTCCTCCTGCGCCGCCGCCCCGCGGGCTCCTGAGGAGCCCCGCGGCAGCCTTGGCATGCTGAAGCGGTGACGACACGCCCCGCCCGGGTCCGCGCACCCGAGCTCACCGGTCGCGGCGGCTGGCTCAACACCGGCGGCAGGCCCCTGACCCTCGCCGGTCTCCGCGGGTCGTTCGTGCTCGCCGACTTCTGGACGTTCTGCTGCGTCAACTGCCTGCACGTCCTCGAAGAGCTCCGACCCCTCGAGGAGCGGTTCAAGGACGTGCTGACGGTGGTCGGGGTGCACTCGCCGAAGTTCGCGCACGAGGCGGTCCACGCGAACGTCGCGGCGGCCGTCGAGCGCTACGAGGTGCACCATCCCGTCCTCGACGACCCGGACCTGGCGACCTGGAGGCAGTACGCCGTCCGTGCCTGGCCGACTCTCGTCCTCATCGACCCTGAGGGGTACGTCGTCCACGTCGCCTCCGGCGAGGGGCACGTTGCCGGGATCGCGCGTCTGCTCGAGGAGCTGGTCGCCGAGCACGCCGGCAAGGGAACGCTGCGTCGTGGCGCCGCACCCTATGTGCCCACCCCGCCTGCCGCGGGCGAGCTGTCCTTCCCCGGCAAGGCACTGCGGCTGCCCGACGGCCGGCTCCTCGTCACCGACTCGGGGCACCACAGCCTGGTCGTCCTCGACGGCGAGACCGTGGTCCGCAGGATCGGCTCCGGCGTGCGTGGGCGTCAGGACGGCGCCAACCCGTCTTTCGCCGAACCGCAAGGGATCTGCCTGCTCGCGGACGGGCGGGTGCTGGTCGCCGACACCGCGAACCACCTGCTCCGCACCCTCGACCTCGGGACGGGTGACGTGCGGACCGTGGCGGGAACCGGGAGGGTCTGGCGCCCGGGCGACCCGGCCTCCGGCCCCGCGCGGCAGATCAGCCTCAGCACGCCCTGGGACGTTGCGGTCTGGGACGGGGAGGTCGTGGTCGCGATGGCAGGAACCCACCAGCTGCTGGCCTTCGACGGCTCCGCCGTACGGGTGCTGGCAGGGACGACCGGGGAGGGCCTGCGGGACGGTGACGCGACGACGGCCTACCTGGCCCAGCCGAGCGGCCTCGCTGCCGGCAGCGACCGCCTGTGGTTCGTGGACGCCGAGACCTCCGCACTCCGCTGGTACGCCGACGGCCTGATCGGTACGGCGGTGGGTGCCGGCCTGTTCGACTTCGGCCACCAGGACGGCCCGGCGAAGGCCGCGCTCCTGCAGCACCCCTTGGGCGTCACCGTCCTTCCCGACGGCTCGGTGGCGGTCAGCGACACCTACAACGGCGCGGTGCGCCGTTACGACCCGTCGACGGACACGGTCAGCACCCTGATGACCGGCCTGGCCGAACCGAGTGCGGCCGTCGTGGACGGTCAGCACCTGCTGGTCGTCGAGTCGGCGGCCCACCGGGTCACGCGGCTGCGGCTGCCCGAGGAGGCCCTCGTCGTCGACGGCGCGGCGCAGCGCACCCAGCGGCCGTCCACCGACCTGGCTGCCGGGCCGGTGACGCTGGAGGTGGTGTTCACGCCGTCACCCGGGCAGAAGCTCGACGAGTCGTTCGGCCCGGCGACGCGGCTCACCATCAGCGCCAGCCCGGGGGAGCTCCTGGCCGAGGGCGCCGGCGTGGGGACCGGTCTCACGAGAACGCTGGTACTGCGAGGTGTCTCGGGGGTCCTGCACATCGCGGCCACCGCGGCCTCCTGCGACGTCGACGTCGAGCACGCGGCCTGTCACGTCACCCAGCAGGACTGGGGCATCCCGGTCCGGCTCGTCGAGGGAGCGGCCGACCGGCTGACCTTGATCCTCAACGGCCTGTGACGACGGCCCGGGCAGCACGAAGGCCCAGACCCCAAGAGGTCTGGGCCTTCGTGCGGTGGGCGCTAGTAGACCTCGCGGTCCCGGACGACGCGCTCCTCGGCCACGACGCGACCGTCGCCGCGGCGGCCGAACACGAGGGTGGTCATGAACAGGCCGAGGACTCCGGCGGCCATGAGGATGAAGCCCACGACGTGGACGTCGAGGCCGTTCAGGCTGTAGTCGACAGCGAAGGCAAGGATCGCGCCGATCGCGAGCAGGAAGACGCTGGCTCCGATGCCCATGGGGTTCCTCCGGGTGACGGTGCGGCGGGGGGTGCCGCGACTGTCCCCGAGATACCCGGGTCGACCGGCGCCACACCCCGCGGCACGGGTGAGGCCGGTCATCCCCGGGGGACGACCGGCCTCCGCCGTACGGATGGCGCCTAGAAGGCGCTCTCGTCGAGGTCCATCAGCGACAGGTCGACCGCCTCGGCGATCGCCCGCTTGCTGGCGAGCTCGGGGAAGACGTTGGCCGCGAACCACTGCGCCGCGGCGACCTTGCCCTCGTAGAAGCTCCGGTCCTTGCCCGAGGCGGTGGGGAGCTTCTCGACGGCGACCGCTGCCTGGCGCAGCAGCAGCCAGCCGACGACGAGGTCGCCGAGGGCCATGAGGGTGCGGGTCGTGTTGAGCCCGACCTTGTAGACGTTCCTCGGGTCGTCGACCGATGCCATCAGCTCGTTGACCGAGTGGCCGACGATGCCCTGGACGTTCTCGAGCGCCTCGGCGAGCAGCTCCCGTGACTGCAGCAGCGTGCCGTTGCCCGCGTCGCCCTTCGCGAAGTCCTGGATCTCGGCGGCGAGCTTCGCGAGCGCCTGGCCCTGGTCCCGCACGATCTTGCGGAAGAACAGGTCCATGCCCTGGATCGTCGTGGTGCCTTCGTAGAGGGTGTCGATCTTCGCGTCGCGGATGTACTGCTCGACGGGGTAGTCCTGGGTGAAGCCGGAGCCGCCGAAGATCTGCAGAGAGGTCGCGAGCAGCTCGTAGGACTTCTCCGAGCCGTACCCCTTGACGATCGGCAGGAGCAGGTCGTTGAGGCGCACGGCGAGGTCGTCCACCTGGCCGGCGTGGGTCGACAGCTCGACCTGGTCCTGGATGGTCGCGGTGTACAGCACGAGGGCGCGCATCCCCTCTGCCCAGGCCTTCTGCCGCATGAGCATGAGGCGCACGTCGGGGTGGTGGGTGATCGTGACGCGGGGCGCGGCCTTGTCGGTCATCTGGCTCATGTCGGGGCCCTGCACCCGGATCTTGGCGTACTCGAGGGCGTTGAGGTAGCCGGTCGACAGCGTCGCGATGGCCTTGGTGCCGACCATCATCCGGGCGTACTCGATGACCTGGAACATCTGCGCGATGCCCTGGTGGACGTCACCGACGAGGGTCCCGACCGCGGGCGTCCTCTCACCGAAGGTGAGCTCGCAGGTCGAGGAGACCTTCAGGCCCATCTTCTTCTCGACGTTGGTGACGTAGACGCCGTTGCGCTCGCCGAGGGCGCCGGTCTCGAGGTCGACCTGGAACTTCGGGACGAGGAACAGCGAGAGGCCCTTCGTGCCCGGGCCGCCATGGCCCTCGACCCCGACCGGGCGGGCGAGGACGAGGTGGAAGATGTTCTCCGGCCAGTCCCACTCGGCGCTGGTGATGAAGCGCTTGACGCCCTCGATGTGCCAGGTGCCGTCGGGCTGCTGGTGTGCGGTCGCGCGGCCGGCGCCGACGTCCGAGCCCGCGTCGGGCTCGGTGAGGACCATCGTGGCGCCCCAGCCGCGTTCGATGGCCAGCTCGGCGAAGCGCTTCTGGTCGGCGGTGCCGTTGTTGTGCAGGATCTGTGCGAAGGCAGGACCGGAGGAGTACATGTAGATGGCCGGGTTGGCACCCAGGATCATCTCCGAGACCGCCCAGATCAGCGACGGAGGGGCGCCGATGCCGCCGAGCTGCTCCGAGAGCGGGAACCGGTCCCAGCCGCCCTCGTGGTAGGTGGCGTAGCTCTTGACGAAGGACGCCGGCAGCGTCACGTCGCCGGTCGCCTTGTCGAAGGTCGGCGGGGTCCGGTCACCGTCGACGAAGCTCGCGGCGAGGTCATGCGTGCAGAGCCGCTCGACCTCCTTCAGGATGTCCTTCGCCGAGTCGAGGTCGAGGTTCGTGTAGGGCCCGTTGCCGAGACTCCTGTCGGCTCCGAAGACCTCGTAGAGGTTGAACTCGATGTCGCGGAGGTTGCTCTTGTAGTGGCCCATGCTCGGGGAACTCCTCAGACGTCGGACGTACTCGCCGGTAACAACAGGATGCTACCCACCGGTAACAATTACAAGCACCCGAAGGGAGTACGCCGGTAGGGGCCGGGTGCGCCGTCGAGTCGGGCGGCTCACCCGTGCCGATGGACAGGCCCGGCCGGCACGTCCACCGTCGGTACGCGGGTCCGGAGGCGCCACGGCGCGTGGCGCGCTGTTAGCCTCCCCACGCCGTTGACGACGAGTCCTCGCGGGAGCAGGCGACGCCTCCCCAAGAGGTGGGGGAGCTCCCGTGCCTGACGACCCGCACGACCCGTCCGCCTCGGGTGCCGGTGGTGCCGGTGGTGCCGGTGGTGCCGGTGGGGCCGGTGGGGCCGGTGGTGACGCCCCCCGCCCCGCCGCGTCCCGGACACGGGCGCGTCCGGCGCCCGTCCCGGTGCCCCGCCGCCGCGCTGCGCCGCCCCCGTCCGGCGGGGCCGCAGAGCCGGCGGGGGTCTCCGATGCGCTCGCCGGCCGGCTGGTCGAGCTCCGGGAGCGGCTCGCCCAGGACGGGTCGCCCGTGCCGCCGCAGGCAGCACCTGTCCCGGCACCGGCGGACGCGCCTGCAGAGGCACCCGCGGGACAGGAAGCCCCCCGGAAGGTGGCCGCGAGGACGCCCGCCCCGAAGAAGCGGACCGCCGCCGACGGGACCGCAGCCAAGGGGACCGCTGCGAAGGCCGCGCCGCGACCGGCCACGGCCGTGAAGGCAGCGCCGCGCCCGGCCACGGCGGCGAAGGCCGCGCCTGGCGGGCAGCAGTCCACGCCGGGCCGGGCGACCGACCCGATGCCTTCCGTCCCCGCCGCCGTCGACGGGCCCGCGGCCTCGGCCGGGGACGTCCGGCCGGCCCCGCCGCTCGGCACGGGACTGAGGGTGCTCGTGGCTCTGACCGTGCTGCTGCTCGCAGCGGCGGCCGGCCTGGGCGCGGCCGCGGCGGTCGAGTCGGGCCCGATGACGTGGGAGGTCGCGGCGACCGTCCAGCTCGCTCCCGGCGACGCCCCGAGCCAGAACCCGACGGACGCCCTCGCGGCGGGAGTCGCGCGCTACCGGGCAAAGGTGACCAACAGGTCCTTCACCGCGCTGAGCGCGTTCAGGGCCGGCCTGCCGGCCGGGCAGGTCCGCGAGCAGGTCACGGCGGGTCCGGGTGCCAAGGGTGAGCTGCGGCTCACCGCCCGCGCGGCGACGGTGGCCTCGGCACGGGCCCTGGCCGCGGCGGCGGTCCAGGGCCTGATCGAGACCGTGACCAGCGACCAGCAGCTCGCCGCACCCAGCAGGGGCGACCGCCTGACGGCGAGTGGCACGGGTCCGACCGGCTCCGCCGTACGGGTCGCACCGCGGGACCGCGACGCCTGGCTGGCCGGAGGCCTGACGGCCGGTGCGGTGCTGCTGTTCACGGCCGTGGCCCTGCTGCTGCGCCGCGGAAGGTCGTCCGCGAGGTAGCGCGAGGTTCCGGGCGCCCGCTCGTTGGACAGGGTGAGGTAGGGCCAACGAGCTGGGTCCGCGGTCCCACCTTTGCGAGCCGGAGGTCCGCTCCACCCTGCTGGGTGGGAGGAGCGGACCTCCGTTGCTCCTCCGACCATCTAGCGTGGGGCGATGCGAACTGTCGTGACCGGTGGAGCCGGCTTCCTGGGATCCCACCTGTGCGAGCGCCTGCTGGCCGACGGTCACGAGGTGCTGGCGCTCGACAACTTCCTGACCGGTGCGCCGAGCAACGTCGCGCACCTGCTGGAGAACGACGCCTTCCGGCTGGTGAAGGCCGACGTCACCGACTACGTGCACGTGACGGGCCCGGTCGACCAGGTGATGCACTTCGCCTCGCCGGCCTCGCCGATCGACTACCTGCAGCTGCCCATCGAGACGATGAAGGTGGGGTCGACGGGCACGCTGCACGCCCTGGGCCTGGCCAAGGAGAAGGGCGCGCGCTTCCTGCTGGCCTCCACCAGCGAGACCTATGGCGACCCGCAGGTCCACCCGCAGCCCGAGACCTACTGGGGCCACGTCAACCCGGTGGGCCCGCGGGGGGTCTACGACGAGGCGAAGCGGTACGCCGAGGCACTCACCATGGCCTACCGCCGCGCGCACGGCGTCGACACGGCCATCGTCCGGATCTTCAACACCCATGGACCCCGGATGAGGCCGAACGACGGGCGCGCCATCCCCGCCTTCACCTCGCAGGCGCTGACCGGGAAGCCCATCACGGTGGCCGGGGACGGTTCGCAGACCCGCTCGATCATCTACGTCGACGACCTCGTCGAGGGCATCCTGCGGCTGCTGCGCTCCGACCTGGCCGGCCCGGTGAACATCGGCAACCCGCACGAGACCTCCGTGCTGCATCTGGCCGAAACCATCAAGCGCCTGACCGGCAGTGCCAGCGAGATCACCTTCATCGAGCGCCCGGTGGACGACCCCAGCATCCGGCAGCCCGACATCACCCTGGCCAAGCGGGAGCTCGGCTGGGAGCCGACGGTGCTGTTCGAGGATGGACTGTCCAGGACCATCGCGTACTTCCGCGACCACCCGGAGCTGGTCCAGCCCTCGTAGACCGGCTACCTCACCGTGACGTCGTCCTTGTCATGGTGTCGTGGTGGAGGCGCACGAGCGCGGCTCGCGCCGGTGTCCTGTCCCAGAACACCGCGTAGCTCGCCGCCCACGCCCGGACCGTCCTGTTGGGGTGCGCCAGCAGGGCCGTGATGCCGAGCCGGCCCTGCCCGCTCGTCCTCAGGGACAGCTCGAGGGAGCCGAGGTGCTCACGCAGGTTCCGCCAGGTCTCGGTGCCCTGACCCGCCTCGCGCTGGCAGGTGTCCATGGCGAGAAGCGTGAGCAGGAAGTCGCCCAGCAGCGCCTGCTCGGGGGAAGGCAGGCCGCCCCGTCCGTCTGTCACACCCTCTGGACGCAGCGCGCGCCGTCCAGGTTGCCGTCAGCGGTCTGCGCTCTTGTCCCGGCGGCGTGCGAGGGCTCCGAACCGCCAGAGCAGCAGGAGCAGCACCAGGAGGAGGAGCAGCAGCGCCCCGGCCAGCGTCGCGACGACGGGAAAGTTCTTGACGAGCGGGACGGCCTTCGCCTGGACGGGCGGAGCGGAGGTTCCCGCGGTGTCGGGAAACGTGATCGTGGCCGTGGCCGCACGCTGCAGCAGACCGCTCTGCAGGTCGATCCTGGCCTCCCACGGTCCCGCGGGCAGCGCCTTGTCGAGCGCCACCGACACCGGCTCGGTGTCGCCCGGCGCAAGGGTGGACCCCAGCTTGACGACGAACGGACCCGCGGACAGGCCGCCCGGTCCGTGCGCGAGGGTCAAGGTGCCGCGCATGTCCAGCGCGCGGCCCCCGGTGTTGTGCACCGAGGCGGTCACCACAGGGACCCCGGCAGCATCCCGGCCGGCGGTGAGGGAGTCCACCGTGAAGTTGCTGGCCGGCTCACCACCCGGGCCCACCGACAGGTAGGTGCGGATGCCGACCCGGCTCGCGCCCCGGATGCCCTGGGCCGGCGCGGCGCGGAACTCGGCGAGGATGACGCCGTACCTCTCTCCTGGGCTTGCGTCCTTCGGCACGGAGACCGTCGCGGTGACGGTGCGCGTCTCGTGCGGTGCCAGCTCGATGCTGGTCGGCGAGACGGTGATCCAGGTGGTCAGCTCGTTGACGGCGTGTCCCGCGGCGACCGTGAAGGCGCCCGTGCCGATGCTCGCGGCGTCGGGGTAGACCTCGACCTGCCGCACGTTGGACGTGCCGTTGCTGACCTCGAGGTGCCGCGTGAAGGTGGCGCCGGGAGCCACGTGGTCGACGATGTAGACCAGGGCCCGGGGGTCGCCCTGGCGGGCCACCGGCGCATCGAGCAACCGGATGCCCAGCCCCGTGTCGTTGGTCACCGCGGACGCAGGCCCGCCCGCCGCGAGCAGGAAGACCGCCGCCCCCGCCGCCATGACCCGCCTGCCGTTCATGCCAGCCCCCTCGTCCGCTCACGGCGCTGTCGCCCGGACGCGACGAGCCCCGAGGTGCACGGGGGCACCTCGGGGCTGTCGGAACGGCTAGGCGACAGTCTGGGTGACCGTACCGTTGTAGACGCCCGCGATGGCGGTGCTCGGGATCGTCACCTGGATGGTCGGGGTGAAGGTCACGGTGTTGGACCCCGTGGTCGTCGCTGTCATGAACGCCGCGGCGCTGTTGCCCAGGGTCAGGCCCGATGCCGCGAGCACGTGGGTGTTGGTCACGACGGCGACGCCGCTCGCGACGGTCGGCACGGCGGTCAGGTAGGCCACCGCGTTGCTCGCGGTGATGGTGTGGACCGGGGCGGTGGTCGTGAAGTCGGTCGAGGCCATCGACAGCGTCCACCCGGCCAGCGAGCCGCGGCCGTCGGTGATCGTGGTGGATCCCAGCGAACCGGTCGCGGTCGTGCCGAGCGGCGAGGCGGTCGGGGTGCCGAAGGAGGCCGTCGCCGACGGCTCCGTGATGGTCAGCGTGCCGGCTCCGACCGTGAACGTGGCACTCGTGCCTGCGTTGGCCGCCGGTGCGAGTACGCCAAGACCGGCAAAGGCCGCTGTCGCCGCTGCCAGCGTCATGAGCTTGAGGTTCCGCATGTCGTCGTCCTGTTCTCGGGGCGTGGGGCCGATGGGTGGCTTCCGGGTACTTCTTGAGAACTAGTTCGGCCCGCTCCGGACTGCGCAACATGGCTCGTTGGGACTATCTGGCCACCGACCCGAAAGGCTCGTCCCACTCCGCCGCGCACGCGGACGGCTTACGCCGGTCGCCGGATGGCAGGACGGTGCAAACCGGTGCGCACCGCCCGGAGCTCGGCACCTGCCGGCGCCGTCAACGAACCCGTGCTGCGGCCGGGCATCGACCTGTGGGGGCAGATCCAGGGAGGGAGCGGGCGACGGGAATCGAACCCGCACTGTCAGCTTGGGAAGCTGATGTTCTACCATTGAACTACGCCCGCGAGAGCCGCTGAGAGTGTAGCGGTGG
>FSWJ01000597.1_pt1 | contig 11868 bp, 14 predicted proteins | sample 1637851 | NCBI WGS metagenome assembly FSWJ01 (sample SAMEA3914789, study PRJEB12502) | metagenome | biome: forest; material: soil | place: Canada | collected 2011-07-03 | depth 0.3 m | reverse complement strand
GTCGTCGATGTGCTTCTCGACGTCGGCCCACAGCACCTCTCCGTCGGCCGTGAACGGTGTCACGAGCGCGACGAGCACCTGTCCGAAGGGATTCTCTGGCGTCGACACGCGTTCCAGGCTAGCGGGCTGCGGTGCCGGCGCGCACCGCGCGGCCTGGCGCTCGGCCTCCTCCCGCGGGACGGCTGGGCGGCGCTGATCGACCGGGGTCCGCGTGCGATGCAGCACGACGCCGTGAGCCGGTGCGACACGTTCAGGATGGTCCACAGCGAGGTGGAGCGCGCCGTCGTCGCCGAAGCCGTCGTAGAAGGCGAGGGCGGAGCGGCAAGCTAGTGAACCGCCCAGCTGGAACGCCCGAACCACCTCGTTCGGAGTATCGCGGACGGCGTACCAGCCCTTTCGCAGCCTGATGATGCGGTCGTAGTCGGCGGCCATCCGGATGAATTCGGGATCGAGTCCGTCTGCAAGCAATTCGCGGGTGCATGCGATGCCTCCGCGACCCCGCAGTGCCTCTTCGACGATGAACATCGCTCCAGCGTGCCGCTGATCATGAGCGCGAGGTCCCCGGCGGGGACCCGGTCTGACGTCGGCCGGCCTGATGATGTGGGGAGGGGAGGTCGGCTGCCGCGCGAGCCGCCCCGCGCCTTCCGCCCCGAGCCCTCAGCCCCCCCGCGCCCTCCGCCCCGAGCCCTCCTACGCGTGCACTCCCATTCCGTCGCCCGTTCTGGAGACCCCTTGCCGAGTAGGACGTGTGGTGCGCCAGAACCGGCGACAGAACGGGAGTGTGCAGACTGCGTCGTGTGGTGGTGTCGCGCGGCACGTCAGACGCGGGCGTAGGTGAGGAAGCGGTATCTAAGATCCGAGCGCGACGTGAGCCACGGCGCGTCGGCGTTCGGGGTGAGCCAGGACGCGTCGACGGCGGGGGCGAAGGCGTCCCCGTCATAGGTGGCGTCGATCTCGGTGACCTCGAGGCGGTCGGCACGCACGATGGTGGCGGCATAGAGCTGCGCTCCGCCGATCACCCAGGTGTTCGAATCGGTCAGCGCCTCGTCGATCGAGTGCGCGACTTCTGCGCCCTCGGCGGTCCAGGTCGGGGAGCGGGTCACGACGACGTTGCGCCGATCGACAAGGGGCCGAAAGCGCGGCTCGATCGAGTCCCAGGTGCGGCGCCCCATCACGACGGTCGAGCCGAGGGTCTTCTGCTTGAAGTGGGCGAGATCCTCCGGCAGGTGCCAGGGCATCGTCCCGCCTGCGCCGATCACGCCGCCGCGCGCCTGCGCCCAGATGAGCCCCAGCGTCATACAGCGACCGCGCCGCGGATGGCGGGATGGAACTGGTAGTCGTGCAGCTCGAAGTCCTCGAAGGTGTAGTCGAAGATGCTGTCGCGCGGCGTGCGGATCGTCAGCGTCGGCAGCGGGAACGGGGCGCGCGTCAGCTGCTCCGTCACCTGCTCCAGGTGGTTGTCGTAGATGTGGCAATCGCCGCCGGTCCAGATGAAGTCCCCCACCTCGAGGCCGGTCTGCGCCGCGACCAGATGCGTGAGCAGGGCGTAGCTCGCGATGTTGAACGGCACACCCAGGAACAGGTCGGCGCTGCGCTGGTACAGCTGGCACGACAGCTTGCCGTCTTCGACGTAGAACTGGAACAGGGCGTGGCACGGCGCCAGCGCCATCGAGGGGATGTCGGCAGGGTTCCACGCCGATACGATCAGGCGCCGCGAGTCCGGGTTGACACGGATCTGCTCGACCACATCCGAGATCTGGTCGATCTGCTCGCCCGACGGAGTCGGCCAGGAGCGCCATTGCACGCCGTAGACGGGACCGAGCTCGCCCGCGGCATCCGCCCACTCGTCCCAGATGGTGACACCGTGCTCACGCAGCCACGCGACATTGCTCTCGCCGCGCAAGAACCACAGCAACTCGTAGGCGATCGACTTGAAGTGCACCCGCTTCGTGGTGATCAGCGGGAAGCCCTTCGACAGGTCGTAGCGCAACTGGCGCCCGAACACGCTGCGCGTGCCGGTGCCCGTTCGATCGGTCTTCTGCGCGCCGTTCTCGAACGTGTCGCGCAGCAGTTCTTCGTAAGGGTGGGGGCTCATCGGCTCGATGGTATTCCGTAACCTTCCGCAACACAGGACCACGGGCGGATCGGCGCGAATACTGTGCTGTTCATGCAGGTTGCCGCCGTTCTCATCGGGCTCGTCGCTGTCGCGACCGTGCTCGGGCTGGTTTGGCGCGCCTCGCAGGGACGCGTGCAACTCGCAACAGGGCGCATCGACGGCGTCGAACTCGGATCGGGAGCAACGCTCCTGCAGCTGTCGTCGGAGGTGTGCGCTCCCTGCCGCGCGACCGCCAAGGTGCTCGGGGGCATCCACGAGCACGGGGTCCGCCACGTCGAGGTGGACATCGCCGATCGTCCCGACCTCGCCCGGCAATTCAACATTCTGCAGACCCCGACGACGCTGATCCTCGACGCGAGCGGAATCGTTCGCGCGCGCATCGGCGGAGCAGTCCGCCGCGACGCCGTGATCGCCGAACTGGAAAGAGTGCTCGCCGCATGACCACCACACAGGGCATCGACCCCCGCGGCCCGCGCTTCGGCGCCGGCATCACGGCCGTTCTCCTGCTCGTCGTGATCGGGCTGTCGCTGGGCGGCCTGCTCGTGCCGGCACTCATCATCTTCATCGCCCAGACCCTGCTGTTCGCCTGGGGTGCATTCGCCGGCATCAAGCGCCACCCGTACGGACTGCTGTTCAAGAAGCTGGTGCGTCCCCGCCTCAAGCCGCCGACGGAGCTCGAGGATCCGATCCCGCCGACCTTCGCGCAGGGCGTCGGCTTCGTCATCACGGCGATCGGCGTCATCCTGACGCTGCTCGGCCTGACCCTCGCGCTGCCGATCGCCGCGGCCCTGGCCTTCGTCGCCGCGTTCCTCAACTCGGTGTTCGGATACTGCCTCGGCTGCCAGATCTACCTCCTCCTGGTGCGGGTCGGTGTGCTGGGCCGTCACCGCCCTGCCGCCACTGCCTAGCCGCGGCCGCGCAGCCCCCGCGTAGGGTGGGAGCATGGCTCTCACAAGCGAAGCAACGACTCTGTGGTTCGGCGATCTGACGAGCGGATCGGGCACCACATCCCTCGATTCAAGTGACGCGGGCGAGTTCCCGGTGAGCTGGCAGGCCCGCGCAGAAGGCGTCGCCGGGATGACCACCCCCGAGGAACTGCTCGGTGCCGCGCACTCCGCGTGCTACTCGATGGCTCTCTCCAACGGACTCGGCAAGGCCGGCCACGCGCCCGAAAGCCTTCAGGTCACCGCCGCCGTCACCTTCCAGCCTGGCGAGGGGATCACCGGCAGTCATCTGCTGGTGAGCGCGAAGGTCCCGGGGATCTCTGAGGAGGAGTTCCAGACCTTCGCCGAGGACGCCAAGGCCAACTGCCCGGTCTCGAAGGCGCTGGCGGGCATCCCGATCACCCTCGAGGCGAGCCTGGCCTGAGCGTGGCAGCCCGGCACGCACTGCGCGTCCTGATCTCCGGAGCATCCGGACTCATCGGCACCGAGCTCGCTCGACAGTTGCGCGCCGACGGTCACGAGGTGCTCAAGCTCGTGCGCCGCCGCCCGGCCGCCGACGACGAGGTGAACTGGGCGCCCAGCGCGCGCACCATGGACTTCCGCGTGCTCGGCGAGGTGGATGCCGTCGTCAATCTCTCGGGAGCGACCGTTGGGCGCATCCCATGGACGCCGGGCTACAAGAAGACTCTGCGCGATTCGCGGGTGCAGCCGACGCAGGCGCTGGCCGAAGCGATGAACCAGGTGGCGACTCCCCCGGCTGTGTTCCTCAGTGGATCGGCGGTCGGCTTCTACGGCGACCGCCCCGGCGAGAGACTGACCGAGACGTCACCGGCCGGCGAAGGATTCTTCCCCGAACTCGTCACGGCGTGGGAGGCGGCCGCCGCGCTTGCGCCGAAGAAGACCCGTGTGGTCACCCTGCGCACCGCGGTGGTGGTCGCCCACGACGGCGGTCTCGCGCCGGTGCGCGTGCTGACCGGCATCGGCCTCGGCTCCCGCTTCGCGACCGGGGGCCAGTACTGGCCGTGGATCAGCCTGCACGACGAGGCCGCGGCGATCCGGCACCTGCTCACCTCGAAGCTGAGCGGCCCGGTGAACCTCGCCGGGCCTACGCCTGCCACGAGTGATCGCATCACGCACGCCTACGCCCGCCGGATGCATCGCCCGTATGTTCTTCGGATCCCCGAGAGCGTTGTCAAGCTGTTGGGCGAGGCCGGGGAGCGCCTGCTGCTGGACAGCGCGAAGGTGCTCCCGACCCAGCTCGAGGCCGACGGCTTCGAGTGGAAGCACCGTCGGGTCGAACAGGCGATCGACACGATCTTTGCGAGGCAGGCCTAGGCGGGCTGCTTGGCCAGCTTGATCGCAGTGCGGGTCGCCCAGCGCGCGCGTCGGCGGTCGCCGCTCGCGTCGTAGGCGAGCGCGAGCCGGAACCAGGCGCGCCAGCTCTCGGGGGCGGCATCCACGGCGGCTCGGTAGCTCGGGAACAGCGCGTCGGCCGCGGCCCGGTCGACCCGGCCGCTCGCGCTCACGGGGACGCGCTCGCTCGGCATCCCGCCCTCTTCTTCGAGGCGTTTCGCGAGCCGATCGGCGCGTACCGCGAACAGGATCTCGCTGACCATCGCCCAGGCTCCGATCACAGGCAGGATCAGCAGTGCGACCCCGATCGCGATCGCGACCGGTTGCCCGACGCCGATCAGGATGAGGCCGTACCGCACCGCGAAGATCAGGTACAGCGCGAGAAGCGCAGCCATGACGAGGACGGCGATGCGGGTACGCATCAGGCGGTGGGGGGGCCCGATGTCCCCAGATCGAGCAGTTTGTCGAGGCCGACGATCACCCCGCGCGCGGTGGGCGCAGCCCGGAGCCCGAGCAGCAGCCCGGCCGCATACGACTCGTCGCTGAAGGTCTCGTGGCTGATCCGCACGGTCTCACCGACACCGCCGAATATCACGTCCTGCTGCGCCAGCAGGCCGTTCATCCGCAGGCTGTGGATCGGCACACTCGCCACCTGCTGGCCGCGCGCGCGCTGGTCGGCGTGCGGGGCCGAGACCGGACCGGCGTCCGCGCGGGCCGCGCCGATCAGCTCGGCGGTGCGGATCGCGGTTCCCGACGGCGAATCGACCTTGCCCTCGTGATGCGCCTCGACGATCTCGATCGAGTCGAAGTACGGCGCCAGCATGGTCGACGCCAGCGTCGCCAGCACCGAACCGAGCGAGAAGTTCGGCACGATGATCACGCCGAGCTCGGGCAGTTCCAGCATCCGGCGGGCGAGCGTGGCGATGCGATCGGACGTCCAGCCCGAGGTGCCGACCAGCGCCGGGATGCCGCGATCCAGCGCCGCGCCGACGATTTCGGGCGACACAGCCGGAACGGTGAGGTCGAGCACCAGATCGGCGCCCTCGATCCGCTCGATCGGGTCGGACGAGCCGAGCCCCGCATGCACGCGCAGGTCATCGCTGCTCTCGATGAGCCGCGTGGCGAGCTGCCCCATCCGCCCGGTCGCCCCGACGATCGCCACGGATGTCACGCCCGACGTCGCGCCCGAGGTCACCATGGCCTCCAGCGTAGCCTGGGCGTATGCCGGTCTACCGTCCCGCCTCCCCCGCCGACGACGACGCGCACGAGCTTCTGAGCGACTACTTCGGCATGCGCACCGAGACCTTTCCCGAGGGGCTCGGCGCCTACAAGACGACCTTCCCCGACCCGGCGCAGTTCGTCCCTCCGGCCGGCGTGTTCCTGGTCGTCGACGACGATCTCGGCCCGGTCGGATGCGGCGGCGTCCGGATGCTGGAGCTCGGCGCTTCCGGCGAGGGGCGCGCCGAGGTCAAGCACCTCTACCTGCGCGACCGTGCACGCGGCAAGGGCTGGGGCCGCGAACTGCTGGCGGAACTCGAAGCCCGCGCCGTCGGACTCGGCGCCCGCGAGATCGTGCTCGACACCAACGCAAGCCTCGAGGCCGCGCAGGGCCTGTACCGCTCGAGCGGTTACGCCGACATCGAGCCGTACAACGACAATCCGAACGCGACCAACTGGTTCGCGAAGCGGCTGTTCGGCGACGAACCGGATCCGGTGCTCTGAGATGGCAGACCCGATCCGAGATGAGTTGCGCGGGTGGTGGTCTGCTACAGCGCCTGCACGATTTCGGGTGCGGAGAATGCGCGCGGCCGTTCCTCAGGAACGGTTTCGTCAGTGATGCCGACGTTGCCGAGTTCCACTTCGGGTAGCCGAAGAAATCCGACCGGATCCGGTGCCGTGAACACCAATGGTCGATCGTCGGGCGCTGAGGCCTCCGACAGAGGGTGAGTTCCGCCTCACCGTGAGGCGCGGCTCACCCGATCTCACATCGATGTACCGGCGCCGCAGCGCGCTCCCGTGACGGTCGAGGCCCGAGACGGGCCTAATACGGCTGCTCGACCGGCAGCCCGGTGCGCAACTCCGGCGGCAAATGCCCGAGGTCGTTGTGCGCGACGAGCACCGGAGGCTTCGCCGAGCGCACTCGGATGATGGTGAGCCCGCAGTTGGCCTGATTGATCCCGAGCCAGCGCCAGTCCGCTGCACCGAACGCCTCGCGCACGAACCAGCCGATCACGAAGTTGTGGGTGATCAGCAGTTCGTGGCGGTCGTCGCGAGAGGGCGTCATCCACTCGGCGGTCGCGTCGGCCATCTGGGCGCGGCCGGCCTCGATCTCCTCGTCGGTGACGCCGCCGAAGAACGGCTCGAAAGCGTGCGGCATGTCGATGCCGGGGCCAGAGGGCACGCAATCCATGAGCAGTGCTGAGGGTTCGGGCACCAGCGCGGGAAGCCGCTCCGTCATGATCCGCGCGGTCTCCTGAGCGCGGGTCAACGGCGAGGTCCACGCGCCGGTGAACGGCACGCCGCCGAGGCGCTCCGCGATGGCTTGCGCCTGCCGGATGCCGCGCGGGCTGAGCGGGCCATCGGGCAGGCCGTACTCGGCATCCTGCTGTTCACCGTGGCGCACCAGGTAGAGATACCGCGACATTGCGTGCCTTCTAGGGGATCAGGAGCTGAGAGGGATCAAGCGGCGGCGGGGGCGTCAGCGCTGACCAGCCCGTCGAAGGTGGATTTCTTGAACGTACCGACGGCGGCCACCGACAGCGGGCGCGCCACGAGTTCCTCGGCGAGCTCGCGCACCTGAACGGCGGTCACGCCGTCGAGGCGGCGGAGGGTCTCGTCGAGGTCCGAGAACTCGCCGAAGGTCAGTTCGCTGCGGCCGAGGCGGGTCATGCGGGAGTCCGAGTCCTCGAGGGCGAGGGCCGCACCTCCGCCGAGCTGCCCCTGCGCGCGCGACAGTTCCTCGTCGGTGATTCCGTCGGCAGCCAGCCGGCGGAACTCGCCGAGCATCAGCTCGGCGACGTCCGCCGACTTCTTGGGCGAGCATCCGGCGTACAGCCCCATCAGGCCGGCGTCGGAGTAGCCGGCCGCGAAGGAGTAGACCGAGTAGGCCAGACCGCGCTTCTCACGCACCTCCTGGAAGAGCCGCGACGACATCCCGCCCCCGAGCACCGAGTTGAGCACGGTGATGGCGGCGCGCCGATCGTCGGATGCCGCGAGCCCCTGCACCCCGAGCAGCAGATTCGCCTGCTCGGTCGGGCGGTCGACGATGGTCAGGGCGCTGCCCCGGGTGACTTCCGCAGATCCGGCGTGACGGCGGGGAACGGGCGAGCCCGCGACGCCGAGGTCCCACCCCTCCGACTCGAGCGCGGCGGTGATCCCTGCGACCAGGACGTCGTGATCGACCGCCCCCGCCACAGTCACCACCAGATCCTGCGGCCGGTAGTTCGCGCGATAGTGCTCCCAGACCGCACCGCGGCCGACGGCGCCGATCGCGGCCGGGCTGCCACCGATCGGACGGCCGAGCGGATGCGCACCGAAGACCGCCTCGAAGAACCGCTCGCTCACCACGTCCGACGGGTCGTCGTCGGCCATCGCGAGCTCTTCGAGGATCACACCGCGCTCGCTCTCGAACTCCTCGGCGTCGATCAGCGAGGAGGTGAACATGTCGGCGAGCACGGCGACCGCCATCGGAAGGTCCTGGTCCCGCACCTTCGCGTAGTAGCAGGTGTACTCCTTGGCCGTCATGGCGTTGTGCTCGCCGCCGACCGCGTCGAACGAGACCGCGATATCGAGCGCGGTGCGCGTGGACGTGCCCTTGAACAGCAGGTGCTCGAGAAAGTGCGTCGAGCCGTAGGTCACCGGCTGCTCGTCGCGCGACCCGACCGCGACCCAGAAGCCCACGGTCGCGCTCTGCGCACCGGGCATGTGCTCGCTGAGGATCCTGACGCCGCTGGGCAGCACGCTTCTGCGCACCAGCGAGCCCCCGGATGCGGTGATGCGAAGCTCGTCCAGATCGAGAGGAAGTACCACCGCGCCAGTCATCAGTGTCTTTCTGTTCGCCGCCGCCCCTGCGGCGAACCCGCTCCGGGGCACGAGCGCGGTCGCGCCCTTCCGCTGACATCGAGCCTACGTCATCCGCCCCTGCCGGATGCCGGGAGCACGACACCCGGATTGGGGTACAGAAACGCGGATGTTGACAGACAAGTCTGTCTGTCCTCCTGTGATATGCTCGCCTCGCGGGAAAGCGATTCGGAGCCCTAGCCGGAGCGGCTTCCCAGGCGGGACGCCCCCACGTCCCGTTGCGCCGTCACGTGAGTCCGATGCTTGCATCGGCTGACGACCGGCGTTGCCGATTCGTGTGCTCCCGAACCTGCACCCGTGCAGCCGTGGCCGTTCCCCCCGACGGTCACGGCGCGGGCGCCAAAGACTCGAACAGAGGATCCGATGACCGCCATGATCGAGATCAAGCGTCCCGCGTTCCACCTGATCGCCCCCGCGAAGCGGCGGATCCTCGAGACCGCCGACGTGCTGTTCTACGACGAGGGCATCCGGGCGGTCGGCGTCGATCGGCTGATCAGCTCGTCCAGCGTCACGAAGGCCACCTTCTACAAGCACTTCGGCTCCAAAGAGCGGCTGATCGGCGACTACGTCGACCAGCGCCACCGTCAGGCCGTGGTCGAACTGGCCGACCTGGTCGAGCAGCACTCCGATCCCGAGGCGGTGCTGCGTGCTCTGCAGGCGACCATCTCCCACTCGATCGCCTCCCCCGGCTTCCGCGGCTGCGCGTTCATCAACGCGGCCTCCGAGTTCTCCGACCCGACTCATCCGGTGCGGCGCTCCGTCGTCACGCACCGCGAGTGGTTCGTCGGGGTGTTGGAGCAGCTGCTGCGCGCCCTCGGCCACCCGCTCGCCGGCGAGGCGGCCGACGATCTCGTTCTGGCTCGCGATGGCGCGATGACGGGCGGCTACGCCGGCGATCCGATCGCCGCCAGCACGGCCCTGGGCCGCGCCTTCGACCGCGTGATCAGCGAGTCCGGGGCCTGGATCGGCCATTTCCAGATGCCGCCGGAGGTCTGACCGAAGGTCAGCTATCCCGCTAAGGTGAGGGCCGTGCCGCGTTGGGCGGTGCGCATCGAAGGGAATGTGAGTATGACTTTCAGTCTGACGATCAATCTGCTCTTCATCATCGGGCTCGTGGGCGGCATCCTCGCCCTGATCGACGGGATCGCACGCGTTCGCGGCCGTGTCGCATTGCTCGGGGTCCTTCAGATCATCGTGGCGGCCCTGTTCCTGCTGTCGCTCTTCTTCGCCGGAATCCCGCTGGGCAACGTGCTGCTCGCCCTGATCACGGTCGTGCTGCTGATCCTGGCCCTGGCCTTCCGCGGCTCGGCCCGGGTCTCGTCGTGGCTCCCGCTGGTCGCCCTGATCCTCCTGATCATCTGGCTCGTCCTGGGACCGCGGGCCATTCTCATCCCAGGCGTCAACGCGTAGCGTTCCGCCAGGAGAACCGCCGCGCGAGCGGACCGGCCGGCCTCAGCGCCGCGGTTCGCTCGCGCGGTCCAAATGCGTCAACTCGTGGCGGGTCAGCCGGATCTCGGGTGCCGCCACCAGGTCGAAGACCTGCTCGGGCGAACTGGCCGAGACGACCGGCGCCACGACGTTCGGCTTGCTCAGCAGCCAGGCGAGCGCAATCGTCGACACCGCGGCGTCGTGCGCGGCAGCGACCTCATCGAGCGCCGCGAGCACCTTGGCGCCGGTGCGGGTGGAGTACTTCGCGACCTCGGCGCCCCGATCGGCCTCCGCGAAGTCGGCCCTGCCGCGGTACCGGCCGCTCAGGAAACCGCTCGCCAGGGCGAATCGCGGCATCACGGCGATCCCCATGCGCTCGACGATGTGCTCGAGGTCGCCCTCGTAGTCGCGTCGTTCCATCAGGTTGTACGGGGTCTGCAGGGCGGCGATCGGCTCGACACCCAACTGCGCCGACGCGATCCGCGCCTCGAACAGGCGATTTCCGGTGTGATCGGCGGCGCCGAAGGCCAGCACCTTGCCGGCGCGGATCAGCTCGTCGACGGCGAGCAGGGTCTGTTCGAAGGGCACGTCGGGATCATCGACGTGCAGGAAGAGCAGGTCGATCCGGTCGGTGCGCAGACGGCGCAGCGAGGCCTCGACGGACGCCGTGATCGTCCGCGCGTCCGCGCCCGGATTCTCGGCGCTCTTGCCCACCTTGGTGGCAACGACCATCTCGTCGCGGCGCCGGCGGGAGCGCATCCAGTTGCCGATCATCAGTTCGCTGCGACCGCTCGAGTAGGAGTCGGCCGTGTCGATCAGGTTGCCGTGAGCCGAGTAGCCGTCGAGGATCGCGTCGGTCGTCGCGTCGTCGGCCTTCCAGCCGAACATCTTGCCGCTGATCGCCACGGGGAACACGCTCAGGCCGGTGCTGCCGATCGCACGGTTCCGCGCCGTACCGGTCCCGACGATGGCCGCCGTCTGCGCTGTGGTCGGGACGGCGTCGGTGGGAACGGGCGTCGGACCCGTGCGCAGGGTCGATCGACCGCTGTCGCCTGCTGCCTCTGCCATCTCCGCCTCCCAGGATCGCCGCCGATCCGACGGGCCGGCGGGGGATCTGGCGCGTCCTTGCTGTGAGAGTAATCCCGCGCGTCGATCCGAACCGGCAGCATCGCTGAATCGTTATCAATCGTGAGGATGCCGCGAGAACCTGGCCTCAGAGGGAGCGCTGGTCGAACACACAGCGAACACGCGGCGTCCACCCCTGGCCGACTCGGGATGCTGGCCTTAGCGTTGGCGTCGTGCGGATGCCTCGAGCATCCGGGCGGCATCGTCCACAGCGTACGGAGCCGCCACTGCACCGCCGCCCCCAACGGACGGCACGAAGAAGGGCCCGGTCCCGCGACACTTCCGCGGGACGGGCCCTTCGCCCATTCGGGCTACGAACTACGCGTCGACCGACTCGCCCTCGGATGAGGTGTCGACGTGCGCGTCGTCGGCCGGACGGCCCTCGGTGTCGCCACCGTCGGCGTCCTCGTCGACGACCGGAGCCAGCGACAGCTTTCCGCGGTCGTCGATCTTGGTGATCTCGACCTGGATCTTCTGGCCGACCACGAGCACGTCTTCAACGTTCTCGACACGCTTGCCACCGGCCAGCTTGCGGACCTCGCTGATGTGCAGCAGCCCGTCCTTGCCGGGCATGAGCGAGACGAACGCGCCGAAGGCCGCGAGCTTGACGACGGTTCCGAGGAACCGCTCGCCCACCTCAGGGTTCAGCGGGTTGCCGATCGCCAGCACCTGTGCGCGCGCCGCCTCGGCCGAGGGGCCGTCGACCGCGCCGATGTAGACGGTGCCGTCCTCCTCGATCGAGATGTCGGCGCCGGTCTCGTCCTGGATCGCGTTGATCGTCTTGCCCTTCGGGCCGATCAGCTCGCCGATCTTGTCGGTCGG
>FSWJ01000487.1_pt1 | contig 11915 bp, 8 predicted proteins | sample 1637851 | NCBI WGS metagenome assembly FSWJ01 (sample SAMEA3914789, study PRJEB12502) | metagenome | biome: forest; material: soil | place: Canada | collected 2011-07-03 | depth 0.3 m | reverse complement strand
CTCCAGCACGCCGACTACCGGGTTGACGGCGGACGCGCCGCGATGGCCGCGTTGCTGGCTCTTGCGACACCGCCCGACGCCGTGATGACCACCAACAACTTGATGGCGGTCGGCGCGTTGCAGGTGCTCGGCGAGGCCGGGATCACGTCGGCGGATTTCGGTGTCGCCATGGTGGGCGACCTTCCGTTCCCGACCAGGACTCCACCCTCGGTCGCCCAGGTGCAGCTGCCCGCGCGGCACCTCGGGATGACGGCCGCGGACATGCTCTTCGACCGCATCGCGGGCGACGCGCTGCCGGCCCGCACGGTGGTGTTTCGTGCGGAGTTGATCTCCCCGGCGCTGCCCGCGGGCGCATTCTGACCGTTTCTTGCAATCGATACCATCAACATAATTGCTGTTCAGCGGTACAGTCAAAAACGCAGAAATCGATACCTTGACGAAATCGATTTCTTCCGGTTCACTGAGGGCAACCGATTCTCAACGAAGAGAGGACGCACCTTCAATGAACATCACGTTCCGCAAGGTCGCTGTCGTGAGCGCGGTTGCTGCGCTTGCTGCGGTGGCCCTCACGAGCTGTTCGACCAGCTCGAGCGACTCAGGGCCGAAAACGCTCAACGTCGCATACTGGGACTACGGTCCCGGCGCTGAAACCGGTAACAAGGACCTCGCCGATGGCTTCATGAAGGCCAACCCCCAGGTCAAGGTCACCCTCACCCCCATCGCGGGAGACAACTGGGGCGGCTACTACGCCAACCTGGCCACGCTCATCGCGAGCGGCAAGCACCCCGACCTGACGTTCATCTCCTCGGAGGGCGTCAAGTTCCTCAGCCAGAACAACCTGGTGCTGCCCATCAACAAGTACCTGAAGTCCGACCCGGACGGCAAGAAGATCCAGGCCGACATCGCGCCTGCGCTGCTCAAGTCGTTCGCGGTGGGTGACCAGATCACCGCCATTCCCAACGGGTGGAACGACATGGTCATCTACTACAACACCGCCGTATTCAAGGCCGAGGGCGTTGCTGCGCCGAAGGCCGACTGGACATGGGATGACTTCCAGGCGACGGCCAAGGCGCTGACCAAGGACACCAACGGCGACGGCACCCCCGACGTCTACGGGTTCACCTGGGCGAGCAACGAGATCTTCCCCGGCATCCTCCCCTGGGTGGCCAATGCGGGCGGCAACCTCGTCTCGAGCGACGTCTGCAAGGCGACCGCCGACAGTGCACCGGTCAACAAGGCGGTCACCTACCTCGACACTCTGATCAAGGACGGCGTCTCGCCGGCCCCGATGCCGATGAGCGACGTGTTCACTCGCTTCGAGGCCGGTCAGATCGCCATGTTCGGTGCGGGTCGCTGGCCGACGGCGACCTTCCTCCCCGCGGGCTTCAGCTCGTTCGACATCCAGCTGTACCCCAAGGGCGACACCTATCAGACGGTGGCCGGTTCGGCCGGATACCCGATCCTGAAGTCGTCCAAGAACCCCGACCTCGCGTGGCAGTACCAGAAGTACGCAGCGAGCGCCGCCGTTCAGGACAGCCAGATCGGCACCCCGACCACCCCGCGGGACTCGATCCCGAGCCTGCGTTCGACGGCCGACAAGACCGTGAAGGCGGGCATCCCGCCGGCCAACGGCCAACTGTTCTACAACAGTGTCGACAAGTACCCGGCCCTGACGCCGTTCCCGGCGCCGGCCAAGTACAGCGAATACGAATCGACGGTTCTGCGCTACACGCAGCTGATCTTCGGCGGGAACGACTCCGTCAAAGACGGCCTCGCGGGGATGCAGAAGGACCTCAGCGCGATCGTGAGCTGCAACTGAGATGACCGCAACCTCGGTGAACCGAGGCCTCGGGGGCGGCAGCGCAACTGCTGCCGCCCCCGGTGGCGGGCGGCGCAAACGGACGGAGACCCCTGACGGTCGGGCTGCGCTCGGCTTCCTCGCCCCCTCCGGCGTCGGCTTCCTGCTCTTCGTGCTCGCCCCGGCGATCGGCGTGTTCGGGCTCAGCTTCTTCGACTGGAACCTGCTCAGCGACGGCACGTTCATCGGCTTCGGCAACTTCCAACGGCTGTTCAGCGACTCGCGCCTGCTCGCCGTCTACGGCTCCACCACCTACATGGCGCTGGCCATCCTGGCGATCAACGTGCTCGTCGGTCTGCTTCTCGCCGTGCTGCTCGAGACGAAGATGCCGCGGCTGCTGCGCACCTTCTTCCGGCTCTCGTTCCTCTTCCCGTTCGTGGTCTCGTCATCAGCGGTCGCGCTGATCTGGCGCTTCCTGCTCAACAAGGACCTCGGGCTCGTCAACTACTGGCTGCACCTGTTCGGCATCCCGCACATCGACTGGCTCGGCTCGATCGCCTTCGCCCCGATCTCGGTCATCATCGTGAACTCGTGGAAGACCCTGGGATTCTCGATCCTGGTCTACGTCGCCGGCCTGCAGTCCATCCCGGTCGAACTGCGCGAAGCGGCGATCATGGATGGCGCAAACCCCTGGCAGCGCTTCTGGCGGATCACGCGCCCGCTGCTCTCCCCCACGATCTTCTTCCTGGTCGTGATCAACACGATCAACGCGTTCCAGGTCTTCGCCGAGCCGCGCGTGCTCACGCAGGGCGGTCCAGGCGACTCGAGCCGCACCGTTGTCGAGTTCATCTACGACACGGCGTTCCAGAACTTCGACCTCGGCTACGCCTCCACGATCGGCATCACGCTGATGGCCGTGCTCGTGGTACTGACCCTCGTCCAGTTCCGCCTCTCGCGCCGATGGACGTTCTACGAATGAGCGCCGTCGTGGGACGGCCCGCGCACCCGGATGCACCGCGTCCGGCGATGCCGCGCCGCAAAAGCATCCGGATCATCACCCCGGGCATGGTGATCAGCAGGATCGCGACCTTCGTGATCCTGATCGTCGCGGCGATCGCGATCGTGGCGCCGTTCCTGTTCATCTTCCGCGGCGCGATCTCGCCGACCGATGCGGCTCTCTACAAGCTGCCGCCCACCTTGTTCGTCACCGACCCGACCTTCGCCAACTTCGGCAAAGTGTTCGCGCAGGTGCCCTTCCTGCGCTTCGCGGCCAACTCGGTCATCGTCGCGGGCACGATCACGGTGGCGCAGCTGGTGACCTGCTCGACCGCCGGCTACGCGTTCGCCCGCCTGCGATTCCGGGGCAAGGGGTTTCTGTTCGGCGTGGTCATCGGCTCGCTGATGATCCCCCTGCAGGTGACGATCGTTCCGCTGTTCCTGATCATGTCGAAGCTGCAGCTGACCAACACGCTGTGGGCGCTGATCCTGCCGCCGGTGTTCAGCGCCTTCGGCATCTTCCTGATGCGCCAGCACTTCCTGACGATCCCGCGCGAGCTCGAGGAGGCCGCCAAGCTCGACGGAGCCGGCCACATCCGCACCTTCTTCCAGGTGATGCTGCCGCTCTCGGGACCGGCGCTCGCCACCCTCGGCATCATCACCTTCACCTACTGGTGGAACGATCTGCTGCTGCCCCTTGTCATGATCAACGACACCGGCACCCAGACGCTGCCGGTCGGCCTCGTCCTGCTCGCCGGACGCTTCTCGACCGGCTCGCTCGGCACCATCGCCGCCGGGATCACGATGGCGATCATCCCGGTGCTCATCGTGTTCGTGATCGCCCAGCGCTGGATCGTGCAGTCCATCGCCTCGAGCGGGTTGAAGCTCTGATGACGACGACGATGGATGCCGCATCGGCGGTCGCGCTCGAGGGCCGGCTCTCACTGCTCGCGCTGCTGCGCCGCGCCGCGGTGGGTTTCTGGCACGAGATCGTGCGCGCCCTGCTGGTCGGACTCGTCACCCTGGTCTGCACCGCTCCCGTGGTGCTCGCGACGGCCGCCGGTGCGCCGTTCTGGCTGGTCGGCCTCACCGGGTTGCCGCTCGCCCTGGCCCTGACCGCCGCCGCGTCGTTCGCGGCGGCGATCGCCCGCGACGAGCGCGCCTCGCTCCGCGCGCTCGGCCGCATCGACCCGCTGCTCGCGGTCATCGGCACGGTGCTGGCCGCCGTGTCGGGCGCCGCCTTGGGCGCCCCGGGTTCGTTCCCCCTGCTGGGCGCGGCCCTGGCCGCGGTGCTGCTGCTGGTGTCGCCGCTCGCGCTGGGGTACGGAGCGGTGCGGCAGCGGCGCGGGGTGGCGGCACTCCGCGGAGGGCTGATTCTGGCGGCGTACCGCCCGAGCTGGACCCTGAGCCTGCTGGCCATCGCCTGCCTCGGCGGCTTCGCGGTCGCGGCATCCGCCGGCGTGCTGATGCTCGTGGTGCCCGTGCTGTCTCTGACGATCGGCGCGACGCTGATCGGCACCGAGCTGGCTGACATCGACGCCGCCCAGGAGCAGGCATGATCGCCGCGGATCGGGCGGCGATCAGCCCCACGGCAATCCCGGGCGACGAGCTGCGAGCCCGGATGGACCCCGAGACGCGAGGCGGCCTGGCCGGCACCCTCGCCGAGAACCTGCCGGACGGACCGATCGATGTGGCGCTGATCCGCGCCCTCGACGACCGTCTGCGCGTCGATGTCGAGCCGTCGGATCCGCCGCGCGTTGAATCGGTTGTGCGGCCCGACGGCTCGGCGCTCACCCTGCGGGTGCACGAGCCCGCCAACCCGGGGGCTCGTGGGGTGGCCGGCCCGGCCGTGCTCTGGATCCACGGTGGCGGGATGTTCCTGGGCAGCGCCGCCACCGAGGACGTGTTCTGCGCCGGGCTGGCTTCCCGGCTGGGCGCGACCGTACCGGGCGCGACCGTGGTCGCGGTCGACTACCAGCTCGCCCCGGAGCACCCGCACCCGGCAGCGCTCGAGGACTGCCTCGCGGCGCTCGCCTGGACCGCCGCGCGGCATCCTCGTGTCGTGGTCGCGGGCGCCAGCGCGGGTGGCGGTCTGGCCGCGGGGCTCTGCCTCGCGGCTCGCGACGCCGGCGGACCCGCCATCGCGGCCGCCCATCTGCTCTACCCGATGCTCGACGACCGCCACGAGACCGCCAGCGCGCGGGAACTGGCCGACACCGCCGTGTGGAACCGGCGCCTGGCCGACCTGGCCTGGAGCGCATACCTCGGCGGCCGGGACGCTGACGCGTACGCGGCCCCGAGCCGCGCCGACGACCTCAGCGGCTTTCCATCCACCTACCTCGAGGTCGGAGAGCTCGACCTGTTCCGCGACGAGGACGCCCTGTTCGCCGGCCGGCTGGCAGCAGCCGGCGTGCCCATCGAGTTCGAGCTGGTCGCGAAGGCGGTGCACGCATTCGAGCTGATCGCTCCGGATGCCGCGATCAGCCGCGCCGCCGTCGAACGCCGTGACGCGGCGCTCGCCCGTGCCCTGGCCCCGTCCCCCTCCCTCGCTGAAGGGGCTTGAGCCATGGCCACCATCTACGAGGTCGCGGCCAGGGCCGGCGTCTCCCCCGCCACCGTCAGCCGCGTGCTGAACGGCGCCAAGGTGCTGCCGGCCTCCGAGCGCGCCGTACGCGCCGCCGCCGACGAGCTCGACTTCACCCCGAACCGCACCGCCCGCACGCTGCGCCGTCAGAACTCGCTGGTCATCGCACTTCTGATCCCCGACATCGAGAACCCGTTCTTCACCGCGCTGGCGCGCGGCGTCGAGGACCGCGCCCGCGCCGCCGGCTACTCCGTGGTGCTCTGCAACACCGACGACGACACCGGGCGCGAACAGGACTACATCGACATCGCGCTCTCGGAGCATATGGCAGGCGTCATCCTGGCTCCGGCCGCCGACGACAGCGATCTGAGCAAACTCATCGCGCGACACCGCCCCGTGGTGGCCGTCGACCGCAGCCCGCACGGCTTCGCCGTCGACGCGGTCACGGTCGACAACCACGCAGGCGGGATGGCCGCGGCCGAGTCGCTGTTCGCCAGCGGGTTCCATCGGGTCGCCTGCATTACCGGCCCGCATTCGGTCGAGACCGCGCAGCTGCGCGCCGACGGCTGGAGCGACGCCTCCCGCCGGCGCGGCACGACCCAGGCAGAGCTCGAGGAGCTGCTGATCCACGCCGACTACCGGGTGGAGGGCGGGCGCATCGCGATGAACGAGCTGCTGGCACTGCCCGAACCGCCGGACGCCGTCGTGGTCGGCAACAACCTGATGGCGGTCGGCGCTCTCCAAGCGCTCCGCGACGCGGGGCACATGCCGCCCGCATACGGGATCTCGGTGTTCGGCGACCTGCCGTGGGCGACGCTCGGGCCGGCGGGCATCCGGGTCATCCCGCTTCCTGCTCGCGCGCTCGGCGAGGCCGCAGCCGACCTGCTGCTCGGCCGGATCGCCGGCGACGACGGACCGGCGCGCACCGTCGTGCTGCGCACCGAGTAGACGAGCCGGCGAGCAGACGGCTCACGACCAGACCAGCGACGAGCAGATGACGGAGAGGGAGCACAGGGTGGGGCGCATGGCGTTCCTCGGGGTCGACATCGGCACCTCGAGCAGCAAGGGCGTGATCGTCGGCGACGACGGCACGATCCTGGCCGGCGCCGTGCGCGAACACAGGGTGAGCCGGCCGGCGCCGGGCTTCGTCGAGATGGATGCCGAGGTCTGGTGGACCGAGTTCGTCGAACTCGCGACCGAGCTGACCGCGGCACTGCCCGATGTCACGGTGGGCGCGGTGGGCGTCAGCGGCATGGGTCCGTGCGTGCTGCTGACGGATGCCGGGGGCTCCCCGCTGCGCCCCGCGATCCTGTACGGCGTCGACACGCGCGCGAGTGCGCAGATCGCGCGCCTCGACGCCGAGCTCGGAGCCGACGCCATCCTGACCCGTTCCGGCTCGGCGCTCTCGAGCCAGGCGGTCGGGCCGAAGCTGGCGTGGGTCGGCGAGAACGAGCCCGAGTTGTGGGCCAGGGCGCGACGGCTGTTCATGCCCGCGTCCTGGCTCGCGTACCGGCTGACCGGCGCGTACGGGCTCGACTACCACTCGGCGAGTCAGTGCACGCCCCTCTTCGATGCGCAGGCGCAGGAGTGGTTCTCGCCGTGGGCCGAGTTGATCGCGCCCGGGCTGGAGCTGCCCCCGTTGTCGTGGCCGGGCGAGGTGCTCGGCACGACCCGCGAGGCGGTCGGCGGCATCCCGTCGGGCACCCCGGTGATCATCGGCACGATCGACGCCTGGACCGAGGCGGTCAGCGTCGACGCGCAGAACGTCGGCGACCTGATGCTGATGTACGGCACCACGATGTTCCTCGTGGCGACGGTGCTGTCGGTGGGCGCGCCCCTGACCTCCGCGATGTGGGGAACGGTCGGCGCCTACCCCGGCACCCGCAACCTGGCGGGCGGCATGGCGACCTCCGGCGCGATCACGGCCTGGTTGCGCGAGCTGCTCGGCTCCCCCGACTACCCGACGCTGCTGGCCGAGGCCGCGCGCTCCGGTGCCGGCGCGAACGGGCTGCTGATGCTCCCCTACTTCGCGGGCGAACGCACGCCGCTGCAGGATCCGGATGCCCGCGGCATCATCGCCGGACTGACCCTGTCGCACACCCGCGGCGACCTCTACCGCGCCGCCCTCGAAGCGACCGCCCTCGGCGTGCGCCACAACGTGGAGACGCTGCGCGAGGCCGGAGCGGTCATCGAGCGGATCGTCGCCGTCGGCGGTGGCACGCAGGGCGGACTGTGGACGCAGATCGTGAGCGACATCACCGGATTGACCCAGGTGATCCCGACGATCACGGTCGGGGCGAGCTACGGAGCCGCGTACCTGGCGGCGCGCGTGGTGCTCGGGGACGCGGCGGACATCCGGCGGTGGAATCCTCCGGCCGGCACCGTGACCCCCGACCCGGACGCCGCGGCCGACGCCGATGCACTGTTCGCCCTCTACCGCGCGCTCTACCCCGCGACGCGCGAGATCTCGCACGCCCTGGCCCGGCGCGAGACGGCCCGACGCGAAAGGAGCCTCGCATGACCGAGTTCGACGGCTCCGCGACCGTCGCTGCCTTCCCGCTCGGCGGGATCGGCACCGGCAACGTGTCGATCGGCGCGCGCGGCGAGTTGCGCGACTGGGAGCTCGAGAACCATCCGGACAAAGGTCGCTTCAACCCCTTCTCGTTCTTCGCCGTGTCGGCGCAAGCCACCGGCGGGGAGCGGATCACCCGGGTGCTCGAGTCCCGGCTGCAGCCGCCGCACGAGGGAGACCAGGGCTACCCGGTCTCCCGGGTGGGCGGGCTGCCGCGGCTCGCGAGCTCGCGGATGATCGGCGAGTACCCGCTGCTCCGGGTCGAGTTCGACGACGAGGCGCTGCCGGTCGAGATCGCGCTCGAGGCGTTCACGCCGTTCGTCCCGATGGACGCGGACGAATCGGGCATCCCGGCCGCTGTGCTGCGCTACCGGGTGACGAACCCGGGGGCGGTTCCGGTCGACGTTTCGATCGTCGGCTCGCTCGGCAACCCGATCGGGGCGCTGCCGCCTCAGCAGGATGTGCGCGCCGACTTCGAGGGGCAACCCTTCATCGAGCGCCGCGACGACGGCCGGCTGCGCGGCCTGCACTTCGGCAGCGACCTGCCCGGCGACCATCTGCGCGCCGGCACCCTCAGCCTCGTCACCGCCGACGAGAGCATCACCTCGAAGCGGCAGTGGCTGGTCGGATTCTGGAACGACGGCGCGCGCGCCTTCTGGAACGACCTGCGCGACGACGGCCGGCTCGGCGACGAGCAGGTCTTCAGCCTCGACACCGACCTGCCCCCGCTGCTGGCCGCCATGGAGGGTCCGGACGCCGCGACCCACCTCGAGCGCCACCTGACCGGTCTGCGCGTCGGCTCGCTGGGGATCGTGCACGAGTTGGCCCCCGGCGAGACACGGGACTTCGAGTTCGTGCTGGCCTGGAGCTTTCCGAACCGGCCGACCGGATGGCTCGGCCACATCATCCGGGACGACCCGAACGCCGGGGTCGTCACCCGGAACCACTACGCGACCCGGTTCGCCGACTCCTGGGCCGCCGCCGGCTACCTCGACGCGAACCTCGAGCGGCTCGAGGGTGCGACCCGGGCGTTCCACGACGCGCTGTTCGACTCGACGCTCGACCCGGCCGTCGTGGACGCGCTCAGCGCGAATCTGACCGTAGTGCGCAGCACCACCTGCTTCCGGCTCGAGGACGGCACCTTCGCGGCTTGGGAGGGCAGCTTCGACCACGCGGGCAGCTGCGAGGGCACCTGCACCCACGTCTGGAGCTACGCCCAATCGGTCGCGCACCTGTTCCCCGAGCTGGAGCGCAGCGCGCGCCGCGTCGAGTTCCTGCTCGAGACCGATGAGGCAGGCGCCATGCAGTTCCGCACCAACCGGATCTTCGGCGGCCCGAGCTGGGGCATGATCCCCGCCGTCGATGGCCAGCTCGGCACGATCGTGCGGCTGTACCGGGAGTGGCGGTTCAGCGGCGACGATGACTTCCTTCGCGAACTCTGGCCCGCCGCCCGGCGCGCGCTCGACTACGCCACCACCACCTGGGACCTCGACGGCGATGGCGTGCTCGAAGCCCGGATGCACAACACCTACGACATCGAGTTCGCCGGCGCCGAGCCGCTCGCGAACGTGTACCACCTTGCCGCGCTGCGAGCCGGCGCGCAGTTGGCCCGCCACCTCGGCGAGACCGAGCTGGCCGACCGGTACGAGGGGCAGGCCGACCACGCCTCGGCCGCGGTCGACGCCCTGCTGTTCAACGGCGAGTACTACGAGCAGCGCATCGAGGATGTCGACGAGTACCGCTACCAATACGGAACCGGCGTGCTCAGCGACCAGCTGCTGGGCCAGTGGGCCGCGCACGTGGTGGGCCTGGGGCATCTACTGCCTCATGCTCACGTGACGACCGCGATCAAGTCGGTGTTCGATCACAACTTCCGTCACGAGCTCACCAGCCACGAGAGCACCCAGCGCACCTACGCGCTCAACGACGAGGGCGGGCTGCTGCTGGCCTCCTGGCCGCGCGGTGGGCGCCCGAAGATCCCCTTCGTCTACTCCGACGAGGTCTGGACCGGCATCGAGTACCAGGTCGCCTCGCACCTGATCTACGAGGGCCTCGTCGACGAGGGGCTCACGATCGTGCGCGCCCTGCGAGCCCGGCACGACGGGGTGCGGCGCAATCCGTGGAACGAGGCGGAGTGCGGCAACCACTACGCGCGCAGCCAGGCGAGCTGGGCGCTGCTGCTGGCGCTGAGCGGGTGCCAGTGGGACGCGGCGTCCGGCGCGCTGTCGTTCGACCCTGCGCGGCCGGGCGAGCTCCGCGCGTTCTTCAGCACCGGCCAGGCGAGCGGCCGCGTCAGCATCGACGACGCCACCATCCCGGATGCCGCGATCACCCTGACCATCGACACCGGGCGGTTCGCTCCGGCCTCGCTGCGCGTGCGCGGGCGCGAGGTCGTGCTACCCGACGGCTTCGCACTCGAGGCGGGACGCAGCATCCGCCTGCCCCTGAACTGACCCACAGCATCACCGGAAAGCACCGCCGAAATCATTCGGCAGAAGGAGACCCTCATGGCCACCAGCTACACCCTCCCCGTTCCCGCGACGCGCCCGACGGCCGCGCCGAAGACCGCGTACCTGGTGGCGAGCGGTGATCTGCGGCCCTCGGCGAACACGGCGGGGTGGCCGACCCAGGCGAAGATGGAGGCCGACGTAACGGCCGCGTTCGCGGGCCTCGGCTGGACGGTGCAGCGTGCGAACCCGGTCGACCCGGTCACCGGCCACGGCTTCATCTCGAGCCAGCGCATGGGCATGGAGGTGTTCAAGAACATCCCGGTTGACGCCCCGCTCATCGTCGCCGAGGCGGTCTGGCAGTACAGCCACCACGTGCTCTCGGGGCTGCGGACCCACCGCGGCCCGATCCTGACCGTCGCGAACTTCGCCGGCGATTGGCCGGGGCTGGTCGGCCTGCTCGGGGTCAACGCCGGACTCACCAAGATGAACGTGCCGTACTCGACCATCTGGAGCGTCGACTTCACCGATCGGTGGTTCCTCGACGGGATCACCAGCTGGGTCGAGCGCGGCACGATCGAGCACGACGCGAGCCATGTGCACGAACTGGGCACCCTGCCGGACTCCCCCGAGAAGCAGCTCGGTGAGGCTCTGGCGGTGCAGCTGCAGACCGACAAGGCGATCATCGGCGTCTTCGATGAGGGCTGCATGGGCATGTACAACGCGATCTTCGACGACGAGCTGGTCAACCCGCTCGGCATCTACAAGGAGCGCCTGTCGCAGAGCGCGCTGTGGGCCGAGATGCAGACCGTCTCGGACCAGGAGGCCGACGCGGTCGGCGCCTGGCTCGAGGCGAAGGGCATGACATTCAAGCTCGGCACCGACGAGAAGACCGAGCTGACTCCCGCGCAGCTGCGCTGGCAGTACAAGATGTACATCGCCGCGCTGCGCATCGGTGACGACTTCGGACTGGATGCGGTGGGCATCCAGTACCAGCAGGGCCTCAAGGACCTGTCGCCGGCTTCTGACCTCGCCGAGGGGATCCTCAACAACGTGGACCGCCCCCCGGTCACCTCGCGCGACGGCTCCCGGGTGCTGCGCGAGGGCGCGGCCTTCCCGCACTTCAACGAGGCGGACGAGGGCGTGGCCGTCGACGCGCTCATCACCAACCGCCTCTGGACCGCGATGGGCCTCGATCCGGCCACCACCCTGCACGACGTGCGCTGGGGCGAGGACTTCGACGGCCGGTTCGTCTGGCTGTTCGAGATCTCGGGCTCGGTGCCTCCGAGCCACCTCGAGGGCGGCTACGCGGGCGCAGTCGGGTGGCGGCAGAATCCGGTGTACTTCCCGCTCGGCGGCTCTACCATCAAGGGCGTCTCGCACGCCGGCGAGGTGGTCTGGTCGCGCGTCTACATCGCTGGCGGCGCGCTGCACGTCGACCTCGGTCGCGTGACGGCCGTCGCGCTGCCGCCCGAGGAGACCGAACGGCGCTGGCAAGCCACCAACCCGGAGTGGCCG
>FSWJ01000983.1_pt1 | contig 11965 bp, 14 predicted proteins | sample 1637851 | NCBI WGS metagenome assembly FSWJ01 (sample SAMEA3914789, study PRJEB12502) | metagenome | biome: forest; material: soil | place: Canada | collected 2011-07-03 | depth 0.3 m | reverse complement strand
GCAATATCGACATTGGCCGAAAAGACAAAATGTGGTCCTGGGCGTCCAATCATAGCTTCGATTGCCGCCAGGCTCTCCGGCATCGTGAGACGGTCTACAGGCAACCCCGCCACATGCGCACGAGAGCGGCTCCATGCGTGGCTCAAGGCTTCCTCCAAATGGCCACTCGCAACGAGCCGCGAGCCACGAGCCACCCATGCTACCGGTTCCGGTCTGACGCCCGGCTCATTGAAGCGCTGGGCTGTGCGGCCGACTGCGGAGCTCGCATGTGGAGTTGACGATCGCTCGAGGGCTGAGTAACCGGGTCGAGTGTTGTAGGTGCAGGTAGTTGTCCGGCGCACGGTGACGCCGTGGGTGTGGTGGAACCGTTGCGCGGCGCGGTGCAGGAACGACGCGTAGGTCGGGCCCTTCTCATCTGGCAACACGTCGCTGTAGGCAACGCGGCTGCGGGGCGTCGATCGCGACGTGTACGAAGTCCCAGCCGAGTCCGCGGCCACGCACCTGCTCGCTGCGGCCATGGGCGCGCCAGCGCCCGCCGGGCGGGATCTTCCCGAGCTTCTTGACGTCCACGTGCAGCAAGCCGGGCAACGCGTGCTCGGAGCGGACGTCGCCGTGCTTGCGGCCCTTGATGACCTCACCAGTGACCCGGTCGGTCTCGCTCAGCCGCGGCACCTCAGCACGACGCAGCACCGCACCGATCGTGCTGGCCGGCAGTCCAAGCAGACCCGACAATGCGACCGGACCGGCGAAGTGATCGAACCGGGCCTTCACGATCCAAGCGGCGGTGTGCTCGCTGGTGCAACGCGGGCTGGTAAGCGCCCGCGACGACCGGTCCGCCAGACCCGACAAGCCCTCCTCCCGGAACCGACGGGGCCACTTGTTCACGGTCTGCTGGCTCACACCCACAGCGGCGGCGCGCCGGGAGCCGTGTAGTGCGTTACGACGCCATCGGCGATCACGTTCTGGCCGCCGACGGAGATGCGGTGCAACCCGACCGGGGCAACGTCGGGTCAGGCTTCCTGACCGGGCGCCCAGCTTCTGATGGGATGGTGTGTTGACCCGCTTGGCCTTCGGGCGGCATGGCCGTCGCTGCTGTTGGCGTGCCGACCAGCGAGTCGTGCACGGTCGTCCAAGACACCGGCGGGATCCCGTTCGACCGCTACTGCTCCGGGCTCGTCACCCTCGCCCTGAAGCACCGCCAGAGCCGGAGCCGGTGCGCCTACCGGCTCTGCCGCAGCGGCATCTCGCGGAGCCGCCGTACCCACGACGTGCGGGCCACCTGGGGAAGCGTCCGAACAGGTGTGGTTCGACTGTTGCTCGGGCGCGCCGCCCTCGACTGAGAAGCGCCGGCCGGGTCAGGGCGGCTACCGGCCGACCACCCGGTGCGGCACCTGGATGGACAGGACGTCCGGTGCGACGAGTGGCTGCTGGCGGTACAGCAGCTCACCGGCCGGCTCGGTCAGCAGGATCGTCACGACCCGCTCCGTCCCCCGCGGGATCTCGACGGTGATCGTCCCCAGCCGGTGCCCGTGGTCCTGGTCGAAGTCCATCGGCGCGGGCCGGCCGTCGACGCGCGCGTCCCCGACCTCGGTGCTCAGGGCGCCGTAGAAGCTGAACCCGACCTTCGCCTGTCCGTACGGCACGGGCGGCGTCGGCTTGTCCGACCGGACGGTCATGTAGGTCGGCAGCCCGAGCGGCGCGATGTTACGGAGCGTGACCGTAAGCCGCAGGAACCCGTCCCGCTGCGGCGTCACGACGACGGTCCTCCGCAGGTAGAAGTCGAGCTTGTTCCCGCCGAAATTCTGGGTGAGGACCGAAAGGTACGGCGAATCGTGCACGGGCAGGGCGCCGCCCACCAGCCCCTGGCTGAGGACCGCCTGTTCTTCAGGGTGCGCCGACCAGAGAAAGAAATGCCCGGATGTACCCGCGCGGGTGAATGCCTGCATCGTTCCGATCGCGTCCTTGGCCGCGATGACCTGGTGGAACAGGTCGGCCGCGAGGGCACTGAGAAGGAGCTTGCGCTGGGGGACGTCGGTGTAGCGGACGTACTCGTCATGCCCGACGAAGTCCACGACGCTGGCCGACGTCACGGCGGTGCCGTCGGGCAGCCGGACGGGACCGGTGACCTTGAGGAGCTCGCTCATGACCAGCGGGTCGAGGGCGATCACGCCGTCGAGCCGCTCGCCGCTCTGCGCGGTCCACTGGCCCGCAAGGTTGCGCGCCGCGTCGGGGAAATGGGGGGTGAGGTTGGCGTCGAACCACGCGATCGTGGAGCCCATCGCCGTCCAGGTCCTGGCCGCCGCCGGGTCGGACGGGACGGGGGCGGCCGCAATCCTGAGCTGGCGGTCCGTGCCGGTCCGGTCGAGGTGGATGGTCCCGCGGTCGGCGGTCACGAGGGCGAAGGCCCCGACGAGGCCGCCGGTCGCCCGGGCCTCGGCGTTGTTCTGGACGGCGACGTAGTAGTGCCGCGGCCCGTCCCTGCCGAGCATCGTCGGCGCGAGGAACAAGGCTTTCTGGGCCGACTGCAGCGCGTCGTCGAGCTGTCCGACCCGGAGCCGCGCTTCGTCGACCTTCGCCCTCACGGACCCGAGCAGCTTCTGGTTCCGGGGGGCCACCAGGGTGCGCGCCCTGGCCGTCGCCACTGCCGCCCGGTTGACGTGGCCCTGCAGCTCGGCGAGGACCGCGAGGTCGACCCGGCCGCTCCTGAGGAGCTTGCCGCGGCGCGCGAGGTCCAGCGCCGCAGTGGCCTCGGGCAGTGCCTTGTCGCCGAGGAGCTGGGCGGCGAGAGCAGTTCGTCGTACTGCCTGGAAGCTGCCTCCGACGAACGGGACATGCCCTGCCACAGCCCACACCGCGCCCCCGGTGCGCCTGGCCGCGCTGTCGAACCGGACCCGCAGGACCGGGAGCGACGCCTCGGCCCGCGCCACGTCCCCGCCCTTGAGCTCGGCCTGCACCTCGGAGGCGAGCGTCTGGGCCGCGCTCAGGTCGTCACGGACCTGGAGAACCCGCCAACCGGCCCAACCCGACAGGGCGACCGCGACGAGGACGACACCCAAAAGCGACAAGCTCACTCGGCGGCGCATCGCCCGACAGTAAGCGAAGAGTTGTATGTCACTGTCCGTATTCGGACACCGGCGGACATACCCCCGAAGAAGTTAACGCGGACGACTTACATGGCCCCTCAGTTTCATGCACACTTGTCAGGACAAATCGTCAGCGTTGCAGTGACCGTCCCCTGCCGCGCGACATCCAGGGGGGTTCGTCCAATGTCACGCTCCGTAACGCGCGGTCTGACCGCCCTCATGCTCGGGGGCCTCACCAGCCTCACGATGATGGCGCCCGCACACGCCGCGCCCTGCCCGCCGGGCACCTACCCGCCCGGCCAGCAGTGCATCCCGGTCAAGCTCACCGTCACGACGGTCGTCGGCGGCCACACCTTCACGATCACCGTGTCCGGCTTCGCGCCGTTCGCCAAGGTGACCTTCGGCCTCCACTCCACGCTGGCCCTCCTCGGCACCTACACCGCCGACGCGAACGGCGTGGTGACGGCCACCCTGCAGGTCCCCGCCGGGTTCGTGGCGGGCGCGCACACCATCACCGCGAGCGGCACCGCCCCGAACGGCAAGCCGCGGGTCCTCTCGGCCCCGCTCCTCGTCAAGACCCAGGTCAGCGGCTCGGGTGCCGGGGTGCCCGTCGTCGGCGTCGGCTCGGGCGCCGGCACGGGGGTCGGCTCGGGCGTTGGTACCGGGGTCGGCTCGGGCATCGGCACCGGAGGGGCGACCGGCACCGGCAGCGTCGGCTCCGGACTGCCCCTCACGGGCTTCGAGCTCGGTGCGGCCTCGCTGCTCGGCGCGGGCCTGCTGGGAGCCGGCACGATCGCGCTGGCCTCGGGCCGCAAGCGCAAGTCCGCGTTCATCAAGGCGTAGCCCGCCCCGCTGTCGCACCGCCAGCACACAGAACGGCCCGGCCCTCCGCCGGGCCGTTTCTGCTTCCCGCCTCAGGCGAGGGCCACGCCGAGCCTGTCCGCCACCGCATGGAGGTCGTCGGCCGTCAGCGCCGGCGACGCCGCCGACGCCCGCCAGCTGAGGGCGACCGGGTCGAGGAACACCGCCCCGGCAGCCCGCGCCGCCGCCTTCGCGGCCGCCGTACTCCTGGGGTCGGCGGAGCTGAACGGCCCCACCACGAGGACCTTCATCCCCGGCCACCTCGCCCGTACGACGGTGACGGCCGTCGCCGTACGGGCCGTGGTCCGCGCTCCGGCAAGGACCTCGAGCACCACCGCGCGCGGCCTCCGGGTGAGACCGGACAGGGCCTGGGGCGCCAGCACCGCCGGCGGCGCGGCCGCGGCGGCCTCGACGGTCCAGCCCGTCCTCGCGGCGAGCAGGTCCTGGAGTCTCGCGAGGTCGGGGCCGGCGAGCACGACGAGGTCTGCTTCCTGCGGCGCGGGCGAGGTCGCGACCGTCGCCTGCGGGGCCGACACCGAAGCCTGCCGGGTCGTCGCCGCAGCGGCCCCGTTGCCCTGCTTCACGACCAGGGCGGCACCGCCGGCGACGAGGACCGCGAACACGACGAGAACGCCGTCGGTGACAGGGCGCGGGAGTGCTCTCACGCCGCGCAGACTAGGGGTCGTGGCGGAGCGCCACGGGGAGGCTTACGGGACGAAAGGTCAGTAAGCCCCAGCGCTGCGGAAGACGGCCAGAACGGTCTTGGCCAGGACGGCCACATCCAGCCCGAGGGACCAGTTCTCGACGTACTGCAGGTCGAGCCGGACGGTGTCCTCCCACGACAGGTCGCTGCGGCCGCTGACCTGCCACAGCCCGGTGATGCCCGGCTTCACGAGCAGGCGGCGGTGCGCGTGGCCCTCGTACTTCTCGACCTCGGTCGGCAGCGGAGGCCGCGGCCCCACCATGCTCATCTGCCCGGCGAAGACGTTGACCAGCTGCGGCAGCTCGTCCAGCGACCACTTGCGCAGGAAACGGCCGATCGGCGTGACCCGCGGGTCGTCCTTGAGCTTGAACAGCACCCCGCCCGAGGCCTCGTTGAGGTCCATCAGCCCGGCCAGCTGCTGCTCCGCGTCGGCCCGCATCGTCCGCAGCTTCAGCAGTGAGAACAGCTCGCCGTCGCGCCCCACCCGGGTCTGCCGGAACAGCATCGGCCCACGGCTGGTGAGCTTGATGACGACCATGAGGACCGTGAGCAGCGGGGCGAACACGGTCAGCAGGAGGATCGCCGTACCCCTGTCGAACAGCATCTTGACGAGCCGGCGCGCGCCGTCGAGCTCGGGCTCGTCGACGTGGAGAAGGGGTACTCCGGCGACCGGGCGGATGCTGATGCGGTTGCCGGCGACGTTGAGCAGCGCCGGCGCGACGAGCAGGTCGATCCCGCTCCCCTCGAGGTCGTACGACAGCCGCCGCAACACCTCGCCCGTCAGCTCCGGCGACGCGGCGACGGCCACCGTGTCCGCCTCCAGCTGGTCCACCGCCTCCCGTACGGCGGTCAGCGCGCCGATCACGGGGACGCCGAGCGTGTCCTCGGGCGAGCCCGGGTCGCCGCTCACGCAGGCGCCCACGACCTGCAGCCCGTGCCGGCTGTCCCTCTGGAGCTGGGTCACGAGCTCGTGGACCGCCGAGTAGCGGCCGACGACGACGACCCGGTGGAACAGGCGGCCCTCGTCACGCGCCCGGGCCAGTTGCATCCGCAGCCACCAGCGGCCCGCGAACAGCCCGGTGAGGCCGAAGGGGAAGTACAGGAGCACGAACCCGCGCGCCACGTCCGAGGCGGTCGCGAACGCCAGGAACCCCAGGAGCCCGAACAGCCGCAGCGAGCCGGCGCCAACCCGCTTGAACTCCTCCGTCCCCTCGGCCAGGAAGCGCATCTCGTAGCACCGGCCCAGGGCGAGGCTGGCGATCCAGGCCATCCCGATGTCGGCGGCCACGACGTAGTAGGAGACGCCGTGCGCGAGCAGTTCGCTGTCGGAGCCGAACCGCAACAGCACGGCGGCGACCCCGGAGACCCCGACGACCACGATGTCGCTGAGGAGCGCCCGCCGGACGTACTGCCGCGTCCACGGCATCTGTCGCTGGGCCGACGGGGGCGCCGTCTCCGGCGCGGGCGCGTCGGGGTCGGCCAGCGTCACGGCAGCTTCTGCAGGCGCGCGGACAGGTGCGCCTGCAAGGGCTGCCCCATCGCGGCCATGTCGACCGCGTACGCCAGGTCGCCGTCGACCAGGCCGTAGAGGCGCGTGAAGCCCTTGACGTCCTTGGCCGTCTCGGTGCGGGCCACGACCTCGGAGGTCAGCTCGACCTTGTGGAAGGCCACCTCGCCGACGTAGATCTCCACGATCCCCGTCGGGTGGGCCAGCATCACCTCGACGTCCCGCGACTGCTTCCCCGGCCGCCAGAACCCTCTCTCGGAACCGCTGGGTGCCAGGCGGTTCCCGTCGTCGTCGATGAGCCATGACGTCGAGAGGTACGCGAGGAACGGCCGGCCGTCGTGGGAGAAGGAGACCTCCTGCTCGTACCGCGCCTCCGTGATCGTCGGGTAGCCGACAACTCCCAGGCCGTGCCACTCGCCGACCAGGAACGCCAGATGCTCCAGCGAGGGGTGCAGGGCCGGTGACGTCACGGGTCGCAGCCTACGGCCGCTCAGGCGAGGAGGGTGCGGCTTATGATCATCTTCTGGATCTCGGTGGTGCCGCCGCCGATGCTCGCCAGCTTCGCGTCGCGCAGGGCGCGCTCGGCCGGGAAGTCGCGCAGGTAGCCGTAGCCGCCGTGGATCTGGATGGACTCGAGGGCGTTCTGGACCGAGAGCTCGCCGGCCAGGATCTTGGCGGTGGAGGCCTCGACGACGTGCGGCCTGTCGTGCTGCTTGAGCCAGGCGGCCTTGTACACGGCGTTCTTCACGACCTGGTAGTTGATCTCCATCTGGGCCAGCTTGTGGGCGATCACCTGGAAGTGCGCGATGGGCTTGCCGAACTGCCGGCGGTCCTTGGCGTAGGCGATGGTCTCGTCGATCGTCGACCGCATCCCTCCGACCGTGGCGGCCAGCATGACGGTGCGCTCCCAGTCGAAGCACTCGAAGGCGATCTTCCACAGCGCGGTGCCGACCTCGCCGAGGACCGCCTCGGGACCGACGCGGCACTCGTCGAGGTGGATCTCGGCGGTGGGCGAGGAGCGGCACCCCATCTTGTCGAGCTCGCGGCCGACCTTGAACCCCTCGTTGCGCGTGTCGACGATGAACGCCGTCGGTCCCTCCGGCGCCTTCGCCAGCACCGTGCACACGTCGGCGATCGGCCCGTTGGTGATGAAGATCTTGGTGCCGTTGAGCACCCAGTCGTCGCCGTCACGGCGGGCGGTGGTGAGGATCCCGCCGGCGTCGCTGCCGGCCTCCGGCTCGGTCGACGCCCAGGCGCCGATGAGCGACCCGTCGGACAGGCCGGGCAGCCAGCGGCGCCGCTGCTCCTCGCTGCCGTGCAGCCAGATCGGCACCGACCCGATGACCCAGTGCGCGCCGAGGCTCAGGCCCAGGCCGCCGTCCCGGCCCCCCTCGCCGAGGGCCTCGTTGACGAGGCAGCAGTCGATGATCGAGCCGCCGGACCCGCCGTACTCCTCGGGGATGGGCATGCCGGGCACGCCCGCGGCCGCCAGGCCCTTCCAGACGGCCGGGTCCCAGGTGCCCTTGAGGTCGCGCTCGGCCGAGCCGGGCGCGATCACGTCCTTGCCCAGCCGCAGCATGCTGGCGTACAGGGCCTCTTGCTCGGCGCTCAGGGAGAAGTCCACGCCCGGATGCTAACGCCCGTTAACGCCTGGGGTCAGCGCTGGCCCTGGAAGAGCTTGTAGACCACGTAGGCCGCGAACCACGTGACGAACACGAAGACGGCGATGAGCAGGCCGGTGTAGAAGTACTCGAGCTTCACGCCCGCGAGCCTACCCGCCGGTGCCTCAGGAGCAGCGCCAGCAGGAGCAAGGCCATCAGCCCGACGAGCACGACCGCGACGGGCACCAGGATGCCCCTGTCCTCGTAGAGCGGGAGCGCCTTCGCCAGCACGATCGCGCTCACGGTGTCGGGCTGGTCGGGGAAGGTCACCTCGCCGGCGGCCTTGCGCTCCAGCACCCCCGACCTCAGGTCGATCACGGCCTTCCACGGGCCACCCCGGATCGCGCTGTCCAGGGGTACGACGATCGGTGCCGCGTCGCCGGGGGCGAGCGTCGTCCCGAGCCGGGCGGGGAACGGGCCGGCCGACAGGCCGCCCGGACCCTGGGTCAGCTGCAGGCTGCCCCGCATGTCGAGGGCTCGGGCGCCGGTGTTGTGCACCACGGCCAGGACCGCGGAGGTGCCGTCGGCCCGCCGTACGGCCTGGAGGCTGTCGACGGTGAAGTCGCTCTTCGGGGCGCCGCCGGTGGCGACGTCGAGGTAGACGCGGATCCCGACCCGGCCGCCGACCGCGACCCCGCCGCCGTTCGACGTCGGCGGCGCGTCCGCGACGACCCCGCCGTACCTCTCGCCGGCGGTGGCGTCGATCGGGACGGTGACCCGGACGGTGGCCTTCATCGCCTTCCCCGGGGGCACGAGCAGGGACGCGGGCGTGACCGCGATCCAGCTGGTGAGCTCGCTCTGGCCGTGGCCCGGAGCCAGCGCGAACGAGCCCTTGCCGATGGTCGCGGAGTCCGGGTAGAGCGCGACCGCCAGCGGTCGGTCGGTGCCGTTGCAGACCTCGATGTCACGGGTGAAGGCCGCCCCTGGCTTCACCGCGTCGATGATGTAGTTGCGGGCGCGAGGGTCGGACAGGGTCGCGCGCGGCACCTGCAGCAGTCCGATGCCGAGGCCGGGGGCGCACTGACCGACGGTGCCGGGGACGTCCGCGCGCGCGGGAACGGCCACCAGCGCGACGAGCACCGGGAGCAGCAGGGCCGTGAGCCTGCCGGACGACCTAGGCAACGGTCTGGGTCACGGTTCCTGTGTACTGCCCGGCAGCCGCGGAGGCGGGGACGGTGATTGTCATCGCCATCGTGTACGTCGAGACGAGGTTCACGCCGAGGATCGACGACGGGTAGGTCACGCGGAAGATCGGGGTGGCCGACGGGAGGGCCACGGCGGCGGTCGAGCTCGCCGTACCTCCTGTCACCGCGGTGTTCCGGACCGAGACCGACCACGCCGGGATGTGCGTCGACGCGTTCACCACGGTCGCGCCGACCAGGGTGAAGCCCGCCGTGCTGACGCTGACGTCGTAGGACGCGGCTCCCAGGCGCCCGTCGGTCACCGTCGTCGTGCCCAGGCTGCCGGCCGACGTGCTTCCGGTGGTCGTCAGCGCCGCGGTCGGGGGGACGACGCCGACGGTGAGGAGTCCCGAGAGCACCGTCACGACCGGGGCCGCCTGCGCCTGAGGTACGGACAGGAGGCACGCGGCGCCGAGGACGACCGCGAGGGCGGCCGGTGGCGCAGCGGGCATCGGGTCCCCCGTTCCTAGCTGACCGTCTGCGTCAGGGTCCCCGTGAACAGGCCCGACGCCTTGCCGGTGGTGTCGATCTGCAGGTTATGCGTCAGCGCCGTGACGTTCACGTTGGTGGTTGCGGCACTCAGCAGCGTGGCGGCGGTGGTCGACAGCGCGAGTGCCGTCCCGGACGTCGCGTGGTCGTTGGTGATGGTGGCCGTGCCGGGGATGCTGACGAGCGCGGTCGGGGTCCAGAGCTTCGCGCTGGCCGCGGGGATGAGCGCCGTGCCGGTGGGTGTCGTGGCGCCGACCAGGGTGAAGTCCGTGGTCGACACGGTGTCGGTCCAGGAGTTCGAGCCGGTCCGCAGGTCCGTGACGACGGACGCGACGGTGCCGTTGACCGTGTTGGTCCCGGCGACGCCCGGGACGTACAGACCAGGAGAGATGGAGACGCCGCCGACCGTGCCGACCGTGAAGGAGACGAGGGTGTCCCCACCGCCGAGGGCCTGCGCCGGCGCGGCCGTCAGGGTGAGCCCGAACGCCATGGCGGCGACCGAGCCGAGAAGGAGGGTCTTGCGCATCGCATGCTCCTGAAGGGGCGGGTTCATCGGGTGGGTCAGCCCTTTCATCGTCGTGACCACGGTCGCGGAGCATGATGAGCACTAGTCATTTCCGCTGAGCCGTCTGGCCTAGCCGGGGGAGATCCGGCGTCCCTATGTCCGGCTCCGGATGCATTCGGGACCAGGTCGCGCCTAGGCCCCGTCCCGGGTGCTGGCAGGCTGGGCCCCATGCGCACTCTGGTCGTGAAGGTCACCGCGGGCGACGACGAGCCCGAACGCTGCATGCAGGGCCTGACCGTCGCCTCCGTGGCCGCGGCCTCCGGGGTCGAGGTGTCGCTGTGGCTCACCGGCGAGTCGGTCTGGCTCGTCACGCCTGACCGCGACCTCGTGCTGCCCGAGTCGCCGCCGGCCTCGACCCTGCTCAGTGCGGTCTTCGCGTCGGGCACCGTTACGGCGTGCACGCAGTGCGTCTCCCGCCGCGGGCTCACGGTCGAGGGACTGCTCCCCGGCGTGCGGATCGCCGGGGCGGCAGCGTTCGTGGCCGAGACCCTGCAGGACGCCGCACAGGCTCTCGTGTACTGAGGCCGCCGGGCCGAATGCCCCGCGCACTAGTCATTTCTGGTCGCCCCCGAACCACCCTTGTGCGCCATGAGCCCGTCCTCAGATGGCGCCGACGTTTCCTAGCAGGACAACTGACTCGGAGTGCGGGCACATGGCGGAAAACGGCAACGGTGCGGGAACACCCGTGACCTTGTTCGTCTCGCCGCAGGGCCCGTCCCCCGTCGCCACGGCCACCCCGACCGTGACTGTTCCGCCCCCGTTCCCGCGGCCGCACCTGCCGTTCACGGGGTTCGACCTCAGCACGGCACTCGTCCTGACGGCCCTCCTGCTCTCGGTCGGTCTCGTCTTCCTCGCCTCGGGCCGCCGGCCCGCCCCCCACTTCCGGAGGACCTGATGGCCCGCTCCCTTCACAAGCGGCTCGCCGCCCTGGCGGCTGCCGGGTGCCTGCTCGCCGTGGCGGCTCCCGCCCTCGCGGTCACCCCGGCCTGCACCACCACCACGGTCACCCAGTGCATCGCAGGCGTCCCGGTCACGTTGACCTCGACCGGCGGCACCCGGCAGTTCGCGGTCGAGAACATCGGCGGCACCGAGCTGGCCGCTCTCGACCTCGGCACCGGCGGGTCCCAGCCGTTCCGCACCCACGTGACGGACACCAACTTCTCCAGCCTCACCGAGGACTACACGGTGGGCGCGACGATGAGCAACCTGTACCTCAAGAGCGGCGCCACCCACAACTACACCGTCAAGGTCCCGTCCTCCGAGGTGGCTCTCGCGTACGGCACCACCCCGCTGTCGGCCCTCGGCCTGTCGCTCGCCACGCTTCCCAAGCTGTCGCTGAGCGGCGTCCTGTCCTCGTGCGGCAGCCTGCCGGCCGCGGCGAAGACGACCCTCGGGCTGTCCGCCATCGGCGCCGTCGTCGACCCCACCGACCTGGCACTGGTGCAGCTGTGCGCGGCACTCGGCACCGGGGTGCCGGTCTCGGGCACGGTCGACGGCCTCCTACAGACCGTCACGCCGGCCGTGACGTCGCTGCTCGACCTGCCGACGGCGCTGACCGGAGCGGAGTCCGGGGCCTTCACCAACCCGGCGTTCGCAGGCACCGTCGGCTCGGCCGACCCCGCGGCCGGGACGGCCCCGGCGGCCACGCCGCGACGCATCATGACGGGCACCCACGGCATGTCCGCCGGGCTGCAGGCAGCGCTCACGACCGCGTTGAACAACGCGCTCGCCGGCGTGCCGCTCACCTCGGTCAACGACCTCGGAGCGCGTACGACGCTCGCCGCCGTCGTGGCCAGCCTCCAGGGCTCCAGCACCGCGGCGGTCGCGGCGGCGGGGAACGCCATCGCACTGCTCGGGAACGCCGCCAAGGAGGTCGCGGTGCTGAACTCGATGACGTCCACGCTGGTCCCGCCGG
>FSWJ01000113.1_pt1 | contig 12143 bp, 12 predicted proteins | sample 1637851 | NCBI WGS metagenome assembly FSWJ01 (sample SAMEA3914789, study PRJEB12502) | metagenome | biome: forest; material: soil | place: Canada | collected 2011-07-03 | depth 0.3 m | reverse complement strand
CCCCGCGTGTCGAGCATCAGGTGGGCGAAGCCCGCCGAGGAGTAGGCCAGCGAGTCGATCGGGAGGCCACGTCCGCTGCCGTAGCCGAGGTACTCCACCACGACGGGGAGCGGCTCGGTCGCGTGGGCGGGGCGCAGCAGCCAGGCGCGGACGTCGGAGCCGTCGTAGCCGGCGAAGGTGAGGTCGACCGACTCGATCGTGCGCATCTCGGAGTCGACCACCTGCATGCGGACGTCGAGGGGTGCCGTGGCGTGCTCGCGGAGCGTCCCGGCCCAGAACTCGTCGAAGTCCTCCGGCTCGTCGACCGGATAGAGGTACGTACGGAGCTGCTCGAGCGGGAGGTCGACCTGCATCTGTCGCCGTCAGGCGCCGGGAACGACCGCGTAGGCGCGGTAGTTCGCAGAACCCGCTCCGGCCGCCCGGTTCTTGATGAGGGCGGCCCGGTCGTAGAGAGCGGTACTGCGGGGCGTCGCCTCGACCGGCCGCCGGGATTCCGGCTCGTCCTTTTTGCCGAGCGCCGTGAGGATCTCGTGCACGAACTGCGGCAGGTCGTTCGGCAGCTGCGACGTGATGAGGTTGCCGTCGACGACGACGGGCTCGTCGAGCCACGCGCCGCCCGCGTTGATGACGTCGTCCTTGATGACCGGCACCGACGTGACGTTGCGGCCTCTGATGACCTTGGCGGTGGCGAGGAGCCACCCGGCGTGGCAGATCGCGGCGACGGTCGCGCCGCGGGCGTCGACGGCGCGCACCAGCTCGACCATGGCGGGGTTGCGGCGCAGGTACTCGGGCGAGAAGCCGCCCGGCACGACGACCGCGTCGAAGTCCTCGGCATGGACGTCGTCGATGCCGGCCTCCGCGGTGACCGGGTAGCCGAGCTTGCTCGCGTAGACCTCGCCGGCGGCCGGTCCGACGACGGTCACCTGGACCCCGGCCTCCCGCAGCCGGAGCACGGGGTACCAGAGCTCGAGCTCCTGATATTGGTTCTCGACCAGTACGGCGACCCGGGCCTGGTTGATGTTCATGTCTGTGGTCACCCTTCTCGACGGCACACGGCCGCCGCATTTGTGCCTCGGGAGGCATTGTGCCTCGGGAGGCTTGGTGCCTCCGGAGGCTTGTTCCTCAGACGGCGATGGACAGGATCCGGCGCGGGTTGTGGATCATGATGGCGTCGAGCTGCTCGTCGGTGATGCCCTTGCTCTTGAGCCGGGGGACCCAGCTGGTGAACATGTAGCGGAGGTCCACCTTCTCGTTCGCCAGCTGCGGGTCCGCATCGGTCACCGCCGACCGCGGGTTGAAGAACCAGCGGTCGAAGGAGAGCACGATGCGGTCGAGGTAGCCGTCGCCGATGAGCTCCACGAGCGCGTTGGCCATCGACTCGTCGAGCTCCTCGGCGCTGCCCACCCGCCACGGGATGCCGATGTGGTCCAGCTGCACGTTGGCCCCCATCTTGAGGACCTCGCGCATCATCTCGAGCTGGGGCGGCACGAACGCGTGCCCGATGATGACCCTGGACAGGTCCATGCCCTCCTCGTCGAGGATCTCGAGCTGCTCTCGTCCGGGGTTGGTGACCTCGAAGTCCATCGGGTCGATGTGGGTGTTGATGCCGCACCCGACCTCCATCGCGGCGTGCGCGGCCGCCCGGATGATGCGGTCCTCCACCTCGTGCACCCGGCGCCCGTGGGCGCCGACCGGGCTCGGCGCGGGCGTCACACTCTCCTGGCCCGTAGCGATCTTGATGGCGCCGGCGCGGTACGGCGTCTGCTGCCACGCGAAGACCATGCCCTCGGTGAGGTCGCGGACGAAGAACTCGGTGAGCTCCTCCCGGGTCTGCCGCCGCCAGTAGTAAGGGACGCCCATGCGCTCCGGGAAGAAGCCGGTGATGGCGACCACGTTGAGGCCGGTGCGCTCGGCGACGTCGGCCATGAACTGCGGGTGCCGGCCCACCTCGGGTGGCGTCATGTCGATCAGCGTGCCGTAGCCGTGGTCGAGCATTCCGGTGCGCACCTGCGAGGCGACCTTCTCCACGGCGGCATCGAAGTCGAGGACGGTCCGGTGGTCGAGCTCGGCCCCCGGGTAGCCGTACAGCAGGTGCTCGTGCGTGAGGATCCGGCCCGACGTGTCGGCGGGGACGTCGCCGAGGACCGTCCGAAGGACCTGCATGGTCGTTCTCCTGCCTGGTCTGCTGTTGGGGGCTGCTGTCGGGGCTTCGGTCAAGGGTTCCGCGAGAGGGGTCAGCTGGCCAGGTCGTCGAGCAGCCGGCGTACCAGGGCTGGGAGGTCGTCGGGGCCGGCCGCTGCGGTGGAGGGGTCGAACGCGTCGCCGAGGACGTCCTTCACGAGCGCCGCACCCGAGCCCGCCGCGTAGACCTTCCCGCCCGCCGCGTGCACGGCGCGCACGAGGTCGCGCTGCGCCTCGCTCGCCGGCGGCAGGCCCTCCACCGTTCCCGGTACGACGAGGGCGTCGAGACTGCCCGCCTCGAGGGTGCCGGCGTCGGCGTTCCCGATCACCGGGTATCCGAGGAAGCTCTCGCAGGGGTCGGCGGAGGGGGCGACGATCGAGACGTCGGCGCCCTCCTCCCGGGCCCGGAAGACCGGGTACCAGAACTCGAGCTCCTGGTAGCCCGGGTAGGCCAGGACCGCTACCGATCGTTCGTGCAGGGACACCTGTCGTCCTCTCGTTCGTGCTCGGCCATCCTGTCCGCTTGCCTGACAGGCTACGGGATGGAGGGTGAAACGGGAAACGGGTCCGGGCCCGCGGTGCTCAGGAGGCGAGCAGGCCGCCGTCGACGACGATCGACTGACCGGTGACGTAGCGGGAGTCCGGCGACATGAGGAAGGCGATCATCGCGGCGACGTCGCCCGGGTTGCCCTGCGCCCCGAGGGGGATCCTCGCCTCCAGCGCGTCCCGCGCGGCGTCCGCGGAGCCGACGCGCGACCAGTACGGGTCGTTGAACGGCGTGTCGATCCAGCCGGGGCAGACGCAGTTGACGCACACGCCGTCGGGCGCCAGCGCCACCGCGAGCGACCGCGTCATCGCGACGACCCCGCCCTTGGAGGCGGCATAGGCGAAGGACCCGGCGCCGCCGCGGAACGCGGCCGTCGACCCGACGAGCACGACGCGTCCGGCGTCCGAGCGGCGCAGGCTCGCCGCCGCCGCCTGCACCAGGAGGAAGGGCGCGCGGAGGTTGAGCGCCATGGTCTTGTCCCAGTCCTCGATGCTGAACTCCTCGAGCACGGTCTCGACCAGCAGCGCGGCGCACACGACGACGCCGTCGAGGGAGCCGCCGAGCTCGAGGGCGTCCCGCACCGCCTGTGCCGGCGCGTCGGGCGTCGACAGGTCGCAGTGGCTCGCCGAGCCGCGACCGGGAAATCCCTCCGACTGTGCGACGACCTTCCGGGCTGCCTCCTCGTCGAGGTCGGCGATGTGCACGTCGTGGCCCTCGGCCCGCAGCCGGAGCGCCGTCGCCCGGCCGATGCCGGTCGCGCCTCCTGCAATGAGAACGGTCGCCATCGTCCCTGCCTCTCTCCTGCCCGGGGGCCGTCCCGACCCGACGCCGAGGATAACCTGTCCGGCAGCCTGGTAGCCTGAGAACTGCCGGTGCATCCCATCCCGACCCCTCGGAGGCCCTCTCATGGACAGGCGCCCAGGGCCGTACCCCGTCGTCCGGGTCTCCGGGGGACCGGAGGAACGAGGCCGGGCGTACGGGGCCGCGGCGCGGACCCGGATCCACCGCTCCCTCGCCGGCTACGAGAAGGTGTTCCGCCACCACGCCGGCTGGGACTGGCCGACCGTCCGCGCCCATGCGTCCCGGTACGCGCCGGTCATCGAGGAGTTCGCACCGAGCTCCGCGCGGGAGATCGCCGCCATCGCTGCGGGCGCAGGCGTGGAGACCGACGACATCCTGGCCCTGAACACCCGCAGCGAGATCATGTTCGCGGCCCGGCTGCCCGGCGCCGCGGCCCTCGCGGCGGAGTGCACCTCGTTCGCCGTGGCGCCCCACCGGACGGCTGACGGCACGGTGACGGCCGGCCAGAACTGGGACTGGCTCGAGCAGTCGCGGGACAGCGTCCTGGTCCTCAAGGTGCAGCGTTCCGACGGCCCCGACTTCGTCACGATCGTGGAGGCCGGGATGCTCGCGAAGGTGGGGCTGAACTCGGCCGGGGTGGGCCTCTGCACGAACACCTTGGTGAGCGACGGTGACGAGGGGCGCCTCGGCGTGCCGTACCACGTCCTCCTGCGCTCGGTGCTCGACAGCGTCTCCGGCGCTGCTGCCGCCGCCCAGGTGCGGGCCGCCGACCGGGCCAACTCGGCGAATTACGTCATCGTGGACGACACCGGCTTCATGGTCGACCTGGAGACGGCGCCCTTCACCGGCGGGTCCCGGGCGGTCGCCGAGGACGACGGCATCCTCGCCCACGCGAACCATTTCGTCTGCGAGGGACTGACGGGCACCGACAGGTACCTCGAGCGCAAGCCGCACAGCCTCGATCGCCTCGGCAACCTCGCGGGCAGCCTGAACCACGGGGGTGCCCTCACGACGGGCGAGCTCAGGGTCGCGCTTGCCGATCACCGCGACTTCCCGATGAGCGTCTGCCAGCACGCCAACACCGACGTCGTCCAGGAGGAACGCACGTGCACGCTCGCGGGCGTGCTACTCGATGTCGGTGCCCGGCAGATGTCGTTCACCTCGGGCAACCCGTGCACCGAGCCATGGGTCGAGGTCGGCGTGTGACCAGGGCCCGCGTGGTTGCCTGTCTGACTGCCTGACGGCTACATTTTCGGCGTGCAGGTGACGAGGGTGGAAAGCCGGACCGCCGCGGAGAACGTCCGGTCCCAGCTCATCCAGCTCATCCAGTCGGGCTCGATAGAGGTCGACGAGCGACTGCCCTCGGAGGCCGAGCTCGCGAAGTCCTTCGGCGTCAGCCGGTCGGTGATCCGTGAGGCGCTCCACAGCCTCAACGCCCTCGGCCTGACGCGGTCCTTCGCCGGGAAGGGCACGTTCGTCGCGGCGGCCGAGGTCAAGTCCGGCCTGCTGACCGGGCTCTACCGGCCGCTCGAGCTCAACGAGGTGCGTCAGGCCCTCGAGGTGCCGGCGGCCCGGCTCGCCGCTGTCCGGCGCGACGTCGAGGACCTCGACCGCATGGGCGAGCTGCTCGCGGTGTTCGACGCGACCGACGACGCCGGGCTGCGCGTGAAGGTCGACGCCGACTTCCATCTCGCGATCGCGACCGCGACGGCGAACCCGCTCTTCCCGAAGCTGATCGGGGAGCTGCGGTCCGTGCTGCAGGAGCAGGCTCTCGTCGTGGCGGTGGTTCCCGGCCGCTCGCTCCACGCCAGCGCCGAGCACCGCGCGATCTATGAGGCGATCGCCGACGGCGACGGTGACGCCGCCGCTGCTGCCATGGATCGCCACCTGTTCCGGGTCATCTCGATGGTGGAGACGACGGCGTCCTGACGGGCTGCCCGTCGATGCGTTCCCTCGGTCCCCACCGGAGCCACTCGTTCGGCGACGTCGTCGGGCTGCCGAGGAAGTAGCCCTGGGCGGCGTCGGCGCCGAGAGCGGTCAAGGCGTCCACCTCGGCCTGGGTCTCCACGCCCTCGCCGATGACGCAGGTTGCACCCATCTCGCCGGCGAACGCGACGACCGCGCCGACCAGGGCACGGCGGGCGCGGTCGCGGTCGAGGTCCGTGACCAGTGCCCGGTCGATCTTGATCACGTCCGGGGTCAGGGTCAGGATGTGCCGCAAGGAGGCGTAGCCCGACCCGGCGTCATCGATGGCGAGCCGCACTCCGAGCTCCCGCAGCCGCCGCCGCGGATGCTCGAGGACGCCGTAGTCCAGGACAGAGGCGTGTTCGGTGACCTCGACGACGATCCGCGTCGGTTCGATCTCGCTCGCCACGAGTACGTCGACGAGGGAGGGGTCCGCGAGGAGGGCGGGCGAGACGTTCACGGCCACGTGGAGGGAAGGGTGGAGGACGCGGGCCTCCTCGAGCGCCTTGCGGACGGCGAGCAGCTCGAGCTCCGCTCCCAGGCCGGCGTTCGCGGCTTCGGCGAAGACGACGTCCGGTGTGACCGACGTCCTGGAAGGGAAGCGGCTGAGGGCCTCGACGCCGATGATCCGTCCGGTCGCCAGGTCGACGATCGGCTGGAAGGCGATCGTCAGCTCCTCGGTACGGAGGAGCTCCACGACGGCGCGCCGGTGGAGCTCCCGGAAGATGCCCGGGTGCTTGGCGTCACTCAGCCGCCGGGCGGTTCCGGTCCACCCGATCGGCTCCTTGGTGGCGGCGTCGAGGACAGGTGCGATCGAGCACTCGAACCAGCGGTCCGTGCCGTTGCGGTGCCGGCCGCGCACGACGAGGGTGTTCACCGCATGAGGAAGGCCCTCGTGGCGGTCGTCGATGAGACCGATCTCATCGGTGCTGAGCAGGGCGCTCGCCTCGGTCCCGAGAAGCTCGTCCGGCGCGTAGCCCAGGCAGTCGACGCTTGCATCGCTCGAGTAGACGAACCGACTGTCGGAGTCGAGGGTGTAGAGCCACCCGTCGCTCGTGGCGGCGGCGGCGGCCAGCCGTCCCTGCAGGGCGTCCGTCTGCAGATGACCGCGGGCCAGGTCCCGCCAGGCCGCCGTCAGGGCCCAGTGCTCGGTGAGGAGCAGGGCCACGAGGGCGACGACCGCTCCCTCGCCGAACCAGCTGGTGACCGGACCGCCGGAGACGACAGCCGCCGTACCGAGCAGGGCGACCGTGCCGGCCAGGACGAGGGCCAGGGCCCGCTGGCCGGAGGTGCGCATCAGACCCTCAGTCGGTCGGCAAAGGACGTCCTCCCACTATCGGGCGTCCGGGTCCGACACTTGAACGTCAGCTGCGGTACAGGTGGAGCACGCACGGGGGAGCGGGCGCCAGGATCCTGGCGCCCCGGGTGGGATGTACTCAGCCACTAGGCGTCTGTCGGGCGAAGGGCGCCGTGCCGGCCAGCTTGCCGCCGTCGATCGGGATGGTGGCGCCGGTGAGGAAGGACGCGTCGTCCGAGCAGAGCCACGCGACCGTGGCCGCCACCTCGTGCGGCATGCCGACGCGACGCATCGGCATCGCCTGGGCCGCCGCCTGCTGCGCGTGCTCGCCGGCTCGTTGAAGCTGGTCGGTGAGGATGGGACCGGGCGCGACGGCGTTGACGCGGATCCCACGGGACGCGTAGTCCAGGGCGGCAACCTTCGTGAGCCCGACGATCCCGTGCTTGCTGGAGACATAGCCCGCAAGCCCTCCCACCGCTTGCAGGCCTGCGGTCGAGGTCATGTTGACGATGACACCCGACTCGTTCAGGAGCATCGCCTCGAGCTCGTACTTGAGGCAGAGGAAGGTGCCGCGCAGGTTGACGGCCAACGCGCTCTCGAAGTCCTCGAGCGCCACCTCGGCGAGCGGGGTGGGCGGGTGCCCGCCCCCGGCAGCGTTGTTGAAGGCGATGTCGAGGCGGCCGAACTCGGCCACGGTGCGCGCCACCAGGTCAGCGACGCCAGCCGGGTCGCCGATGTCCGTGGGCACGACCAGGGCGGTGCCCCCGGCGGCGGCGATGTCGGCGGCGACCTTGTCGAGCGCGTCCCGGTCGCGGGCGGCGAGGACGACCGAGGCGCCGGCCGCGGCGAAGACGTGCGCCGTCGCCTCCCCGATCCCCCGGCTGGCGCCGGTGACGATGGCGACGCGGCTGTGGAGGCTTCCGGTCATCGGGCCGTCCCTTCGGGAGGTCGGTCCCCGGGGGAGGACCTCCGAGAACATTAGAAGTCTATTAGTTAGACGTCAATGCCTCGGGTACGGTTCGGGGATGGCTGCTCCTCATGGCGGTGTCCGGATCGGGCTCCAGCTGGCCCGCACGACCCACGTGCTGACGCAGGAGTTCGAGCGGGCCATGACGCAGGCGGGTGCGTCGGCGGCGGCCTGGCAGGTGCTCGTGGCCGTGCGGTCCGGCCGGGGCGGGACCCAGGGCGAGCTGGCCAGGGTGATGGGGCTCACCGGCGCGACCCTCACCTACCACCTCAACGCGCTGGAGCGGGACGGTCTGGTCCGTCGTTGGCGCGACCCCGCCAACCGGCGCGTCCAGCGCACCGAGCTCACCGACGACGGGGTGGCCGTCTTCGACCGGTTGCGCCACGTCGCCGCCCGGCACGACGCGCGCATCAGGACACTGCTCGGCGAGAAGGACGTCCACGCGCTCAGCGACCTCCTGGGCCGGCTCTCCGCGGGCTTCGCCGACCCCGCGTGAGCCGCGACCCGAGGGCCGGCGCCGTACTGCTCAGGCGGGGTTCATGCTCTCGCCCCGCACGGAGGAGGCCACCAGCACGAACGCTCCGACCAGGAAGAGCGCGGCGGCGAGGAAGGCCTGGTCCGCCCCCACCGTGAAGGCGTGGTTGGCCTGCTGGATCGAGGAGGCGCCGGCGAGTGGAGCTGCGTGCCGGCTGGCGTGGCCGAAGACGGTCACGAGGATCGCCACGCCCAGGGTCCCGCCGAGCTGCTGCGTCACGTTGACCAGTCCCGACGCCGCACCCGCATCGTGGGGTGGGACCCCGGCGAGGGCGGCCGAGGTCAGCGGGACGAAGGACAGCCCGTTGCCGACCGCGAAGAGCAGGAGGCTGCTGACGACAAGGGCGTAGGACGAGCCCGGGGTGAGCTGACCGGCCATGACGAACCCGGTGACGGCGAGCCCGATGCCGATGAGCATCAGCGCTTTGCCGTTCACCTTGTGCACCAGCACCTTGCTGGTCAGCTGCGACATCACGAAGACGGTGAGGGGCATGGGCAGGAACGCGAAGCCGGCCTTGAGCGAGCTGTAGTGCAGCACTTCCTGGAGGAACTGGGTGAGGAAGAAGAACAGCCCGAACATGCCGCCGAACAGCAGCCCACGGGAGACGTTGGCGGCGGTGCGGCTGCGGTTGGCGAACAGTCGCAGGGGCGTGATGGGCGCCTCGGCGCGCAGCTCGATGAGGACGAAGGCGCTCAGGAGCGCGACTCCGGCGGCGAAGGCCCCCAGGGTGCCGGTGTCACTCCAGCCCATCGTGGCCGCGCGGACGAACCCGTAGACCAGCGAGCTCATGCCGACGACCGACGTCAGGGCACCGCCGAGGTCGAAGCGTCCGGCGTGCCGCTCGGTCTCCGGGAGCACCCAGCGTCCGAGGGAGACGACCCCGATGCCGATCGGGACGTTGACGAACATCACCCAACGCCAGGACACCCACTCGGTGAGCATCCCGCCGATCATGAGGCCGAGCGCTCCGCCGCCGACCGAGACCGTGGTGAACAGGCCGAGGGCCCGCATCCTTTCGCGGGGCGCGACGAACATGGTGGTCAGCAGCGCGAGTGAGGACGGGGCGGCGAGGGCGGCGCCGACGCCCTGCAGCGCGCGGGCAGCCAGCAGCAGCCCGCTGGTGGGTGCGAAGCCGCCGAGCAGCGAGGCGACGGTGAAGACCGTGATGCCGGCGACGAACGTGCGGCGCCGGCCGAGCAGGTCGCCGGCGCGGGCGCCGAGCAGCAGCAGGCCGCCGAAGGCGAGGGTGTAGGCGTTGAGGACCCAGGAGAGGCCGGAGGCCGAGAAGCCGAGTCCTCGCTGCATCTGCGGGAGCGCGACGTTCACGATGGTGGCGTCGAGCACCACCATGGTCTGGCAGGAGAGGATCACGCCGAGGACGAGGGAGCTGTGGGACACGCCCCGGAACGAGCGTTGGGCGGGCGGCGTGCGGTCGGGAGCGGTGAGGTCGGGAGCGATAGCGGTGTCTGAAGTCATGTGTGAAGCGCCTGTCGGACGTATGATGAAACGGAAACGGAAGCAACCTCCACTACTATACGGAGGCATCCTCCGTTTGTGCAAGTGGTCTGGATCACCGGAGGGAAGGCGGGCGTCGTGGTTGTCGGGAGCACCGAGATCTTCGGCCGACCTCTGCGCTCGGACGCCCGGCGCAACCGTGACCGGCTCGTCGAGGCGGCCCGCGAGGTCTTCACCGCCCGCGGCAGCGAGGCCTCCATCGAGGAGATCGCCAAGAAGGCGGACGTCGGCGTCGGCACGCTCTACCGCCACTTCCCGCGCCGCATCGACCTGGTCGAGGCGGTCTACCTCGAGGACGTGGACGGCCTCGTCTCCCTCGGCGCCCAGGTCATCGAGGTCGCAGAGCCCTGGGACGCGCTGGTGGCGTGGCTCGAGGGCTTCGTCCGCTACGCGCAGGCGAAGCGGACCTTCCTCACCGAGCTCCACGAGGCGTTCGAGAAGAACCCCGACCTCGCCCTCACCTCACGGGAGAAGATCCGGACCGCCCTCGGAACCGTCCTCGACCGTGCCAGCCGGGCCGGCGCCGTACGGCCCGACCTCACGAAGGACGACCTGATGCAGCTGGTCGGCGGGATGTGCATGGCCCGTAGCGCCACGCTCGAGCAGAACGAGCGGCTGCTCACCGTCGTGCTCGACGGCATCCGCGCGCGCTGACCGCTGGGCTGCGTCCCTACTGGCCGCTGCGGCAGGAGCTCAGGTTGTAGGGGCCCGGGGCGGCCAGCGCCGGTGGGCTGAGCAGTGCGGGGCGCCGGAGGTCGAGGAAGTCGCGCAGGCCCGCGGCGTTGGCGTCGCGGTAGGTGAGCGCCGGCAGGTTCCAGGTGCGCTCGATCTCGGCGAGCACCGAGGTGTGGTCGTGGACGACGTTGCTCACCGCGTGCGGACGGGAGTACGGCGAGATGACGACTGCCGGGACCCGGATGCCGTACTGGTCGTAGCCACCCGGGACATCCGAGGGGGAGAGCCGAGGCTTGACGCTGTCGGGCGCGATCACCCTGGGCGAGCGGACGTGGTCGTAGAAGCCGCCGTGCTCGTCGTACAGCCAGATCAGGAGGGTGCTCTTCCACTCCGGGCCCGAGGTCACGGCGTTGACGACGCGGGAGACCCACTTCTGCCCGATCCGGATGTCGTCGCCCTCCTCGTTGCTGCCGGACGCCTTGACCTGCACCACCTTGTCCTTCACCGCGCCCGGGGCCTGGTTGGTGACCGGGCCGGCCGGGCCGAGGGCTTCGCCTCCGACGCCGAGCCCGCTGTCGACGTAGGAGACCGAAGGGAGCCGTCCCAGCTTGGCGTCGACGAAGAACTGCGAAAGCTGGGTGATGTTCTGCGGGTGCTTCTCGACGTTGGAGGCCACGATGCCGACGTTCGGTGCGTTGGTGGCGTAGTCGAGCCAGGTGACGCCGTGGGCGCTCATCTGGTCCTGGATGGTGCCGCCCGCCGGCGGCGCGTCGAGGAAGGAGCTGTTGTCGGTGCTGATGTTCCCGTAGGCGGTTCCGGCGTAGAGGAACCGGCGGTTGGGGTAGGTCTGCGCCGGCGCGGAGGCGAACCACCGGTTGGCGAGCGTGTAGTGCGACGCCAGCGAGTAGTAGAACGGCAGGTCGTCCTTCGTGTAGTAGCTCATCGCGTTGCGCGAGAGCCGGGCGAAGCCGTCCATCCGGCCGCCGTCGATCTCGCGGTGCGTGCTCGACCAGCCCTGACCCGCGCTGTCGCCGGGGCACATGCTCAGGCGGTGGAACACCGGCTGGGTGCCGCCCGGGACGGGGTTGCTGTTGAGCGGGTGTCCGCTCTTGTCGAACGTGAACCCGTCCGCCGCGGGCTGGCCGCCGCGCGGCAGCATCCCGAAGTACTGGTCGAACGAGTGGTTCTCCTGCATCACGATGACGATGTGCTGGACCGGCGTGCTCGGGTCGTGTGCGCCGACCGGCCGGCTCGGGTCGGCGAGGTAGCCGGGTCCGCGCGGGGCGGTGCGCGACACGTTGCCGGCCTGCGCCGGGACCCCGACGAGGCCGAACAGGGCCAAGGACAGCGGAAGCAGCGTGCGGAGGCGAGCCATTCCGCACAGTTCGCCGCGGCACCCGGTACCTCCTGCCGTCCGGGGGGTGAACAACGGCCGAGGCGTCGGTCAGAGCAGGACGGACCGGGTCAGGTGCAGACGCTCGTTGAAGCTGTCGACGACCGGCCAGAGCAGGGAGGCGACGCTCTCGTCGAGCGCCGCGCCGTCCGGGGTCAGGGTGAGTGCCTTGTCGAGGACGAACCACCCCTGCGCGACGTGGTCGGCGCCGAGCGACATCAGCACCGGCCGCAGGGCGTAGTCGATCGCGAGCACATGGGCGGGCGT
>FSWJ01000354.1_pt1 | contig 12199 bp, 11 predicted proteins | sample 1637851 | NCBI WGS metagenome assembly FSWJ01 (sample SAMEA3914789, study PRJEB12502) | metagenome | biome: forest; material: soil | place: Canada | collected 2011-07-03 | depth 0.3 m | reverse complement strand
GATCTCCGAGGGCGAGGTGATGCTGTTCAGCAGCCTGCTCGTCGACCTCCACCCCTATGTCGCCGACGACATCTGGGCGCGCGAGGAGGGGATCTTCGGTCGCCGGATCGTGCCCGGCGCATTGGTGTTCGGATACGGAATGGGGTTGTTCGCCCACAACAACGTCAACACCTTCAGCTACGGCTACGACAAGCTGCGCTTCATCAAACCGGTCTTCATCGGCGACACCATCTACTCGATGCGCACCCTGCAGCGCAAAGAACCCAAGTACGACGAGATGGGGCTGTTCGTCGTCTCGTACGAGGTGTTCCGAGCCGACGACGAGCAGATCGTCCTGTACTGCGAGCACCTCCAGACCGTGAAGTACCGCGATCCCGCAGCAGCGAAGGGAGCATCATGATCGAGCTCTTCCAGGGCATCTCCGACTACTGCCGGCTCGTGATCCCCGAGGCGCAGAAGCGCCCGATCGCGATCGTCGGCGCCGGGGGCATCGTCGACGGCCAGCACCTGGTCGCCTATCGCAAGGCCGGCCTCGAGGTGGTCGGGATCACGGATGTCGACCTCGACCGGGCCCGTGACGTCGCGGCCCGGCACGGAATCCCGCGGGTCTACACCGACCTGGACGAGCTCCTTGCCGACGACCGGATCGGGGTCGTCGACATCGCAGTGCCCGTCACGCAGCAGCCGGCGATCTTCCGGTCCGCTGTCGCGGCGGGCAGGAACATCCTGGCCCAGAAGCCGTTCACCGACAATCCGGAGACGGCTCGCGAGCTCGCGGCCCTGGCCGCCGAGGCCGGGGTGGTCGCAGCTGTCAACCAGCAGCTGCGATTCGACGAGGGGATCGCCGCCGCGCACCGCATGGTGGAACTCGGCTGGATCGGCGATCCGACCTCGTTCACATTGTCGGTCAATGCGTATACCGACTGGTCGCAGTGGGTGTGGGCTCAGGCGATGGCGCGGCTCGAGATCATGGTCCACTCGATCCACTACCACGACATCGTGCGCTGGTTCATGGGCGACCCGACCTCGGTCTACGCGATCGGCGGCCGCGTGCCGGGTCAGTACCCGGTCGGCGAGACGCGCACGCAGAGCAGCTACCGGTTCGCGAGCGGGGCGTCGGCCTCGGTGTACTCCAATCACATGAACCCGGCCCGCGACAACACCGCCGAGTTCCGCATCGAGGGAACGGCGGGCGCGATCCACGGCACCCTCGGTCTGATGTACGACTATCCCGATGGCCGCCCCGACACGCTCGAGGTCTTCAGCTCGGTGGTGCCGACCGACGGGTGGGTCCCGTATCCGGTGACACTGCGCTGGTTCCCGGATGCCTTCATCGGCACCATGGGCTCCGTGCTGCACGCGATCGCCACCGGCTCGACCCCGCGCAGTTCGGTCGCCGACAACGTCAAGACCATCGAGCTGGTCGCGGCGCTCTACGCGTCCATGGAGTCGGACCAGGTCGTGCGACTCGGAACCTGATTCACCCGGCCCACGTTTCCCGGCTCTCGATTTCGTAGTAGACAGGCGGAGCCATGGTCAAGCTCACGGATGTCGCCGCGCTCGCGGGCGTGTCCCCGTCGGCGGCCTCGCGCGTGCTCTCGGGGGACTCGACGGTCAGAGTGTCCGATGCGACGCGCGAGCGAGTGCTCGACGCGGCGCGCCAACTGGACTACGTGCCGAACCACGCCGGCCGGTCACTGCGCACCTCGCGCAGCAGCACGATCGCGCTCGTCGTCCCGGATGTCACGAGCGCGGTCTTCGCCGAGCTCGCGAACGGCGCGGAGCAGGAAGCGGCCGCGCGCGGCCTGGCGATCGTGCTGGGACGCGCCGAGCGGGTGCAAAAGGATGACGACTGGCTTCGCCGCATGCTCGGCGAGTCAAGAATCGACGGGGTGATTCTGCAGCTGCCGGAGGGCACCGAGCCGGGCGAACTCGAAGCCATGGTCGGTCAGGAGGCTCCCATCGTCATCATCAACTCGGTGGATGAGGGGCCGCTGAGCACCATCGTGCTCGATGACGCCGAGGGCATCCGCACGGCCGTCGAGCATCTGCGCTCCCTGGGGCACCGCGAGCTCGGGCTCGTCGGCGGGTTGACGGGCAATGCGGCGGCCCGTCGGCGCGAGGAGGGGGTCCGTTCTGCGTTGGAGGCGGCCGGGCTCCCGATCCGCGAGGACTGGATCACCCGCCTCGGCTATACAGGAGCCGACGGCCGCTCCGCGATCGAAGCGCTCGAGAGCCGCGGACCGTTGCCGACCGGGCTCGTGGTCGCCAACCTGAACGCGGCGCTCGGCGTGCTCGCCGCCATCCACGCCCGGGAACTGCGCGTCCCGAGCGACGTCTCGATCGTCGCGCTGCACGACGTCTGGTACGCCGACGCCATCTGGCCGCCGATCACCACCGTGCGGATGCCGTTGCGCGAGCTCGGGACGGCGGCGGTCACGCGCGTGGTCGACGGCGGCCGGACCGTGACTCATGCCACCGTTCGATCGCCCGAGCCGGTGCTCGTCGTGCGGCAGTCGACCGCCGCACCGCGCTGATTTCGGGCAGGGGCTCGGTCACTTGGGTGAGCGACTCGCCTCATACTCGTACGCGAGGCCCAGTTCCATGGACGACTTCGGATCCGAAAGCAACCGTCCCGTCGCGTTCTCCAGACGGCGAAGTCGGTATCGGACTGTGTTCGGGTGGCAGTAGAGAACGGCGGCAGCACGATCTGCCGAACCCCCGTTGTCCCGCCACGCGCCAAACGTCCTGAGAAGTACCGCTCTCTCCGCGCTCCCCAACTCCGAAAGTCCCGCCAAGATCGGTTCGACCAGTTGCTCGGTGATCTCGGGAAGACCGGCGATGAGGATCGACAGTGGTTCGTTTTCGAAGGTGACCATGCGCCGGGCACCTGTCGCGGCGCTGAGCGCCAAATGCGCCAGCCGCACAGACGCCTTGACGGCGCGCAAGTCGCCGAACACAGGACTGAGTCCGATTCGATCGACGTCGGTCGCTTCGAGCGCTGCCTTGACGGTGGCGAGATCGGTCACTGGGTGCCCGAGGTGGACGATTCCCGACTCCGACTGCGGTTGAAGCTGCCAGATGGATATGATCCCTCGCGCGCTCAGCCGATCTTGGAGTCCAGCCAACGGCTCCTTGCCGACCGCCGACGCAGACGCGACGATGGCGACGTAGAGGCCGGTGAGCGGCATCCTCAAAGCACGCGCGGCCTCCCACAGATTCGGATCGGGGACCCCGCCTTCCAGGATCGCCTGAACTAGAGCGCCCCGTTCGGCTGCCTTGGTTGCCGCCTGGAAGGCGACTTCCTCCCGATAGCCCTCCGCCATTTCTTGCGTGTAGACGTCAAGCACCAGCCACATCTCGCTGGCCGCTCGAATCACGACCTCGGAAGGTTCGTCCGCAGCCCGTTGCGAGAGTTGTTCCCACATCACGCGTGCTCCGATCCGGTACGCCGCCATCACGTCGGTGAGCGGGATTCCCACTCGGGCGCGTTGGCGGCCGTTCTCGCGAGACTCGGGCGAGATCGACGGCGCCTCCCGTCCCATGGCGTCGAACACGAAGTGGATGTTGTTGAAGCAAGTGGTTTGGAGTTCTGCCGCCGTCACCAGATCGGTGCGGTAGATCGGGACATCAGCTCGCATCCGATCTGCCATTGCAACGGAGAGAGCGTCTGAGTCCTCCAAGACGGAGGTGGCCAGGTCCGCTACTCGTCTGCCGACGCTGTCAGGTGGTTGTTCCATCTACCAACCGTAGGCGCCCAATCGTGCGGTTGAGTTGCCGAGATTTGTTTCTGCTCACAATTTTGGACGCGAACGCGGTGACAGGGAACAACACCCCCAGGGGGTCAGAAGGGGAAGATCGGAGGACACCCCAAGATGACGAGACTCGCGGTTGTCGCGGGTCCGAACCCGAACTTCAAGAAGGAATCGCAGCGATGGCAATTGCACCCTGGGAGCAGGCGGAAGTCTCCCGAGCTAACGACTCAGGCCTCAAGCCGGTCGTGTTCGTACACGGACTGTGGATGCTCGGTTCCAGCTGGCAGCCCTGGAGGGACCTCTTCGAGGCGAACGGCTACACGACGGTTGCACCGGGTTGGCCGGACGACCCCACAAGCGTCGCCGCGGGACGCGCGAACCCGTCGGCATTCGCAGGCAAGAGCATCAAGCAGGTCACGGACCACTACGACGAGATCATTCAGAAGCTCAAGGCGCAGCCGGCGATCGTCGGGCACTCTTTCGGAGGGCTCATCACCCAGCAGCTCGCGGGCCGGGGATTGGCGACCGCCTCGGTCGCCTACGACTCCGCTCCGTTCCGGGGCGTCCTGCCGCTTCCCTTCTCCGCGCTGAAGAGCGCACTTCCCGTCATTGGCAATCCGCGGAACTACCGTCGGGCGAACACCCTCAGCTACGCCCAGTTCAAGTACTCGTTCGCGAACGAACTCAGCGACGTCGAAGCGAAGAAGCTCTTCGCCGAGTACCCGGTGCCCGGAACCAGCGTGACCTTGTTCCAAGCCGCAACGGCCAACGTCAACCCTCGCACAGAGGCCGCCGTCGACACTCTGAACCCGAAGCGCGGGCCGCTCCTGATCGTGACAGGGGGCAAGGATCACATTGCACCCCCGGCGATCGCCCGGGCGTCGTTCGCGAAGCAGAAGCGCAATCAGGCGATCACCGAATATCTGGTGATCCCGGGCCGTGGCCATTCTCTGGTGTTCGACAGCGGTTGGCGCGAAGTCGCTCAGCCAGCGCTGGACTTCGTGAAGCGCTTCGTCAAGTAGAAGGCCTCGAAGGACGCCTCGGTCACCCGTTGCGGGTTCAGCGCGGCTCGCGCACTCCGCGCGCCTCGAGGTACTCGTTCGAGAACATCCCGGCGGGGTCGAGGCGCTCGAACAGCGCGCGCGAGTCCGCGAGACGCGGGTGCACGCGCGCGAGGGTCGCGGCATCCACCCGGTTGACCTTGCCCCAGTGCGGCCGCGCGTCGAAAGGGGCGAGCGCCGCTTCGATGTCGGGGAGCAGGGCGCGCACGGCGTCGAGCTCGGGCTTCCAGGTGAAATGGATGGCCAGCATCGGCCGCTGGTACGCGCCGCTCAGCCAGAGTTCGTCGGATGCCGCGGTGCGCAACTCGGTGATGTGCAGGTGCGGCGCGATCCGCCCGCCGAGCGCGCGAACGGCCTGCAGGGCCGCAGGGCCGTCGGAGCGGTCGACGAAGTATTCGGTCTGGATCTCGTCGCCGACGCTCGGCGTGCCGTCGAAGCGGAAGTGCGGCAGCCGTTGGTTCCACGGGCCGGGGGCGCCGCCCGCCTCGGTCGTGTTGTCGTCGGCCGTGGTCTCATCATCGGGGCGGCCGAAGATGCTCAGCCCGGATTGGCGGCGCGCGCCGAAGAACTCGTCGCCGACTACCGGCTCCAGATCATCGTGCGCGGTCAGCCGGGTCTTGAGCACCGCGAGCTGGATGTCATCGCCGAGCCAATCGGTGAACAGGCTCACGCTGTACCCGGCGCCGGTGACGCCCTCGAGGCCGCCGAGCACGGTGTCCCACGGCAACCCGTGGAACGCGTCCTGGCGCATGCGGTAGGTGGGCTCGATGGCGAGCGTCGTGCGCACCACGATCCCGAAGGCGCCGAGCCCGACCACCAGGCCGGCGAAGTCCGGGTCGCCCTGCCGCACCGCGACGAGCGAGCCGTCGGCGGCGATGTACTCGAGACCGCGCACCGCGGTCGACAGCACTCCCAGGCTGTTGCCCGAACCGTGCGTCGCGGTCGCCGTGGCACCACCCACCGAGATGTGCGGAAGGGATCCCATGTTGTGCAGCGCGACGCCGCGCTCCTCGAGCCAGGCGGCGAGGGCTCCGTAGCGGATGCCGCTGCCCACCGTGACCGTGCGCGCGCCGTCGCTTGCGGGCGTCTCGTCGAGCACCGGCTCGGAGTCGATCCCGGTGACCGTGACCAACGTGCCGCCGGTGTCGGCGATCCCATTGAACGAGTGGCGGGTGCCCAGGGCGCGCACCCGCTCGCCCGAGGCCGCCGACTGAGCGACCAGCTGCTGCACCTGATCGATCGACTCCGCCTCGACGAAATGCGGAGCCGCAAAGCGGTGGGTGCCGGCCCAGGTGGTCAGGGATGCCATGGGTTCAGCCTGACACTCGCTAGCCTGGTGCCCAACCACACCACTCCAGGGGGATTCGTGTTCCATTTCATCACCGCGCTCAGCGACGGCTTCTCATTCGACTACCAGGCCAACTCCGGCGCGACCTCGGCGGGCAGCGTCATCGGCTACCTGCTGTTCACGATCATCGCTCTGCGGCCCGTCTTCGCGAAAGCGGGTTACAACGGCTGGTCGGCCGTGATCCCGATCTACAACATCTACGTGCTGGTGAAGATGGCGGGCTTCCATGGCGCCACGGTGCTCCTGTACCTGATCCCGGTCGTGGGCTGGATCTTCGGCATCGTCGTCGCGGTCCGCGTCGGCAAGAACTTCGGCAAGGGCGGCGGATTCAGCTTCTTCCTGCTCTGGCTGCTGTCGTTCATCGGCTACTGCATCATCGGCTACGGCTCGGCGACCTACCGGGGGCCGGCCCGCGTCACGAGCTAGGACGGCCGGGGCGGGTTAGCGTTGAGCATGGCCCGCTCCGAGCACGTTCAGGTTCCCGACCTCAGCGGCAGGCTCGCGATCGTCACCGGCGCCAACAGCGGGCTCGGCTTCGGGCTGACCGGGCGGCTCGCCGCCGCGGGCGCCGAGGTCGTGATGGCGGTGCGCAACCTCGAGAAGGGCGAAGCCGCCCGGGACGAGTTGCTGGCCGCGCAACCCGGGGCGAAGCTCCGACTCGAGTCGATCGACCTGGCGTCGCTCGACAGCGTGACCGCGTTCGCGAAAGGGCGACTCGGCGAGGGCCGGCCGGTCGACATCCTGATCAACAACGCGGGCATCATGATGCCGCCCCAGCGCGAGACGACGGTTGACGGGTTCGAGTTGCAGTTCGAGAGCAACTACCTGGGTCACTACGCGCTGACCGCCCGGCTGCTGCCCCTGCTGCGAGCCGCCGAGGCGCCACGAGTCACGTCGTTGAGCAGTTTCATGGCCTACTTCGGCCGCTACGACTGGAACGATCTGCAGAGCGAGCGCTATTCGCCGGTGCGCTCGTACGGGTTGTCCAAGCTCGCGATGCTCTCGTTCGCACGCGAACTGCAGCGGCGCAGCGACGCCAACGGGTGGGGCCTGCTGAGCGACGCGGCGCATCCCGGATTCACGCGCACCAACCTGCAGACCACGGGTCCGCGCCGGGGCAAGGCGCCTCGTCCGCCACGCGAGTACCGGCGCACGCCGCTCTGGCAGCTCATCGAGACCGGGATCCTTCCCGCGCTCTACGCAGCCACCAGTCCGGATGCCGCGCCAGGCGGCTACTACGGCCCCGATGGGTTCCTCGGCCTGACCGGTGGGTCGCACCCGGCGCGGGAGCCTCGAGCCGCCCGCAACGCCCCTGACGCCGCACGCCTCTTCGACGAGTCCGCGAAGCTGACGGGCGTCGCCTTCCGGGAGTGACGAGACCGGCCTACGAGCCGGGTTACGCCTCGGGCCTACGAACCGGGCACGACGATCTGCTGCACGGCCCAATGGTTGCCGTCCGGGTCGGAGAAGTGCACGAATCGGCCCCACGCCTGGTCGTCGACCGGCGCCACCTCGAGGCCCCGGGCGCTGAGGTCGGCGTGCGCGGCATCCGCGTCATCGGTCACGACTTGCAGGCCGGGAACCGGCGCCGTGCCCGCGGGCAGCAGTCCGAGCCCGAAGGCGATCGAGCACGCCGAGCCGGGCGGGGTCACCTGCACGAAGCGCAACTCGGGGCTCACCACCTGGTCGTAGTCGACCGGCCAGCCGAGCGTCTCGCCGTAGAACGCGACCGCCCGATCCACGTCGGTGACCGGGATGATGACGAGTTCGAGTCGGTAGTCGACCATGGCTGCTCCCTTGTTCCGATACCTCGAAACTAGGCGGAACCACCGACCTTCCGGCCGTCAGTCCGTGGGCGAGGCCGGCGGCTCGCCGAGTGCGTCCAGCGCGGTCCAGAAGGCCTCGGGAATCTCAGTCGCGATCAGCCCGGGCAACTCGTCCAGCCGCTGCTGCGAATAGATGCCGACGACCGTCGTGTGGATGCGCGGCTCCCGCATCGAGAACGCCAGGGCGGCGGCCGCCACGCTGATCCCCCACTCGGCGCAGAGCGCGCGAACCCGTTCCAGGTGCGCCAGGAACTCGGCCGAAGCCGGCTGGTAGCCGTAGCTGTCGCCGCGAAACGTCGATCCGCCCAGGATGCCGCCCCCGAACGGCGCAGCGTTGAACACCGTCATGCCGCGCTCGGTGGCGAGGCGCAGGATCGTCTCGGCGGTGCGATCCACGATGGTCCACCTGTTGTGGCTCAGGACCACGTCGAAGACGTCGGTGCGCACGTACTCCTCGACGAGCGCTCGCTCACCGGCGGCGATGCCGATCGCGCCGATGCGCCCCTCATCGCGCAACCGGATCAGCGCTTCGACCGGGCCGCCGGGTGCCATCCCTTTCGAGACGGTGAGCGTGTACGGATCGTGAAGCTGGTAGAGCGGCAGCGTCTCGAGGCCCAGCCGGGACGTGGTCTCGTCGAAGGAGCGCCGCAGTCGATCGCCATCGAAGACGCCGGTATGCGGATCCTGATCGGCCTTGGAGAACACCACCTTGCCTGGCGGCAGACCGCCCGCCGCCGCGATCGCCTCGCCGAGAAGGGCCTCGGAGCGTCCGCCCGCGTAGTTGTTGCTGGTGTCGAGCTGGCGGAAAGGTGAGGTGAGCAGCGCCGCGGCCAGGGCCTCGTCTGCACCCGGGCGCTTGCCGAGCCCCGAGGTTCCGATGGTGACCTTCTCGAGGGCGCCGCGGTCGAAGATGTTCGAAATCATCCGACCAGGATGGCAGCACCGGCTGGGAGCACGGAGCGGAACGGCGCGACCGCGCTCGTGCCGTGGAGCGTCTGCGCCGCAGAAGCGGCGGCGCAGGAAATCAGACGGCAACATCCGCTCAGTAGGCTCGCTCCATGGGCGACCTGTTCGACGGTTACGGCTCGGTCGCGACGAAGCGGCGAGGAGCTCCGGCCTGGGATGAGATGTTCGCCGACCCGGCGGCAGCGGACTCCGCGAGCGCGCGCGGGGCGTACAAGGAGATCCACACCGCACTGGCCCGGATGACGCAGGAGGAACTCCGCGGACGCACCGAGGCGCTCGCCAGTTCCTACCTCGCGCAGGGGGTCACCTTCGACTTCGCCGGGGAGGAGCGCCCGTTCCCGCTCGACGCCGTGCCCCGCGTGATCGCGCAGTCCGAGTGGGCGGTCGTGGAATCCGGGGTGAAGCAGCGGGTCCGCGCGCTCGAGGCCTTCCTGGCCGATGTCTACGGCCGCCAGCAGGCCGTGGTCGACGGGGTCATCCCGGCTCGCCTGATCAGCTCGTCCAGCCACTTCCACCGCGAGGCCGCGGGCATCGTCAGCGCGAACGGCGTGCGCATCCAGGTCTCCGGTATCGATCTGATCCGGGATGAGCAGGGCACCTGGCGGGTGCTCGAAGACAACGTGCGGGTGCCGAGCGGCGTGAGCTACGTGATCTCCAACCGGCGGGTGATGGCTCAGACCCTGCCCGAGCTGTTCATGTCGATGCGGGTGCGCCCGGTCGGCGACTACCCGCAGCGGTTGCTGCAGTCGCTGCGCGCCTCTGCGCCCGAGGGCGTCGACGATCCGGTGATCGTCGTGCTCACTCCTGGCGTCTACAACTCGGCCTACTTCGAGCACACCCTGCTCGCCCGCCTGATGGGCGTCGAGCTGGTCGAGGGCCGCGACCTGTTCTGCAGCGGCGGCAAGGTGTGGATGCGCACCACATCAGGCCCGACCCGGGTCGACGTGATCTACCGCCGGGTCGACGACGAGTTCCTCGACCCGCTGCAGTTCCGGGCCGACTCGATGCTGGGCTCCCCGGGCCTCCTGCTCGCCGCACGACTGGGCAACGTGACGATCGCGAATGCCATCGGCAACGGCGTGGCCGACGACAAGCTGGTGTACACCTACCTGCCCGACCTGATCCGGTACTTCCTCTCCGAGGAGCCGATCATCGCCAACGTCGACACCTGGCGGCTTGAAGAGCCCGGCGCCCTCGAAGAGGTGCTCGACCGGCTCGACGAGCTGGTCGTGAAGCCGGTCGACGGCTCGGGCGGGAAGGGGCTCGTGGTCGGGCCCGACGCGTCGAAAGAGGAACTGGCCGAGCTCGCCGCGCGCTTGAAGAAGGACCCGCGCGGCTGGATCGCCCAGCCCGTCGTGCAGCTCTCGACGATCCCGACTCTTGTCGAGGAGGGCATGCGCCCGCGGCACGCCGACCTGCGCCCGTTCGCCGTCAATGACGGAACGGATGTCTGGGTCCTCCCAGGCGGGCTCACGCGCGTCGCGCTCCCCGAGGGCCAGCTCGTCGTCAACAGCTCGCAGGGCGGCGGCTCGAAGGACACCTGGATCGTCGGGCACGAGCCGCTGCACACCTCCGATCACAACATCCAGGGCCTCGTCGCCGACCAGGCCGCGATCACGACCTCGATCCCGATCATCACCGAGCCGCACCTGCAGGATCACAACCCGCAGGACGCGCCGCAGCACGATCAGCAGGAGCAGCAGCAGCAAGCATCCCCACACACTTCGACGGCTCCAGCTATGACGCGAGGGACCCCTTCGCGCCGGGGTCCCTCGGGTTCGAACTGGGTCCGCCGGCTTGAGGGTGATGGAAACGCAGGTCGGCCGTGCTGAGCCGCATCGCCGAGAGCCTGTTCTGGATCGGGCGGTACATCGAGCGGAGCGACGGGACCGCGCGCATCCTCGACGTGCACTTGCAGCTGCTGCTCGAGGATCCGTGGATCGAGGAGAACCTCGCCTGCCGCTCGCTGTTGAGCGTGATGGGAACCGAAGTGGACGACGATGCCGACGTCACCCGTGCCGATGTGCTCACCCTGCTCGCGGTGGACCGCAATCAGCCGGCGTCGATCGCGTACTCGCTCGCAGCCGCGCGCGAGAACGCCCGCCGTGCGCGCGAGGTGGTGAGCACCGAGCTCTGGGAGGTGCTCAACACCACCCGGGCCCGGATGCCGCGCAAGGTCGCCACCGACAAGGTGCACGAGTTCTTCGCCTGGGTGCGCGAACGGGCGGCGCTCGCCGTGGGGATCATCGAGTCCTCGACGAGCCGCGATGAGGCCTGGAGCTTCTTCACCCTCGGGCGGTCGATCGAGCGCGCCGACATGACGGCGCGGCTGCTGGCGACGCGGTCGTTGACCGAGGCATCCGGGCCGTCGTGGACGACCATCCTGCGCTCGGTCGGCGCGTACGAGGCCTACCTCCGGACGTACCGCGGGGTGCCCAGCGCGCGGAACGCCGCGGAGTTCCTGCTGCTCGACCGGCTGTTCCCCCGCAGCATCCTGTTCTCGGTGACCCGCGCCGAGCAGTGCATGCGCGATCTGGAGCCGCGTGGCGACCGGCTGGGCGTCACCGACCAGGCGCAGCGGCTGCTCGGCCAGATCCGCAGCGAACTCGAGTACCGCCCGATCGCCGACATCATCGAAGAGCTGCCGACCCACATGGACAACGTTCAGGCGGCCACCAGCGCCACGAGCGAGGCGATCCGCCAGCGCTACTTCCCGACCAACTCGGCCCCGAGCTGGATGGGCGAGAACTCGTGAACCGACTGCGCATTCGGCACGAGACCGGGTTCCACTACGACGGCGAGGTCACCGCGTCCTACAACGAGGCGCGGATGCTGCCGATGAGCGCCGACAGCCAGTTGGTGCTCTACTCGAACCTCGAGATCCTGCCGATCTCGAGCCACCACTCGTACACGGACTACTGGGGCACGCGGGTCTCGAGCTTCGAGATCCTCACCCCGCACCGCGAACTGTCCCTCGCCGCCACCAGCCTCGTCGAAGTGCGCCCACGGGAGCATCCGGAGCATCGCCTCACCTGGGAGACGCTGGCAGACGAGATCGAGCGCGCCACCGAGTACGTCGAGCAGCTCGGGCAGACGCAACGCACGCTGCCGCCCGACGAGCTGGTGGACCTCGCCCGCGCCGCACTCGCGAAGTCGGATTCCCCGTGCGACACGGCACGAGCGATCTGCGAGCAGATCGGCACCCGGATCGAGTACATGCCGGGTTCCACCAGCGTGTACACG
>FSWJ01000915.1_pt1 | contig 12278 bp, 10 predicted proteins | sample 1637851 | NCBI WGS metagenome assembly FSWJ01 (sample SAMEA3914789, study PRJEB12502) | metagenome | biome: forest; material: soil | place: Canada | collected 2011-07-03 | depth 0.3 m | reverse complement strand
GAGGCCGAGCCGTGGTTCGACCCCGCCGGCTTCTTCCTGGCCTTCCGGGGAGCAGACCTCGTCGGCTTCCACTGGACCAAGGTGCACGGCGGGAGCACCCATGGCGACCACCCCCACGACGCGCTCGGCGAGGTCTACGTGGTCGGCGTCGACCCCTCCGAGCAGGGCCGCGGTCTCGGCCCGGCACTGACGTTGCTGGGCCTCCACCACCTTCGGCGACGCGGCCTCTCCTGGGTCATGCTCTACGTCGACGAGGGCAACACCAACGCCATCAGGGTCTACGAGCGGCTGGGGTTCACGCGGCACGCGACCGACGTCTGCTTCTCGCGCACGCCCTGAGGTGGTCCCCGCCGGTCGGTGCGGGCGTGCCTCCCGGACCGGGAAGGATCAGGCGTCGCGCGACGCCACCGCGCCAGGGACGCCTGGTCCCCAGCGGTGCAGGAGGACGAGCCCGGCGACCGGGATGAGGGTCGCGAAGGAGAAGAGCACGGCGGCCGCACCGGCCTGACCGAGCCCGGTCTTGTCGACCAGCGACAGCCCGAGGCCGAGGCCGCCGCCCACGGCCCAGCCGAGCTGCAGCGTCGTCTCCGACTTCGCGAAGGCGCTGCCGGTCTGCGCCGGGCGGACGTGCAGCTGGAGGGCGGCGTCGAGGGCGTACTTCCCGAGGGAGGCCCCGAGGCCGACCGACCCGACGGCGAGCGCCGTGAACACCGTGGCGCCGCTGAGGGCCGCGAGAAGGCAGGCGACGGTCGGGGCCAGCAGGGCGAAGGCCGTCAGCCGGGCGGTGCGCTCGGCGGACAGCCTGCTGGCCAGCGCCGTGCCGAGCAGGCCACCACCGACGGCAGCACCGAGGACCAGGCCGACGACGGGAGCGGGCGTCTTGTGGGCCTTGAGCAGGATCGCGAGCCCGAGGGTGAGCAGCCCGCTGATGGCACGCAGCGACACGGTGGCGACCAGGGCCCGGCGGATGTGTGCCGGGGCCGCCAGCATCGAGAAGCTTCCGGCCGTGCGCTGCTCCTGGCTCGGGGCGTCGTCGACCTGCGAGGGCAGGCGGAGGGAGGCGACGGTGGCCGCGAAGAACAGGACCGCGGCGAGGCGCAGGTCCCAGCTCGTCCCGAGGGTCTCGGAGATCCCCACCCCGACCGCGGCGGCGGCCGCCGAGCTCGCGAGGGCAGCGATGTTGAGGCGGGCGTTGGAGGCCACCAGGCCCAGCGCCGGCGGCCTCACCCGGACGACCGCGGCGGCCCGGGCGACGCCGTACGCGCGAGCCAGAACGAGGATGGCCAGGGCCTGCGGGTAGAGGGCGAGCGAGGCCAGCGAGCCGGCCAGGGTCCAGGCGACCAGGCCGCGGACCCCGGTCGTCAGCGCGAGCACGTTGCGGCGGCCGTGCGGGAACCGGTCGAGCAGGGGCCCCGCGACCGGCACCAGCAAGGAGAAGGGCAGCAGCGTCAGCAGCAGGTAGAGGGCGATCCTCCCGCGGGCGGCCTCGGCCGAGACCTGGAAGAACGCGGTGCTGGCCAGGGACACCGCGACGAGCGCGTCGCCGCTGGCCTGCAGGGCGTGACTCCACAGCAGGGCCGCCAGCCCGGAGCCGCCGGCGCCGTCCGCGGCCGCGGCCGCGTGGGCCCTGCCCGCGACCCGGCGCAGCAGGGCGACGGCGGCGGCGCCCCTGGCGGTCGCGCCCTTCGCGGAGATCACGTCACGTATCGTCGCGCACGCGACCGCGGGCGCAGGCCCGAAAGGGGTTGACGGCCATGACTGAACGTCGGTAACTTATCGCCGTTCACTTCAAGGAGGGCCCCATGCTCAGCCGTCTCGCACCCGTCCTGGTCGCCCGCCGCCGGCTCGTTCTCGTGCTGGCCTTCGTCTTCCTGGCCGTGGCCGGCGCGGTGGGCGGCGGCGTCGCGAAGGAGCTCTCGTCCGGCGGCTTCGCCGATCCGAAGCAGCAGTCGGAGCGGGCGGCGGCGGCGCTCGACGCGACGTTCCACACCGGGCCGTCGAACTTCGCGCTGCTGGTCAAGACCCCGGCCGGCGTCGACCAGGCCGCGGCACCGGGCGCCGCGCTCACCCGGAAGCTCGCCGCGGAGAAGGGGGTCACCGACGTCGTCTCGTACTGGACCGCCGGGCGCCCCGACACGCTGCGCTCCAGGGACCGCACCCAGGCCCTCGTGCTCGCCCGCATCACCGGCTCGCAGGACGACTCGGTGAAGAGGGCCCGCGTCCTCGCCAAGGCCTACAGCGGCACCTTCCGCGGGCTGGACGTGCGCACCGGCGGGGAGTTCGCGGTCTACGCGCAGGTGGGCGACACCATCGAGCACGACATCATCAGGGCCGAGTCGATCGCCATCCCGGTCACGGCAGTCCTGCTGATGCTGGTCTTCGGGTCGGCGGTCGCGGCGTCCCTCCCCCTCCTCGTCGGGGTCCTGAGCATCCTCGGCACCTTCCTGTCCCTGCACATGCTGCACGCGTTCACCGACGTGTCGGTCTACTCGGTCAACCTCGCGACCTCGATGGGCCTGGGGCTCGGCATCGACTACTCGCTGTTCCTCGTCACCCGGTTCCGGGAGGAGCTCCGCCGCGGACACCCCGTGCCCGGCGCCGTACGCGAGACCCTCCGCACAGCCGGGCGCACCGTGCTGTTCTCCGCCCTCACGGTCATGCTCAGCCTCGGCGCGCTGCTGGTCTTCCCGCTCTTCTTCCTCAAGTCCTTCGCGTACGCCGGGATCTCGGCCGTCCTGTTCGCCCTGGTCGGCGCGCTGGTGGTCCTCCCCGCGGCCCTCGCGGCCCTGGGCCACCGGGTCGACTCGCTCGACCTCCGCAAGCCGTTCCGGCGTGCCCTGCGGATGTCGCCGCCACGGGTCAAGTCGCTCGATGAGGGCTTCTGGCACCGGGTCGCGACGACCGTCATGAAGCGGCCGGTCGGCGTCGGGACGGCAGTCGTCGCGCTGCTGCTCCTGCTCGGCCTTCCCTTCCAGAGCGTCGTCTTCGGGCTCCCCGACGACCGGGTCCTGCCGCGCACCGCGGAGGCCCACCAGGTCGCGCAGGTCCTGCGTGACGACTTCACCGGCCGGGAGGCGTACGCGCTACCGGTCATCGTGGCCAAGGCACCGGCCGACCTCTCGCCCTACGCGAAGACGCTCTCCCAGGTCACCGGCGTCGAGCGGGTCGACGCCTCCTCCGGGCGGTACGTGCACGGGCAGCGGGTCGCCGCGGGGGTTCCGTCGTACCGGGCCGCGGGTGCCGAGCGGCTCTCGGTCGTGCCCGCGCTCGCGTCGTACGGCCCGGCCGGGGAACAGCTCGTCCAGCGGCTGCGCGCCGCGGCCGCGCCGGCGCCGGTGCTGATCGGTGGGCAGGCCGCGCAGCTGACCGACACCAAGAAGGCCCTCGGCGACAAGCTCCCGCTGGCACTCGGGCTCGTGCTGGTCGCCACGTTCGTGCTGCTGTTCCTGTTCACCGGCTCGGTCGTGATCCCGCTGAAGGCGCTGGTGCTCAACGCGCTGTCGCTGTCGGCGACGTTCGGGCTCATGGTGTGGGTGTTCCAGCAGGGACACCTGGCATCGCTGATCGGCGACCCGATCATCACCGGGACCCTCGACACCTCGATGCCCATCCTGATGTTCTGCGTACTGTTCGGGCTCTCGATGGACTACGAGGTGTTCCTGCTCTCGCGCATCAAGGAGGAGTGGGACCTGCTCGGCGGCCGGACCGCCGAGAACAACAGGCGCGCCGTGGCTGTCGGCCTGGAGCGCACGGGCTCCCTCGTGACGGCGGCCGCCGGCCTGCTCGCCCTCGTGTTCGTCTCTTTCGTCTCGAGCGACATCGCCTTCATCAAGCTTCTCGGACTCGGTACGGCGGTCGCCGTCCTCGTCGACGCGACCCTCGTCCGGGGGGCGCTGGTCCCGGCGTTCATGCGGCTGATGGGGCCGGCCAACTGGTGGGCGCCCGCGCCGCTGAAGCGGCTGCACGCGCGGTTCGGGCTGGCTGAGGCACACTCCCCGGCGGTGGTCGAGCCGTTGGAGGAACCTGTTGGCGTCTGAACGGCCCGCCCCGGCGGTGAGGCCCGACCCGCCGGCACCCCGGCGGAGGTCGGCCCGCGGCCAGGGTGCCGCCCTCCGCGGCGAGGTGCTCCGCGCCGCGATGGACCTGCTCAGGGAGACCGGCTCGGAGGAGGCGGTCTCCCTCCGGGCCGTCGCGACCAGGGTCGGCGTCTCGGTGCCGTCGATCTACCTGCACTTCGCCGACAAGCAGGCGCTGCTGGATGCGGCGTGCGCCGAGGTCTTCGAGGCGCTGCACGTCGCGATGAGGACGGCCTCGGCGGACGCCCCCGACCCCTGGGAGTCGATGCGCGCCATGGGGGTCGCGTACGTCCACTTCGCGCTGGCCAACCCGGAGCACTACCGCATCGTGATGCGGGGCGCCGACCGCGGGCCCTCGGACGAGATCGCGTCGGGGGCGTTCGGGCACCTGCTGGACGGCGTGGCGACCTGCATCGGCCTCGGCATCCTCGAGGGCGACCCGATCGACCTCGGGCTCAAGCTGTGGGCAGCCGCCCACGGCATCGCGTCCCTGCTCATCGACAAGCCGAGCTTCCCCTGGCCGCCGGTCGACGAGCTCGTCGACTCGACGATCTGCATGGCGGGCAACGGGCTCGCCGCGGGGAGCCGGCTGCCGGACGACCTCACCCTCGACGAGGTCGTGGACAGGCTCGACAGGCTGCGCTGACCTGCGGTCAGGGAAGCTTCTCGGCTGCCTTCTTCCGGGCCCGGCGGGAGACCCGGCCGGCGGCGTGCGGCAGGGACTCCCGGCCGCCGGTGTCGACGACCGCGAGGAGCAGCCCCCCGAGCACCCCCAGGTTCTTGAGGAAGTGCACCTGCTGCTGCTTGCGGACGACCTTGTCCTTCTCCGCCCAGAAGGGGTGGCCGACGTAGGTCGTCGGCACCAGCGAGCAGGCCAGCACGAGCGCGGACAGCCGAGGCACCCGGTTGGCGGCGAGGGCCAGCCCGGCGGTGACGTCGACGAGGGCGTTGGCCCGCACGAGGTCCTCGGGCGACGACAGGCCTGCAGCCCGCGCCAGCTCGATCCGCGGGCCCGGCTGTCGGAGCGCGTCGACCCCGCCGGCCACGAAGATGCCGGCGAGCAGGGGACGGGCAAGACGACGGATCGGGCTCATGGTGGTGCTCCTCGGAGGTCGGGTGCCGTGGGCCTACCCCACGGGCGGGTCACCGACGCGGGGGCTCACCTGATCCGACCCGGCCGGCGGGGACGGTAGCCGGCCCCGGAAGGACGACCAGGCGCGTGCTGGGCTGACCGTACAGCCGGGGCGGGGGCGCCACGTCGGCCGCGCGCCCAGGCGGAGCGGGTCCTGTGGGTCGAGCACACAAAGTCCTCGGGGAGGCCTCCTTCGCGAGCGTGCGACTCCGCGAAGAGCCGGCGTTTGTGTGTCGGTGACAGCCGCGCTCCGACCCGCGGCGGGAGCGGGACGAGTCAGGTCCGGGTGGGGGCGGGCGAGCCGGCCGAGGCCCGCGCCGACGCGTGCTCGCCGAGCAGGCCGAAGGTGACCCCCAGGCCTCCCCACAGCAGGGCGACGGTCGCCAGGGAGAGCAGCCGGAACTGCCACACGAGCCCGACAGGTACGGCGGCCTCGTCGGCGTTCCCGGGCAGGACGAAGGTCAGGGCGACCGTCGCGGCCAGCACGCCGACGACGGCGAGCTGGCGGAGCGAGGCGCGGACGCCACGCTCGAGGAGGCCACGGGCGACGAGGCCCGCGAACGCCGCGCCCACCAGGCCGATGACCAGGGTGACGGTCCAGAGATGGCTGCGACTGCCGATCGTCGCGGCGTCGCCGACCCCGGGCGGGTCGGGCGGGTAGCGGAGGAACGGCACGAACGACAGCGCGAAGAAGCCGCCCGCCGCGAGGCGCACCGCGCGTCCCCAGGCGCCGGACGGCTCCCCCTGCGAGAGAGCCTGCGGCGACGACAGGGGCCGGGTCGGCAGGAGGGCGTGCAGGACGCCGTACAGGATGCCGAAGGCGATCCCCACCGCGACCGTCGCCACCACGAAGCCGATGTGCTGCGTGCTGCGCGCGAACGTGTCCACGGTGTGCTCGCCGGCAGCCGCGCGGCGGGCGGCCTCCAGCCCCACCGCGCGGTCCATGACGGGCTCGGCGAGCAGGAACCCGAACGCGCCCGCGAGGACGCCGCCCACCGCGCCGGAGACGACGCCCCGGGTGAGGGACGTCAGGCACGTCAGTGGCAGGGCGCGCCGAGCAGGTGACGGCCGTCGTGCGCCAGCTCGTGGAGGTAGTTGGCGGTGGCCGCGACCTTGCCGAGGACCGGGGACAGCAGCTGGCCCTGGTCGAGGAAGACGGCGTAGAGCGTCACGAGCGCGAGGATGACGGCGCCGATCGCGACGACCGTGGTGACGGCCTGCTTGGCGACCGGCCTGGTGCCGGCGTGGACCTGCGGGATCTCGAAGCTCATCGGGGTGTGCATGTGATCGTGCCTCCTCCGGGGTTTCCACGCCCCGTTCGAAGATGCGGCAGTTCCTGACTCGAAGTCCCGGAGGGCTTCTCACAGTGGCGGGACCGTCCCGGGTTCGCACCGGGTTCCTGCACCTGACGGCGCCGACTCTAGCCCGATGGTTCGGTCCTGGGCACGACAGGCACGTCCGCCGGGTGCAGGGCCGCGCCGGAGTCAGCCGTGAGGACGGCCGGCGAGGGCCCGCAGGGCCTGGTCGTACTCCTGCGCGGCCTGCACCCAGCTCCGAGCGGGGGTGGGCGGCGGCGCCGTCGGACGGTGGGTCCCGTTCCGGTCGAGCTGCGCACTCACGAGGTCGGCGAGCTCGGCGGGTCCCGTCCCGATGAGGAGCATCGGGCCGGCCTGCTGGCCTCGGGCCGCCAGGTCCGTGGCGACGACGGGGAGCCCTGCCGCGAGTGCCTCGCTCACACAGTTGCGCGTGCCGAAGCCCAGCCGGTCCGGGAAGACGGCGACGTCGGACCGCGCGAAGACGTCGGCGACGTCGGGCACGTTCGCTGCTACCTCCACCTGGGGCCCGGCCAGCGCGAGCACCTCCGGTCCCGGGTTGCGGCCTGCGATGACGAACCTCGCGGCGGGATGACGCTGCCAGACGAGCGGCGCAACCTCCGCAACGAGCTCGGTGGCCGCTTCGACGTTGGGCGCGAAGTTGAGGCTGCCGAGGAAGCAGACCGTGGGGTCGGACCCGGCAGCCCGAGCGACGGGCACGGAGGCGCTGACGCCGTTCGGCAGAGCGAGCACCCGGCGCCCCAGGGCCGCCGCCCAGTCCTTGGCCTCCGCCTCGTTGACCGTCGCCGGGACGACGTTGGGTGGCAGTCGACGCTCACGACGCAGCCCCTGTCGCGTCTTCGCTCGCCGGTAGGCCGCCAGGGCCGGCGACGACGTCGTCGCTGCTTCGTGGGCCTGCCACAGCGTGGCCGGGTCGATGGCCTGGAAGAGCGTGGGTCCCTTGCTGCGGGCCGCGAAGCCGATGAGGTACGGGCCGTGGACGAGCGTCACGTCTGCCGACTTCTGGTGCTGCGCGAACTCCGCGAGACCCTGGCGGGTGCGCCTCACTTCGGCAGACACATGGGCGGTGCGTGCCAGCGACGACAGCAGGCCGGCAGTCGGGCTGCGCAACGGCAGGTACGTGACGGTGCGGACGCGGTCGGCGACCTCGGCGGGGAGAGGGGGACCCGCCGCGAACGTGAGCAGGTCGACCTCGACGTCGTCGTCGAAGTGGGTGATCAGCTGGTAGGAGATGAGCGCAGACCCGTCACCGTGCACCGGGTCGATGTTCGGCACCTGGTCCGCCAGGTAGAGCAGTCGCATCGAAGCCTTCCCGCTCGCGTGCCCGGCGCGATCGTAACCGCGCTCGCTAGGATGGTCGGCGCACGACGTCGAGTCGGGCAGTGCGGTGACCTCGACGGGGGGGCGAATGGTCGCTCAGGATCGGCTCCCTCGCATCGCGGTCGTGATCCCCGCCTACGGCAGGGTCGACGAGACCCGGGAGCTGGTCAGCAGCCTGCAGCGCGGGCCTGAGGAGCCTCTCGTCTACGTCGTGGACAACGGCGGGGACTACACAGCCGTGGGGTCTGAGGTCGTCCTCCGTCCCGAGTCCAACCTGGGCTGGCTGAAGGGCACGAACCTCGGGACGGTCCGGGCCCTCGAAGCCGGGGCCGAGGCCCTGATCTGGATGAACAACGACGTGCGTCTGTCTCCCGCTTTCGTCAAGGAGCTCACGGGTGCGCTGCGCGACGGCGTGGGCGTCGTCGCCCCTTGCTACGACGACCACCTGTCGACGCAGCGTCGTGGTTACGACGGGCCGGCGGCAGAGTACGCAGCGGTCGCACAGGAGCACGAGGTCAGCGCCGTCGACGGCACCTGTGTGCTCGTGACCACAGAAGTCCTTGCAGGCATCGGACTGCTGGACGAGACAAGGTTCGGCCTGTTCGGATGGGGCGCCATCGACGACCTCTGCCTGCGCGCCCGACGCGCCGGGTACGCCGTCGTGGTCACGGAGCGCGCCTACCTGCAGCACGCCCAAGGGTCGACCGCCGACCGCGTGCACGGGATCTACGAGCACGTGGCGAGGGCCGAGATGTGGCTCGGGATGAGCCGCAAGCACGGACGCAGGTGGCCGGCGGAGTTCCCGGACCTGGCCTACGCGCGTGAGGGACGAGCCTGGTACGTCACGGACCGTCTCCACCTGTGGCTGTGGAAGCGTGGCCGGCGCGTGTCCGGTCCCTCGGCCGAGTAGCCGCGGTGGTGACCCCGACGGATCCCCGGCCCGGTCTCGGTAGGGCGATCCTGTCCGGGTCGTCATGGACCGCTGCCGCGCAGGTGACGCCGCTGCTCGTCAACGTCGTCATGACGCCGTACGTCCTTCATGCCTTCGGCCTGCCGCGATACGGGGTCTTTCTGCTGGCGACGACGATCGTCGCCTTCGTCAGCTCGTTCGACGGCGGTATCGGACAGTCGGCGACCCGGTACTTCGCGGTGTTCGCGGGTGCTGACGACAAGCCGGCGGCGACGCGCATGATGGCCACCCTGCTCGGCGTGGTCCTGGGGCTCGGCCTCGGCGTCGTCGTGGGCCTGTTCCTGCTCGCAGGACCGGCGTTGTCGCTCTTCCACCCTCCCGCGTCGGTGCAGGCCGAGGGGGTCGTGCTCCTACGCGCCCTCGCGATCGTCCTGGTGCTCTCGCAGGTGCGAAGCCTGCTCGTCGCGCCCATCACGGCACGCCAGCTGTATGCGTGGCCGAGCAGCACGAGCATCCTCTCGTACGGCGTGTACGCGACAGGCCTGGTCCTGTCGGTCGAGAACGGCTGGGGGCTCCGCGGGGTGGCCTGGACGTGCGTGGCCCAGACCCTGCTGGCCGCACTGCTCGTCCTCCCCCCCAGCCTGCGTTACCTGGACCGGAGCTCGGTGGGCCTCATGCCGCGCCACGAGCTGACCGCTTTCCTCAGGTACTCCGTGTCGGTGCAGGTGACGGGCCTCGCCAACATCGTGACGACGCAGCTCGACACGTTCGTCGTCGGCCGCCTGCTCTCGGTGAGTTCGGTGTCGATCTACGGAACCGGCGCCAGCTTCGCGCTGCAGCTGCGCAGCGTTCCCGTCAACGTGCTCGGCCCGATGGCCACATCGGTCTCCCAGGCGTTCGGCCGGGGCGGCGACGCCGAGGCCGTCGAGGTGTTCACCCGACTGCAGCGCTCCTGGGTCCAGGGCTCGACGGCGTGGAGCGCGACGGCGCTCGGGGCGACCTACTTCGGGGTGTCGGCGTGGCTCGGCCCGGAGTTCCGGACCGCAGCGGTCATCGCCTGCCTGCTGACCGCCGCCAACATGGTGAACCTCTGGACCGGTGCGTTGACCATCCTGCTGAACGCCGTGGGCCGGCCGGCCATCGAGACCCGGTACGTGGCGGTCGCCGTGGTCGTGAACGTCGCGCTCACGATCCCCCTGGTCATCTGGCTGGGGGTGCTCGGCACGGTGCTGGCGACCGCCCTGGGGACGGCGATCGGCAGCCTCTACCTGCTCGCCACGGCCCGCCGCCGCTACGACCCCGCGCTGCGCTCGTTTCTGCGCGACGTACCGGTGACGGCAGGTCTGGCCGCAGCAGCCGCGGTGGTCCTCGCAGAGCTGGCGATCCGGCCGTGGGTGCCGAACGGGGCGGTGGGGCTGATCTTCTGCGGTGCGGCCGCCGTACCGGGACCCGTGGTGTTCGCGCTGGTGCTGCTGGGGCCCCGGGCGGCTCTGAGCCTGGGCCGCCGACGCCTCAGCCGGCTGACCGCATCCTGATGCTCCGCCTGTCGACCGACGTGAGCCCGCCCGGGTGGACCGGCCTCGCTGCCGCGCGACCATCGGGGGCACACTCGAGGGCATGCGTCGGATCCTGGTGCCGGTCCTGCTGGCCGCGACCGTCGGCGTGAGCGGCTGCTCGACGGCAACGGGGGCCCAGCAGGCCTCACCCGCGCCCACCTCCACGTCCAGCCCCACGTCCTCGCCCACACCCACGTCCAGCCCCACCGCCTCGCCCTCGTCGTCGCCTTCGTCCTCGCCGCGGGTCGCCGCCACCGCGGTGCGGGCGCGGTCGTGCCAGGTCGGCAGGTACCTCGGCCGCGGCTCGGTCGTGGCGACCATCGGCGACTCCTATACCAGCGGCGGCGGGAGGAACCGCTGGCCGGCCCTCATCGCCGCCCGCAACGGCTGGACGGTCCGGGTCGACGCGGCGGACGGCTCCGGCTACATGGTCGGCGGCTTCACCGGCAGGGACTACAGCGGGCCGCGGTTCCCGGACCAGGTACGCAAGCTCGCCGCGCAGCACCCCGACCTCGTCGTCATCATGGGCAGCCGCAACGACATCGGCCACACCGACTACCCGTACCTCAAGGTCGTGGCCGACACCCTGGCCGCGATCCGCCGGGCCGTGCCGCGGACGCCCATCCTCGTCGTCAGCTCGTTCTGGACCGACGCGCATCCCCCGCTGTCGATGAGGTACATCCGCGACGTCCTCCGCAGCTCGACGGCGAAGGTCGCCTGCGCCTCGTTCGTCGACCCGCTGGCGCAGCGCTGGTTCTACGGCAAGGACTCCCGGCTCATCGGCCCCGACGGCGAGCACCCCACCACCGCCGGCCTGCACTACGTCGCCGACCGCATGCAGAGCAACTTCACGCGCCTCGGGTACCGGTAGCGGGACGGTCGTCCGCGGGCACCACAGCCCTCCCTGCCCTTGTGCGTGGGGGACGACGACCACGACAGAGTCCTCCCTCCATGCTGGAGGGAGGACCCACGCGGTCGCCGGACCTGCCGAGAGGACCCCCCGTGGACGCCACAACCCAGGAGCGCCTCCAGCGCCGCCTCGCCGAGCTGTGCGGCGACGCCGTTCCCGGCGCCGTCGTGGCGCTCACCGACGGCGAGACCGTGGTCGAGGTGGCGCACGGGCTGGCGAACCTCCGCACCCGGATGCCGGTCACGACGGACACGGTGTTCCAGATCGGGTCGATCTCGAAGGTCTTCACGGCCACACTGGTCATGGCGCTCGTCGACCAGGGAAAGGTCGACCTCGACGCGCCCGTCCGCAGCTACCTGCCGGACTTCACGGTCTCCTCGGCGGAGGCGTCGGAGGGCGTCACGGTCCGGCACCTGCTGTGCCACACCGCCGGCTTCGAGGGCGACGACTTCACCGACACCGGCCGCGGCGACGACGCGCTCCGGCTGTACGTCGACCAGCTCGCCGACGCCGCGCAGATCCATCCGCTGGGCGCCATGTTCTCCTACTGCAACAGCGGTTTCTCCACCCTGGGACGCATCGTCGAGGCCGTGACCGGCACCACCTGGGACACCGCCGTCCGCACGATGATCTCCACCCCCCTGGGCAGCAGCACCCTGGCGACGCTGCCGGAGGAGGTCATCCTGCGGCCGCACGCGGTGGGCCACCTGGAGCTCCCCGGACCGGATGGGGAGAACGCGCTGCAGGTCGCGCCCCTCTACGCACCGCCGCGCTCGGTCGGCCCTGCCGGCACGGTCCACGGCACCGCGGCCGACCTGCTCGCGTTCGGGCGGCTGCACGTCCGCGACGGCGTCGCGGACGACGGCTCGCAGGTGCTGTCGGCCGCCTCGGTCAAGGCGATGCAGCAGGAGCAGGTCGTGCTCGACGACCCGTGGGTCCTCGGGCGCGCCTGGGGGCTCGGCTGGATCCTCCCGGTCGAGGGTGTCGTCGGTCACGACGGCGCGACCTTCGGCCAGTTCGCCTTCTACCGCCTGCACCCG
>FSWJ01000048.1_pt1 | contig 12344 bp, 12 predicted proteins | sample 1637851 | NCBI WGS metagenome assembly FSWJ01 (sample SAMEA3914789, study PRJEB12502) | metagenome | biome: forest; material: soil | place: Canada | collected 2011-07-03 | depth 0.3 m | reverse complement strand
CTAGACTTCCTGCCGCACCAATGGTGGGTGTAGCTCAGCTGGCAGAGCACCGGGTTGTGATCCCGGTTGTCGCGGGTTCGACCCCCGTCACTCACCCCAAGGGAAAGCAGCAGGCCAGGGGCCCTTCCGGGGCCCCTTGGCCGTTCCTGGCGGGGGTTCCGCGATCCTGGGCGGGTTCGCCGGCGTGGTCGTGACCGCCGTGGAGCAGCGGACCCCTCTTCTTACCTGGCTCTCAGACGCTCTCACCCTGCTCTAAGGGCCCGGAGCCCAACGTAGGTGGCGTTCCACTCGGAACCCAACCCAAAGGAGCACCACCCCGATGAAGAAGAACCTCAAGCTTGCCGCTCTCGGCCTCGTCGCCGCCGGCATCACCGCCGCCGGCGTCGGAGCTGTGGGGATCGGCACCGCTTCCGCGGCTCCGGCTCCGGCTCCGGCTGCGTCCACGAGCACGGCGGCGGAGACGCCGGAGACGCCCTCGAGCGAGACCGCGGCGCCCTCCGACGGCCCCGGCGGCCACGCCGACACCGGCACCAACACCGACCACCAGTTCAACGGCAACGAGTAACGACAGGTCGCGGGGGACCACGGTCCCTCTCCCAGGCGGCGGGGCGGAGCTTCGGCTCCGCCCCGCCGCACTGCGCCGGGCCACCGGGCGGACGTCCGTTCCTGGGTAGCCCGCCCCGGCGGTGGGAACAAGCGCGACGTGGACGATCAGCCTGGCCTGCAAGGCGCGCTCAGGAGCGAGCACGAGACCGACCGCCGGGAGTCCTTGGTCGAGCTTCTGGACCGGAACTGGGCCGAGCTCCTCCAGGAGCTCCGCGTCGTCCAGACCGGTGTCCAGCTCCTCTCCGGCTTCCTCCTGACGCTCCCCTTCCAGCAGCGGTTCCAGAGCCTCACGACGGACCAGCGCAACCTGTACCTCGTCGTCGTCAGCCTCGCGACCGCCTCGACCGCCCTGCTCGTCGGCCCGGTCCCGCTGCACCGCATCCTGTTCCGGCGGCACTCCCGGGCGCTCCTGGTCAGCGCCGCGCACTACTGCGCGCTCGTCGGCTCGCTGCTGCTCGGCCTCGCCCTCTCGGGTGTCAACCTGCTGGTCTTCGACGTCGTCGTCGACCGCCGCGCCGGTCTCAGCGCCGGCGCCGCCACCCTCGCCGTCCTCGCCAGCCTGTGGCTCGTCGGGCCCTTGCTCGTGCGCGCGTTGACCCAGCGCTCCCGCCAGCGGCGGGCAGGCCGCAGGAATGATCCCGGCGGCGACGGGTAGCGGGCCGCCCGTCAGGTGACCAGCAACGCCTCCGCGGGCCGGTCCCTGAGGAACTGCGCGACCTGCTCGCACACCTCGGCGGGCGGAACCCTGCGGCTGAACACCGCCGACGCGCCGGCCTCGAGGATCGAGGCCACCCCGCTGCCGTCCTCGACCTGGGCCGCCACCACCGTGTGCGGCGCGAACTCCCGGAGCGAGCGCACCATCTCCACGGCGGTCATCGACGGGAGGCGGTCCTCGGCGACCACGAGGTCGGGCTGCTCGGCGATGGAGATCCCGAGCGCGTCCGCCCCGTCGTACACCTCCGCGACGACGCTCAGCCCGTGTTGCGCGAGGCCGGCGGCCAGCTTCTCCCGCATCCACTCCTGGCGGTGCACGATCACGACGCGGGGCTCGGCGACCTCGAACAGGTGCAACGACCGGGTGGTCGTGACCTCTGAACGGGCGATCATGGCGGCGTTGGCGCGACGGAGCGCCTCGATCCGCCGGCGGGAGTCCAGACGCAGCTCGCGGTTGTCCTTCCGGGACGTCTCCGCCAGCTCCCGCGCCCGGGCCGACGCCTGCCAGGCGGTGACGCCCTGCAGCTGGTCCTGCAGGAGCTGCAGGACGGTGCGCTTCACGCAGACCTGTTGCGGCACGGTCCACCCCGACCTTCGCCCACCTCGCCCTGCGAGGTGGTGTGCCCGCCACGATAGTCCGATCCGGGCCGCACGGAAGACCCAGCGCCGACCAACACGACGCGCCGATGAAGCACCCCTGTCAGGCTAGGTTCATCCACGGTCCGACACCCTCGCGGGCATGACCGCAGCTGCCTCCTACGGCCGTACCGACCGGCGCGACATCGCGCGGACCCTCCTGAACAAGGTCCCGGAAGTCACCCTGTACTTCTGGGTCATCAAGATCCTTGCCACCACCGTCGGCGAGACGGCTGCCGACTTCCTCAACACCAACCTGGGGCTCGGCCTCACCAACACCACCCTGGTCATGGCCGCCTTCCTGGCGGTCGCACTCGGCATCCAGTTCCGGCTGCCCCGGTACGTGCCCACCGCGTACTGGAGCTGCGTCGTGCTGATCAGCGTGGTCGGCACCCTCATCACCGACAACCTGCTCGACAACTTCGGGGTGGGCCTCGTCACCACGACGACGGTCTTCGCCCTCGCGCTGGCAGCCACCTTTGCCGCCTGGTACGCCAGTGAGAAGACGCTGTCGATCCACACCGTCCACACGACCAGGCGCGAGTCCTTCTACTGGGTCACGGTGCTGTTCACCTTCGCCCTCGGGACCGCCGCCGGGGACCTCAGCGCCGAGAAGCTCAACCTCGGCTACTGGAGGTCGGCGATCGTGTTCGGGGCGATCATCGCGGTCGTGTTCGCGCTGCACCGCCTGTCCGGGCTCGACGCGATCCTGGCCTTCTGGATCGCCTACATCGTCACCCGGCCGCTCGGGGCGTCGATGGGCGACTACCTCTCGCAGCCCAAGGACTCCGGCGGGCTGGAGCTCGGTACGACGGTCACGAGCGCGATCTTCCTCACGGCCATCGCGATCGTGGTCACGTACCTGACCAGGACGAAGACGGACGTGACGGAGCTGCAGGAGGAGGTCCCGGTCTAGCCGGGCCCTGGCGCGGACGGCGGTACCGACCCGAGCGATGCCGTCAGACGGCGCAGGTCGTGGCGGCCGCCGAGGTGCTCTGGACCGCCGGCACGCCGCCCGGGGGCGACGTCGGGGATGACGTCGGGGATGACGTCGGGGACGACGTCGGCGGGCGGGTGGCCGGCGCGGCAGGCGCCTTACCGGCGACGAGCTCGAAGGCCTGGGCGAGCTTGGCCTGGTCGAGGAGCACGACGCTCTGCGGGATGCCGTGGATGACGCGGCTGCCCCCTGCCGTGGTGACCGGCAGGGTCACGAACGTCACGTGGCTGGGGTCGAGCGAACGCAGCTTCGACGCGAGGGTGCGGAACTGCGACAGGCCGAAGCCCTTGTCGACGGTCAGCGCCTCGGTGGTCGCCGACAGCAGCGACGTGAGGCGGACCGGGTTGGCGAGAGTGCCGGCCGCGAGCACCTTCTTCATCACCTGCGACAGGAAGTACTGCTGGTCGGCGATGCGGGCGAGGTCGCCGGCCGCGAGGCCCTTGCGGTCGCGCACGAAGGCGAGTGCCTGGGCACCGGAGACGTTCGGGTGGGTGCCGGCGGTGAGGTAGTCGCCCGAGTCCTTGTCGTTGCGCGTGGTGCCGACACAGAGGCTCACTCCCCCGACCGCGTCGACGATCTTGCGGAAGCCGTCGAAGTTGACCTGGAGGTAGTGGTCGACCGGGAGGCCGCTGAGGTTCTCGACCGTCTTGACCAGGAGGTCGGCTCCGCCGAGGGAGTACGCCTCGTTGAGCTTGGCGTAGTGGGCCGCCGTGGTGACACCGGCGGAGTCGGTGTAGGCCGGGATCTCGACGTACGAGTCACGGGGGAAGGACACCAGGGTGGCCTTCGCCGACCCGGCGGGGATGTGCACCAGGATCACGGTGTCGGAGCGCTGGCCGGTGACGGCGGTGCCGGCGGTCGTCGACTGGAAGCTCGCGCCGTCCGAGATCGCCCGGGTGTCGGAGCCGGCGATCAGGAAGTACGCGCCGGTGTCGACCGCACTGGGACGCAGGCTCGTGACCGGGATCCGCGTCACCTTGCCGTTGTAGTACCGGTACGCGCCGTAGGCGGTGCCGGTGAGGACGACGAGCAGTCCGGCCAGCCCGATCGCCACCCGCCGGACGAGCCGATGCCGGGGCCCGGCAGCCACGTCGCCGCTCCGCGCAGGGCGCAGTGGGGTCACGAACGCTTCTCCTTGGGTCTCCTTGGGCTGTCCTCAGGACACCGCCCGCAACCCCGGGGACGCTTGGAGGACCCTGTCGGTTGCCTGTGAGCGCGGTCCGGTTGCCTGTGAGCGCGGGCCGCCCGGAAGGGACGCCCGTCTGTGAGACGAAGGCAACCTGCTCGTCACAATCGCGACCCGGGGCGGCAACGCGCTGCTTCTTGACTCCACTACGACCTGCTCGTGAGGCAGGGCGCGTCTAGGGTTCCGCCTCCTCGGAGGGCCTGGTCCGAGAGACGCAGGCGGGCGGCAGCGTGGCCGTCCGCTCCACGGCGGGAGAAAAGCCCGGGAGGCCGATGTGGCCCTGGGCTGTGCGCGCACACCTGGGGTCCTCCGACCAGGAGTCGCCATGACCGCATCCCCCGCCACCGGCAGTGCCGCCTGTCCCCCGCCCACCACCGCACTGCTCCGCCCCCACGCGGGCGCGGAGTGACCCGGCACGACGTCCCCGGAGGAGCGGCCTGGTCGTTGCGGGTGCGCCACGGACGCGAGGTGCGGTTCACCGCGCTGGGCGACGGGGCCAACGTCAGCCTCCTGCTGCTCGTCGCGGACCACCCCGCCGACCGGCTCAACGTGCCCGACACGCTCAAGGCGCAGATGAGTGCCCGCGTCCGGCCGCCGATGGTGCTCGTGTCGGACCGCGGCCTCGCGCTGGCCTCGGTGACGGGCTCCTCGCTCGACTGGCACGACGCCCTGGGCGGGCACTCCACCGAGACGCACCTGGCCCGTTTCGGGCCCTCGTCGTACCAGGAGGACCGCAACGACCGCCGGCTCTCCGCCCGCACCGGCCTGCTGAGCGAGCTGCGCAAGCACGGCCGTGACCGGGCCGACCTGCACGCGACGGTCAACCTCTTCAGCAAGGTGGCGATCGGCACCGAGGGCGAGCTTTCGTACGTCCCGGACCACTCCGTGGCAGGCGACTGGGTCACGCTGCGGGCCGATCTCGACCTGCTGCTCGTGATGTCGACCGCACCCCATGCCCTCGCCACCGCGTGGGCCCCGCCGGCCGTCCGGGTCGAGGTGGCCGACGCCCAGGCCGACGACGGGCCGCGGCTGTTCCGCGACGAGAGCGCACGCGCCCTCGCGCAGTCGGCGCTGGTGACCGCATGACGTGCCAGGTCGTGCCCTCGGGCGACGGCTTCCTCGCGACCGTCCGGGCCGGCGGTTCGGTCCGGATCGTCGACCTCGAGGGCAACCAGGCCGCCGACACCCTGTTCTACGACGCGCACGACCTGGACAACCGCTACAGCGCCTTCGACACCGTGCGCGAGCAGGGGCGGGCCTACCTCACGACCGGCTCGCGGCTGCTGTCCACGGACCTCGACGTCCTGGGGACGGTCACCGCCGACACGGTCGGCCGGCACGACACCGTCGGCGGCGCGTGCTCGCAGGAGTCCAACGTCGTCAGGTACGGCGAGCACGTCCGCCACCAGCACGCCTGCCGGGAGACGTTCCTGCGGTGGGGCGCCGCGGCCGGCATCGGCGCCCGCCAGCTGACCGCCAACATCAACTTCTTCATGAACGTGCCCCTCACCAGCGACGGAGGCCTGACGTTCGCGGACGGCCTGTCCTCCCCCGGGGCGTACGTCGAGATCAGGGCCGAGCGCGACATCCTGGTGCTGATCAGCAACTGCCCGCAGCTGAACAACCCCTGCAACGGCTGGAACCCCACCCCGATCCAGGTCCTGGTCCGGGACCCGGCGTGACCACGGCCGCCGTCCGTACGGCGACCGTGACCGTCGTCGAGGCCGGGCTGCAGACGACGGTCCAGGAGCTGCCGGGGCGCCTGGGGCTGTGGGACGTCGGGGTGCCGCCGTCCGGCGCCTGGGACGACCTGTCGTTCGCCCTCGCGAACCTCGCCGTCGGGAACGGCCCGGCCGCAGCCGGCCTCGAGGTCGTGGTGACCGGACCGGTCCTGTCCTTCTCGCGGCGCGCGCTGGTGTGCCTGACCGGGGCGGTCCACGACGCCCGCCTCGACGGGCGACCGGTGCGACCGGGCGTCGTCGTCGTGGTCCCGGCCGGCTCCGTGCTCGACGTCGGCCGGGTCGACGGTCCCGGGATGCGCGGGTACCTCGCCGTCGCGGGCGGCATCGACGTACCTGTCGTCCTGGGCAGCCGCGCCACCTTCCTGCTCGGCGGGTTCGGGGGCCTGTCGGGCAGGGCATTGGCGGCCGGCGACGTGCTGCCGGTCGGCAGTGCCGAGAACACCGCCGCCCCCCTCGACGTCGCCCCGCTGCTGCCCGAGATGGGACACGCCTGGGAGCTGCGGGTCATCCCCGGTCCACACGGCGCGCCGGAGCACCTGACCGGGCCGGGGGCCGACGAGCTGTTCTGTGCCACCTGGACGGTCGACCACCGGGCCGACCGCACGGGGGTGCGCCTGGTCGGACCGCGTCCCGGGTGGGCCCGCACCGACGGCGGCGAGGCCGGCCTGCACCCCTCGAACATCCACGACAGCGCGTACCCGGTCGGGGGGATCATGCTCTCCGGTGACACCCCTGTCATCGTCGGGCCGGACGGGCCGAGCCTCGGCGGGTTCGTCGTCCCGTGCGGCGTGATCACGGCCGACCGGTGGGCGCTGGGGCAGCTCCGGCCTGGCGACACCGTGCGGCTGGTCCCCGTCACGCCGCAGCAGGCGGACGACGCACTCGCGGTCCGCACCGCGCTGCTCGCCGACCCCCGAGCCGCCGTCGCGGCAGCCTTCGAGCAGTCCCTCACCAGCCTCGGTCCGGCGTCCGGCGAGCGGGCCCCGACCTCGCAGCGGCCACCTCCGCTCGCCGTCGTGGCCGCACAGGGCCACACCCCCGCGGCGACCATCCGGCGCGCCGGCGACTGCCACCTGCTGGTCGAGGTGGGGCCGCCGGTCCTGGACCTCGCCGTGCGCGTCTGGGTGCACCTGCTCGCCGAGGCCCTCCGCTCCGCGGCCCCGGCCGGCGTCGCCGAGCTCGTCGAAGGCGTGCGTTCGATGCTCGTGAAGGTCGACCCGTCCCGGCTCGGCCTGCAGGACCTCGCCGACCTGCTCGCCACCCTCGCCGTCGACGTCCCCGACCCTGCCACCGTCGTCCTCGACGTGCGCGAGGTGACCCTTCCGGTCTGCGTCGACCACCCGGAGGCGCACGAGGCGATGGCGCGGTACGCCCGCTCGGTCAGGCCGGACGCGCCCTGGTGCCCGGACAACGTGGAGTTCATCCGGCGCATCAACGACCTCGACGCACGCGCCGACGTCTTCGACGTGCTGACCGCCGCGACCTACCTCGTCGTCGGGCTGGGCGACGTCTACCTCGGCGCACCGGTCGCGGTGCCGATCGACCCGCGGCACCGGCTCGTCACGACGAAGTACGACCCGCCGCGCACCTGGACGCCGCAGAACGCGGTGGGCATCGGCGGCGTGTACCTGTGCATCTACGGCATGGAAGGGCCGGGCGGCTATCAGCTCGTGGGACGCACCGTGCCGGTCTGGCGCCACCTCCCTGGTCGCGACGAGAAGCCCTGGCTGCTACGGCCTTTCGACCGGCTACGGTTCGTGCCGGTGACGGCTGACGAGCTCGCGGCGCTCCGGGCCGAGGTCGCGGGCGGCACCGACCTGGTGACCCGGCCGGCGACCTTCTCCCTCGCCGAGGTGGCCGCCCTCGAGGCCGAGCACGCCGCAGAGATCGAGACGTTCAGGACGCGGCGTCACGCCGCCTTCACGGCAGAGCGGGAGCGGTGGGAACGATGACCACGACAGACACGACACCGGCCCAGGTCGCCCTGGCGGCCGCACGCGAGCGGGGCCTGCCGGTCTTCCTCTCGACCCCCGACGAGGCGGTGCCGACCGACGGCCTTCTCGCGGGACTTCCCTTTGCCGTCAAGGACAACATCGACGTCGCCGGCCTTCCGAGCACCGCGGCCTGCCCGGTCCTGACAGAGGTCAAGACCGAGAACGCCTATGCGGTCCAGCGCCTCGTCGACGCCGGTGCCGTGGTGGTGGGCAAGACCAACATGGACCAGTTCGCGACCGGCCTGGTGGGCACGCGGAGCCCCTTCGGCGCGTGCACCGCCGTCGACGACCCCAGCCGGGTCGCCGGCGGGAGCAGCAGCGGCAGCGCGGTCGCCGTGGGCCTCGGCATCGTGCCGCTGGCCCTCGGCACCGACACCGCAGGGTCCGGACGCGTCCCCGCGGCGTTCAACGGCCTGGTCGGCGTGAAGCCCACCCGCGGCCTCATCTCCACGCGCGGCGTCCTGCCCGCCTGCAGGTCCATCGACTGCGTGACGACCCTCACCCGGACGGTCGCCCAGGCCCGGCAGGCCCTCGAGGTGCTGGTCGACCCGGACCCCCTCGACCCCTGGTCGCGCGCCCGTCCTCTCGACCTCCCGCCCGGGGTCGCGCGGGTCTTCGGCACGGTCGGCGTGCCCCGGCAGGTGCTCGACCTCGACGACGACACCCGGACGGCCTGGGCGCGCGCCCTCCAGCACGCCCACGACCTCGGCCTCGACGTCGTGCCCGTCGACCTCGAGCCCTTCCTCGAGGCCGCCACGCTGCTGTATGGCGGACCCTGGGTCGCCGAGCGGTACGCCGCCGTCGGCCACCTGGTGGACGACGACGGCCCGCACCTGGACCCGACGGTCGCGTCGATCATCCGGGGCGGACGCTCGCTGACGGCCGCCGACGCGTTCCGCGCGTTCGACCGGCTCGCCGAGCTGCGCCGCCGTACCGAGCCGACCTGGGCCCGGGTGGACGCGCTGCTGCTGCCCGTCACCCCGGGACACCCGACGGTGGCGGCAGTGCAGGCCGACCCGCTCGGCGCCAACAGCCGGCTGGGGAACTTCACGAACTTCGTGAACCTCCTCGACCTGTGCGCCGTCGCGGTGCCGGCCGGACGGCGCGACGACGGCCTTCCGTACGGCGTCCAGCTCGTCGCGCCGGCCTTCGCCGACCAGCCGCTGCTCGACCTGAGCTCGCTGTGGTGCGGTGAGGCGGTTCCGCCGGTCACCATCGGGACGACCGTCGTGGCCGTCGGCGCCCACATGGCCGGGCTGCCGCTCAACCACCTCCTCGTCCGCAGGGGGGGACGGCTGGTACGACGGGCGCGTACGGCGGCCGGCTACCGGATGCTCCGCGTACCCGGCCCGGGCGTCCCGCGGCCGGCGCTCGTCGGCGGCGACGGTCCCGCGGACGGCTTCGCCGTCGAGGTCTGGGAGCTGCCGGCGCAGGGGCTCGGCGAGGTGGCGGCCGAGGTCACCGCGCCACTGCGGCTGGGACCGCTCCAGCTGTCCGACGGCAGCACGCCGCTCGGCTGGCTCGGTGACGTGCAGGCGCTGGACGGTGCCGAGGACATCAGCGCCTTCGGCGGCTGGCGGGACGCCGTCACCTGACCGCTCCCAGAGCGGTTTCTGTAACCTGTTCTCGTGAGCACCAGGACCGTCGCACGGCAGAGGGCGGGCTGGGCGCTGCGAAAGCTCCTCACGGCGCCGGAGGTCGAGTCGGTCCCCGAAGGCCGGATGGTGGAGCTGCCCGGACGGGGACGCACGTTCGTCGTCGACGTCCCCGGTCCCGAGGGCGCGCCGGCCCTGGTCCTCCTGCACGCCCTCGGCTGCACGGCGTACCTGAGCTGGTACCCGGTGCTCGCCGACCTCTCGCAGCACTACCGCGTCGTGCTGCTCGACCAGCGCTGGCACGGCCGCGGCATCCGCTCCCCGCACTTCCGGTTCGAGGACTGCGCCGACGACGTCGCGGCCCTGCTCGACGTGCTGGGCATCGAGACCTGCGTCCCGGTGGGCTACTCGATGGGAGGGGCGGTCGCCCAGCTGGTCTGGCGCCGGCATCCCGAGCGGGTCGAGGGCCTGGTGCTGTGCTCGACGGCGCGCAACTTCCGCGGCACGCGCCGCGAGAAGGTCTTCTTCCCGGTCGTGTCTGCCGCGATGCTGCCCCTCGCGTCGGTCTGCCGCGCCCGGGTCGAGCGGCTCGCCGCCGGGCTCCCGGACGTGCCGTCCGTCGCCGCTGCGGACCGCGACTGGGGGATGGCGGAGCTCCGGAGCACCAGCGCCTGGTCGGCGCCCGCGGTCCTGCAGGCGCTCGGCCGCTTCAACTCGGCGCCGTGGGCCGGCGAGATCGACGTGCCGACCTCGGTCGTCGTCACCGCCCGGGACCACACCGTGCCGGGACGCCGGCAGCGCCGGCTGGCCGCGGCGATCCCGGGCGCCGAGGTCGTCGAGGTCGACGGCGGCCACGCCTCGCTCGTGCTCAAGGCGGCGCTGTTCGGCCCCGCCCTGCTCGAGGCGGTCGCCTCCGTCGTCGCCCGCCGCACCGGTCTGTCCTCGCGCGCGGGCTGACACCTTGGCAACTACTGAGATTTCGTCTAACTTGCGACTGTGTCTCATGTCACCGCCGCCGAGGTCGGCCTCCGCGAGCGCAAGCGTCAGGCCACGCACCAGCGGATCGCCGACGAGGCCGCCCGGCTCGCCTCGGAGAAGGGCGTGGCCGCGACGACCATCGACGAGATCGCCGCGGCCGCCGAGGTGGGGCGGGCCACGTTCTTCCGGTACTTCGACGCGAAGGAGGTGGCGGTCGCCGAGGGCTTCAGCGTCCCCTGGCTCCAGCTGGTCATCGACAACCTCGACATCCAGCCACCGCACCTGGACGCCATGGAGGCGGTCCGCGAGACCTTCCGCGGCTTCGCCCCCGTGCTCGACGAGGCCGGGACCCGGCTCGTGCTCCAACAGGCCCGGCTGGCCTCGGCCTCGCCCGGCCTGCAGGCGTGGACCCTGCACGTCTACGTCCGCTTCGAGAAGGCGATCGCCAGCTCGGTCGCGGGACGCTTCCCCGACCTCGCCCAGGACGACCCTCGGCCCCTTCTGGTCGGTGCGCTGACAATGTCCGCCGTACGCATCTCGCTCGACACCTGGCTGGCCTCCGACGGCCGCAAGGACCTCCCGTCGCTCCTCCAGTCGGCGCTCCGCTCCGTCTCGTTCGGCACCGATCTCGTAAGGCGGGACACATGAACGACCACGACCTGGCCCACGACCTGGCCACCTCGGCCGGCGAGCTCCTCCTCGAGCTGCGCGCCGCCGGCCTCGAGGGCAGCGCGCTCAAGGACGCCGGCGACCGCGAGGCGCACGTGCACCTGATGACCGAGCTCGCCCGCCGGGCGCCCGGCGACGCCGTGCTGTCCGAGGAGGGTGCGGCCGACCCGGCTCGGCTCACGATGCCGCGCGTCTGGATCGTCGACCCCCTCGACGGCACCCGGGAGTACTCCGAACCGCCGCGCGACGACTGGGCCGTCCACGTCGCCCTCTGCATCGACGGCGTCGCCACCGTCGGAGCCGTCGCCATGCCAGGGCGGGGCCTCACGCTCAGCACCGGGCAGCCCCTGCCGGTCCTGCCTCCGCACGAAGGCCCGCCACGGCTGGCCGTCAGCCGCACCCGTCCCACCGAGCACGCACAGCTGCTCGCCGCCGCTCTCGGTGGAGAGCTCGTGGCGATGGGGTCCGCGGGCGTGAAGGCGATGGCCGTCGTGCTCGGCGAGGTCGAGATCTACGCCCACTCCGGCGGCCAGTACGAGTGGGACTCCGCGGCGCCGGTCGCGGTGGCGGCCGCGGCCGGGCTCCACGTCTCACGGCTCGACGGCTCACCCCTGGTCTACAACCGCCCCGACCCCTACCTGCCCGACCTGCTCATCTGCCGGCCCGAGCTCGCGCAGACCGCCATCGACATCTGTGCCGGAGTGACGCGATGACGACCACCCTCACCCACCTGCAGCGGCTCGAGGCCGAGAGCATCAGCATCATGCGCGACGCCGTCTCGGAGTCGCAGAAGCCGGTGATGCTCTACTCCGTCGGCAAGGACAGCGCGGTGATGCTCCACCTCGCGCAGAAGGCCTTCTACCCCGGCAAGCTGCCCTTCCCGCTGCTCCACGTCGACACGACCTGGAAGTTCCAGGACATGTACCGGCTGCGCGACAAGAAGGCGCAGGAGCTCGGCGCCGACCTGATCGTCCACAAGAACCCCGAGGCCGTGGCCCTCGGCATCAACCCGTTCGACCACGGCTCGGCGATGCACACCGACGTCTGGAAGACCGACGGCCTCAAGCAGGCGCTCGACGCAGGGGGCTTCGACCTGGCCTTCGGCGGGGCCCGCCGCGACGAGGAGAAGTCGCGCGCGAAGGAGCGCATCTTCTCGGTGCGCACCAAGGACCACCGCTGGGATCCCAAGCAGCAGCGGCCCGAGCTCTGGCGGCTCTACAACGCGCG
>FSWJ01000262.1_pt1 | contig 12381 bp, 11 predicted proteins | sample 1637851 | NCBI WGS metagenome assembly FSWJ01 (sample SAMEA3914789, study PRJEB12502) | metagenome | biome: forest; material: soil | place: Canada | collected 2011-07-03 | depth 0.3 m | reverse complement strand
TACGCGAACTTCACGCGCCCACTGTGGAACTGGCTGTCGGTGCCCGGCTCACCGGCCGCCGGCGGCCTCGGCATGACGCTGCGGCGCACCTCTTCGTTGAGATCCTCGTCGCGCCACCGCCCGGTCATGTTAGCGACATCCACCCGCCAGCCGTCGAGGGAGTACGGGGGCTGCAGCCACTTCGCCACCACCGAGTCCACGCCGTCGATGAACCGGCGCTGCAGCTCCTCCGCGCGCCAGTTGAACTTCGGCAGGCTCGAGAAGCCGAGCCAGCTGACGTACTCGGTCTGGGCGGCATCCAGCCACAGGTAGAACGCGCTCTCGGGCGTGCCCGGGTTGCGATAGGCGGCGCGGAACCACTCGTGGGAGTCGCCCGAGTGGTTGGTGGTCAGGTCGCCGATCACCCGGATGCCCTTGGCATGCGCTGCCGCGACCAGGTCGGCGAGCGCCGAGTCGCCGCCGAGCAGCGGATCGACCTGGTCGAACGAGGTCGCGTTGTAACGGTGGTTCGACTCGGCCGGGAACACCGGGGTCAGGTACAGCAGGTTCACCCCGAGGTCGACCAGGTGGTCGAGGTGGTCGATCACGCCCTGCAGGTCGCCGCCGTAGAGCTGCTCGCCGGTGCCCGGTCCGACGTGGACGACCGGGTCCGTCCACTTGGCGGGCATCGCCCAGTTCGGCACCGGACGGTGGTCGGCCTCCGCGGAGCGCGCGAACCGGTCGGGGAACACCTGGTACATGACCGCCTCGCGGCCCCACGCCGGCGGCGGGTCGTAGCTCACCAGTCGGAAGTCGTCGATATCGCGGGTCTCGGTGTGCGACAAGCCCGCCGAGGTCAGCCACCAGGTCGCGCCGTCGTCGGCCTCCATCAGGAAGCGGTAGCCGTGCACCGGGTTCTCGACCTGGATCGCCGCCTCCCACCAGACAGCACGAGGCGTCTCGTGCACGACGACCGCGTCGCTGAACGACGGCTCGCGATCGGGATTCGAGCGGGTGCGCACAATGCGCATGGTGCCGAAAACCCGCGGCACCATCACGCGCACCCGCACCGTTTCGCCGAGCTCGGGCGTCTGGTCGGAGACGTAGAGCGGTGAGCCGTCGTGGTGCGGCAGCTCGGCGGGAACGTGCTCCATTGCAGCGAGCCTAGGCTCAATCCCATGGCCCGAACCGCACCCGAACCCGACTGGTGGCGCACGGCCGTCATCTACCAGATCTACCCGCGATCCTTTTCCGACTCCAACGGCGATGGGATCGGCGACCTGCCGGGCATCACCGAGCGCCTGGATGCGCTCGCACAACTCGGCGTCGACGCGGTGTGGCTCTCGCCCTTCTACACGTCGCCGCAGAGGGACGCCGGCTACGACGTGGCGGACTACACGGATGTCGATCCACTGTTCGGCACCCTCGCCGACTTCGACGCGCTGCGCGACCGCGCCCACGCGCTGTCACTGAAGCTGATCATCGATCTCGTCCCCAATCACAGCTCGAGCGCGCATCCTTGGTTCCAGGCGGCGCTCGCGGCGGCGCCCGGATCACTCGAGCGCGCCCGCTACCTGTTCCGCGACGGGCTGGGCGCCGACGGCGATGTGCCGCCCAACAACTGGAAGTCGGTGTTCGGGGGTCCGGCCTGGACCCGCGTCAACGAGGCCGATGGCAAGCCGGGCCAGTGGTACCTCCACATCTTCGACACCTCGCAGCCCGATTTCGACTGGACGAACGACGAGGTCAAGGAGCTGTTCCGCGGCGTGCTGCGGTTCTGGCTCGAGCGCGGCGTCGACGGGTTCCGGGTGGATGTCGCGCACGGCCTCGCGAAGAAGCCGGGCCTGCCCGACTGGACGCCCGATCCGTCCCTCGGAATGAGCGACCATCAGGACGACGCGCCGTACTGGGCCCAGCCCGGCGTTCACCCGATCTACCGCGACTGGCACCGCGTGCTGGCCGAGTTCGGGCCCGACCGCATCCTCGCCGGCGAGGCATGGGTCGAACCGCTGTCGAAGCTGGCCGACTGGGTGCGCCCCGACGAGATGCAGCAGACCTTCAATTTCACCTTCCTCGAGACCCCGTGGGAGGCCGCGCCGCTGCGCAAGGTGGTGGATGACTCGCTCGCCGCATTCGGCGGAGTGGGCGCGCCGAGCACCTGGGTGCTCTCGAACCACGACGTGATCCGGCACGCCACCCGGCTCGGGCTCAACCCACCGCCACCGCAAGGGCAGGGGCTCGGCCCGAGGTCGGAGTCGCATCCCGACGACGCGGTCGGCCTGCGCCGTGCCCGGGCCGCCACGGCGTTCATGCTCGCGCTGCCCGGCTCGGCCTATCTGTACCAGGGCGAAGAGCTCGGCCTGCCCGAGGTCATCGACCTGCCCGACAGCGCCCGGCAGGACCCGACCTTCTTCCGCACCGGCGGCGAGACCTACGGCCGTGATGGATGCCGCGTCCCGCTCCCCTGGGAGGCGGCGGCACCCATGGCGGGCTTCGGCCCGGTCGGCGCCGGCGGGACGGGCGCGAGCTGGCTGCCCCAGCCCGAGACCTGGGCGGGCTATGCGCGGGATGCCCAGCTCGGCATCCCCGGATCGACCCTCGAGTTCTACCGCGAGGCGCTCGCGGCGCGGCGCACCCACCATCTGGCCAGCAACGAGCTGGTCTGGCTGCCGTCACCGGACGCCGCCGCGCTGGTGTTCCGCTCGGGAGCCGTCACGGTCATCGCCAACACCGGGCCGAATCCCGTCGCTCTACCCGCCGGGCGCGTGGTGCTGACCAGCGGACCGGTCGGCACCGACCGGCTCCCCGGCGACACCACCGCGTGGGTCGTCGGCTAGCCCGCATTTGCCTAGGCGCTACCCGCGTTCGCCTCGAGCCAGGGAATCGGGTCGATGGTCGTTCCATCCACGTTGACCTCGAAGTGCAGATGCGGGCCGGTGGCCTCGCCGGTCTCCCCGACCAGGCCGATGAAGTCGCCGACGCCCACCGTCTGGCCCAGCGTGATCGGGCTCGACCCGGTGGTCATGTGGGCGTACGTGAACTTGACCGTGTGACCGTTGAGCTGCGAGGTGATGACGACGTAGTTGCCATACCCCCTGAGACCGTCGTCGCGCGCAGTGACCACACCGGCCGCCACCGCGAAGATCGCCGCACCCGAACCTGGGGTGAAGTCGACGCCCTCGTGATACGTCGAGCAGCCCGAGCAGGGAGCGATGCGCGGCCCGAAACCGGAACTGATGGTGACGGGATAGGGGAACGGCCAGCGGATGCTGCCACCGCCGGCCCCACCGACCGTGGCACCGGCGTGGCTGTACTTCTGAGCGAGCACCTGCGCCCACGAGAGAACGCCGACCTTGTCGCGCGCGCCGACCTCGACGGTGCCATCGTTGGAGACGGCGACCGACTGGCCGGCGGTGCTTGAGCTCCCCGCGACGGTGCTGCCGCTGTCGGATGACGCCGGGAAGAACGCGTTCGCCGGGACCGACATCCCGATCGCGAGGGCGCCCGCGAACAGCATCGCGGCGACCGAGAGGAGCCGGGAGCCGATGGTGCGCGCGCGGGACCCCGGCGACTTGCGTTGGCTCGCGGATACCTTGCCGGAGCGGACGGGACGCGCCTTCTCGACGGATCTGGCTCGGCTCGGACTGTCTCGACGACGGGTCTGCGGGCGACTGCGGGACTGCTCGGCTGCGCGCTCGCGATCTCGGAGTTCGCGACGACTGGTCGCCTGCGGCAACTCGGTCATGACGGAACTCCTCGGGCGGCGGATCATCCGATAGTAACGAATCAGCCACAAGACGGCCACCCGCCCATCCGGGTGACGGCCGATCGGCCCGTCGATCCGGTCAGATGTCGTACCGCGTGCCGAGCTCGATCAGCAGCGGTTCGAGGTGTGCGGCGAGCTCCGGCTCGGCCGCCAGGATGAAGTCCCGACTCGGTGCTGCGTCGCCGAATCCCTTCACCACCGCCCCCGCCTCGCGCGCGATGATGGCACCCGCTGCGTGGTCCCAGGGGCTCAGGGTGCGCTCGAAGTACGCGTTCGTGCGCCCGTTCGCGACCATGCAGAGGTCGAGTGATGCGGTGCCGAAGCGGCGGATGTCGCGGACCATCGGCAGCATCCGGGTCACGACCTCGCCTTGCTTGCCCCGCGTCGCGGCGGCGTACGCGAAGCCCGTGTTGATGAGGGCGAGCTCGAGGGGGACGGGGTCCGCGACGTGGATGCTCCGGTCGCCCTGGAATGCGCCCCCACCCCGTGAGCCGGTGAACAGCTCGCCGATCGCCGGATTGAGCACGCATCCATGCAGGCCCGTCCAGGTGAGCGGGTCGGGGTCGCCCTCGACCACCGCGATGCTGATCGCGTAGTGCGGGATGCCGTACAGGTAGTTGACGGTGCCGTCGATCGGATCGACCACCCAGGTGAGGCCACTGGTGCCGGAGGACGATCCGCCTTCTTCTCCCAGGATCGCGTCGTCGGGCCGCGCGTCGAGGATGCGCGCGCGGATCAGCCGCTCGACCTCGCGGTCGGCCTCGGTGACGACATCCACGATCGTCGACTTGGTCGCGGCCACCTCGACGCCCTCGCGCCGGCGCTGCGCCGCCAGCTCGCCGGCCTCGAGCGCGATGGTGCGGGCCAAGTCGAGCAGTTCGGACGGCATGGCTCCAGGCTATCGGCGCGGCTGGGCGTCGCCGATTGACGCGATCCGTCAATCCGCTGGCGGTCTGGGGGACCCGGTGCGAGGCTCGACGCATGACGATCACGATCACGCCGGGATCCGGCGAGGCGGTCTTCGACTTCGCGGTCTCGCCGCTGGCCGAACTGGTGGCTTCGATGCATTTGCTCGGCGAGCCGAGCCATCACCGGGACCGCCGCACCTGGGTCGCCGACACGCGCGGCATCCTCAGCGACGAGCTCTCCGAGGCGCTTCACTCCTTGGACTATCTGTGGCGGGGGGCACGGCCCGACATCTTCCTGCCGGCTTCCGGCTCGTCCGACCTCGTCGACGAGCTCGACCGGATCGACCGGCTTTCGGACGAGGACTGGGTGGGGAGTGTTCTGCTGACCTTCAGCTGCGGAACAGTGCGGCTGCGCGCCGACCTTGGCTCGCCGCTCGTCGACGACCGCGCCCGCGAGCTGGCGCTGGAGCGGGCTGCAGCCCGTGGTCCCCGGCAGATCCTGTTCGTGGAGGAGGTGCTCGCGCATCCGGCCGCATCTCGCCAGCGTGTCCGCGAGCTTCTTGCCGAATGCGACCGGGTCTACTTCCGCCAGGAGTGGGAGCGGCTCGGCCCGCAACTCGCGGCCGAGGCATCCGGGCGCCGTGATGTGCTCGCGACCCTCGGGATCTCGGCGACCCTCCCGACTATGTCGACCGCGCTCTCCTACGACAACGGTCGGATCGTCGTCGACAAGCTGCAGGATGCCAGCACCTCGGGCGACGGGTCCGGCGTCACCTTCCTGCCCACATCCTTCGGCGATCCGCACCTCCTGGTCGTCTACGCGCCGGGCCGGCGGCCGGTCGTGCAGTACCCGGTGCGGCGTACCGCCGACGTGGACGACATCGGGCTCGACCTGGTGCAGGCGCGCATCCGTGCGCTCGATCATCCACTCAGGCTGCGCCTGCTGCGGAGCCTCCTGCGCGGGGCGTTCACCACCACCGAGCTCGCCGATAACTGGGCGGTCACCGCGCCGGAGGTATCGCGCCATCTCGCCCTGATGCGAGAAGCCGGGCTGGTCGTGACGCGGCGCGACGGCCGATTCGTGCTCTATTCGGCGGATGCCGTCGCCGTCAACCGGCTCGGAGCCGACGTCCTGTCGGGGCTGCTGCGATGATGCTCAACGCCGAGATGACGACGGTGGCCGCGAGCCACTCGCATCCACTACGAGGCGCGGTCGCACGGCTCCGTGAGCGCCTCCCGCACCACCGCGCACTGAGTCGTGAGGAGCAGATCCGCCGCTACCAGGTGCTGCGCGACCGGGACGAGCGCGACTGGAGGGCGACCATGCTGGCATCCCGGATCATCTAGCGCGAGTCGGCACCGCAGGAAGGCGCAACCATGCGCGCAGTGGTGGCGGGTGACGTCCTGGGGCGAAATGGATTCCCGTCGCGATCTCGACCATGTAGTCGCTCATCTCGGCAGGAGACGCCAGCCGGATCCGGATGCCGTTCGTCGCCAGGAAGGTCCGAGCGCTGACCCACGCGGTCCTCTTGTTGCCGTCGAGGAACGCGTGCGATTCCGTCTAGTCGGCGAGTAGAGCGGGGGAGCGGGTTCTAGCCGCGCTCCTCGTCCAAGCGGTCGTGTCATGAGGTCCTGGGTCGCTTGGGGAGTGGGAGAGCGACCGACGTCCAGGTCAGCCGAGAGGTCGCTGTTTGATAGCCTCCGCAGATGCGGAAGCTCGGCGATCTCCTTCGGTCGGAGCGCGGCCCGGTCGTCGTGCATGTTGCGGTACTGATCGTCGGGTTCGTGGTGCTCGCCGTCGTCGCCAGCCGAGAATGGTTCTTCTACGACGACTGGTACTTCCTCGTGAAGGACCCAGGCGTCATCTGGGCACCCCATGTCGGGCATTGGAATACGGTGCCTGCTCTGATCCTCCGCGCAACGCAAAGCGTCTTCGGGATGGATCACTACCTCCCGTTTGCCTTCCCCGCGATCCTCGTGCACCTCGGCGCGGCGCACCTCATCTGGCGGATCACCATCCGCATCGGGGTTCGCCCCTGGCTTGCGACCGCCTTCACGGGATTGCTGGTGTTCCTGGGCTCGGGCGCCGAAGCCATCGACTGGGCGGTGCAGCTCGGGTTCGTCGGCGCGGTGACGGGGCTACTTGGGGTGATCATCATTCTCGATCGAGAACGCATCGGATTCGGCCGCATCGTCGCAGCCTCGGCCCTCGTGCTGCTCTCGCTGGCAAGCTCAGAGACCTGCCTCCCCTTCATTCTGGTGGCCATCGTGATCGCGCTACTGCGACACGGGTTGCGCCCCACTCTGGCCGTGTTCGCCATTCCGCTAGCTGTCTTTCTTACCTGGTACCTGACCATCGGGCACACCGATCCGAACATCGGTCGCGCCCATGGCCTGGGGCAGGTTCTGCAGGTCCCGCAGTATGCGGTTGCCATGCTCAGCGACGGACTCGGACGAATGTTTCCGATCGCCGTCCTCGGTGGTCTCGTATTTGTCGCGCTGGGAGTGTGGTGGCTCTTCAGCGTTCGGGAAACCTTCCGCTCTCCCGATCCGTCCGCTCGGGTCGCGTACCTTCTGCTACTCGTCGCGCCACTGTTCGCGCTGCTCACGGGGTACTCGCGGATCGGGGGCGGGCTGCAGACCGCCAGCTCCTCACGTTACGTCTATGTCATTGTGATCGCGATCGCACCGCTACTCGCGCTGGGATTCGACCGACTGACGCGACGAGCGCCGGTTCTACCTGCGGTCGTCCTCGTCGTGATCGTGACCGCGTGGAATGTTGGGGGCTTGGCGATCGCGCTGGAAACCCGCATCCAGCGTGCGGACAGCACACGGGTCGAGCTGGCACAGGTTGCGGCGCTTCTGGCGACGCGACCCGACTGCCTCCCCGACGCCGATCGCCCGTCGCCTCAGTGGGCAGCCGTCGTTGAAGTCGTCGACCTCAAGTACTGGATCGCGAAGGGCTGGTATGACCCCGCCGCGGTTGCGCCCTCGACGCGAGGCTGCAGCGGCTGAGCATTCCACTCGGGGGATGACGCGGGTGGCGGGCAGCCTGAGCGGCGAACAGCGGGAAAAGCGCCGACAGGCCTAAGCCAGCGAGAGCATTGCCCCAGACCACCTCACCGAGCCCGGTATCGCCGTAACCGTTGAGGCGGTGGCCGCTCTCAAGAGTCGTGCCGACAATCATCAGAATGACTCCCACCACAAGCCGGGACCCACGATGATGCAGAGCGCCACAATCCACGGATTGGTGCGACCAGTTGAGCCCCTTGCGCCTACCCTGGCCGCCAGTTCGGCACGGCGAGCATCTTCCGGTGTCGCGTACTCGGCGTCGTCATCGTTGCCACTGAGCCAGGTCATGGGTCGCCCTCCGTCGCGACCGAGGATACAGAACGGCGTCACCGATCAAGGCGCCATGGTGGAGGACTACGAAGACTTCTCGCCGATCACCCGGCCACCCGCGGGGCTGGTTGTCGATGGCGCGGGCACCGCGGACGCGACGCACGAGTGGGCCGTCCAGAGGGCGGTTCGCTCGGGTTCGGTGGACTCTAGGTCGGCGACTCGCCGCTCTAGACAACCTGCTCCACCTCGTTCATTCCACAGTTGACGTCTTGGCCGGCTTCGTTTCCTCGACGGGTGTTGACTCGCCGGCTCCGGTCAAGATCCTTTGGTGGATCTCCTGCGTGAGCTGATGGACAGATCGGGTCAGATCGGTGTTCTCGTGAAGCAGACGATCCGATACCGCGTAGTCGTGGTCCGCTTTGGCTTGCTGGAAGGAGGCCTGCCTGTTCTGGCCGATCATGACAAAAGTTGAGAGGAAGATCGCCTCAAGCGAGACGATGAGGGTCAAGGTCGGCCACGGATTCGGTTCGAAGAAGAGCATCCAGGCCGCAAAGACCACCACGTGAAGGTAGACGAACTTCATTGAGCCAGCGAAAGCCGTAATCGCGTCCGCGATCCGGAGTTGGATACTCCCCGCCCGGTGCTCGGCCTCCGCGAGAACGCTGGGATGGAGGGTGGCCCTTTCGTGTGTCGCAAGCAATCGGCGGGGCACGATGTTGGGCCTGATCTGCGGCGAGGTCCCGACAGTCGGCTGGGTCACGGTCTTGTCCTGCGGCATTGGCGTCTCCGATCGTTGGCGGCCGGAAGATCCCGTCGCTCTGCGAGCGAGCGTAGCTACTGTTGAGTTCGACGATCGGCCCCAGTGCCACGAGTACGCGACGAAGTCGAGATAAGCCGCCAGGGACCGATCAGCGACATCTAGCCGCCGGTCTAAGGACCGGCCAACCAGCCAGAGGACGGATACTTCATGAAGGCTGGCACCTCGTCGGATCTTGGCGGATTCTCAAGGTCTCACCGATAGCTTCTGCGCGTGCGTCCTCGAGCCGACATCACCGAGCCTCAGTTCGACGCGCGCAGCATCCCCGATGGCGGCTCCCGGCGCACGCGGCCGAGGCGCTGGATCATCGCGGCACTGGTCGTCGTCGCCATCGTCTGGGTGATCGCGCTGGCCGACATCCTGTCTCTCAACACCGTGACGATCTTGGGGACGATCTCCGTCGCCAGCGCCCCGGGGTCGCGCGGCGCCTGCGCGGTGCCTACCCCGGGCGCTGTCGGAGTGGGGACCGTCGTCACCATCCGCGACCCAGGGAACAAGATCATCGGGGCCACGACGCTGCGAGCCGGGCGGGCCGCGAAGAGCCCGCGGAGGTGCGTCTACAACTTCCGGGTCCGGGATGTGCCGTCCGGATTCCGGACCTACGGCGTCGAGGTCGGGGATCGAGGGCCGGTGCATCTGCTCTCAGGCGTGCACATCACGCACAGCGTGGACATCAGCATCCGCTAGGCACGGAGTGGATGGGCGCGGGGTCGAATGTCACCGGTTCATGGATGTAAGCAAGGTGCATTCCGACCCTGCTTCGTCGTGGTGGCTGAAAGTCGCGCGCGCCGAGGAGCACCTCGATCACGAGTGGCGGGTGAGGGATTCGAACCCCCGTAGCATTACACGTCTGATTTACAGTCAGATCCCTTTGGCCGCTCGGGTAACCCGCCAGGCACGCCCGGCCCATGTGATCATCGACCGGAAGCGCTCGGACAATGTTACAAGGTGTCGCGGGCCGCGGTGAACCTGGGTCGCGTACCGCGCTCAGCCCCCGGCCTTGCTGGCGGCAGCGTTGTACGCCACCGCCACCCGGGCCACCTTCGTCAGGTACGCGTCGGTCGAGTTGTAGGCGGCGATCGCCGCGCGCCATCCGCTCTCCGTGTCCAACGCGGTCGACGCCCGGCAGAGGTAGTTCGTGGTCGCCATGACGGCGTCGTCGATGTTCTGCGGATCCTCGACGCCGTCGCCGTTGCCGTCGGTATGCCAGTTGCGCCAGGTCTGCGGGATGAGCTGCATCGGCCCCACCGCGCGATCGCTCTTCGCGTCGCCGTCGATCGCCCCGCCGTCGCTGTCCGGGATCAATGCGACGCCGTTGCCGTTCAGGGCGACCCCGTAGATCGGCGGGGTCACCGTGCCGTCCGCGCCGATCGACGATCCGCCGTGCTGCCCGTGCGAGCTCTCCACGTCGCCGATCGCCGCGAGCGTCGTCCACGAGAGCTTGCACTGCGGCATCGTCGCAGCTTTCGCGAGGGCCGCTCCGGCGTACGCGAGCACGGCACGCTCCGGGATGCCGGTGGCTGTCGCCACGTGCGCCGCCCAGCGCGGATCCACCAGCGCGGTGATGTCCGCAGTCGTTCCGGGCACCCGCGTCGGATCAGGGACCGGCGCCCGCGCTGCCGGCGATGCCCAGCTCGGGTCCGGCATCGAGGTGCTGTGCGCGCCCACCGCCCCCCATCGCGGGATGACGACCGCGAGCAGCACAGCGACCAGCACGAGAACGCCGACGATCGGGGCCAGCACGATGACCAGGGATCCCGTTCGTTCACGCATCCCCTGTTACTAGCATGGCCGCATGGCAGATTCCTCTTTCGACATCGTGAGCAAAGTGGACACGATGGAGGTGCAGAACGCCCTCGGTCAGGCGCAGAAGGAGATCCAGCAGCGCTACGACTTCAAGAACGTCGGCGCCTCGATCGATCTCAGCGGCGAGAAGGTGGTCATGAAGGCGAGCGCCGAGGAGCGGGTGAAGGCGGTGCTCGAGGTCTTCGAGCAGAAGCTGATCAAGCGCGGCATCTCGCTGCGGTCGCTGGATGCCGGCAAGCCGTTCCCCAGCGGCAAGGAGTACCGCATCGAGGCATCCATCAAGCAGGGGATCTCGAGCGATGACGCGAAGGCGATCTCGAAGATCATCCGGGATGAGGGGCCCAAGGGTGTGAAGAGTCAGATCCAGGGCGACGAGTTGCGGGTGCAGTCGAAGAGCCGCGACGACCTGCAGCAGGTGCAGGCGCTGCTGAAGGGCAAAGACCTCGATGTCGCCCTTCAGTTCGTGAACTACCGCTGAGCCGGCTCTCTCCATGACCGGAGCCTTGATCGGCGCGATCGTCGCCGTCGTGCTGGTCGTCGTCGACTTCGTGATCCGCGTGCTCTCGGTCGTGCTGATCCCGCGCAACCGGCGGCCGCAGACGGCGCTGGCCTGGCTGCTGGCGATCTTCTTCATCCCGTACATCGGGATCGGCCTGTTCCTGCTGGTCGGCACCTTCCGGCTGCCGAAGCGGCGGCGCGAGAAGCAGGTGGAGATCAACCAGTACATCCTCGACACCACCGAGGGATTCGACCGGGTCGCAGAAGAGGCTCCGTGGCCGGACTGGCTCGGGCCGATCGTCGAACTCAACCGCACCCTGGGCGCGATGCCGATGGTGGGCGGCAACTCGTCCGTTCTCTACGACGCGGATGCCGCGGCTCTCGCCGCGATGACGGAGGAGATCGGGCGCGCGACGAAGTCCGTGCACGTCGAGTTCTACATCCTCGCGCTGGACCGGACGACGAGACCGTTCTTCGACGCCCTCGCCGCCGCCGTGCAACGCGGAGTCGTGGTGCGGGTGCTGCTCGACCACCTCGGCACGTTCCAGTACAAGGGATTCCGTCCCGCGAAGCGGGCGCTGACCAGGATGGGCGCGCAGTGGCACCTGATGCTGCCGTTCCAGCCCCTGCGCGGACGCATCCAGCGGCCGGATCTGCGCAACCATCGCAAGCTGCTCGTCGTGGATGGCGAGGTCGCCTTCACCGGATCGCAGAACGTGATCGACCCCGGCTACGAGAAGCGCGGAAACGCCCGGCGGGGGCTGCAGTGGAAGGACTTCATGGTGCGCTTCGAGGGACCGGTCGTGGCCGGCATCGACGCGCTCTTCGTGACCGACTGGTACGCGGAGACGAACGAGCTGCTGTCGCGCGAGGCGGCTCCCGCCCGGCAGACCGGGCCGGGCTCGCTCGACTGCCAGGTGGTGCCGAGCGGCCCAGGCTTCGTCGGCGAGAACAACCTGCGGCTGTTCAACTCGCTGGTCTACGCGGCCCAGAAGAAGGTCATCCTGGTCAGCCCGTATTTCGTGCCGGACGACTCGATGCTCTACGCGATCACGACCGCCGCCCAGTCGGGGCTCGAGGTGCAGCTGTTCGTGTCGGAGATCGGCGACCAGTTCTTCGTGTACCACGCGCAACGCAGCTACTACGAGGCGCTGCTGCGGGCGGGGGTGCGCATCTTCTTGTTCCGGTCGCCGACGATCCTGCACGCCAAGCACTTCACCATCGACGATGACGTCTCGGTGATCGGCTCGAGCAACATGGACATG
>FSWJ01000129.1_pt1 | contig 12517 bp, 12 predicted proteins | sample 1637851 | NCBI WGS metagenome assembly FSWJ01 (sample SAMEA3914789, study PRJEB12502) | metagenome | biome: forest; material: soil | place: Canada | collected 2011-07-03 | depth 0.3 m | reverse complement strand
GAACCCCATGGAGAAGGTGTTCGAGATCTACATCCGGACCACGCCGGAACGGCTGTGGGAGGCCATCACCGACCCGGAGACGAGGAGCAGGTACCAGTTCGGCGCCCGGATCAGCTCCGACTGGACGCCGGGCTCGCGCTTCGAGCTGAGCAACCCCAACGGTCCGGTGCTGCTCGGTGAAGGGGAGAACCTCGAAGTGGACCCGCCACGACGGCTCGTCCAGACGATGGTCGCCCTGTGGGGCGACGACGTGAAGAGCGAGGGGACCTCGAGGATCACCTGGGAGATCGCGCCGGTCGGCGACTCCTGCTGCCTGACCGTCACCCACGACCAGCTCCGCGACGGCGCCAACAACCAGCTGTACGGCGGTTGGCCGATGATCCTGTCGGGCTTGAAGACCTGGCTCGAGACCGGCGAGGAACTGACCACTCCCGGGTCGCTGATGTACCGCTGAGGCCGTGGCCGGGCGGCGGGTCAGCGGCCGGCAGGCACGGGTCAGGCGGAACGGGCGACCCTGACGGACGGCGCGACGGCCGGTGCGGGCGCCTGCGCGACGTCGGAGGACGCGAGCTCCGACGCGAGCGCGACCTTCATGCCCTCCGGGTCGAGCAGGTCGATGAGCAGGGAAGGCGGGATGCCGTCGGTGAGCAGGCGCAGCGCGAGCGACGGGCCGGGAGCGGAGAGAACGGTCATGTCTGCAGTCTCGACCCCCGGTCGAGACTCCTGTAGGGCCGAATGGGTGAACAAACCACATCCGTGTGATTCGCCTGGATACCGACAAATGGGGGCGTCAGGCGTTGCTGTCCGGCGGCCGCTCTGCTGGCTTCGGAGCGGCGGTCTTCGGAGGGGCTGTCTCCGGGGAGTCTGTCTTCGGAGGGTCGAACACCGGGGGCGTCCTGAAGGGGACGGTCGGCGGAGTCGCCCCCGGAATCCGGAACCCCAGGACCGCGCGCAGGAGCCCGGTCGCCGGTCGTCTGGCCCAGGGCAGCTTCACGACCCGATGCTGACACGCACCGTCGTACGGCGGTAGTGGACCGGCGCGGGAGACTGCCGAGGTGGTCCTTCGCGGAACGTACGAGCCCAGCCCCGAACAATGGGTGCGTGACGAGGTCGCGCATCTCGAGCGCACGGGGGGATCGGCGTTCCGGGACCGCCCGGTGGTGCTCCTCACCACGCTGGGCGCCCGCACCGGCAAGCTCCGCAAGACGCCGCTGATGCGGGTCGAGCATGCCGGCACCTACGCCGTGGTCGCCTCGATGGCCGGTGCGGACCGGCATCCGCAGTGGTACGCCAACGTGCTGGCGCACCCGCAGGTCGAGCTCCGGGACGGCGGCGCGACCTTCGAGCTGACGGCGCGCGAGGCGGTGGGCCCCGAACGCGGCAGGTGGTGGTCACGGGCCTGCACCGCGTTTCCGTCCTTTGCCGACTATCAGAGCAGAACACGCCGCCGTATTCCGGTCATTCTCTTCGAGCCGTCGCGCTGAGATAGTCATCGCGGGCCATGGTCCTGCCCTCGGCGCCCGCCGACACTGACGAATGCGGACGACAGGGGGGAGAACGTGCCTACCGTGCGGGACGTCGAGATAGGGCAGTCGTCGCGCGCGCTCGCGCGAGCCGAGGCCCTGATCGACCTGGCCACGACCAGGAAGTCCGTCGGCGACCTGCAAAACCACGCCGTCCAGCTCGGGGCAGCGAACCTGCCGGGCGCCACGGTTGCGCTCTACTACCTGTCCGTCGACGGCACCGTGCTGATGTTGGCCGCCGTATCCGGGGGCGACGCCCCGGTCGAGCGTCCAGTCGACGCGGAGTGGACGACGTCGGCGCGCCGGTCAGCGGTCGACATCGCCCTGCGGCGCGACAGCGGCGAGCCCTTTGCGCTGCTCGCCGTCACCGCGCCGGTCCTGAAGGAGGACGACGTGGCGTTCGCGCTGCGGCTGGCAGAGGTGACCGCGGTCAGCGTCACGCGCGCCCGCCGCGAGGAGGAGCTCACCCGCAGCGAGGCCCGCCTCATCGAGGCGCAGCGCATCTCCCACGTCGGGAGCTACGACTTCGAGATCGCCACCAACACCAACATCTGGAGCGACCAGCTCTATCGCATCTACGGCCGTGAGCCGCAGTCGTTCATGGCGACCTACGAGCGGTTCATGGAGATGCTGCATCCCGACGATCGCGAGCACGTCGCCGCCGTGCATCAGCACTCGATGGCGACGCTCGAGCCCTACGAGATGGAGGAGCGCGTCATCTGGCCGGACGGGCAGGTGCGCACCCTTGCCAGCTGGGGCGAGGTCGTTCCCGACGCCGAGGGAAGGCCGGCCCGCATGGTCGGCATCTGCTGGGACATCACCGAACAGCGCCAGATCGAGGAACAGCTCGTTCGCGAAGCGCTGCACGACAAGCTCACCGGGCTGCCCAACCGTGCGCTCCTCGTGGACCGGCTCGCGCAGGCCCTCGCCAGCGTGCAGCGCCACAGGCGGACGCTCGGGGTGCTCTTCATCGACATCGACCGGTTCAAGGTCATCAACGACAGCCTCGGCCACGAGGCCGGCGACGAGGTCCTGGTCGAGGTTGCGCGGCGACTCAGCGCGCTCGTGGGACCCGGCCACACCGTCGCTCGCTTCGGTGGAGACGAGTTCGTCGTCCTCTGCGAGGACCTCGACGATCCCGCGGAGGCGGCGCGCGTCGCCGACCGCATCCAGGCCGAGCTCAGCCGTCCCGTCCCGGTGCGCGGGTCCGAGCTGTTCGTCACCGTCAGCACCGGCATCGCGCTGTCGTCGGGCGACGATGACGTGGCGAGCTCCATGCTGCGCGACGCCGATGCTGCGATGTACCAGGCGAAGCAGGACGGCAGGGCACGCTCGGCGGTGTTCGCCGACGCGATGCGAGCCCAGGCGATGGGTCGTCTCGACACCGAGGTGGAGCTCCGCCGTGCGCTCGCCGACGACCAGCTGCGCGTGCACTACCAGCCGCTGCGCGACGTGCAGACCGGCGCACTCGTCGGACTGGAGGCGCTCGTGCGGTGGCAGCACCCGGTGCGCGGCCTGGTGGCCCCGATGGAGTTCATCCCGATCGCCGAGGAGACCGGGCTGATCGTGCCGTTGGGGGAGTGGGTGCTCGAAGCGGCCTGTGTGCAGCTCGCGACCTGGCACCGGGACTTCCCGGAGCACGGCCGTCTCAGCGTGGCGGTCAACCTCTCCGGGTCGCAGATCGTGCAGGCCGACTTCGTCGAAAGGGTCGCCCGCATCCTCGAGCGCACGGGAGTCAGCCGTTCCGCCCTGGAGCTGGAGATCACCGAGAGCGTCCTCATGCGCGACGCCGAGAAGGCGATGGCCGTGCTGCACTCGCTCAAGGCGCTCGGCGTGCACCTGAGTGTCGACGACTTCGGTACCGGCTACTCCTCGCTGAGTTATCTCCGGCGCTTCCCCGTGGACGCACTGAAGATCGACCGGTCGTTCGTGGACGGGCTCGGCCAGGAGGCTGAGGACTCCGCGATCGTGCAGGCGATCCAGGCACTCGCCGTCTCGCTCGGGATGACCACGGTCGCGGAGGGCGTCGAGACGGCGATGCAGCTGGACGTCCTCCGGCACCTGGGCTGCCGGCGGGCGCAGGGCTTCTGGTTCAGCGAAGCCGCCCCCGCCGACCAGATCACCGCCCTCCTCGCCGTCTGACGGCTGACGCCCTGGCCACACCGTGGACGGAACGGCGTCCAACGACAACCCTAGACTCCTCGGCGGGGCGGTAGCTCAGCTGGTCAGAGCACGGGACTCATAATCCCTCGGTCGTGGGTTCGAGCCCCACCCGCCCCACCACCTCTCACCTGCAGGTTCACGTCACATCGTCCTCGTCGGGCTCCTCGGGTGGTGCCATTTTTGTGCCATTCTCGGGAACGTCGCCCCAAAGGGCCTCCTCCATCCGGGCTGCGGCCTCCAGCGCGAGCTCGGGGACGACGTGCGAGTAGGTGCCCAAGGTCAGGCTGATCTGCGAGTGGCCGAGCACCTGCATGGCGACGCGAGCCGGAACCCCTTGCTGGAGAAGGAGAGTGGCCGCGGTGTGGCGGGCGTCGTGAAGACGGGCGTCGCGGACGTGGGCGCGCTTGAGCAGTGCCTTCCACGCCTTCCAGTCGGCGCCCGGGTCGATCGGCCGGCCGTCGACCTGGGCGAAGACAAGGCCATTCTCCTGCCAGGCCTCGCCGGCGTACTCCCGCTCGTTCTGCTGCGCTTCGCGATGCGTCTTCAGGCCCTTCCGCAGCGAGGCGGGCAGCGCGATCGTCCGGCGGCCGGCCTTGCTCTTGGGCTCGACCATCACCAGGCCCTTGCCCTTGAGCCGTTGGAGGGCCCGCCGCACGGTCAACGACCCGGCCTCGAAGTCGATGTCGCTCCACTTCAGTCCGAGTGCCTCACCCTGACGCAACCCGAGAGCCAGCGCGATGGACCAGCGCGCTGCGTTGCGACCCTGCTTGGCCGCTTCCAAGAGCCGCCGTGCCTCGTCGGCGCGCAGGGGTTCGATCTCCTTGCGGCTCAGGCTCGGGGCGTCCACGAGGGTGCAGACGTTCCTGGCCACCCGCGATCGCTGGACGGCGACCTTGAGGGCGCGGGACAGGATCCGATGGCTCTGCAGAACGGTGGCCGAGGAGAGCCCCTGAGCCCGCAGGTCGGCGTAGAATCGCTCGAGGTGCTCGGGCTGGAGCCGATCGAGGCGATGGTGACCGAGCGCCGGGATGATCCGCTTCCGGACGTACGACGTGTAGCCCTGGTAGGTGAGCGGACGCACCCGGGCGACGGCGATGGTGGTCAGCCAGTGCTCGAGCCACACCTCGAGAGTCGGAGCCTTGCCGGCCTGGGGGAGCGTCCCTGCATCTCGTTGGCCCTCGAGTGCCCGGACCTTCCGCACGACGGCTGCTCGCGTAGTGCCGGAGACGTGCCGGCGGTCCCGGGTGCCACCGCTGCCGCTGCCCATCGACACGTAGCCGTGCCAGCGGCCGCTGTCGTCCTGCTGGATCGAGCTCTCACCCCACGCTGCTCTGGCCATGGCTCCTTCTCAGGTTGCTTGCTGCCGAACCTCCCAGCGAACGGCAAAATCGGTGGGCTTGGGAGCCTCAGCCGCGATCTGTGGAAAACCGCCCGGCCGCCAGCTGCTACGGCCGACTCTCAAGCCACGCGAGCAGCCGGGCTCGGGGGATGAGGATTCGTCGCCCGAGCCGGACGGCGGGCAGAACCCCCTTGCCGACCTGCTGCTGCACGAGCCAGCGACTGACGCCGAGCAGCGTCGCCGCCTCCGCGACGGTGAGCGTCGGGCTCGGTGCGGACCCGTCCCGCGTGGCCGTCGGGTCGGCCGCGGGTGCGGTCGTGGGGACGTTGGTCGTGGTGCTCATGGGCTTCCTCACTTGTCTGCTGTGCTCGTGGCGGCCTCCGTGTGCGGTGCTGGACCTTCGTCGTCCTTTCGCCGCCGCACGCGACATGCCCTCAATCAGATGTAGGCGCGGTAACCCCTGAACATGTGACTGACCGCGAGGTCCTTCTTGCTGGAGCCTTCTTGCGACCCGGCAACCACCTGGGTTCACACGGGCTTGTGCTGGGGCTCGTGGCGGCCGGCGGCGATGAAGGCGTCAAGGTCGGCGCTGTCGATGCGCAGCAGCTTGGGTCCGAGCTTGACGAACGGGATGCGGTCCTCAGACCGCAGTCGGCGGATGAACCGGACGCTGGTGCCCAGGCGGGCGGCGGCTTGTTCGACGGTGAGCAGCACGAGGGCTCCTGAGGTGTCGGTGGTGGCCTGACGTGACTTTCGTCGGCCGAAGGCAACCCTTGATCTCACATGCAACTCCTCGCGTCTACTGTTCGAGATCGCCTGTCCTGTAAGGGTTCTCGCGCGTCTCGACCGGTCTGGCCGGGCGGCGGCCTGCCCAGGAATGTCGGGACCGGTTGAGGTAAGTCGAACGGGCAGCCGACTCAGTGAATCGTGACCTTGCCGTGACCGAAACGAGGATGCGCCGACCGGCATGGCGGGTCAGCGGCTGAGGCCGCCGTGGTCCCGGCCGTGGCTGGGCGGGTCGCGGTGCGGGTCGTAGTCGTCCCAGGGACGACGGACCTGCAGGGTCGGCTGACTGGCCGCTCCCGCCGGTCGCGGCCCAGGGCTGCGGCTGGCGCGGGGTCGAGCCAGGTCGCTGGTGGGTCGCAGTCCGGGCAGGTCGGGGCCGGTGGGGCGTTGCCGCTCGGCCTCGGCGGCCTGGTGCTCGCGGGTCTGGGTGGCGACCAGCCGCGCGAGCGGGTCGATCTGCTGGTCGAGCCGGTTGAGTTCTTGGTGGCTGCGGTCCAGGTCACGCAGGCTGTCGGCGAGCTGGCTCGTGAGATCGCGGCGGCGACCGCGGGCCCACCGCGAGCTGACTGAGAGCCCTTGCTCGCTGGTGCGGATCGTGGTCCGTAGGCGCTGCTGGAGATCGCGCAGGCGTTCTCGTTCAGCACGCAGCTCGGCGAGCCGCTGAGTGGCCTGCTGGTGCTCGGTTGGGACGGGCAGCGGGGTACGGCGTTGCCGTTCGGCCTCGGCAGCGGCCCGGGCGCGAGCTGCCCGGGCTGTGTCGGTGGCGACCTGCCGGGCTCGTGCCAGGGCGGTGTGCGCGGCGTCCTGCGCGCCGGACTGGCCCAGCGCCATCGTGAGGACCTGCACAGCCTGGTCCTCAGGCGCCGCTCCGCGCACGGAGCCGGGGTGGGGCTTGCGGGGGTTTCCGTGGCTGTGGTCGTGCTCAGGGTCAGCGGCCGGGTCGGGGGTGATGTAGGCGTGGTTGCCGTGCCGACCGCGGGTCATCGCTACGTATAGGTGCTCGCGGTCCAGGCCGGGCCGGACCAGCACGAGGCCGAGGTCGGCGGTGGCGCCTTGCGCGCCGTCGATGGTGGACGCCCAGCCGTACTCGCAGTGCTCCGTCAGGTAGTCCGCGGGCAGCACGACCCGGCCGCGGCCGATGAGGTCCTCCACGATCAGCCCACCAGCGGGCCCGGGCCCGAGGACGAGGTAACGGTCGCCGTTGCGGACGTGGCCGGACCCTTGCCCAACGTCTTGCCCAGACTCTTGCCCGCGGCTGTCGGTGGTGGTGTGGGTCGGGGTGAGGGTGCGGTTGTTGCGGCGGGTACGGAGCAGGTCACCTGCCTGCCAGGGCCGGTCGCCGGCCATCGTGACGGGGCCGGTGACCTGCCTGGCGGCGACCGCGGCGGCTCGGGCTCTGGTGTTGAGGGCGTCGACGTCGATGCGGGTGCGGGCGAGCATCAGCGCGTCCTGTCCGGCGGCGCGGGCGCGGCTCCAGTGCGCGAAGACCGCGTCGAGGGCAGCATCGCCGTCGGGGCAGGGATGTAGCCGTGAATGGTCCTGGTAGGTGGCGAGGATCCCGGCGTTACCGGCGCGCAGCTGCAGCGAGGCGGTGCGTTCCCAGGGCTGGGTGAACCGGTGGATCTGCTCGAGCCGCACGCCGTGGCCGGCGTCGGCGAGGGCGGCCAGCATCCCGCCGGGGCCGTTGATGACGCCGATCTGGCCGGGGTCACCGACCAGCACCACCTTGGCCGCCGCTTTGGCCGCTGCCGCGGTGAGCCGCTCCAGGTCCAGGGTGGAGGCCATCGACGCCTCATCGACGATCAGGACGGTCCGGTCATCAAGCTGCGCCCAGGCCCGCTCGTCGGCGTTGAGGGGCCACGGGTGGGCTCGGTTGTGGAGCCATTTGGCGAGGGTGTCGGTGCGGGTGCCGGTGGCCGTGCCGAGTTCGGCGGCGGCCCGAGCAGAGGGGGCCAGCCCGACGACCCGATACCCGGCGTCCTGCCAGGCCGCAGCAGCCGCCCCGAGGGTGCTGGTCTTACCTGCCCCTGCCGGGGCGGTCAGCGCGGTCAGGAAGTCCCCGCCACCGACCAGGTGCCGGACGGCGCGGTACTGGCCGAGGTCCAGCCGGGCGGCCCGTACCGCGTGCAGCAGCGAGTGCGGGTCGGCGTGGCCGTAGCCACCGCGGCGGCCCCGTTCGGCGAGCGACAGGATCCGGGCTTCGGCGGTCAGGACCTGCACGGTGGCGTACCGGGGGTCCGAGGCTCGGGGAGTGACGCCCCGGACCGGCTGCCCGACAGGGACGGCTTCCGCGAGGTGCAGCGCGGCGTCGGTGAGGGCCTCGACCCGGGCCAGCACCTGCGCAGCGGTCAAGCCACTGGTGGGTAGGTGGGCGGCGACCTGCCCGGCCAGGTCGGCGCGGGAGAACACCGCCCGGCGCTGCCCGGCCGCCTGCAGCGCGGCCAGGAGCAGCTCGCCCTCCTCGAGCCCCGGCAGAGACGCGGCGGCAGGGTCTTGCCCATTGCGGGTGGGCAAGACGGTCTCGAGCGTGTGGGCAAGAATGTCCGCGGACCGGGCCTGGTCGGTGGGCAAGCGCCCAGGGTCCTGCCCGGCCCGTTCCGCGGCGGCGGCGGCGGTGGTCGTGACGCGGGCCGCGCGCTGCAGCCGGTCCGGAGTCCAGCCGACGCGGGCGGCCTCGTCGGTCCAGGTCGCGTGCAGCGAGCTGATCTCGGGATGGGTCTTGCCAGGGCGGGTCTTCAGGACCGCGGTCTTGACTACCGCGACTCGCTCGGTAGGCGTGAGGGTGCGGCCGAGGAGTTTCTCGTACTCGGCGATTTTCGGACCGGCTTCGGCGTCGATGGCGTGGGTTCTTTTGCTCCACATCGTGAGCAGTTCGGCGGGGACTCCTCGGATTTCGGATTGGCCATTCTCATTCACGTCAGTGAATTGCACTCCTAACCGTCGCTGCATTTCATTTCGCAATGCGGTTTGGTAGATCATGCCGGCGCTTTTCTTGTGCTCAAACAGCTCGGTGCCATCGAGGGTCCGCCAGACCCCGTCGACGCAGCGGGCCTTGTTCAGGACCAGTGCGTGGGTGTGCAGCTGCGGGTCGCCGGCGCGGCTGGTCCGGTGGTCGAAACACGCAGCCGCCAAGCCCTGGGTGGGGATTTGTTCGACGCCGTCCGTGCCGCGCCGCGACAGGCCAGCGTGAGTGTCCAGGTAGGCCAGGCCGGCTCGGACGGCGGCCCGGTGCGCCGCCATCGCCGCCGCGGCGACATCATCGTTTCCCAACGCCCACAGGGCACTCACACTCTTGGGGGCACTGAACGTCAGGTCATAGCCGGTGACCCCGTCCGTGCGCCAGGCCCGCCCCAACCGGTCGCCGGTGCCCGGGTGCAGCCCACGGGCGAACAACGCCTCGAGCTGCTGCTCGGTCACCCGCCCGCCGGCCTCGAGGCCCAGTTCGGCGAGGCCGAGGCCGTGCCAGCGGCCCGGCGCTTCCCCGACCCCGAGGTAGTACTCGGTGGCCCGGCACGCGACGGAGTCGGTGTAGTACCGCCACGAGGCAGTCCCGATCTTCGCCGAGCTCAACACCGCGCTCCCACCTCCCTCGCCTGCCCCGGGAACGCGGCCACCGTACATTCGAAGAATGCACATGTCTGCTGACAGAAACGACCGGCGAGAACAACCAGGTTGCAGTATCCGTTATCGCGGACAATAGCGGTTAGGAATGGTCAGGAATGGTCAATAGCGGTAGGCATCGAAAGGCGCGAAAAGATTCTTGGGGACTCACTCGTGCTCTCGGCGTGTCGCCCACGCTGGCTGTCACCCGTGACGGCCGTGGCGAACCAGTGGTCGGTCAGCGTTGCCGGGTGATGTGCGTGGTCCAGGCGTCGACGGCCTGCTCGCTGGTCATGGCCAGCACCAGATCGCGGTCCAGGCCGGCGGTGTGGACGAGTCGTTCCACCAGCCAGGGCTCGGGCCGGGAAGGCGCGACCGTTACCGGGGTCGCTTGCAGGCCTTTGGCGCGCCGGCCCAGCTCGTCCAGGATGGCCGACAAGGACCGGCGCACCGGGCTGTCGCCCAGGGAGGACACCCGCTGGTTCATCTCGGCGTACACCTCGCCGTCCGACCGGGCTCCGACCGCCCAGACCTCTGCGACCTCGATCGTCAGGGCGCCGCGCTCGTCGCTCAGCACGCGCCAAGCGATCCGCCAGTCCCGGTTGCCGACCACGAGCTTGCGGTAGCCGATCAGGGTGCCCAGCAGCGGCTCGCCGGCCTGCGGGTCGGTCTCGAGCAGCAGCATCTTCTTCAACGCCCACACCAGCGGCGCGCCATCCAACCGGTGCAGGTCAGCCACCGCGGGATCTGTGAGCCAGACCTCCGCACCAGACGAGGGCCCAGGCCGCTTCTTGGCAGGCACCGCTACTGAGGCTCGTCCATCGCCGCCAGCTGCTCCCGGCTGTAGCCGAAGGACGCGATCACAGCATCCAGGCCGGTGCGGCGGCCAGTGTCGGTCGCGGCCCGAGCCAGCACCAGGGCGACGTCGACCAGATCCCGCTCCAGGGCCTGCAGACGCTGCAGCTCCGCGTACCCGATCACCGCCGCCACCGGCTCCGAATGGCGACGCAGGATCGTGGCGTGACCACTCTCCGCATCAGACACCAACCGGGAAACACCCCGACGGCTCGCCTCAGTGATCGGCACCGGCTCGGCCCCAGCAACAGTCATACCAAAACTGTATAGATTTCTAGGTAGAACAGCAAGGAGGTCGTGGCGGTTCGAGCCACGGCCGCCCGTGGCGACCACCACCACCGGCGTGATCCATTCGTCTCTGCGAAGTCAAGAACGACGCTTTCGCTGTGAACAGCCCACTACGAGCAGGTGAACTCAAGCAGGATCACTCAGTCCTTGAAGAGGCCACGGCCGACCCAGACCCGCTCGGCGTCCCCCGCCTCGACGCGCCCAGGAACGAGCACATCTCGAGATTGAGGTGCGTACTGGTCAGGTCTCGAGCGACTGCCTCGTAGAGCGAGCGAGCTCACGTCGGCCGCTGCTTGTCGGCAGAGGGCCCGCGCGGGGCATGGAGTTATGGAGCGGCTAGGGATGAGCCACCGATGGCGGTGACGACGGGTCTCGTCGAGCTAGCCGCGGAAGATGGTGCCACGCGTTGTCACGTCCGAGTATTTCCCCGGCCGAGGCGGCCCGTGGTGCTAGTGAGCGAGCTGCCCGATAACGACGGGCTGAGCGTGGCCCTGAACTTCGAGCGCATCGTTCGCCACGTGGAACGGCACGCCTCGGTGCCCCTGTCCGGGGCCTTGTGGCTGGAGCGCTGGCCGGGGCGCTCCTTGGCGGCGCTTGTGTTGCACGACGAGGTGGTCGCCGACCTGCACCTTCGGTGGCGCGCTGGCGAATCTTGGCAGCGTCTGCCGCTCACTGCTGACGCCGCGGCCCTGATCCTGTTCCCGGATTGGCGGTCGACGTGAAGGCGTCAGACCGGCTCGTACACGCACACGCGGTAGGGCTGAGGGTCGCTGGGCAGGGTGTGGATCACGCACAGGACCTGGTAAGAGTCGTTGCTGCTGGCGGACGCGGACGGGGCCACCGACAGCAGCGCCCCCGACGTCATGGCGAGGCACAGCAGGGCGCGGACAGGCTTAATCATCTGGGTTCTTCTCTCTGGGAAGTGCGGCGAGATGCGCCGTTCAGAAGTGCAGTCGCTCTCGACCGGTGCGCAGCGCAGAAATCACCCGCGCGGATGCAGGACCAGGGCCTTTGACGTCGAATCAGATCGAGGAAGCCGGGGGTGGGTGCATGTACGCGCAGGTCGAGATCGAGCAGCACTGGCGTGCGATGGTGCGCGTCGCCCGTAGCGTTCTCGGCTCGAGTGACGAGGCCGAGGAGTGCGCCGGGGCGGCCATGGTTCAAGTACTCGAGCGCCAGCCCGAGGGGGTAAAGAACCTCGAGGCCTACATGGTCACGGTCGCCAAGCGCCGCGCGCTGGACCGGCTACGCAGCCTGCACAGGGCGCGTCGACGCGATCTGTTACTGGCCGCTCAGTCGGGAGTTGGAATCGCCGACATCGCGGAGGATGTCGTCGCTCGCGCCGAGGCGCGCTGGATGCATGAGGAGGCGCGGCAGCGACTCAGTGCGCAGTCGTTTCGCATCCTTCAAGCGGTGGCGAACAACGAGGAGTTGGAGCACGTAGCTCGCCGCGAGGGCATCACCCTTCGAGCCGCCCAGAGCGACCTGTTTCGAAGTCGTCGGCTCCTGCGGTCCGTGTGGGCACGCACCCTGGCGTTCCTCGGCGGCGCCTGGGCGTTCGGGCGTCGGCGGCCCGTGACGGCCGCCGCTCCCTTGACCGCCGTCGGCCTGGTGTTGGTGCTGTTGCCCTCCGCCGGCGGGTCCTTCCTAGCTCCGTCCGAGGCTGCGCCGATCCGGGTCCCGCGCTTTGCCAATGGCAACTCAGCGTTCGTGAGCTCCGTTGTACAGGACCGCCCGACGAGAGTCCTTGCCGCGAGCAAGGCAGCGAAGGCCACGCCGACGGTCGTCGCGCTCGAGACCACCCCCCGTTTGACGCACCCGGTGACGGTGGTACGCAGTCTCGCCGGCACCACCGTCATACAGAAGGAACAGCACGGCTCCGGACCGTCCGCCGACCCGGTGACCGGCGCGGTCGAGTGCATCGCGCACATCAGCCTGGATCCCCACAACCTCGGCTGCTAGG